>Ga0172379_10001228_pt1 | contig 53373 bp, 48 predicted proteins | sample GrowelOW334metaG_FD_119756 | JGI IMG/M metagenome (GOLD analysis project Ga0172379, IMG submission 119756) | Groundwater microbial communities from an aquifer near a municipal landfill in Southern Ontario, Canada - Groundwater well OW334 metaG | ecosystem: Environmental > Aquatic > Deep... | reverse complement strand
CAAGAGCCGACAATCTGGTAACACCTTTTACATCATACATCTTGCCAGTTTCAAATCTGTGACGAAATGCAGATATAATTCCTTCAAGTGGAGTCATAAAGATAATATTTTCAGAAATACCATCATTATAACTTTTATTGAGAAGATCGGGTTCGTCACCACCAACGTGAAGCATTGCATAATTCTGTTTTGGTCTAGCTTGAACTGTTTCGCGTTTAATCACTTTTGCAAGCGAATCACTCCATTCTTTCCATACTTTGTCTTTGCCAAAACGTAAAGCATAAGCATCAAGTGCGTCATCTTCTGTCATCGTTTCAACAAAAATAAATTCTGGACGTTTCAGCTTTTCATCAGCTGTTGGAATTGTCACTTGTTCCCAATTAGGATTTTTCCATTTGTTTTCATTGAAACAGGTTTTATAGAAATGAGAAATTTTTCTCTTTTCTTCAGCCCATGGATCAATGGAAATTGAAAAAATTTCATTAGCAAATTTTTCAGCAAGCAAATTTACATCAATCTGATCTTTGTCAGTAATAGCAATTTGAGCTTGAGAAAATGTAAGTTGCCCATCAAATTTCTTTGTTAAAGCAACTGCAACCATACTAGCCAGTGTGGAACACTGTGCACCTGAAGCTAAATTTTTTGGATTCATTGTTTACTCCTCCTATTATTTAAATTTAAAGAACATATAAGCCCAATTCAACGCTTTAAAGCATAAAAGCGGACTCTACTTTTACATTAATATTGTATACCTTTTTAACACAAAAGTCAATAGCAATAAAAACCTTTATTTTAAAGGCTATAATCTTATTAATTCTGGTTTAACGTCTTTTCCAAACCATTTTTGGGTTAATTTTTCTACGTTTTTTGTGATGTCCGTTACGAGGATCCTTGCCCCGTACCGAGCTTTGCTCTGGTTCGGGGTTTGCTTTTTTGACAATAATTTTTCTACCTCTAGATGTCTTTTAAAATACTCTTTTAATTTCTTTGGAATTATTTCATCTTGAGAGATGACCTTTATACTTGCCCCGTTAGAGGCAGAGGGTCTTTTAGATCCCTCGCGGGCTCTAATGGGATTCTTTCCTAAAATCTTTCTAATTTCATTTTTATAAAAAGGATAATGTGTACAACCAAGTGCTAAAGCTTGTATTTTTTTTCCTTTAAATGGTTTCAAATATTTTTCAATAAATGGTTTTACTAAAACTTTCTCCCCTTCTTCTGCTAAAGACACAAGCATTGGCGCAGGATTTTGAAAAACTTTTGTTTTTTGAGAAAGCTTTTTTATTTCATCAAGAAAAGTATTGGATAAAACGGTTCCATTTGTGGCTATTATTCCTACACTTTTATACTTAGCGCATTCTTCTGCTGTTGGAATCAAAACTCCAAGCACTTTTCTGTCTGGAAAATTCTTTGCTAAATATTCTTGCTGTATTCTTCTAAGCGCTCTCGCTGAAGCAGTGTTGCAAGCTAAAATTACAATTTCACAATTTTCTTTTCTAAATAAATAATCAACAGCTTGTTTTGTAAATTCAAAAACTGTCTCATGAGATCTATTCCCATAAGGCACTCTTTTAGTGTCTCCAAGATAAACATAGTAATATTCTGGCATTAATTTCCTTATTGCTTTGGCAATAATTAAGCCCCCTAATCCTGAATCAAAAATTCCTATGCGCATCCCATTAAAAATTTTAAATTATTAATCTTATAAATCTATCCCGAAATTAGTGAATTTTTAACGGGACAGGTAACTCTATATTAACATATTATTTTTAATTTAAATTTATGGTATTATATACAAATATGAAACCAGCAAGATTAGATGAACTTTCAGACGGAATTTTCGCCATAGTTATGACGATTATCGTATTTGAAATTAAAGTACCAGCCATGTCGTCATATAACGACTTACAACTTTGGATTGCAATAAAATCTTTATTACCTTCTTTAATAGCCTATATGCTATCATTCGCACTTCTTTTTACATATTGGAGAGGACACCATTTTTTTGTATCAGTATATGCTAAAAATATTGACACAAAACTTACAAATATAAATGCGCTGTTTTTTATGTTAGTGGCTCTAGTTCCATTTTCTTCAAACCTGCTTGGTCATTTCAGCCAAAGCAAACTTGCTATTATTATTTTTGGTATACATACGGTTTTAATAGGACTTTCTTTGTTTTGGATGAGAAATTATGTTTTATATTCAGAACATATTAAGAATCCAGAGATAAGTAAAAGAGAAATTCGTGGCAGTACAATTCGCACACTGGTGCCAGTAATTTTTTCTTTAATTGCTATTCCACTTTCTTTTTACTCTTGGAAATTTGCCCTTTCATTATTTAGTCTAGCAATTGTTTTTAATCTCTTTCCATATAGCACTAAACTTTTTGATAATTTAACAAAAGGTTTAAACAATATATTTTACAAACCTGCAAAAGATAGTCTTCTAAATGAAGACTTCTAAAATTTCCCATATGTCTGACATGTGGGAAATTTATTTATGAACACCATGTCTTTGATGAAGTTTTAAAACTTCTTCCTCTTCTAGGTCTTCTTTTTTTTCTTTTCCCTTTTCTCCCAATATCTTTAATTTAGCATCAGTAAGTTTATCAAGGTTAATAACCTTGTCCTTTAAATACTCAATGGTATTTTTTAAAGGATCTTCAAGAATTTCTTCTAAAAGAGCATGCAAAATCCAGCCCATTCTAGGTCCCGGCTTAATTCCGATGTCCTTTATCATAAATTCTCCATCAATTTTAAGCTGTCCAACAGAGATAGGATCGTGTAATGCTTCCTCTATCATTGCAAAATATTTCCTCAAACGATATGGTGCTTCTTTCTTTTTCATTCCTACTCTATCACATTCACGGACATTCATAAGAGACCAAATATTTTCTTTCCCGACTTTTGTAATAATTCTTCGCACCGCAGAAAGCGTAATTTGTTCTGTGTCAGAAAAAAACATATGATTGCGAACAAGTTTATCCACAAGCTCAATTTCTTTTTTAGGAAATTTTAATCTCTCTAAAATCTTTTTTGTCATTCTTGCACTCACAACTTCATGACCATAAAAAGTATACAACTTTTTGGCAATACGGGATGATGATTTTTCATGGTCTGGCCGGGATAGGGACCCGGAGAACCGAGGACCTGAAAAATTATTATCCCGTATTGCTATTCTTCTAGACTTAGGTTTACCAATATCATGAAAAAGCGAAGAAAGTCTTATTTCTAAAGGCCAATTTTTGTCTGCTGAATGTTGTAATGCATGAAGTAAATGATTCCAAACATCATAAATATGTTCACCAGATTGTTCGCAATTTATTCCTTCTTCTAATTCTGGAATTATATTTTTTAATAAATTAAATTTATTCAACATCACAATTCCTATTGATGGATTTTGTGACATAATTATTTTTATAAATTCATCACGAATTCTTTCTTCTGAAATTTTTTTAATTAAACTTGAGTTTTTTATAATATTTTCAGAAACTTCATACGACACAGAAAAATCTAATTGTACAGCGAAGCGTACTGCCCGAAGCATTCGTAAAGCATCTTCGTTAAAACGATCATTTGGATCTCCCACTGTGTTTAATGTTTTACTTTCAATGTCCTTTATGCCATTAAATAAATCAACTAGATGTCCTTTAGAGCTTAAAGCCACAGCATTCACTGTAAAATCACGTCTCTTAAGGTCATCTTCTAGCTTATCACTAAATTTAACTTCATCAGGGTGTCTAAAATCACTATATTTTGTCTCAATTCTATATGGAGTAACCTCTATTTGGCGTAATGTTTCTTGTGAAACATCTTTATTTATAATAGCTACTGTTCCAAAAATATTCTCATAAACTGTCTTTTCAAAAAGTCCTATAATCTGATCTGGTTTTGCGTTTGTAGTTATATCCCAGTCTTTTGGCTCTTTATCCATTAAAAGATCACGGACACATCCCCCAACTAAATACACCTCAAAACCAGCCTTTTCTAAGGTTTCAGTTACATGTGAAACTTCTTGAGGAATTTTGTTTATTAAATTTTTTTCTAGTGTATTCACTAAATTTTGTGCGGCCAGGGAGAATCGAACTCCCGTCTCATCCTTGGCAAGGACGTGTTCTACCACTAAACCATGACCGCTAAATATGACTGCTAATTATTTTTTAATAAAACAATTATAATATTTTTTTTAATCTATTGCAATTTTAATTAAAATAAATTTTCAATAATAGAAAATATAAGCTATAATTAAATTATTGCACCCGTAGTGAAATGGATATCATACCTGCCTTCGAAGCAGTTGTTGGGGGTTCGAATCCCTCCGGGTGCACAAAAACGACCTGTCCTTTATTCATATTTATTTTCCCCTTGAAATATAAGGATTTTATGAAAAACTGTGGATAACTATGTGGGTATTGTTTATAAAGGACATAATTTGAGACTGTCTTTTATGTACGATTTTATTAAAAATATGTTGAAAAATAAGGATATTTTAATAAAAGACATAAAAATTAAGTAATTTGTTTCACGTGAAACACGTTTCTCATGAAACACACAAAAGAATGCCTAAAGTTTTTACTTCAGAAACACAAAAAATAGGAAAAATAGGAGAAAATATAGCTGAAAGGTTTCTTGTGAAACATAATTTTTCTATATTAGATAATAATTATACAAAAAAATGGGGGGAAATTGATATTGTTGCGGAAAAAGAAAAGAAACTTTATTTTATTGAAGTTAAATCTGTTTCTAGAAACTTAAACTATGTTTCACAAGACCTGTCCGTTCTCCAAAATAATCAAAAGGGGACGGAAACATTGGATGAATATAAGCCTGAAGATAATATGCACCCTTGGAAATTAAAACGAATGGCGCGAACTATACAAACTTATCTTTTGTCCAATAAAGTGCCAGATGAAAAAGAATGGCAAGTTGACCTTTTGGTTGTCTTTTTAGATTTAAAAAACAAAAAAGCAAAAATAAAAGTGGTGAATGATATTATTTTATGATATAGTTAAAAACCGGAATATAAAAGTTTTCGCCTGCGGGCACTGGTTTCGTCTTGTCCGCCAGAAAATTTTTATGTTCCAGTTTTTTAAAATTCGGGCTGTAGTATACCGGTAGTACACGTGCTTTGGGAGCATGGAGACTGGGTTCGATTCCCAGCAGCCCGACATTGCGGGATTAGTTTAATGGTAAAATAACAGTTTTCCAAACTGTGGTTGGGAGTTCGATTCTCCCATCCCGCACATGATAACAACATACATATACGCATTTATAAGCGTAATAATAGTTAGTCTTGTTTCTTTAATTGGAGTATTTTCTCTTTCTTTTAAAGAAGAAATTATAAAAAAATACGTAAGTATTTTTATAAGTCTTGCAGTTGGTGCGCTATTAGGTGATGCTTTTATTCACCTAATTCCAGAAGCATTTATAAAAATACCAAACACAAATATTGTAAGTATATTAATTATAGTGGGAATAATTATTTTCTTCATAATAGAAAAGTTTTTTCACTGGCATCATCACGGCGAAGATAAGGAAATAAATCATATTCATCCAGTAGGAAAATTAATACTTTTTACAGATTGTTTTCATAATTTAATAGATGGAATAATTATTGGTGTAAGTTTTTTAATAAGTATTCCAATTGGAATAGCAACAACCTTAGCTGTCATTTTACATGAAATCCCTCAAGAAATAGGGGATTTCGCAGTGCTTTTACATGCAGGATATACAAAAAAACGTGCATTATTACTTAATTTTTTATCAGCTCTTACTGCTATATTAGGAGTAATTCTCGCTTTAATTTTTGGAAATATTGCAGAAACTTTTACTTTATGGTTCCTGCCAATTGCGGCTGGAGGATTTATTTATATTGCAGTAGCAGACTTAATTCCTGAACTCCAAAAAACTAAAAAAATAAAATACTCTATGATGCAATTTCTAATCATACTTCTTGGAATCTTAGCAATGATCTCTCTAACTCTTTTAGAATAGATAAACAAAAATCCCCACAAGTTAATGTGGGGATTTCTTTAAGTTTAATTATATGTGCTTAGGCTAACAGCATTATTCTTTGCGCCATGAACTTCATAGTGTAAGTGAGGACCAGTGGATCGTCCTGTTGATCCGACATAACCAATCACTTCTCCTTGAGAAACGTGATCACCGGTATGTACCGCAAGTTTAGATTGATGAGCATAAAGAGTCTGAGTGCCATTGGGATGTTGAATAATCGTCATATTGCCATAACCTCCATTATATCCATTACGAGCAAGAAGAACTTTTCCAGATGCGGTAGCAACAATCTTTGTGCCAGTTGAAGCAGCTAAGTCAACACCATTTTTACCGTGAATCCTCTGACTTATTCTCCTGTAATTTGGAACTGGATTTATAAAATATCCACCCAAATCTTTACCTGTATTTTTTTTAATAACTTCTTTTGAACTAGACTTTGAAGCTACCTTGTTACTTCCTTCATCTGACATTTCAGCATCAGGAATAATAAGCTCATCTCCGACTATCAACTTTGTATCTGAAGCAATCCCATTAAAACCAGCTATATCAATAACATCTACTTGGTATAATTTAGCAATTCCTTTTAATGTTTGTCCTTTTACAACAGTATGTTTAACACCAGAAATTGGCAATATAAAAAGCGTCTCACCCTCAACCAATTTATCACCCTTTTTCATATCATTTGCCCATAAAATAGTATTTTCTGAAACATTAAACATCTCAGCTATTTTAGAGATCGAGTCGTCTTTTCTTATCACATAAACACTTATTTGATCAAAAGAGACATCTCCACCATCTGCTCCACCCATGACACCCATTGATGGCAAAAGAGCATTATCAGAAACAATATTCACATTTATACCCTCTTTTACTAAATCTTTATTATCAACTAAAACTGAAGAAACATTTGCTTGTAATGACAAATCTCTACTTTGAGAAGTCGCATCAGTTTCTTGTATTGAAACCTCTTCAATATTTGCAGAAGCATCCATCCCAAAAATAGAAGAGAAGAAACCTGCTTTTGCTTGCATAGGTGCAAAAAACAACCCAAATAATAGGGAAAATACTAAGACAGAGCTGAATATTTTAAATTGAGGTTTTATAAGCCTAACAAAATATCGTAAGATTTCCTTTCTGGCCCTTTTAAATAAGGGTAGAATCACAGGACGACCAAATTTGTACTGCAAACAAAGATTCTTACGAAGGTTACTGTCTGTTCAGAATTCGGTCAACTTCTTTCCTGCTCCTAATCAGTATTTTTATAGGATAGCCGAAAACAAGCAAAAAGTCAATGGAAGTGGGGAAAACTAAATTGACAGGTTATTTTAAATTAAGTATAATATAAGCAGTTTTAAGTAAAAATTAGGCATTAAAAGCTAAAAATTCTATAATAAAATACTATGAGTAAAAAAGAAAAAATGACAATAATAGGAAAAGGACTAGAAAATCTTCAAGTTTTAAAAAAACAAAAAGAACAAGAAGAAAAACTCTATACTCGAAGAAGTATAAATATAAAGGGGCATACTCTAAAACTTAGATCTAAAATAGGAGATTTGATTATAACTGACATCCAAGCAAATAAAAATGGAACTATCGTTGAAATTACATTACAAAACTCTGAAAACAAAGAATTTGAAATTAAACTGAAAAACTCTGAAGAAAACGACAATGAGATAAAAACAAGTTGGGAACAAAAAAATGGCAATATTATTCAATTAATCTTTCCAAAAGAAAAAAATAATGAAGAAGAAATAGAGTCACAAAGAACAGTTGAAGTTGTGAATGATATAAAAACTCAAATACAAAAAGCGCCTGATGATGTAAAAAAGAAGGAAAATATAATTATTAATGAAGAAAAAAAAGAAGAAGTAATAAGCAAAAGTCCTGAAAAGGAAGAAAAGAAGTTAGATTTTAGTTTTCAAATCGCGCCAGATGGACCAATTAAAGAGTTTAAAAAAGGTGAAGAATTTGAACTTAAAGAAGTTGTAAGTAAAAATGGGGAACCTGAAAAAATTGAAATAATAAAATATAAAATAGAGGGCGTAGAAAAAATTAAAAACGGAACTAAACTTCTTTGGTGTTTAAATTTAAATAAAACAAACAAAAAAGGAAAGGTGCTATCTCAAGATTATACAAGATTTAGCGAAAGAAATTTAAAAGACTTTCTAAAACAAAAATGGATTAATTTTTATCAGGATGAAAAATTCAAAAAAGAATATAAAGAATGGCAAGAAAAAAAGAATGCTCTGCCAGAGAAAAAAGACGAAACAAATGAAGAAAAGAAAGAAGAAAAAGAAAATCAAAAGATTTTTAATGAAATCAATAAATTAACTGAAGAATTAACTGCGGAAGCGCCTGTAGACAATTTAGAAGATGCAAAAGATTTTTATGAGCATATGTTAAAAAATAACCGACCAGCATTAATAGAAAACGCAAAACAAAATCTTGAAAAGATAAAAAAAATAGAAGAACTAATGGGACAACGGGAGATTATAGAAAAAGAATAAAATAACACTATTACCAACAAACATTGACAATGTTAGGTTTTATATGCTATACTATAAGAAGTACATAGATCATTGAAAACATTGATTTTTAGGAATTATTTAATAGATTACTTTGATCTTTTCTTTGGAGATTAAAGCAATCTATTAAATTTCTAAATGTTAAACTAAAAATCAAAAAAATCATGAAAACAAAATGTTTTATCTTAATTACCCTACTTTTTGGGTTAAGTTTTTTGTGCCAGGCACAAACAAGCAATAATAAAAAAGAAACACAAAAAGAAAGAGTTGAACGCATAAGAAAAGAAAAAGCAAGCAAAGACTCTCTTAATGTTTCTTTAAATACAGAAACAAAAAAACCGGTTAAAAAAACAGCTAAATCAAAAGTTTCAAAAGAAGAAAAAGATTCTTCTGATGTATCGTTGAACAAAAAACCAGTTAAAAAAACCCCAACAAAAAAAACTCCATCAAAAAGTAATCCTGCCTTAGAAAAAGCAAAAGATGATTCTATTAAGAATTACTATGAATCTCAAATTCAACAGGAAAGACAAAAAAATGAAGCGAATGTTGAACGTCTGCAAAAGGAACTAAATGCAAAAGCATTATTAGAACAACAACTTGCAGAAAAAGAAGATTTGATAAACCAAACAAAAGCTGAAGCTAATGCAAACAAAGCAGAAGCTGACTCATCATTAAAACAACTTCTTGCAACAAAACAAATTTTAATATTAAAAGAAAAGGGAGAAGAAGTAAAAAAGGAAGCCAAAAATGTTAAAATTGAAGCTCCAGTTATAGCTGATAATACTGCCATTAAACAGAAAAATTCTGTTCCAATAAATAATTCTAAAAAAATTGGAACAATAAAAGTTTCTATTCCTCAAAAAGGTAATATTGATGTTAATGAAGAAAAAAAGATCATCCGTGTTAGAAAAAGTGATCTTGCAGATAAAAAAGACGAAATTAAAAAACTTGAGAGCCTTGGATACACACTTGATCCAATGGACAGATAAAGTCAAACAATAAAAAGCCGTTTCTATAAAAGAACGGCTTTTTTTATTTATATGATAAAATAAAGGAATGCCAGAAAATTTAGGAAATAAAATAAATCAACAAGAAAATGTCGCTAAAAACGATCAAACTTTTTTATCTGATGAATTAAAAGGTGATGAAAATAATATATCTAAAGAAAAAAGAATTAAATATTTAATAGACCACCTTATTGAAGAGGTCACAAAAGAACCAGAAGAGAATAGAATTCTAAAACTTTTAGAACTTTTAAAAAAATACAATATTCCTGCCACAAAAGAAGAATTAGAAACTTATATGATAGTAGAAGAAGCAATAGAGCAAGGTAAAATATCTAAAGAAAGCGAGGAAAAAATTGAAAAAATAATAAAAAACGATAAAACAGCTACAGGATGGATAAAAAAAATAATATTAATAGGTGCCATTCTTTTAGCGCCATTTTCTGGTAAAAAAAACAATAAACAAACTACTGAAAATGAAGAATTAAAAAACAAAACAAATATAACAAACCCTAAAATTGATACAGAAAATATAAAAACATATAAAAATGAAAAGATTTTCTTAAAAGAACAAATTCCAAATGATTTAGAAAAACCAATAGGATTATTTAAAAATAGAGAAATTATACAAGATAAATTCTATCTTTTAGATAAAAGTAATCTAAAAAGTCCTACAGTTTATGAAATAACCAAACAGGGAAGAGTTGTAACAAAAGATACCGTTGGAATAGGAAGAGAAAAAGGGGATCAAACTGCTGGATATACAACACCAGCTGGAATATATATGTTTACTGATTATATTACAGAAAAAGATAAAAAACTTTATGGAGAAAATGGTGGTTTAAAATTATTGGGATATGATATAAATGGCGATAAAATAAACAATCTAGGAATTCACATAATATATCCAAAAGAAAAAGAAGAAAGAACAGAAAAAATGCTTGATACAGCAAGCTCAAAAGGGATAAGTTATCGTTGTATTAATGTTTTCGATAAAACTTTCAAAGAACATATTCTGCCAAATTTTATTAAAGTTGATAAAAAAGCAGGGAAATTATTTATTTTTATAATGCAAGAAAAAAATGCTTTTGATGAAAAAAGGTGGGAAGATATAATACAAAAAATGGAAAACGATGTAAAAATTTTAGAATAATAAAAACTTTACTTTTTATTAAAAAATGATATAATTTAAATAACTTATGAAAAGAGACAACCTATTAAAAATAAAAACTGACCCTGAAAACTTAGCAAAAGGAATAAGTAATCTTATTACTGCTAAGTTTGAAAAGTCAGATGATGTGCCAGACTTAAGTAAAAAGGGGGAAGAAAGCATAGAAAAAGCGGAAAATGTCATTGAAAAAGATATAACAGCACCCAAAAATACAAATACTGAAGAAAAAACTTACAAAGCAGGAGATGTTTTGGAATTTACCGATATGGGAATGAAAAAAATAGAAAAAGAAAGTGAGGTAAAAAATGAAGAAATATCTGATGAAGAAGAAAATAAACCAAAAAGAGAGAGGTTTAAATGGATTAAAAAAGAATTAATGACAACTTCAACAGATGAAGAAAAGAAAGTGCCCGCAACAGAAGATTATATTGCTCCTGGCAGGGGTTATAAGAACTATATTAATAAAAAAGACGAAGAAACTATTCAAAAAGCAAATAAATCATTCACAAATATTTTTAAACAAATTGCAGAAAAGGAAATAGCTATTAAAGAAAAAAACAAACTTGAAAATGAACTTGCAGAAACTATAAAAATTGGAAACAAAAAGGAAATAAAAATTTTAAATGAAAAGCTTTATGAGAAATTTGTAAAAAAAGAAATAGCTGAAGAAAAAAATCAAGTAAAAAATGAACCAAAATCAATAAAAACAGAAGAAGAAAATATATCTGATCAAGAATATAAAGATTATGTTGATAATAATAAAGTTAGTGATGAAAGATTAAAAAACATTGCCAAAAAAGTTTGGGCTTTTAAATCTTTATCTAAAAGAGAACAAGCAATCTTTTCGTACAAAACATTAGAAATAAATGAAATTATAAAAAACATAGAATTTGGTTACATAGAATTAGAACTTGATACCACCCGTGAAATGTACGCTAGAGGATACAGACAATTTCTAAAAGATAGAAAAAAGAGTTCTAGTTGGTTTACAAATGTTAGCAGAAAAATTTTTGGATCAGAAGTTAAAGAGGGAGATACTCCAAAATTCTTAAAAGATCTAGAAAAAGAATATGAAAAATCTACGATAGAATACGGTAAAAAAATGTATGCTGAAAAAGAAGAAGAACTTAAAAAGTCTAAATTATCAGCAGAAGAACAAAAAGTTGAATTAAAACGCTATAAATCAAACGAAATCTTTACAAAAATAATAATAGAGGAACAAAGTTTATTAAATTCTTTAAAAGCAGAAAAACTTCCTGCTAAAGAAAAAGCATTATGGAAAAAAGCGTTAGATTTATATTCAAAACAATGGTTTGATGAAAGTAAATCAAAAATAAAATGGAAAAACAGAGCAGCAAAAATAGCTGTTACTACTCTATTAACAACAGGAATTGTTGCATTTGTCCCATCTGGAGCATCTTTAGGAGCAGGAGCATTGGCCTCTTATGCTGGAACTAGATTAGCACGTGGAATTGCTGGAAGTATTACTGGACAAACTGCAAATAAAATTTTTGAATACAGCACAAAAGCTTACAACTGGTTATTTAATAAAAAAACTTCAACTGAAAAAAGAGAAACGGAAGAAAAAGAATTATCAAAAATATTTGCCGAAGAATCTTTTGACACAAGTTTTGTAAAAAATAAAAAAGAATATGCTGAAATATTAGAAAGGGAAAGAAAAGCAAAAAGAGAACGCTTAATAACAAAATCATTGATAACACTAGCAGCTGGAGGACTTGCTTCTTATGAAATGGGAAGTCTAGCTCATGGACTATCTCCTGAACAAGCAAATATCAATGGAAACTTAGAGCCAAAAACAAATATACACACTGAAAATACCCCTGTAAATCATGAACAATTACAAAATCAAAATGTTCCAAAAGGAAATGTTGCAAATATAAATCAAAACGAAAACCTAAACATAAAAACTGAAGAACTAAAGAATATTCCAAAAGAAAACCTAACAGAAGAAATAAATAAAGTAACTGAATCAAAAGGCATACAAGAATTTATGCAAACAAATTCTACTCAGGATGCAATTAAACTTGGAATGTATAATCCAGAAACTGAAGCGGAAAGTATGAATGTTCAACACGGGACAGTAACTTTTGTTGGCGCAGATGGACATAAAATTGAAGTCCAATATAGTTCTCGTGGAGCTATTCAAACTATCGATGATCTAAAAAAAGAAATACATGATTATTATGGAGACAAAGTTCCATCAGGACAAATAGAAACAGAATATACCGATATGAAAGGGGTTGAACACAATCAAGTTTTAATTAAGGGAGATATCGCAGAACAATATAAGGGAGACATGTTTGATTCGAATAAAAATATAAATCACACAAATGATAATATTCAAAATAATCAAAATCCATACGCAATTCCACCACAAGAAGATGCAGTTACCGGTGAAAACATAGAACAAAATCATATAAATAATCCATCAGAATATGATCTCCCAACACAAGAAACTCCGGAAACAAATATAGGTGTTCATGATGCAAATTATGAAAAGATGGAAACAATGAACGCTATAGAAACACCAAAACACATAGAAAATACTGTGGAAATAAAAAATGAAAATGAATTAATGCAAGCAAGACCTGAGGAAATTGCGCGTCATTCTAAAAATTCAATGGGAAGTGTAAAAAATATGGCGCATAATTACTTGCTAAAAAACATAACAACAACGGAACTTTTAGACAAAGCATTATCACCTCAACAATTAGAACAAGTAAATATAATGCATGAAAATAATATAGAACACATTTTTCCTAATGAAGAAAATAATCACGCGTGGTATGCAATAAAAGACTCTCATCAATTAACTGCTGAAAAAATGCTTCATACAAACATAAACAATACAAATGAAACATACAAATCTCTAATTTTACATTTTAAAAATCTTCATGAAGTTACTGGTCTTGAACCTATTCCACAAACACTTATCCAAATAGGGGAAACACCAAATGAATATTTACTGCGTTGTGAAAAATTTGTGATATTAAATGGATTACAAAATAAAATTAAACTTTAAATTATAATTAATTAAAAATATATGAATCCAATAGAAAAAAATATAATTGAAATACTTGATCTAGACAATCTTCCAAGAGAAGAAGCTGAAGAAATTTTAATTCGTACAGGAGCTGTAATTTATCAAAATGTATTAATGCGCGTTATGGAAACAATGTCAGAAAAAGATCAAGATGATTTTGAAAAAATTCTTGATAATGAAGGAAAACCTGAAGAAATTTTTTCTTTTCTAAAAGATAAAGTAAAAGATTTTGAAAAAATAGTTAAAGAAGAAGCTGAAAAATTCAAAAATAAAACTTCTAATATAATGGATCAAATAGGAGAATAATCTGTGCTATATTATAGAGCATGGAGCATTTAAAAGGATTAAATAGTGCACAAAAAGAAGCTGCCAGCCATATAGAAGGCCCGCTTCTTATTGTTGCTGGAGCTGGCGCAGGAAAGACAAAAACAATAACGCACAGAATAATAAATTTAATAAAAAATGGTATTTCTCCAGATAATATTTTAGCTGTAACCTTCACAAATAAAGCCGCAAAAGAAATGCGTGAACGTATAATTTCAGAAATAGAAAAAAGCGCTAAAGGACAAAATACCATCCCTTTCGTATCAACATTTCACTCTCTTGGTGTCCATATAATAAAAGAAAATGCAAAAATACTAGGATTAACAAGATATTTTACTATTTTAGACGAATCAGATTCAATTTCAATAATAAAAGAAACTATAAAAGAGCTAAATTTAGACCCAAAACAATATGAGCCTAAAAAAATAAAAAATATAATCAGCCGAGAAAAAGGAAAATTCACACATCTATCTGATTATGCAGAAAAATCTGTTGATTATTTAGGAAAAATTGTTGCCCAAGTTTGGAATATTTATGAAAAGAGAAAAATGAAAGAAAATTCATTAGATTTTGATGATTTACTTTTAAAAGCGACAAAATTATTAAAAGAAAATGAGAAAATAAGAAAAATATATCAAGAAAAATGGAAATACATTCACATAGACGAGTATCAAGACACAAACGAGGTGCAGTATTTAATGTCTCGTTTACTTTCTGAAAACAATAAAAATATTTGTGTTGTTGGAGATGCCGATCAAAATATTTATTCTTGGCGTGGAGCAAATCTAAAAAATATATTAAACTTTGAAAAAGATTATCCAAATGCAAAAATTATTCTTCTTGAAGAAAATTATCGTTCAACTCAAAACATTCTCGAAGCAGCGAATGAAGTAATAAAAAAAAATAAATACCGACCTGACAAAAATCTTTTCACAAAAAATGAAATAGGAGAAAAAATATCTCTATATGAAGCATTGGATGAAAACGATGAAGCAGAATTCGTAGCAACAAAAATTTTAGAGATTCAAGATAGACCTGAGGATTCTATTTTGGATGGGTCGCTGTCTGAGTGTGCTCGCTCAGCGCTGCCTCTCGACTCGTCAATCTGCGAGACACCCCTCCAAAATAAATCCTCAGATCTATCTGAGATTGCAATTTTATACCGCGCAAATTTCCAATCTCGGGTATTAGAAGAAGCAATGCTTCGATATAATATCCCATATCAAGTACTTGGTATTAAATTTTTTGAAAGAAAAGAAATAAAAGATACGCTCGCATATTTACGCGCAGCATTAAATCCTGAAAGTTTATCTGACATAAAAAGAATAATAAATTTCCCAACGAGAGGAATAGGGAAAACAACTCTTGCTAAAATTTTTTCCGGAGAAAGAGAAACTTTGCCAATAAAAATGCAATTAAAAATTAATAATTTTTATAATACATTAGAAGAAATAAAAGAAAAAATTAAAAATTCTAAAGCTTCTGAGGTAATAAAATTCACGGTTAAAAAATCTGGTATTGAAACTGAGCTTTCCACTGGGACAGAAGAAGACCTAGAAAGGCTTGAAAATATAAAGGAATTAGCAACTTTAGCATTAAAATATGACTACCTAGAAGACGGAACTGGAATAGAAAAACTTCTAGAAGATGCGTCGCTTGCATCAGATCAAGATTCATTAATAGACGGTGGGGAGAAGAAGGAAAAAGTAAACGCTGTTAAACTAATGACAGTACATGCATCAAAAGGATTAGAATTCAAATATGTTTTTATAACAGGATTAGAATACGGACTCTTCCCTCATCAAAAAGACAATAAGACAGAAGACGCTGAAGAAGAACGCAGACTTTTTTATGTAGCACTTACTCGCGCAAAAGAAAAATTATTTTTATCATTTGCAAACTTCCGTACAATATTCGGATCAAGACAAATAAATGCTCCATCAGAATTTATTGCGGATATTCCAGCTGATATTTTAGAAAAAGAAGGGGAGGGAGATCAAATTAAAACAATTTATATATGATACATAAAGCAAAAAAATCATTAGGGCAGAATTTTTTAAAATCTAATATTGCCCTTAAAAAAATAATTGAAGCTGGAGAAATTTTATCAGATGATATTATTTTAGAAATTGGTCCCGGGAAAGGAGTACTTACAGAAAAACTCTTGGAAAAATCCAATTGTGTAATAGCTGTTGAAAAAGATCGTAATCTTTTTCAATTATTGCAAGAAAAATTTAAAAAAGAAATAGAAAATAAAAAATTAATTTTAGCAGAAGATGATATTTTAAAATTTAATATTAAGCAAATTATTTTTGAGCAAGACTATAAAATAATAGCAAATATTCCTTATAATATAACAGGAGCAATTTTAAAAAAATTTCTCACAGAAAAAAACCAACCAAATACTATGGTGTTGATGGTTCAACATGAAGTTGCAAAAAGAATAATTGCAAACGATAAAAAAGAAAGTATTCTTTCTGTTTCTGTAAAAGCCTACGGAGAACCAAAAATGATAATGAAGGTACCCGCGCGATATTTTTCACCAGCGCCAAAAGTTGATTCTGCAATAATAGCAATAAAAAATATCTCAAGAAAACTTTTCACCTCACCCCAACCCTCTCCTTATAAAGGAGAGGGGGAATATATTAATGAAGAGAAATTCTGGGAAATAATTCACGCTGGTTTTGCTCATAAACGCAAAAAGCTTTCATCAAATTTAAAAAAATGCGTTAGGCAAGACCTAACGCAAGATTTAGGAAACAAAAGAGCAGAAGATTTATCGCTTTTAAACTGGATAAATATTGCTAAAAATTAATTAGTGCCAATCATTGTCATTGTACCTTTAGAAATACGTAAATTTATACATGCTTCTCCAACCACTACTTTGCAAGTACCTCCAAATGAATAAAGACCGAGAATTTGTCTACCAGAAACAACATTACCCTTACCTCTTACTTGTGTTTCACCAGGCATATAAAGATATGAACCACTAAAAAATGTTGGTAATCCCATAATAGTTACCTTAGAACCGCCACTGCATGTACATGGTATTACACTTTTAATATTACCACCAAACCAAGAAAGACCAGCGCCATATACAAGCGAAGTAGTGGACATAAAAAATACCACTAATATTAAAACAGAAAACATTAATGCTTTTCTTTTTTTAAAAATATCTTTCATATATGTATTAGTATACCATAAAAAATACATTAATGATATAATAATGTTGTAATGAAAAGACTTATTGATGAAAAATATTTAAAATATCTGCCAAGCAAAAAATTCACTTATTTAATAATTGGAGTTATTGTTCTAGGGCTTATATTTTTTATAATTTCCAGTATTTTCTTTGGTAAAAACAGCTATATTGCATTAAATAAACAAGCAAAATTGCAAAATGAAAAAATAACAATTGATAATCTTCTTCAAAAAGATACTGATAGAGATGGGGTAATGGATTGGGAAGAAGCGCTTTGGGGAACAGATCCAAACAAAGAAATAACTTTTAATGATACAAAAGATATCGATTATATAAAACAAAAAAGGGATGATTTAAAACTGTCAAATGAAAGTGAATTAACAACAAGCGGAGATGGTTTAACAGAAACTGATAAATTTGCTCAACAATTTTTTGCTTCTTTGACAGCAATGAAACAGAGCGGACAAATAGACCAAACTACAATCAACAATGTGTCGGCAAGTTTAGGACAAAATATTATTGACCCTAATTTGATTAATAAATATACAGAAAAAGATATTAATTTAAGCGCAAATGACGGAGCAGGTGAGCAAATCATTTATTATACAACTGCACAAAAAATATTTGAAAAATACAAAACAGAAGGACTTGGGGATGAACTTGAAATAGTCAGCAATATAGTTGGTTCTGAAAATACACAAAATTCAAAAGACTCAATAGATAAATTAACAAATATAGCCAACGCATATCAGGAATTTGCTCAAAAAATGATAGAATTAAAAGTACCGGAAAGTTTGACGCAATATCATTTGCCAATTATTAATAGCGCAAACAATACAGGTGTTTCTGTGCGAAATATGATTAAAGTTATAGACGATCCGATAATTGGTCTTTCAGGACTTTCTCAATATCAACAATATAGTGATGATTTAATAATATCGGTTGAGAATTTAAAAACAATATTATCTGTATTATCAAGTAATAATGATATAATAACTGAATAAATTACGAATTAGAAATGAGAAAAAATTTCAAAAATTCAATAATTGGCTTGTTTGTAATCATAAGCATGACAACAATGCCTTTTTTAAGTATAAAAAAAGCTAATGCACAATCAGCGTCTGGATATGTCACACCTTCAGCAACTGGAATTATTTCAAGTCTTGCCCCAGCCATATTAAAATTTCCAGGTTGTAAAAAACATGCAAAACAACAAGCAATGGTTAATTTATTTAAAGAAGAAGGAATAACTCCACAATATTTAAAGGATTTAATGAAAGGTAAAATTGCGCCAATTTTAGGCACCGCAACAGAAGCTGGAATAGAAGCTGCTAATTCAGTTCAAATTACCAGTCCAACAATGATTAAACAATTAACTGAACATGGAATCACATTAGCAGAAATTAAAGCAATAAATATAGCAGCACTCCAAGGCATAGCTTCAATAGATAAAAATGATAATTGTCTAAACGCTATAGGCAAAGCGGTTGTTAATGTGCTTATAAAAACTTTAACTTTAAGTATAATTGATTGGATAAATGGCAAGAATAGCGATGGCCCATTGTTTATAACAGATCCAAGCAAGTTTTTTAAAGATATAGCAAAAAATGAAATACTTGGTTTTGGTTTAGAAATTAATGACCCAAATAAATTTCCTTTTGGAAAAGCATTTTTAATGAATGAAGCCAATAAATTCAACCAACGTTTTGCAGACCAAGCGCAGTATTCTTTAAATGAATTAATACAACAAACTACACCTGAATATACTGCTGTGAGTTTTAGTGAAGATTTTTCACAAGGCGGATGGGGAGCATGGAATGCATTAACTCAAGTACCTTATAATAATCCGCTTGGTTTTAATTTAGAAGCTTCAAATGAATTGAGTAAACGCTTGGCAGGCACAGAAAGTTCTACAGCAAATAATAAACGTGAATCTTTACTACAATCTAGTGGAATTCTTGGACAAGAATATTGCGCTAGTCCAACAGGACTTTCTAAAGAAGAAGATGCGAAGGCACGTAGTGGTGATAAAAGTTCAAGAATATGTAATAAATGGGAATATAGCACACCTGGTAAATATGTAGCCGACCATTTAACAGCTACTGTGGGATTTGAAAATCACGCGCTTTTAGATGCAGAAACATTAAACGATGCAATTGCAGCTATTTTGGATGCTGCTATGGCAAGATTTTCTTCAAAATTAATGAATGAGGGAATGACAGCTCTTTCAAATAATAATAATGATACATCATCATCTGAAAATATTGATCTTGGATATCTTTTTAACCAAACAAACACACAAAACTCTGGCACACAATTCCCTGAATCATATATGACACCTTGGCTTCAAAATAATCCAAACTTTGATCTTAAAACAGGAGTTACTCAGGCATTAGTTGATGAACAAAGAACATATTTAATCAAATTAGATTCTTATAATACTGCTCTTGGAGATTTAATAAAATGGATTCGTCAACTTGATTATTGTATTCCAGGACCTAATCCAGATTGGGAAAACACAACACTAGAAGCAATAAATGGCAATACAATGAAATCCAATCCAAAATGGTGGCAAGCAGGACAAGGATGGTATGAGTTAGGTTCAACATTAAGCGGAGGTCTTAATACAACAATTGACAATTTATTAGGTGTAAGTGCTAAGGCTGAAAATAAAGACATAGCGACTTTTTTAGAAGATGTTCTTGATGTTAGAATGGATGCTGACCAAACACAAATTACCGACAAAGAAGGAATAACTGAGTTGTTTCAAAAAATTTTTAAAAGTTATAAAAATATAATAAATAAATATTATTTTTCATCAACTGAATATTCTGCTAAATATATGCCTGATGTAACACTTGAGTCTCATGCAGAATTTCTAAAAATTACCGGCTATCAACAAATAATTGAAAATAATATGGCAGAAATCGCTTTTAGAAAAAGTATAATTACAAGACTTAAAAACTTTAAAGAATTAATAGAACAAACGGGTTCTAATGCAATACCGGATGCAAATTTTGATGATCCATCAAGCGAAGTTGTAACAGCTTTTGCTAGATTGTCTGGTTATTTTGTAAATGGTGATGATATAGCAAACATTGATAATCTTTATAAACAAACTTTAGATGAAAAAAATTATGTCAAAAATAATTTATTGGAAGGAGATTTTGGTTGTGAAAAGTTTCTACACACTGTTTGGACAACAGACAAATCAATATACAGCAAATATGTAAGAAGACAAGCTTATCCTTACACAATAGATCATCTTTATCCTGGAGATGCAATAGAACCATATAATATACCGTATAATTCAGTAAATATACAACCAATGATAACTCCTACTAATTCTGGTGGCAATGACCCAAATAATGGATTTTTATATGGTGCCGCTTATTACAATAATTTTAATACACCTTTTAATGAACTTAGTTTTGTTATTCCAATAACATCCCCTCTATGTCCAGAAGCATTTGAAAAAAATGATTCTGGAAATATTGTTGGAGTTGCCATTATTCAAGCACCATTGCCACTCAATATAGAACAAGCAAGTTGGGGTATAGACAATTGTGGTGTTGTAACTAGAGGATTTGAAAAAAGATTTAATGTTTACTAAAAAATATGAAAAAACAAATTTTAAAAATTTCTATATTTGCAATAATTCTCTCTTTTTCTTTTTTAGCAATACCTATTTCAGTTTTTGCATGGAGTGTATATAATTATCCTACAACCAACATTACTAACACAAGCGCAACTCTAAATGGTTATTTTGATGTTGATGGAAACAGATCGTTTGATACTTGGTTTGAAACTAACAAATTCACAACACCAAAAGAAAAACACTATAAGGGTCCATTTAGTAAAACTATTACTGGTTTTTCACCAAATACTTCTTATTATTCTCGCGCTTGTTTTGAACGTGACGGAACAACACATTGTGCTGGTTGGATAGATTTTATAACCTTACCAACATCAACCTTACCTGTATCCACAACATCTGATATCGTCTCAAATATAACTGGAACTACAGCTAAATTAAACGGGTCTTGGACAACATTCGTTGGAAACAGCACTAGTGTTTGGTTTCAATATGACAAAGATTTTTCTTTAACCAATAGCATATCTATGCTATCTACAACACCACAAGATCTTGGTGGTTCTGGTTCAACAAACCAAAGTATAAAGGATCTTGAATTGAATACGTTATATTATTTTAGGATTGTAACCAAAAACAGCGCTGGAACCTCTTATGGTCAAATTAAAAATTTCAAAACTTTAAACACATTATTACCGATTGATATAACGTTTAACGATGAAATTCCTTTTGACGCTGAAATTACAACTTGTGGAACAACAGAAACCAATCTAACTCCTCCTACTATTTGTAATAATAATATTACAAATAATATTTCTGATACAGAAGCTACGTTGAGAGGTTCAGCAACTCCCGACACAGAACCAACAACTGCATATTTCAGATATTCAGATGAAACAGTACCACCAATATTTTGTAAAGATATTTACGGAAGCAATATGATTTCAACAGTAGACAGAAATATAACTGTAGGTGGTGGCCAACAAGGTTTTTTTCAAGAAATAAGTGGTCTACAAGAAAGTACAAAATATTATTATTGCGCAATCGTTTCCAGTAAGAATGGAATCAAATATGGGGAAGTTAAAAACTTTACAACTCTTCCTTGTCCTGAATGCATACAAACCACAGTAACAACCAATAATGCAACAGTTGTAAATCAAACATCCGCTTGGTTAAAAGGATCTTACAATTCTACAAAAGCAGTTGAAACTTATTTTGAATATAAAAAAGACACACCAAATGAAATAAGCACTGTTGGAACGTCAGTAACAAAAAATCCATGGATTGCAATAACTTCAAGCAACCAAAGTCATCATACTAATTCTTACGGAGATGTGAGTTTTCTTTTGTCTGGATTAAAAGCGGGAACAAAATATAAATTTCATCTTGTGGCAAAAACAGTTGTAAAACCTCCAGAAGTTTCAAAAACTTTTTATGGAGGTGATTTAAGTTTTACAACAAAAACATCTGGAAATGGACAAGGAATGCAAGAAGAATCTGATGTGTTTGAGCCACAAACAAAAGAACCTTACATAAATCAAGGCGGTGTTTATAATCAAGTTACAACAGGCACAGGAGCAACAAATGGATCAACAACGACAACAACTCTAACAGTAGGGCAAAATGCAAATGCGCCATCTGATGCAATCGTTCACTATCATGAAGGAATTGAAACAGTTTTTGCGCGACAAATAATTGCAAATCCAAATCTTGCAAAAAGATATGGCTATGCGGAAGGAGCTAATTTAGAAACTTTTGCTTGGTATCTTGCAGATTTATTTGCAAGAAGTTTTGGTTATGTAAATGGAAATGGAAAAGAAATAAGAGTAGTCACACCAGATATTGCAGCTTATCAACTTATCCTAATTGGAAACAAACTAACAGTATACGAATATTTCAATGGAAGAATAGTCAACATACAAAGTATGACTGGAAACTTAAGAAATACTTATGGATATGAGTATTATTTTAAGAAATAAAAATCATTTCGTGGTAGAATTTAGTTAAAGGTGTGCTGAAATTATGAAAAGAAAATTTTTATCAAAAATTCTAATATCTTTTATAGTAATAGCTATTTTGCTTGCGCCTATTTCTCCAGTTTTTGAAAAACAAAATGGGCAATTGGCTTTGGAAACTAAAATAAATAAAGCAAACGCTGAAGATTATTCTCTTTATGAAAATTTGTTAAATCAAAGTACTTTTGAAGTATTTGGTTCATTCAGTGGAAGTGGTCCAACTAGCGCTAGTGCTGGATTTAACTTTGAAATAATTCCTGGACAAGGTGAAAAAGAAGAATGGAAATATGTTGATCTTGCAACTATGAATACATATCAAGAAAATGCTGTATTATTAACTATTTTTAATACTGAAAATAAATTAATAGTTCCACCAACTAACTTATTAGATCAAAAATCATATGCTCTTTATTTAACAAGCAATATTTTAAATACTATCTCAGGAAAAATATTAGTAACTAAACTAACACCTGATACAAATTATGTTGCAAAACTTTATTATAGATCTGAAACAAATGGTGAAGGAGGAGGAGTAAATTTATTAAATTCTACTAAAAAAGATTATTATCAAATAAAATCAACACCTTTAGAAATAAAATTTAAAACTCCTAGAGAAGGTCTATACAATGGCGACCAACAAGCAATGCAAGATATAATTAGCAATCCAACAGGAGAAAACAACAATAGTATTACTGACATTACTCCAACGACAGCAGGATATTCTTTTAACTGCGGAGTTTTAGGGATAGACCAAGTGATAGGTTGTATCGCTGGTGTAACTTATTTTATCTGGGAAGTATCAGCGTGGATTGCCAATATGGCAGGAAGTTTTCTTGATTTTTTTATTTATTATTCAACAAATAGTGATTCATATACATCACCCTTCGTTACAAAAGGTTGGGGAATAATACGAGATATTGCAAATATCTTTTTTATAATTGCTCTTTTATATATAGCAATCAAAACAATACTTAGTTTAAATGTGACAAATAACAAAAAATTAATAAGCGCTATTATTATAATTGCCTTACTTATAAATTTTAGTTTATTTTTTACAGAAGTGATTATTGACGCATCAAATATACTAGCCAAGGTATTTTATAATCAAATTACATCTGTAGATAAAAATGGAGCTCCTTTACCACCAGGTAGTGGTGGTCAAAAATCAATATCAGTAGGTCTTATTAAGGGTTTTAATCCGCAAGAAATTGTATCAGCAGATATGTATGACATGTCTCGTGGAAAATTTGTTTTTATAACTTTATTGCTTATAGCATTAACTCTCTACTCTGCTTATATGTTCTTTGTTGTTGCAATACTTTTTGTTAGTAGAGTTGTTTCTCTTTGGTTAGCTATGATTTTTGCACCTCTAGCTTTTGCATCATATACTGTCCCTTTTGATATTCCCGGTTTCGGCCATAAAAAATGGTGGGATGATTTGTTAAAAGCGGCTTTTCTCGCTCCTATTTTTTTATTCTTTTTATATATAATAGTTTTATTTACAGACCTTGGAAAAGAAGCTATTGGTTATGCATCAAATTCACAGGATTTTATACAACGATTAATGAAAACAATAATTCCATTTTCTATTATTTTTATCCTTTTAATGCAAGCAAAAAAACTGGCAGTTGATTATTCTGGACAATTAGGCGCAACTTTGAGTAAATATGGAGGAATGGCAACAGGGTTAGTCGGCGGGGTAGCACTTGGCGCTGGAGCTCTTCTGGCTCGCGGAACTGTTGGAGCGGGAACTTCTTACTTATTAAGAAGTAAAGCGGGCGAAAGTATTAAATCAAAAGCTGAAGAAAAAGGATTAGGCGGTTTTGCCGCAAGATTAATGCTTAAAGCAACAACTGCTGCTACTAAATCTTCTTTTGACGCAAGAAAATCTCCGCTTGGCGGATTGGCAGGAATGGCTGGTCTTAATTTAACTAAAGGCGCGCAAATGGTTGGATTAGGCGTTAAAGAAGGAGGGTATCAAAAGACTCTTGAAAATAGAAATAAGAAAGCTATGGAAGAATTTGAAACCACAAAAACAAAGATGACAGACGCTGAAGTGAAAACTTGGAATGAAAAGAGATCTAATCGTTTAAAAAATTCTGACGGAAGTGATATTACAACTGCTGAACAATTAAATAATCACAGAATGCAAGTATTTAATGACAATATTGGAAAAACAGGATTTGTATCTTCAGTTGCTTATACTGCAGTTAAAACAGCAGATGATTTGGCTGGAACTGGAAATAAAATTGAAGATAAAGCAAAAGCAAATCTTCAAGCAATTAATCCAAATTATACACAAAAAGAACTTAGTGAAGAAAAAGAAAAAATATTGGATGAAAGAGCAAAAAGTACAAAATTGGCAATTGGTGTGGCATTAGCAGGAGCAACTGGTGGTATAGGAGGAATAGTAGGAGCTGGAATGATAGGAGGAGGAGTTGCAGGAGCAATGGTTGGCGGACTTGGTGGATTTGGATTAGGAGCTGGTTCAGTTGTTGGAGAAGGTTTGAAACAACAAGAATCTGAGAGATTAACACGAGCAGCTATGGGTAGACAAATAAAAACTCTTGGAAATATTGAAGAAAAATTAAGCCATATAACAGAAGAGTTGGGTAAAAATTATGATCTGTTGGAGAAGGGAAATAATATAACGAAAGACGAGAAAGGAAATTTTGTAAATTTAGTAAAAGGAAACAGAGAACAAGGATTTACAATAGATGAAGAAGCTCAAACAGAAATAACAAAAGCTCTAACCAAATTAGCAATAGCCGCAGAAGAAGAAAAACTTACTCTTAGAAAGCTTATTAATGACAAACAAGACACAACAAAAACTAAAGAAAGATTATTTAATAATACAATAGAAACAGCAAGACTAGAAAAACTAAGAACCGCATTAAAAGAGGTTAATACTCTAAAAAATCAAGAATATAATTTCAAAAAAGACAAAGCAAAAGCAAATACACCAACAGCGACAACAACAAAAAGCGAAAATACTCCTAGTTTTAAATCACAACCATCAACACCACCTGTAACACCACCCTCTACACCATCAACACCAACAAAATAAATATTATTAGTTAAATAAAAAATAGTATGGAAATAACATTAGAAGAAATACAAAAAAAGTTTGAGAGTTTACCAGAAGATTTAAGATGGGCGATTATGGCTGTAAATGTTGATGAAAAAATCACAGAAATAGGCAAGGAAAATAATCTTACTGTGGAACAAATGGGACAATTATCTCTTGAAACGCATATGGTTATGTTTGGCTTTGTTCATCCAGACAAATTTGAAGCATCTGTAAAAGGAAGTCTGCAGTTACCAGATGATAAAAACAAAAAAATAGTAAATGAAGTAAATGAAAAAATCTTAAAAGAGATAAGAGAAAAATTAATGTCTTTGTATGGGAAACAAGAAGAAAAAAAAGACGATGAAATATTAAATAACGCAGGGATAGAAATTACCACCCCCAACCCCCTCCTTGAAAAGGAGGGGGGGCAAGCTTCCCCGCCTTATGGAGGAGGGGACGGGAGGAGTGGTGATTCAAGAGATGAAATGATTAAAAAAATTGAAGATCCTGAACTTATCGCAAAAGAAATGCAAAATAAAAAAATAATGCAATCAATCTCAGCGCAAAAACTTTCCGGTTCTTTCCAAATACCAAATACAAAAACAGAATATTCTCTAAACAATATGTCTAAAACTTCCAAAACACCAGAAGGTCCAAAAGATATTGGCGTAAAAGTTCCATTAGGAGCGACAATAAAACCAACATCCGGCGCCACAGCTTCCACTTCACCATCTTTTTCAGTTAAAGTAGACCCATATCGTGAAATGCCTGAGTAGTGTAAAATAAAATTATGCAGTTTAAAGTACCACAATTTTTAGACATAGAAGATAAAATATTTGGACCATTTACCTTTAGGCAATTTATTTATTTGGCTGGGGGAGGAGGTTTGTGTTTTGTTTTATATAAATTATTAGGGTTATTATTAGGTTTTATCCCAATGGCTTTAGTTGCATCATTTTCTTTGGCTCTTACCTTCTATCGTCCAAATGGAAAACCTTTTATAAATATGCTTGAGTCTGGTTTCAAATTCTTTTTTCAAGATAAGCTTTATATTTGGAAAAGAAGAGAAAATAAAATAAATGTTAAACAAAAAACTGAAATTGCGATACAACAAACAAACCAAATACTGAATAAAGAAACAGTAAGACTTAGTGGAAGTAAATTAAAAGATTTAGCATGGAGTCTAGACGTTCTAGATTTAAAAAAAGAAAAATAATAATTTTTAATTTAAAATATATGGCCATATCAGCAAAAGCAACTCAAGAGTTCGTGCCAATCAAGGAAGTCCGTGATGGTATTATAGTATTAAAAGATGGGGGACTGCGTTCTATTGTATTGGCAAATTCAACAAACTTATCTTTAAAATCATATGACGAACAAAAAGCGACAATACTTCAATTTCAAAGTTTCTTAAACACATTAGATTTTTCCATACAAATATCCATTCAATCAAGAAAATTAGATATTCGTCCTTATCTTTTACTTTTAGAAAACAGAATGAAAGTGCAAAACGAGCCATTGCTTAAATTGCAAACTAGAGAATATATAGATTTTATTAGAAATTTTACAGAATCAGTAAGCATAATGACAAAAAGTTTTTTTATTATAGTTCCTTACACGCACACAACATTAAAATCAGAAGCTGGAATATTTGGCGGATTATTTTCCAAAAAAAGTAAAGAGGAAATAAAAGCTACAGAACAAGCAGACTTTGAAGAAAAAAGATCACAAATGGAACAAAGAGTGAGTGTAATACAACAAGGACTTGCGCGTTGTGGAATAAAATCAGCCCAACTTGGCACAGAAGAAGTTGTAGAAGTATTTTATAAAGTATTTAATCCTGGCGAATTGGAAGGGAAGATACAATTAGAACAAACAAATTAATTTTATGTCATTTTTAGATACATTATTAGGAAAAAAGAAGATAGAAACAAACGAAGGAGCAAGTGCTTCTGTATTAGCAGTAATGCCTGCGGAAATCTACGAATCAGCAACGCTTGAACTCCAAGACGTCATAGCTCCATCAGCTTTAAAAATAGAATCAAAATCTATAAATTTGGGTGATAAAATAGCGCGTACTTTTTTTATAATATCTTATCCCAAATTCTTGACTGATAACTGGTTTTCTCCAATAATAAACTTGGATAAAGTTTTTGATGTTTCAATTTTTATACATCCGATAGATACTTCTTTGGCACTGCGACAATTTCAAAAAAAGGTTGCTGAGGTTCAAAGTCAAATAAGTGTGCGTGAATCTAAAGGCATGGTGCGTGACCCAATGCTAGATACTGCATATCAAGACTTAGAAGGTCTCCGTGATAATTTAATGCAGGCGCAAGAAAAAATGTTTGATGTTGGTGTATATATTACAATATATGCCGATAATGATATGGAACTTTTTAAAATTGAAAGTGAAATAAAATCCATTCTTGAATCAAAATTAATATATATTAAACCGGCATTATTTCAACAAGAAGATGGATTTAAAAGCGTTATACCAATAGGTAATGATATTTTAGGTATTCACCAAAAATTAAATTCTGAACCGCTTTCAAGCATCTTTCCATTTATCTCTTTTGACTTAACCTCAGACAAAGGGATACTTTATGGAGTAAACAGGCACAATTCAAGTCTAGTTATTTTTGACAGATTTTCATTAGAAAACTACAACTCTGTAACTTTTGCCAAATCTGGATCTGGAAAATCTTATGCCACAAAACTGGAAATTTTAAGATCTTTAATGTTTGATATTGATGTGATAGTTATAGACCCAGAACGAGAATATGAATACTTAGCAGAAGCAGTTGGTGGAAGATATTTTAATATATCTTTGTCTTCTGATCACCATATCAACCCGTTTGACTTGCCAATGCCGAGAGAAGATGAAACAGCGGAAGATGTATTACGTTCAAATATTATCAATTTAGTGGGTCTTTTCAGGCTTATGTTAGGTGGTCTTACCCCAGAAGAAGATTCTATGGTGGACCGCGCTATTTCAGAAACTTATGCGATAAAAGACATAACACCAGAATCTGATTTTACAAATATTGAACCGCCACTTCTTTCAGACTTTGAGATGGTACTTTCTGGAATGGAAGGAAGTGATTCTGTTGTTCAAAGACTTATCAAATATACACGCGGTTCTTGGTCTACATTTTTAAACAAACCTTCCAATGTTGATATTAATAAAAAATTCGTAGTATTTTCTGTTCGTGATATGGAAGATGAATTAAAACCAATAGCCATGTATATAGTTACTCATTATATTTGGAATGCTATCCGTAAAAACTTAAAAAAGCGCTTATTGGTTGTGGACGAAGCTTGGTGGATGATGAAATCTGAAGATACTGCGTCATTTTTATATTCTATAGCAAAAAGAGGAAGAAAATATTATTTAGGACTTATGACCATAACCCAAGACGCTGCAGACTTTATGAAATCTCCTTATGGAGTGCCTATTGTTACCAACTCATCAATTCAAATCCTTCTTAAACAATCACCCTCTACTATAGACGTATTACAAAAAACATTTAATCTTACAGATGAAGAAAAATATTTACTTCTAGAATCGGGCGTGGGAGAGGGAATATTCTTCGCAGGATTAAAACACGTGGCAATAAAGGTAATATCTTCTTATACAGAAGACCAAATAATAACTTCTGATCCATCTCAAATTCTTTCAATTAAAAAGGAAAAACAAGAATTAGAAGAAGCTAAAGGATAAAAATGTGTGATATAATGTGAATATGGCAAGAAAGATTACAATTTTATTTTCTGCTTTTATATATGTATTTTTCGCTTTTTCTGTATACGCGCAAGTACAAAGTGCAGATGTTGTTCTCAGTATAAATCCTAACTATCCCAAAGCAAACGAAGAAGTAAAAGCATCTGTCGCAACTTTTTCAACTGATTTGAATAAAGCAAATATTTCTTGGAAATTAAACGGACAACTATCAATACAAGCTGTTGGTAAGAAAGATTTTTCTTTTACCACCGCAAGTACCGGACTTCAAACAATTCTTGAAGTGGAAATACAAACTTCTGACGGATCTTTTATTAATAAAAAAATAATTATAACTCCAAGCGACATAGATATGCTTTGGGAAGCGCCTGATTCTTACACACCGCCATTTTATAAAGGAAAAGCCCTTAATGCAAGAGAAGGAACATTAAAAATCGTTGCTTTGACTAATTCACGCGACAGCGCAGGCCTTAGTTATAATTGGAAACTAGATGATACAAATAAACCAGATTCTTCTGGTTATAAAAAAAATTATTACATATTCAAAAATAGTTTTTTAGACAAACAAAATACAGTAGAAGTAACAACATCAAATTTAGCAGGAAATAATAGCGGACAAGGAAAAATAACAATAAATCCAATAAATCCAAAAATAGTTTTTTATCAGAAAGATTTAAATCTTGGCACAAAATACGAAAAAGCTATAGATAATGGATTTGTAATAGATCAAAGTGGAATAATTTTTATTGCCGAGCCTTATTTTTTCTCACCTAAAAATTTAAATTCTTCTGATCTGGAATTCAAATGGTTGCTTGGCGGTTCTGATATAACTACCCCTAATCCAAAAAATGAGCTTGGAATAAGGCCAGAAGCGGGGCAAATAGGAAACTCAACTGTAAAAGTTACAATAAATAATATTAAAAGCATGTTTTTAAATTTGGAAAAAGAAATCAATGTTAATTTCTAAAATAAAAAAAATAATAAGTTTTTCTTTTTTAACGCTATTTTTGGTTAGTTTAGTTTTTCCTATTGCAAGCTTAGCGGCTGATCCAACACTTACATTAAAATTAGAAAAAGAAGACTTAAACACACAAACAGACCGATGGTCATGGTTAATTTCAATTAATACAACAAACGTTCCAGACAACACTTCCGCCAGTGTAAAACTTTTTAAAACAATTGATGCAAAAACAACAGAAGAAGAATCAATAATAGAAAAAATAATAAACAATCAAGCTGTTTATAATACTAAAAATACTTTAGTTCAAGGTGTTTCTTATCAAGTTAATGTGCGAATAGGAGACAAAACAGCAACTTTTTCAAAAACTACAGGCACTGAATCAAATTCAAAACCAGTAATAATTTATAATACAATAATTCCAACAACGGAGAATAATACAAAAACAGAGGAAAATTATTATCCTTTAGCTCCATTGCCAGGAGTAGGGGAAACCAATTGCACACAAGATAATTCAAATCCTCCAAAAACTACTTGTATAAAACTTGGCACTCAAAAATGCACGACTGAGGGTGGAGTAGAAACTTGCGTCCCTTGTGGCCCAACAGATAAAGGTTGCACGCCGGGAACAGGCTTTGCTGGTTATTTAAATATGATGATACAAATATTCATCGGCATTGCAGCAGTTCTTTCAATGATAATGATTGTAATGGGTGGAATAGAATATATGACGAGTGAACTTGTTTCAGGAAAAAATGAAGGAAAAGAAAGAATAACACATGCAATATTAGGACTTATATTAGCGCTTGGCTCTTATGCAATATTAAATACTTTAAATCCGGATCTGCTTAATGTAGGATTAAGTAAACTAGAACAAGCAACATTAACAATAGATCCTGAAACAGAATTAGCACCATGGGAAGGTACATCAAATCTTACAAGCCCAACAGGTACTTGCAAGGAAGGATACACAAACATTACCACCTATGGATCACCAACAAAAATAAACGTATGTAAATCTATTTCTGAAAATTCACAAAAAATGCTTGCTGCGGCTAAAAAAGTAAATATTATACTCTCTGGTTGGGGAGCAAGAACTTATGATCAACAAATAGACCTCAGAAAAAAACATAAATGCCCAGATATATATACTTCACCATCTAATACATGCAAACCTCCAACAGCTAGACCTGGCCACTCAAAACATGAATCAGGAAAAGCAATTGATTTTACATGCAATGGACAAAGTATGGAAAAATCAGGTGGAAAAAATAGTGTTTGTTTTAAATGGCTTTCTAATAATGCAAAAACATATGGTTTAAAAAATTTAGCCAGTGAATCATGGCACTGGTCTGATGATGGAAGCTAAAAATATTTAATTTTATGTCAAAAAGAAATTTAAAACTTTTAATAATAGCATTAGTAACAATAGTAATTGTTACTTTTGGATATTTATATTTTTCTAATTCAGGAACAGTTGGTCAAACAGGAACAACAACAGGCACAAACTTCTTTTCTCAATTTTTTCCAACCAGCAAGCCAGCCACACAAACAACAGACACAATTCCTCCAGCTGATATTTCAGGGTTTGAGTTAAATTCAACGACAGAAACGCCAATAGTTAAATTAAATAAAGTTTCCAGTATGCCAATAGCTGGATATGGAATATTTATGAAAGAAAGATTTAAAGATGTGCCAACAGTAATTCCAGTAGAACAAATAGATTTAACAAGCTCACCACAATCAACCACAACAGAAACAACTAAACCTACCCCACCACCGACTGAATTCGTGCCAGCTTTAAGATATGTGGATAGAGCAACAGGAAACATTTATCAAACTTTCGCTGATAAAATAGACGAAAGAAAATTCTCAGAAACCATAATACCAGCAGTTCGTGAATCATATTTGGCAAACAGTGGGGAATCTGTGATAATGAGATATTTGAAATCTGATGGAATAACAATAGAAAGCTTTATAGGAAGTTTGCCAAAAGAATTTTTAGGCGCAGACACAACAGGGGGCAATGAAATAAGTGGGATATTTTTGCCAGAAAATGTCACAGATGTAAGTATTTCTCCTAATAGCTCAAAAATTTTTTATTTATTTAACACAGGGAATACTACCGTCGGAATAACATTAGACCCACTTACTAATAAAAAATCTCAAGTATTCGATTCTTCATTTACAGAATGGACATCATTTTGGCCAAATAAAAATATAATTACTCTTACATCCAAGCCGTCTGCAAATGTGCCAGGATATATGTATGCAATAAATCCAGACAGAAAAGATTTTAATAAAATATTAGGTGGAATAAATGGTCTCACAACACTAATGAGCCCAGATGGAAAACTAGTTTTATATGGAAACAATAATTTATCTCTTAGTGTTTATAATGTAAATACAAGAGAAATTAATACGCTTGGAATACAAACTTTGCCAGAAAAGTGTGTTTGGAACAAAACAAGTGACGTAATATATTGCGCTGTACCTAAATTTATTGAAACAAAAGAATATCCAGACTCATGGTATATGGGAGAAACTTCTTTTTCAGATGAACTTTGGAAAATAAATATTTCAGATGGAAGGACAACCATAATTTCAGATATGGTCTCAACTAATGGGGGAGAAGATATAGATACTATAAAACTTACATTAGATGAAGGTGAAAATTATCTATTTTTTGTAAACAAAAAAGATTCTTATCTTTGGAAACTTAACTTAAAATAAAAACTGGAATAATAAAGTTTTTATATAGTTCCTATGTATTTTATTACAACTCTGCGAGATAATCCTTCCCCTGTTGATTCGGTTTTTAAATCTGTTTCATTAGATAAAAATTCATGCACAATTCTACGCTCAAAAGCTGACATTGGATCAATTTCTATATTTGATTTAAAATATCTAGCGCGTTCTGCCATCATATGCGCTATTGCATGGATATTTTCTGTTCTCTTTTTTTGAAAACCATTAATATCAACTAAAATTGACATATTTTCAGTGTTTCCTGTGCCTATGTCGGACATAGATAGTTGTTTAGATTCAACTATTCTTCTAACTATGTGATTTAACGCTGAAAGACCTTCACCACTACGTCCTATAAAAAAATGCGGATCAGAAACTTCAACTGAAAACCATGTTGTTTTACCATTATCTTCAGTAATAGTAATATCTTTTACACTTATAGTTGTTTTCTCAATTAATTCTTTTATTAAATTTTGTATTTCATTCTTATTCATAGATTTAATGAACTTTATAACTACTTCTTTTCTGCTTGTGTTTCTAATTTGTGGCCATGAACTATAATACTAAATTTCTTCTTTTTGGCATGAATTTGCTGACCTATGGCAAAAACATTACTTGTAATCCAATATAATGCAATAGCGCCAGAAATACTATACGCAATAAAAGTAACTACAAAAGGGAAAATGTATTTCATTTGCATATTCATACTCTTACCAAAACTTTCTGCAAAACCACCACCCTTATCAGAAGAAACAGCTGGTTTAGGCATATAATATGCTTGAAAAAACTGTGATAAACCAGCCAATATGGCTAAAATTAGACTTTTTTTACCAATATCAATAAGCCCAAGAAAATTCATATTTATATTATCTGGAATATGGACAAAAGAATAAAGAATTCCACTATCAAAATTTATTCCTTTATAAAAAACATAATATAAAGCAAAAATAATAGGAATTTGTATTAAAACCAAAAGACACCCAGAAAAAGGGTTTGTTTTGTGTTTTTTATAAAGTTCCATCGTTTGTTTTGCTTGTTCTTCTTTACTTGCTCCGCTTGCTTTAATTTTTTTAAGCTCTGGAGAAAGAAGATTCATTTTAGCCTGACTTTCAATAGAACGTTGCGATAATGGATATAAAGCAGTTTTAACTAATAAAGTAAGAATTATAACAGCAATACCAATGTCCCCACCCGGAACAACGGAAACTAAAAACGCCAAAGCATTAACAAGTGGCTTATATAATGCAACATCCCAAATTTGAGTTAACATTTTCTTATTCTATATGAAAATGTTAAAAAAGCAAAATTTTAGAAAAACTTAATTATAAAGCTTTTCGCCTGTGACTACTAGGTTCATTTTGCTTACTAGAAAAAATTTATAATTAAGTTTTTATTTAACGGGGTCAATATGATTTTTTTGCCAAGGATGGCAACGAATAATACGAAGAAAAGAAAGTTTAAAACCTTTTAAAACACCATATTTATTTATTGCTTGTTTTGAATACTCTGAACAAGAAGGATAAAAAACACAACTCGGTTTCTTTAGTGGACTCAAAAAACGTTGGTAGAAATTAATCCCGTTAGAAGCCGCCCTCACTAAAAAGTGAGTGCTACGGTCACCTTGGGGCGACCTGCTTCTAACGGGATTAATGAATTTTATTAATAATGATTTTAATTTCATTTTTAAGATTTAAAATTGGATTATAATTTTTATTTTTTCTCTTTCCAAAAACTTCAAGACTTTTTTTACCAAAAATAAAAGCCCCTACCATACTAACAGGGAAATCTTTTATATACTTTTCTAAAACAGCATAACCGCGTCTTCTTAATAAATTACGTACAATTGCCTTTTTTACAACAGTTTTAGGAACAATGAAAGAAATCATTGGTTGATTTGTGTTTTTATTTAAAATAAATTTAAAAGTTAAATTACTAGAACTAAAAAACCTACCTTTTTGAAAGATTTGATCTATTGCCTTTTTGTTGGCTCTATTTTTTTTAGGAAGCATTTAATTAAACAGTAAGTTTTGCACGCCCTTTTCTTCTTCTTCGAAGAAGAACGTTCTGTCCATTTTTTGTTTTAGATCTAACTAAGAATCCATGTGTTTTTGCTCTTTTTCTTTTATTTGGTTGATATGTTTGTGACATAATTAGAGTCTATAATATTATCAGGAATAAATCAATACATTTTTATAAAAACAAATTGTGTGGTCTAAAAAGTTATCAACAGATTATAAACATAGTTAATACGTTTTTTAAATTCAAATCATTAATTAGAATAGTATAATATTAACCAATGGATACAAAACAGCTTTGGAAAAATTGTTTAGTTGAGATTGAGACAGGTGTCTCAAAAGCAAATTTCAGTACGTGGTTTAAAAACACATGTATTTTAAAAGAAGATGGGGGTATTGTTTATATAGGCGTACCGAATGAATTTGTTCGTGATTGGCTTAAAAATAAATATCATAAACTAATAACTAAAACAATAGCAGACACATATGAAAATATGCGTGGAGTGGAATATATAATCACAAAAACAGAAGCCGCTAAGCAAGAATTGCCTAAAATGAATGAAATTTACGCAAATAAAGAATTACCACTAAAGGACTTATATATAAATCCAGAAGATAATCTAAATCCAAGATATCATTTTAATTCTTTTATCGTTGGAGCATTTAATGAACTTGCATATGCGGCATCTCAAGCAATAATAGAAAGCCCGGGAACAAAATATAATCCATTTTTTGTGTATGGAGGTACTGGACTTGGTAAAACCCACTTAATTCAAGCTGTTGGAAACTCAATTAAAGAAAAATATCCAAACAAAAAAGTGCATTATATGACATTGGAAAAATTTGCCACTGATTTTATTAATTCTCTCCAAGGAAACAAAGCAAATTCTTTTAAAGAAAAATATCGCAAATATGATCTTTTAATCATAGATGACATACAATTCATTGGTAAAATGGAAAAAATCCAAGAAGAACTTTTCCATACATTTAACACTTTTCATGAAAATAATAAGCAAATTATTTTTTCTTCAGACAAACACCCAAACTATATTCCTGAACTAGCAGATCGTTTGAAGTCTAGATTTTCCGCGGGAATGATTGTGGACGTTTCTGAACCAGAATATGAATCTCGCCTAGCAATTTTAAAAGTAAAATTACAAGAACTAAATATTGAATTAGATAAAGAAATAGTAGAATATGTTGCTTCTGTTATACAAGGCAATATTCGTGAACTTGAGGGAAGCCTAAATGCTATTATCTGCCAATACCGCTTAAAAAATAAGCCTCTTTCTATTTCTGAAATAAAAAATTTATTAAAAAACAATATAAAACCTAAAAAAAATGTTGCAATAAAAGATGTTGTAAAAATAGTTAGTGATCATTATGGACTTGAAGAATCATCAATTTACGAAAAAACAAGGAGAAAAGAGATAGTCAAAGCAAGACAAATTGTTATGTATTTATTAAGAGAAGATTTTAATGTTTCTTATCCTTTAATAGGACAAAAGCTGGGAGGAAAAGATCATACAACAGTAATACATTCATATTTAAAAATAAAAACTGATTTAAAAAATGATCCGCAACTTCTTCAAGAACTAGAACAGATAAGAGTAATGTTTAAATAGGTGTTAATAAACAGTTGAAAAATTAATAATAATTAAAATAAAATGTGTTAATAAAAAAGATTAAAAAGTTAAAAAATTATAAAAACAAAAAAGTTAAATATTAAATTAAAAGTTATTAGAATAATAAAATTTAAAATAAATTTAAAATAAGTATATAAAATAATTTAAAATAGACTTATCCACTTATAAACAGACCTAATAATATTAATAGATTAAATATATAAGATATAAACAAATATATGAAAATAGAATGTAATATTGAAAAAATTAAAAATGCGATAAATCAAGTAGAAAAAATTACTGGAAAAAATTTAACATTACCCGTTTTAAATTCTATTCTTTTTATTGCATCTGGAAAATCCTTAAAACTTAGGGCTACAAATTTAAGTCTTGGTGTTGAAATTGAAATTCCTGCAAAAGTTGAAAAAGAAGGAATTGTAGCAGTTTCAGGATCAGTTTTAGTTGGTGTTTTTTCTAATATTTTTCAAAATGAAAATATATATTTAACAGGTGAAGATGGAAATTTATTAATTAAAACAAAAAAGAATCAAATAAAATTAAAAGGACAAGCTCACGATGATTTTCCGACCATACCAATGGTTTCTGGAAAATCTTTTGAAATAGAATCTAAAAAATTAATAGATGGAATAAAGTCAGTTTATTATAGTTCGTCTGTATCCGACATAAAGCCCGAAATTTCAAGTGTTTTTATTTATTCAAAGGAAGATAATTTAATGTTTGTTTCAACAGATTCTTTTAGATTGGCTGAAAAAAGGGTTAAAGTAAAAGGACTTGAAGAAATTAATGGAATACTTATTCCTTTTAAAAATATACCAGAAATATTAAGGGTTTTTGGAGAATTTTCTGGTGATATTAAGGTTTGTTTTAATAAAAACCAGATTTCATTTTCTTCAGAGGATATTTATTTAACATCACGCGTTATTGATGGAATTTTCCCAGATTATACTCAAATTATTCCAAAAGAATTTAAAACAGAAGTGGTGGTTTTAAAACAAGATTTATTAAATGCATTAAAAATTTCTAATATCTTTTCAGATAAATTTAATCAAGTAAACTTAAAAATTTTAGCTAAAGAAAAAATTTTTGAACTTTCCTCTTCAAATAATGATATTGGAGAAAACAAAACACAATTAGATTCCGCAATAACAGGTGAAAACATAGAACTTGGTTTTAATTATAAATATTTTCTTGATTGTTTCCAATCTATTACGACCGATAGTATTTCTATAAAATTAAATGAAGCTTCTAAGCCAATGGTTGTAGCTCCGGTTTCCGATTCATCATTTATTTATCTTATAATGCCAATGAATAGATAATATGATAGAAATAAAAGATCTGCTTTTAAAATTTCAAAATCTTCTCATATCAGAAGAAATTAAAAAGGAATCAATAAAAAATATAATTTCTGAAGTTATTAATTTACAGATAAAATCTGAAGATATAAAAATAAAAAATGGAACGGTTTATTTGAACATAAAACCAATTTATAAAAATGAAATTTTTTTCAAAAAAAATAAAATCTTTTTGAAATTGAAAGAAAATTTAGGTAAAAAATCTCCGCACAATATAAGGTAATTATTCTTGTATTTTAAAAACAGAAGTATTTTCTCCTCTATTATAAACAGTGTCGTAAGATATTATTTTTAATTCATTTTCACTTTTTAAATTATCAAGATCGGAAGGAATAAAAGAAAAATTAAATGGAGAGTTAGATGTTCCTAAATAAATATCATTCACAAAAACATCTATTTTTTGAAGGGGAAAACTACCAGTACTTAAAATTTTAAGTTGAATTTTTTGGTCAGGTAAATAGCTTGTTGTTGTATTTGGTTCAATAATTAAAATATTTGGTTTGTTTGTTTCAGTATGTACATCATCTATTGTTTGTGGAATTTCAGCTAATGTCGTTATTTTATATTTTCCTTTATTTTGTGTCCACCAATTTTGTACAGGAATTTCCCAATGATTAAACTGTGAATCATCTTGTGGATTTACTGGTGGTTGTCCTAAAATATCATCTCTGTTTATCCAATAAAGAATTGAATGCACGTTTGTTATAACTTTTTCTTGTTTTGTCTCACTAGGAGTAAATTCATTAGCTAATTTTCCAGAAATTTTATCTATAAAAAAATGTTCATTGCCTTGCCATAATCCACGCAAAACAGGTTTTAATTTTTCGGGATCGGTTTCTATGTTTGGTTTTTCAAATTTTTCATCAGGCAAGATTTTTAACGCTTCGTTTATAAATTTATTCCAAATAGGCCCAGCGACAGCCGAACCTCCTTTTTTCATTGGAGTGTTATTATTGTTTCCAGCCCACACACCAACAGAAATAGAGGGAGTGTATCCAATAGTCCAAGCATCTTTATTGCTGTTTGTGGTTCCTGTTTTTACAGCAATATCTTTGCCTGGAATATTTAATACTGAATTCGCGCCGAAGGTTGGAGTGCGAGCAACATTATCAGACAAAATGTCAGAAATAATTAAGGCTGTGTTTTTAGGTAAAATTTCTTGCGGTTTTTGCGCGAATTCTTCCAGAACTTTTCCATTCATATCTTCAATTTTTAAGATTCCAGTGTATGGATTTCTTATTCCGTTGTTTGCAAACACACTATAAGCTGAGGTCATATCAAGTAATGAAACTTCTCCGCCTCCGATAACCAAAGTAAGTCCATATCTATTTATGTCAGTAAGTGTGCTTATTCCCATATCTTCAGATGTTTTTAGGGCATTTTGAAGTCCAACTAAATAGAAAAGTTTTACAGCTGGAATATTTATTGATTGTCCTAGTGCATTTCGTAAACTTATTGGTCCACGAAATTTTCCATCATAATTATCTGGTTTATAACAATTACTTTTGCTATGTCCTGGTAATGGCTTTCCATAAGCATCGCAGGTAGTAGAAAATTCTGTTGGTAAGTCAAACAGTACTGAGTTTGGTGTAAAGCCCTTATTGAAGGCTGTGGCGTAAATAAAAGGCTTAAAAGAAGACCCAGGCTGTCTGTGTGCTGTGGCTATATTGTAATTACCATCTATATTTTTATCAAAATAATCACGAGATCCAACCATTGTTATAATTTGACCAGTTTTTGGGTCAATTGCTACAAGTCCAGCGTTTTCTCCATTCCAGTCTTTTTCATTTTGCAGTGCCCCTTCTTTTACGATTTGTTCTCCTTTTGCTTGTAAATTATAATCAATTGTTGTTATGACTTTTAGTCCACCTTGTTCCACTACACTTGCTCCATATTTTTGTTCCAAATAATCTTTAATAAAGAAAACAAAATGTGGAGCTTTTATTCCACCAGTTGCTTGTGGTTGAAAAGTAATTATTTCATTTTTTGCTTTATTGTATTCCTCTTCTGTTATAAAACCAACTTCTTTCATTCTAAAAAGAACAAAATTTTTTCTTTCGTCTAATTTTGCTTTATTTTTACCATAAGGAGAAAGTGTTGTTGGTGATTGGGGCATTGCCGCTAAATAGGCAGCTTCTGAAAGCGTTAAGTCTTGTGCTGTTTTTGCAAAGTATGTTTTAGCTGCTTCTTCAATTCCATAAATATTACCTCCATAAGGAGCTTCATTTAAATAATATTCCAAAATTTTCTCTTTTGGCATTGATTGGTCTATTTTTATTGCCAATACCCATTCTTTTATTTTTCTGCCAATTGTTTGTTGTGAATTAAGTAAAGTATTTTTTACTAATTGTTGAGTAATTGTTGAAGCGCCAGTAACTTTTTTACCTGTTAGTTTTGCCCAGATTGTTGCTCTTAGAATTGAGGTGATTCTTATTCCTTTATGGTTGTAAAATTCTGAATCTTCGACGGCCACGGTAGCATTTTTAATATTTGAGCCCATGCTGTTAAAAGAAATATTTGTTCTTTTTACATCTTGATGTATGTCATAAAGAAGAATTTCTCCAGTACGGTCATATATTTTTGTAGAATTTATTAATTTTCTATCTTCAAAAGATCGAAAATCTGGTATTTTAAAAGAAGAAATCCAAATTATTCCAGCTCCAATTATAAAAATAAAAGCTCCAGCGCCAAAAAGTACTAAGTTTTTCATAAATCTTTTATTTTTAGATCTTTTTATCATGTTTTTATAATCATAGCAGATTATGTGTTATAATCCATAGAATGAAAGTTATAACGGATGAAAAACAAATAGATGATGTTTTGACCAGGGGGGTTGAAGATATTTTTATAAAAGAAGATTTAAAAGAAAAACTTCTTTCTGGTAAAAAATTAAGAATTAAGTTGGGAATTGATCCTACTAGTCCATACATACATCTTGGACGGGCAGTAACCCTTCTTAAGTTAAAAGCTTTTCAAGATTTAGGACACCACATTGTTTTTATTGTTGGTGATTATACAGCAAAAATAGGAGATCCGTCCGATAAATTAGAGAAAAGACCAATGCTTACAGACGAGCAGATAAAAAGTAATTTAAAAAAATATATAAAACAAGTTGCTCTTATTTTAGATATTAAAAATGTAGAAGTTAGATATAATTCAGAATGGCTAAAGAAAATGAATTTTTTTGAAATAGGACAACTGCTGGAGTGTTTTACTGTTCAACAGATGACCAAAAGAAGAAATTTTAAAGAAAGATTAGATGCAGGACAAGATATTTTTATGGTTGAATTTTTATATCCCGCATTGCAAGGATATGACAGTGTTGTTGTTAAGGCAGATGTTGAGATTGGTGGTTTTGACCAGCTTTTTAATTTAAAAGCGGGAAGAATTGTTCAAAAAAGATATGGACAAAAAGAACAAGATATTATGGTTCTTTCAATGCTTGAAGGAACAGATGGACGAAAAATGTCTTCTTCTTGGGGTAATATAATTTCTGTTATTGATACACCAGAAGAAATGTTTGGTAAAGTTATGTCTTTAAAAGATGAGCTTATTACAAAATATTTTTTACTTACAACGAATATGGGAATAGATGAAATAAACAAAATAGAGAATTCTATAAAAAACGGAGAAAACCCAATGATATTTAAAAAAATATTGGCAAAAGAAATAATTTCTTTTTATCATTCTAAAAAAGAAGCTGAAAAGGCAGAAGAAAATTGGGAAAATGTTTTTTCTAAGAAAGAAATTCCAGACGAGATGGAAGAAGTAAAATGTAGCGCTGGAGATTTATTGGCGGATGTTTTGGTAAAAAATAATATTTTATCTTCAAAAGGAGAATGGAGAAGATTAGTAGAAGGTAATGCAATTCATGATTTAATTGAAAATAAACATATATCTGATTTTAATATAAAAATAACAAAGAATTTAACTCTTAAAATTGGCAAGAAAAGGTTTGTAAAAATTATAGTTAAATAAAAAACCGCCCAATGGGCGGTTTTTTATTTTAATGAAAGTGGCTATCTGGGTCTTCTTCCTCATCGTCTCCAAGATCAACTCCACCTTCTGGTGGTTCTAATGGTTCGTCAATATCGTCAACAAAAGTTTCATCATCAAGATCACTTGCTTTGAAACTTTTTTCTTCTGCTAATTCTTCATCGTCCATATTATATATTTTTTAATTTCTAAAAACGACCCCCGCCTGCATTAGCTATGCAATGAAAGCATTGCGGGCAGGTATTAATAAAAAATTATTTTTTAATTTCCTATTTTGTACCAAAATACAGAGTTCTTGGCAATAAAATATGTGGATAACTCGGAAGTTTATGTTTTTAATTTCGCATACAAGCAAAGGCAGTCAATGCTATGGCTATCGCATCTAATTCATCATCAGATTTTTTAGAATTATCTATATCAACTAATATTTTTACCATTTTAATTATTTGATTTTTATCCGCTTTTCCGTAACCAGTCGTAGCTATTTTTATTTGCGGAGGAGAAGCTTCAAAAATTTTTAAATTTGCTTTTATTGCTTCATAAATCACAACCCCTCTTGCTTCTGCCACATGCATTACAGTTTTTTGATTTGTTGTTAAAAATAAAGTTTCAATAGATAAAACTTCAGGTTTATATTTTTTTATTATGTTTTTAACTTCTTCACCGATTAATTTAAGTCTTTCAGAAAATTCTAATTTTGGAGAGGTGTGAAAACACTCTGAAAAAATTACTTTTTCTTTTTTATCACTTTTATTTTTTTCTAACACTGCGACCCCAAGTCTTTCAAAACCCGGATCAATTCCTAAAATTTTCATATTTAAATTTTAGCATTATTACTAAGATACCAAGGGGAACCCTTGGTATCTTAGTAAATACCCTCACTAAAATCATCTACAATGGAATTGTAATTTGAGATATCTTTTTTATCAACAGGAAAGGGTTTAGGATTTATTATTTTAAATTTGTTCAAAATATATTCTTTTAGGCTGGAATAAGAATATTCAGCGATAAAGTTTTTTAATTGATTTAAAAAACTTTTTGATTGTGTTTTCCAATTAGAATTTTTTAATTTTGCTGGATTAAGATGGATGTAAGCATAAATATATTTTAAATATATATCATCAGATATATGTTGTGATTTAAATATTCCTTGAAATAAAGCACCAACTCTGTCATTTTTTTTATTAAAATACATTGAATAGCCAGTTTGAAGTTTGAGCATAAATTTTGATATTCCCCCGTCTATTAGGGGAGTAAGAAGTAGATGAAAATGATTTGGCATTAAACAATAAGCGCCTATAGCTACAAGTTGTTTGCCACGATCTTTTTCAAAAATTTCATCAAGTGAATTTGTTTTTAAAAAATCATTACGAAGTTGTACAGTATTTTCACTATTGGCTATATATAAAAGTGCTAAAAATCTTTTATAATCTGAAACACCTTGAAATATTATTCGTTTTTCCACTCCACGATTATAAATATGATACAATTCTCCTTGTATAAAGTTTTCTTTTCTTTCCATTTATACATTATACCAAGGGTTCCCCTTGGTAGCAACTTGGTAGCAATCCATATTATCTGAATTCATGATATAATTAAAATATGGAAAACAAATCAAAATTAAATACGATTTTGTTGGTTATTATAATAATTTTATTAGTTGTAGGGTTAGGTTATTTTTTCTTAAATAATTCAAAACAGAAAGAAAAAAATACTTTGGTAAACAATTTACCACAAACGTCTATTCCAACCACAACGCAAACTCTAGACAAAACAGCAGATTGGGCAACTTGTACAAACACAATGAATGGTTATAGTATAAAATATCCAAGCAATAAGGGTTGGGTTTCTGAAAATAATTGTGCTATTTTTGGTATCCTTTTAGATAAAAATGAAAGTGGATACTATGCCAAAAAAGGAGGATACATGTGGGAGGTTAGTGTGGGTTACAAAGAAGCAGAACTTCCACAAATCTTGAAAACTACAGCAAGTGAGATTGATGGTAAAGAGATAAAGGAAGATATAAACATAAATGGCATGTCGGCATTACTTGTAACGTTTACTCCCAACAAAGAACCTTATAATTGGGCATCTAAAATGGTTTATATAAAGCGAAATGGTGCACTTTATATTATTAGCAATGACGCTCAGGAGACTTCAGATTTTGAAGCATTTTATAATAGTTTTCGCTTTACTAAATAATTCTATTGATTTTTAAAATACCAAGGGAAACCCTTGGTATTTTTCTAATTCGTAATTTATTTTTTTATTCTGCATTAGTATATATATCTTGGATATTATCATTTTCTTCTAAGTCATCAACTAATTTATCTAATAATTCTAAATCTTCGTCAGAAAGGGGGACAGTGGTAGTTGGATTATAAACGATACCTTCAGGCGTTTGTTCTCTAGAAAAAGCCCAAACGGCTCCACCTATACTAGAAAGAGCAAATCCATTTTTAGAAAGAATATGTTTTATATCTTGCGCTGTTCTATTTCTACTATCAGTAAGTGTTTCTATTATTATAGCCACTCCTCCTGGACCGTATGCTTCATAAGTGATTGAATCCATTTGAGCTGAAGGCTCAGAAGCTTTTTTGACAGCTTTTTCAATAATATCTTTAGGCATATTTACTTTTTTTGCTTTTTCTATTGAAGCGCGAAGTCCTGGTGCATTAAGATCGCCTTTTGCTAATTTTGCTTCAACTGATATAAAACGTACAAGTTTAGAAAAGATTTTACTTTTCTTTGAATCAGTAATCGCTTTTTTGTGTTTTATTTGCGCCCATTTATTATGTCCTGACATAACTCAATTTTAGGGTTTTTATAATAAAAGAGCAAATTGATTAACCATGATATACTTAAAATATGAAAGAAAATATAAGATATACAGCTTTTTTTGTTAAAGATGTATCAGATCTATTAAAAAGATTTCCACCAAAACATAAGAAAATTTTTGGGCATCACTCAACTATTGAATTTAAACCTAGTAATTTAAACAGAATTGAAATTGGTAAAGGATCAACAATAAAAATAATTGGTCGTGCATATGATGAGTTTGGTGACGATCTTCTTGTTGAAAATACAAAATCAAAAAATAAATATCCACATATAACTATATCTCGTGCAGAAGGTGCACCACCTCTTTATTCAAATGAATTATTTAAAAAAACAATTGAATTAAATACTATAGAATATTTTACTAATGAAAAAGTTGAAGTAATTGAAGGTTATTCAGATGGGAATAATATTTTTATTGGCTAAAAATTTATAAAAGTTTATTTTGTAAATTTTCTGGAAAATCAAATCCCAAATGCTTATATGCTTTTTTTGTGGCAATTCTTCCTTTTGGGGTGCGATCAAGAAGTCCAAGCTGTATTAAATATGGTTCAATAACTTCTTCAATAGTTGCTTCTTCCTCAGAGAGGGCAGCAGCCATTGTTTTTAATCCAACAGGTCCACCTTTGAATTTTTCAATTAATATTTCTAAAAATTTTCTATCAGAAGAATTTAATCCAATTTCATCTATTGAAAGCATATTAAGAGCACCCTTCACGGTTTCTTTATCTAATTGTTTTTTATTTACTTGAGCATAATCACGACATCTTTTTAAAAAGTAATTCGCTGTTCTTGGTGTGAATCTACTTCTTTGTGCTATTTCACACAAAGCTTGTTCTTCTAATTCTGTATCAAGTAACTTACTAGATCTTTTTATTATTTGTGCAATTTCTTCATTTGAATAAAACTCTAATCTAAAAACTCCACCAGAGAAACGTGAGCGTAGAGGGGAAGAGACAAGTGCGACACGAGTGGTAGCAGCTATTAAAGTAAAAGGAGGAAGATCAAGTTGAATTGTGCGAGCAGAGGGTCCTTTTCCGATAATTATATCTAAAACACCAGACTCCATGGCTGGGTAAAGTATTTCTTCAACCATTTTATTGAGTCTATGAATTTCGTCTATAAAGATGATATCTCCAGGAGACAGATTGGTAAGAATTGAAGCCAAATCTCCAACTTTTTCTATGGCTGGACCAGAAGTTATCTTCATTTGCTTGCCAGTTTCACGGGCGATGAGGTGAGCGAGGGTAGTTTTTCCTAGTCCTGGTGGTCCGTAAAATAATATATGCTCAGGAATATGTCCGCGTTCCTCTGCAGCCTTCAAGAGTATTTTAACGTTGTCTTTTATGTGTTTTTGGCCGATATATTCATCCCAATGGGTAGGGCGGAGAGCTTGATCTAAGAAAGATTCGCTAGAATTTAATTCTTTTTCTGTGGGTGTTTTATTTATTTTTTTAGTTTTATCACTTGACATTGATTTTATTATATGCTAGACTATGCTAAGTACATTATCAACACAGTATCCACATTATACCATTTGATTCGTCGGGAATATAGTATACTTAATACAAGAGGTTTAAGACCTTGTTTTATTTTTTAGAGAGCATTAATCTCTAAGCAATCAGCCATTGGTTATATAAGTTTGCGTAGGACGTTCTGGCACTTTTATTAGTTCGCTGGTGCTATCCTTCAAGAATTTATTACTTTCGGGGCATAGCCCTAAAAGGATTGTTTGGAGATTAATGCTTTTTTAGTTTCTAATTTTTAAAAACTCAAATTATAAATTTGGGTTTTTATTCTTCGTTTAAATCAACGACGCTTTGCACTTCTTCTATTGAAGTAATACCATTTAAAATTTTTACGATTCCATCTTGGCGCATTGAAAGTATACCTTGCGCTCGCGCAACTTTTTTAATTTCACGTTCACTAGGATTTTCAGGCATTATTTTTTCAATTGCTTCGTCTGTTTTAATGGCTTCAAAGATACCTATTCGTCCTTTAAATCCTGTCATATTACATTTTTCACAACCAACAGATGAGAAAATTTTGAAAGGTGCGTCAGGATTGATATTATAATTTTTTAAATCTTTTCCTTCTTCTTTTATACTATCCATTATTATTTTTATAACTTTTGTTTCTTCTTCTGTAAGAGCTTTTTCTTTTTTACAAACTTGGCAAAGCTTACGCACCAAACGTTGAGCGATTGAAAGGGAAAGCGCGGAAACCATAATTTTTGGATTTACATCAAGATCAATAAGGCGGGGAATAACTCCAGCCGCATTGTTTGTGTGTAGAGTTGAGAAAACTAAGTGTCCAGTAAGAGCTGATTCGACAGCAATTTTTGCAGTTTCATTGTCTCGAATTTCTCCGACCATTACTACGTCTGGGTCTTGTCGAAGAGCTGAACGTAAACCTTCTAAGAACGTATAACCTTTTTTAGAATCTGTTTGAGTTTGAGTAATTCCGTCTAAGTGATATTCTATTGGATCTTCAATGGTTATAATCTTTATTTCTGAAGAATATATTTTTCTTAAAAAAGCATATAAAGTTGTGGTTTTTCCGGATCCGGTTGGTCCTGTTACTAATATTAAGCCGTTTGGTTTAGCTATTTCTTGTTGTATTACAGAAAAAAGATATGGTTCTATCCCGATATCTTCAAGATTTACTTGAATAGATTTTGGATCCAAAATACGCATAACAATAGATTCACCATAAGCTCCGGGAATAAGGGAAGTACGAATATTTAATTCCTCATTTTCTTCCATAATACTAAAACGTCCATCTTGCGCAATTTTTGAAGTTAGTTTCATTCCAGACAAAAGTTTTATTCTGGAATTAAGCAAATGATACACATCAGATCCGAAAAACATTACATCTTGAAGAACGCCATCTAAGCGAAGTCTCAATCTGCTTTGTTCTTTTTCTGGTTCTATGTGTACGTCTGAAGCTTTGATTGCAATTGCGCCAGCAAGTATAATTTCAAGTATGCGAGAAATTTTATGTATTTGATTTCCTTCCATTGCTTCTTTTATTAATTTTTCAATATCTTGCATTTTTTCAATATTTTTTGCAGTGTCATGTAAAATTTCTGCAGAAATATCCAAGCCCCCAGTTTTTGAACTTTCAGCCATTGAAATTTCTTTATATCTGTCCCAAACTTTAGTTAAACTTGCTAAAGATGCCATATAAAAAGTAGGAACTAAATTTTTTCTTTCAACTTGTTCTTTTATTTTTGCGATTAGTTCGTCTGAAGGTGAGCGAAGTGCTATAAGAATATTTTTTCCAGAAAGTTTAAAAGGTGCAATTTTCATTTCGCGCGCGTCTTTTTCATCTATTGCTCTAAGCGCTTCGTTGTCTATTCCTAAACGAGAAAGATCAATATAAGGCAAGTTATATTTTGATTGAGCTAATATTGCCACTAATTGCTCTTCTTCTAGTTTATGTATGTCTTCTAATTGTTTATTTTGTTTTTCTTCATCAAAATCTGCCATATTGGATTAAGTATAACTTATTTTAACTTTAAATTAAAGAGTATGTTAAAATCATAAAATAGATATGATTTCCCAAAACACAAAAGAAACAGAAGAAATAGCAAAAGCATTTTTAAAAAAAATAAATCCTAATAAAAAAGGAGCTACTATTGTTGGCTTATATGGTGAACTGGGAACTGGGAAAACAACCTTCTCTCACTTTTTTGCAAAAAATTTAGGGATAAAAAGAAAAATAAACAGTCCAACTTTTGTAATTATGAAGCGTTATGCTTTAAAACATAAAGATTTTGAAAATTTATTTCATTTGGATGCTTATCGTTTAAAAAATGAAAAAGAGTTGATTCATATTGGGTGGAAAGAGATAATTGCTAATCCAAAACATATAGTTTTTATTGAATGGCCTGAAAATATAATAAAATCTATACCCAAAAAGCATCATAAGGTTTTAATATCTCATACAAAAGAAGGGTATAGGAGTTTTAAAATAAAAACTATTTAAAAATGCTATAATTTTTATAATTATGAAAGATAAAACAAAACTTCTAGTGTTGCTAGATTCTCATGCGATAATACATCGCGCTTATCATGCCTTGCCTGAGTTTTTATCGTCAAAAGGAGAACCAACTGGCGCATTGTATGGTCTTTCTTCAATGTTAATGAAGATTATTACTGATTTAAAACCAGACTATATTGTGGCTTGTTATGATCTTCCACAAAAGACTTTTCGACATGAAGCGTATGAAGCTTACAAAGCAGGTAGAGCAAAAGCGGATGATGCTTTAATATTTCAATTAAAAAATTCTAGAAAAATTTTTGAAGCATTTAATATCCCAGTTTATGATTCACCAGGTTTTGAAGCTGACGATTTGCTCGGAACAATAGCTGAACAATTTAAAAAAGATAAAAATATTAAAATAATTATTGCATCTGGAGATATGGATACGATGCAATTAGTGGATGATAAAAAAGTTCAAGTTTATACATTAAAGAAAGGAATTAATGATACGATTTTATATGACGAAGATGCGGTTGTGGCGCGTTTTGGTTTTGGGCCAAAACTTTTACCAGACTACAAAGGATTGAGAGGGGATCCATCAGATAATATTATTGGTATTAAGGGGATAGGAGAAAAAACAGCTACAGATTTAATAGTAAATTTTGGAACGATTGAAGATATTTATAAAAAAATAAAAAAAGATCCTGAATCTTTTAAAAAAGCTGGTATAAAAGAAAGAATAATTAATCTTGTAAAAGAAAACGAAGAAGAAGCTTTGTTTTCAAAAACCTTGGCAACGATTAGAACTGATGCTCCAATAAATTTTGTTTTACCAGAAAAAACTTTTTGGGAAAATGCAGATTTGAAAAAAGTTGAACAAATTTTTTCTGAATTTGAATTTAGAAGTTTGTTTTCACGTTTAAGAGGTTTTTTTGAGAATAGTCAGAAAGCGAGTTCAGAAGAATTTTCTCGGGTCCTCGGCTTGGGTCCAGACCAGCTCGAAAATTCTCTGAACTCGCTTTCTGGAGATAATTCTTCCTTGGTAGATCCAGACCAATTACAACAAACATCTATTGCTTTATGGCTTATAAATTCAGATATGACGAGTCCAACACTTGATGATATTTTATTGTATGCAAAAACAAGCTCTTTTAAAACAGCAGAAGAATATATTTTAAATAAATTGAAAGATGAAAAACTAACTCTTGTTTTTGAAGAAGTTGAAAAACCTATCATTCATATAGTGAAAGCTATGGAAGACCGTGGAATCCTTATAGATAAAAAATATTTTGAAGATTTATCAAAAGAATATCATAAAGAATTAGATAAAATTACTAAAAAAATATATGAAATGGCTGGAACAGAGTTTAATATAAACTCTCCAAAGCAATTAGGAGAAGTTCTTTTTGATAAGATGGGGATGAAATCAAGTAAGAAAAAAAATGCGAGTGGATCTTTTTCTACAAAAATTTCAGTTCTTGAAGAGCTTGAAGAAGGTAATCCGATAATAAAAGAAATAATGGCTCATAGAGAATTACAAAAACTTCTTTCTACTTACATCGATGTGATTCCTAAAATGGTTAGTGATGATGGCAGATTACATGCGAAGTTTTTGCAAAACGGTACGACGACAGGAAGATTTTCTTCTCAAGACCCAAATTTACAAAACTTGCCAATTAAATCAGAATTAGGGAGAAGAATCAGAGGAGGATTTGTAGCGCAGAAAGGATACAAATTGTCAGCATTTGATTATAGTCAGATTGAGCTTCGAGTCGTAGCAATGCTTTCAGGTGATAAAAAAATGACACAAATTTTTCGTGAAAAAAAAGATATTCATGCTGGTGTAGCATCTTTTGTTTTTAATGTACCAATAGAAAAAGTTGATAATGAAATGCGTCGCAGGGCTAAAGTTATAAATTTTGGAATTATTTATGGAATGGGAGTTTCTAGTTTGAAGAAAAACTTAGGAGGAACTCGTGAAGAAGCTCAAAAGTTTTATGATAATTATTTCAATCAATTTTCTGGAGTGCGAGATTATTTAGAAAGTGTAAAAGATTTTGCTGTCCAAAATACATATAGTGAAACTTTATTTGGTAGAAAAAGATATTTTCCAAATATAAAATCAAGAATTCCATTTTTGAAAAATATGGCAGAGCGTACAGCTACAAATGCTCCTGTACAGGGGACGGCCGCAGATCTTATTAAGCTTGCTATTCGTTATGCTCATGAAGATTTAGAAAAAGCAGGTTTATTGTCAAAAGTACACTTGGTTCTCCAAATACACGATGAATTGGTTTATGAAATAGAAGAAGATGTTATTAAACAAGCTGAAAAAATAATAGAAAATGCCATGGAAAGCGTCTTAGAAAGGTCATATTTGCATTTTAAGACCGATATTCCTCTTTCAGTGCATTTTGGGTGTGGAAATAATTTAGGTGAAGCGAAATAGTATTTTTGTTATTTTTTGTTGTATAATTGTATTTGTATGGATATTAAAGAAGAGATAGTAAAAATAGAGAAAAGTGAGGCTTTTTCGAAAATGAAGGCTATTCCCCAGTTGAGTGTGCACGCGATACAAGCGCATTCTTATACTTTTTATTTTGTTATGCTTTTAGTTGGTATTTCTTTGGATGCTTTTTTTAGAATAGATATTCCTTATCAAAATATATTAATGCCTATTAGTGTGGTTTTGCTTATTTTTGCATCTATTTTAATAATTTGGGCACAAAATGCTTCAAATAAATTTAAGAAAGAAAAGATAAAAGAAAATATAACAAAAGAAACTTTTTTAAATGGACCGTATTCGTTTACTAAAAATCCAACTCATTGGGGACTTTTTATTTTAATGTTAGGTTTTGGAATTTTAGCAAATGCTATTTTTATAATATTTTCTACAATTATTTCTTTTATTGTTACTAAGTTTGTTTTCCTAAAAAAAGAAGAGGTTATTTTAGCTGATAAATATGGTGATCCGTATCTTGAATATAAAAAATCAGTAAAGTTGTAATTTATGATATATCTTTTTGCTGGGGATGATTCAAAAAGTAAATATAGCGCTTCTGAAAAATTTATAAAATCTATACCCAAAAGTGTAGAAACTTTTTTTATTAGCAAAAATGATTTTAATCCTATGCAAGTTGAGAGTTTTTATTCTGGAAGTGGACTTTTTTTCTCAAAATCAGTTGTAATATTTTCAGATATTTTTGAAAGAGAAGAAATAAGAGATTTTATTTTAAAAAAATTAGAATTGATAAGCGAATCCCAAAATGATTTTGTTTTTATTGAGAGTAAATTAAACAAGCCTATTTTAGATGCTTTTAGGAAAGCTCGGGCAGAATTAAATATTTTTGAATTACCGAAAGAGAAAAAAGAAAAATATGATAATTTTATTTTAGCTTATGATTTTGAAAAAAGAGACAAGTTGAATTTATGGATTCATTTTAGACAAGCTATAGATAAAGGAGTAGGAATGGAAGAGCTTATCGGGGTTTTGTTTTGGAAAGCGAAAGATATGATTCTAAAAAAGAATTTTGGTAAATTTAAAGAAGAAGAAATAAATAATTTTGCAAGCAAACTTTCTTATCTTTTACCCGAAGCCCGCAAAGAGGGAATAGACGCCGAATCCGCTTTTGAAAAGTTTTTACTCGAAGCTTTTTAGAAAAATAAAAAAAGCCAACGTATTGTCAGCTTTTTTAAATTTATATTAGAATCCATTAAGATCATCACCTCTAACATCTTCAGGATCTCCTCTACTTGCTACTATTAAACAAATAATATATGCACAAATAAAAGAACCTACAAATGCCAAAATAAAAAAGAAGAAAAAATTTATTTTTAATGATTGTTCAAAATACAAAATTATACTACACATAAGTCCACAGACAAATGAACCAGTATAAGCAACATCAGAACCATCTTCATCGTTCCCAAAGAAAGTGAAAATTCCTTTTATAATTCTCCACAAAAATTTAAGTAAAAAAATAATTGTTTTCATAACTTTTTGGTTTTTAAAATTTAGAAATTTAGTGAATTATTTCAACTCCCATAAAGGGGCTAAAATAATCCACCAAATTAACTAACAAAACCAATATTTTCAAAGAATTTTAT
>Ga0172379_10001227_pt1 | contig 53381 bp, 53 predicted proteins | sample GrowelOW334metaG_FD_119756 | JGI IMG/M metagenome (GOLD analysis project Ga0172379, IMG submission 119756) | Groundwater microbial communities from an aquifer near a municipal landfill in Southern Ontario, Canada - Groundwater well OW334 metaG | ecosystem: Environmental > Aquatic > Deep... | reverse complement strand
CGCGGAATAACCTGCGTTTTCTGGTTTCTTATTCTTAAAAATTAGTAAGTCCTAGCCCCCACCCTCCTTTGCCTGACCTTATTTCAGGAGGGAAATTTGGGTTCTTCCGTGCTGTAGATAAGTTTGATTGGAAAAAAGGATTTAAATTTTCCACTTATGCAACTTGGTGGATTCGCCAGGCGATTACTCGCGCACTTGCTGACCAATCGCGCACCATTCGTATTCCAGTCCATATGGTGGAGACAATCGCTAAGTATAAACAGGTTTCGCGTCGCCTCTCGCAAATGCTTGGGCGTGACCCGCAAGCGGAAGAAATTGCGGTAGAAATGGGTGTAGAACCAGAGAAGATTTATCAAATAGAAAAAATAAATCAAGATACACTTTCGCTTGAGAATCCTGTCGGTTCAGGTGATGATGATGACCACTCAACACTTGGTGACTTTATCCCTGATGACAAAATTGCCTCTCCGGTGCAGGAGTCATCGGAACGCATTCTTGCAGAGCAGGTAAGGGCAATTTTAAACGACCTCTCCCCTAAAGAACGAAAGATTCTTGAAATGCGACACGGCCTTATGGATGGCATCTACCACACGCTTGAAGAAGTCGGTCGAGAATTTGGCGTTACGCGCGAACGCATCCGTCAAATTGAAGCAAAGGCCTTGGATAAAATACGCACACACGACAAAGCCCGCCACCTGAAGTCGTATTAGAAACTATGAGTAAGAAGGCGAAGCTCCCTATAAAACACTGGAGCCATTCGTCTCTGATGGCATTTTTGAGAAATCCACTCGCGTGGTACAAGCGGTATGTAAAAGAAATATATGACACACCGAGAACGCCTGCTTCTATCATAGGTAGTGCTGGACATATAGCGCTAGAAAATTTCTACAGTGATGTTCAGAAAGATATTGCGATACAGATGGGTCTCAAGTATATCCGCGCGATTGGGGATTCGGATATTGATTTCGGCAAAGCGAAGACACTCCGCGCGAAGCGGAAGAAACGCACAGAAATGGAAAAGGACTATCTTCAGTCAATATCTTTTTATCTTGCGAAGCCACCGAAACACAAAGTGCTCGGAGTAGAAGTAAAAGGCGTGGTAAAAGTGGCAGGATTACCATTACCGCTCAAAGCTGTCTCGGATTTAGTTATCGTTTCAAGTATTGAAAAAGGCGCGGTTGATATTGTGGACCATAAATTTGTTGCATCATTTAGCAAAAAGGGTACTCAAAAACCAATTTTTGCTATTCAGGCGATTTTTAACTACTACACGGTCAGAGAACTTTTCGGCAAGCCCGTTCGGCGTTTTATTGTGTATGAATGTAAAAAATCACGGAACGCTGATGGTTCAAAACAGTTACGGCGGCACATTATTGATTTTAGTTCATTACAAGAAGAATTTATTGTATTTCATCGGCTCATCAAGGATGCTACAAAAGAAATTTCTAGGCGACGAGTATATCTACCAAATCCGTCCGATATGTTTGAAGGCGATAATTCCTTTGACATCTACCGTCTTGGGCTTATTGACACATAAGAACAAGTATGTATATAATCTAAGGCAGAAGCACCTTTCGCAGCACACAAACCTCTAAAAATGGAGAATCACAATGGCTCATCGTTTGTTCTCCGTTATGGCAGAAACAAAACTCGGTCCAACTTCCGCCAAGAAAACGGAGCATTGTTTTCTCGACAATTCTGTCAAGCATCATCGGTGGGGGTATCGTGATCCAAGATTCGATGTATTGCTTCCGACTATGCAGAAGGAAACAGGCGTATGTACCATAAATACGCTTAAACCATTAGCGAACATAACAGCCGAACAGTTTCTAGCGTCGATCCTCGGTGTTTCGATCAAAACGCCGCTCGAAATGCTCTACTCTCTCCTCAGAGAGAATGGTTTTAACATGACTCTTCTGCAAGCCGAAAAGATGATGGAAAAGACGGAACAGGAAGAGCCAACTGGGATTGGAATCCTCAATGTCGGCAATTTCTTTTTCACGGATGATCATAACGGCGGTTGTGCGATCGCCCAATTTCACTTCGTGAAGATGTGGAATACTCATATCTGGGATCCGAGAGCCGTGCACAACTGTGGCATATTTGATCCCACCAGTCGCATTCTCATCTCAAAACTCTCAGCATAAGGAAATAAACAGCGCTCCAAAGGGCGCTGTTTTTATTTTATACTTTGAAGTGTTTGTTCAATCAATTTCTTCACCGCATCATAAGGATAGGCACCATCCATAACGACTGGTGCGCGGCCATTCACTAAAATGAGTGAATATGGAGTACCTTGTGCCCCGATATCAAATGCATTCTGCCTATCGGCATTTATGTGTGCGTCAATCGTTGGAGATGCTGTGGAAACACAGATAGCGAAAGCATCATCCGATATTCCTGCTGAAGAGGCGAGTGTTCCGTAATTTGCTGGATCGTTCGGCTGGTTCGCAAAGAGTTCATTTGTAAATTTCCAAAATGCGTCATTTCCTGCAACTTGTGCTGCGCATTCTGCGGCACGAGCGTGTGAGAAAGCATTAGGATGAATTTCAATAAGAGGAAATTCGCGGAAAACCCACGCGACTTTACCGTCCGCGCCCTCACTTGCAATAATTTGGTGTAGTGTCTCGTGGAAGCCCTTACAATAATCACAATCAAAATCAGAGTACTCAACAATAATTACCGGTGCCGCAGGATTACCAAGAATATGATCGCTACTTGATATAGGTCGCACGAGTGCAGGGTTGCCAGTGCTAGATGATGTTGAGGACTGTCGCATAGAGAAATACACAGCTCCTGCAACCACAATTCCACCTAAAACAATCGCAATTGGTATGGTAAATGATGACTTCATATTTTTAGCATACCACTAAATAAAAAAACGCGCGAAGTAATCTTCGCGCGTTTCTGACACTCACACTCAAATTATTTTGTGAGAATCTTTTCGCTGAGCCATCCCGAGAACCACATGAGAAACCAGAAGACACCATTCCACACGATATAAAATATTGCTGTAAGGACGGATCCTAATACCCACATCTTGAGAGTGACGCCGAAAAAGCTGAGAAATGAGCTCGTTTCAGAACGAGACACCATCAGCGTTCCCATATGAAAGACGAACACCAGGATCGCATACACTGAAAACATCACCTTGCTCGTCTTGTTGATGGTGTTTATAGTGTTTCGAAATCCTTGGAAGCTGAGTATTGCGCTGAACACAAAAGCGGTGCCAATCATCAGCCAAAGACCAACTTGGGCATCACTCATAATTCGCTCCTCTCCATATTGGTTTTATTCTCCAAGATCAAGTAATCTGTCGTTAGTGTACAAAAATTGAATTATCTGTCAAGTTATTTCGCTGGCTATAATTGTAGTGTATGTGTCATTGCTGGTGCGATATCTGACGGAAGAGTCCAAAGAGAAGTATCAATTTTAATATCGCGAATGTCGCGCAGGTCTTTATATTTTAGGACACCGTGTTCAATTGCATAATCATAAAGGTCTCGTGTGAGACGGACATCCTCAATACAATATTTTGCCACCTCGTCTTTTCTTCCTTCTTTCCACCATTCTCCAGCTTTAGAACCCTCTCCTGTCTTTCCTCTTCCAAGAGTTGCTTCAGCGAGTGATTGGAGCCGAATTCGTCGTCCAAGAATCTTCTGTACTTCGCTAAGTAAATCAAGCGAACGAATATGAGAAAGGTCGCCAGGATAATAGCGATTCAAGAGTGGAATATCAAATGAATCAGAATTGAATCCAATAAGCATATCTGCGCGCTCAAGAATCGGCCAGAGTTTCGGAAGTTCTTCTTTGAAATATGATGAATATTCGCCTGTTTCTGAATTATGAATAGCGACAACTGTGAGTTCCTGCTCGTTCACATCAATGTGGCCGCGCACAACAGAATCAGAAATTGATTCAATATCAAAAGTGATGGCGCGCATAACACTAGCTATTAGAGCGAATATATACAGGAAGTTCTGATGTTGAAAGTCCAACTTCTTCGCCGGTTTTAAGTATTTTCATACGAACCGTATTATTTGTGATTTCATTTGCACCGTAAGCAATAAAGAGTGGAATGTTTCGCTTCACAGCATCTTTTATTTGGTCGCCGAGCGCTCGGTCAGTGATATTGACGAAAATGCGACAGCCCTGTTTGCGTACGGTCTCTGCGAAGGCCTGTGCGGCTGGTATATCGCTTACGCTCGGCGTACCAAGATAAAGTTGCGGTCTTGTGGTGTTCTCGTTGAGAGTAATTTTATGCGTTTCTATAAAATCGGAGAGTGTTACATCGCCCATACCGAAACCGACTGCTGGAATAGAATCGCCTTCTTTGGATGAGAAGAGCGCAACGAGACCGTCATACCGTCCGCCACCGAAGAGCGCTCGTGGATTTGCGGGGTCGGTATCATATACTTCAAAAACCATTCCAGTGTAATAATCAAAACCGCGCGTGATGCTTGCATCAAAAATTACATTGCTTATGCCGCGCGCTTTAAGCGATTCAATACGGTCAAGTAATTTTCGTTTTTCTGATGCAACACTTGAGTCCTCACTTGAATTTTCAATGAATGCTAAGGGATCTTTTTCAGTTAAAGTGTGTGATGCGGCAGAAAAAGCATCAAGTGTCATTTTTGATTTCTTATCAAGAAGATGCAGGTAACGGCGAATACCATCGCCTTTCAATCCGGCTGCGCGACACGCTGCATTAAGAAGAGTGCGAGAATTAATGCGAATAACAAAATCATTCGGTTTAGCCCCTAATGCCTTAAATATTTCAGAAACGAGCATAATAATCTCATTGTCCGCCTCTCCATCAGTTAGGCCGACCAAATCAACATTGAGTTGGTAGTGTTCGCGAAGTCGACCGCGTTGTGGTCGTTCATAACGAAAAACATTTGGGATAGAGAACCATCGGAGTGGAAATGCGAGCTCACGGCGTTTGCCGGCAACCATTCTCGCAAGTGTTGGTGTCATCTCCGGACGAAGAGTTACGCGGCGGTCGCCGCGATCCATAAATGTATAGGTCTGTTCATTCACGATTTCTTCAGAGGTCTTTGATTCATAGAGTTCTGCGCGCTCCAGCGGCGACGCATTGTATTCTTCATAACCCCAAAGAGAGAGCGTTTTTCTGATGATTGAGAATATTGTCTCAATCCGCGCCCAATCGGCTGGATAAAAATCGCGTACGCCTTTATAAGGGTCGGTTCCAAGCGGTTCAGACATAGTGTTATGGTATCATGTTCAAGCACATTCAGACGCTGGAGCTTTGTGGCTTGGAAGAAACATACTTAAGAATAATGTCGCGCATTCGTTCTGGATGCGGTATATCGTGCATCGTAAATTCAACATCGGCACCTGCACTTTGTACTTTGATATCTCCGATATCAAGTAAGGACGAGAATATACCGGAAACATCAGTTGTTACATCTTGTACGCGCTGTAGAAGTAAACTTGAGACCTCGCGTTTGAAGAATCCTCGCTGTTTGATGTCCACAATGCGTTGATTAGTAAGCACCCACGCATTCAGAAAGTAACGAGTGAAAGCACCCCACGCACTGGTCCACACGATAAGAAGCCAAATGCCAAGCGCTGTGCGCCCGAGTATCGTATGGTAATCAAAATATATTGCGTATGGTGCTGTCGTTGGTGCAATAATAAGAATTTTCGGAATCGCAAAAGGTATAACGATTAAAATTGCGTAAGGCAAGAGTCCAATAAAAAAGAAGAACCAATGCTTACGGGTTTCTTTTACGACATGCTCGCCCGGTTCAAGTTCAAATTCTTTCATGGCAAATAATTAGATAGAATTTGTGCGTTACCGAAAAGTATATAAGATGCTAACGCGAACGATATGAAAAGATGGACTGCAATCGTTGGAAATGCAACCCACGAAGAATGCGAATATTTAAGCCAATGATAAATAGCGACAAGTGTGTAGATTGCCCAAAATGCGAAGACAGCTAATAATATCCATTTCATTGTAATGCCTTCAGAAAAACCATTCGGCAAATATGAAAGCAGTGCAAGCGGCGATGGGAACGGTTGTAGCGGTTGGTCAAGCATTACGATAATGATACTACGATAATGCGCGGAGCGCCGTACTGGTCATTGCGTATTTTAGCTGAGAGACCTTCTGCGGTGAATAGCGCGCACGCGGCAGCCGCGTGCGCGCTATCGCACTCTAGCCACAACACGCCATTTTCAGTAAGGTGACGCCTCACGGTAGTTGCAATATTGCGAATGATTTCAAGGCCATCTTCTCCAGCATACAAAGCGAGTGAGGGTTCATAATCAGCGACACTTTTTGGCAATAGTCGACCTTTAGGAATATAGGGAGGGTTCGCAGCGATGACATCAAACTTCATATCGCCAAACGGCTCAAACAAGTCGCCGATGCAAATATGTGCATGTCGCTCATCCAAATTATTTTCGCGAATGTTTTTCAAAATAGTTGCTTCGTGCGCGGGGTCAATTTCGCCAAAATAGACCTGCGCGTTCGGTAACCGCGCAAGAGCCGCACAACCGATAGCTCCGCTTCCGGCGCATAGGTCTAAAAATCGGAAACCAGCATTGCAATTTCGGAGGACGCATAATTTCCTGCTGGAAATTTGCTGGGCCTCGCGCCGTCGCGTTGCGGAACCCTCCGAAATTGCAATGCTGGTTTCCTCACTTAACTGATCCACCCACCATTCTGTCTCGGGGCGTGGAATAAGTGGTTTTGAATCAAGGTATATTTTCAAGCCAAGAAATGGCTGGTCACCGATAATATACGCAAGCGGTTTATCTGAATCATCCATACAAGCACGGTATCACACCTGCCTGCCGCAGGCAGGAAAACGAAAAACTCCCCCGAAGGGGAGTTTTTCGTTTTGTTCGGCTAGTAGATTAGTACCCGCCGCGGCCGTAACCTCCGTTCCCGGAGTAGCCGCCGCGATCACCGCCGCCGAAGCCACCGCGATCACCGCCTCCAAAACCGCCTTCGCGGCGAGGAGGACGATCACCTTGAGGGCGAGCGAAAGAGACCGAGAGCGTGCGCCCGTCCATCTCCTTGCCGTCCCAACGATCAATCGCCGCTTGTGCCTCCGCTTCGGAGGCCATTTCGACGAAGCCGAAACCGCGTGAGCGGCCCGTCATTCGATCGCTGATAATGCTTGCGGAAACGACTGTTCCGGCCTCGCTAAAGGCCTTCTTCATATCGTCTTCGGTTGAGCGATAGGGAATACCGCCAACATAAAGCTTGTTCCCCTGTACTGCTGATCCTGCTGTGTCCATGTATTGGATTTAACTGATTAACCTCGCCGAAACTGAACACTTGCAGTTCGCCAGCTGGCGAACCGAGCGAAGCTCGAATACTCTGCGAGTTGCGTATAAGTATGACAGAAATGCCTAAAAAATGCAAGGCGACACTGCCACGAAGTGTGGACAACTATGCGTATTCTAAAAGAAGGAAGGAGAAAGAAGTCCTATCATGCTAAGTGCAAGCAGGACAACGATGATGATAGTAAATGCGCGTTTCATATCTTTATGATAGCATAGTATATTAAAAAGAATGCGCGTTAAATATATCGCGTTGTTTTTTATCATAATCGCACTCGCGTGGAGCACGACTCCATTTGTTGCACACGCAGAAATTGTCACTATGTACTCACAGCCCGACGCTTCGGGTGAAATGATTTCGCAACAAGCGACATTTCTTAATACATGGATTGCATCGGAGAGTATTGGAAATCTGATTCTTGGGAAAGATCGTCTCACAATTACTTTTACAATAAAGGACCCAAATGCCAGCAACACACGAGGTCAGCCAGCAGGTGTTTCTTTGGAGACATGTGCGAACTGTCAAGATCTTCAGAAATATTTCTTTACCAATGCAGACCGTACGCTTCTTTCTGATGGTGCATTTCACACTTTTACCGTTCAAACCGGCACAACTACTCGCGGTACAGCCGATGGCGAAACACCAATCTACGCAACTTTCTTTAATCTTTCTCAGTATCACAATAGTACACATCTAAAAAGTAATGCTGACGGCACTATTCCGTATCTAATTATTGAAGGCACTCCTCCAACGCCTCCTGAAGTCCCGCAAGCACCCTCTGATGCTGTAACGGTCTATACGCAAAGCGACAAAACCGGAGTTATGACCAATCCTCAACCAACATTCTTAAATGCTCATATTGACTCTGCAGATCTAGGAAATCTGAATTTAGGACAAGGGAAACTCTATATTACCTTCACTATGAAGGATCCAAATGCTGACAATACAAACCACACACCAACGGGCGTCGCTATGGGGACATGCGCGACCTGCCAAGACCTGCAGAAATATTTCTTTACTGATGAAGATCGGACACTCCTTGCAGACCAAGCATTTCATACTTTTATGGTTGAAACGGGAACTACAACAAATTCGTATGCTGACGGTACACGGTCGGTATTCATAAACTTTTTTAACCTTTCCCAATACCAGTATGGAACGAAAATAAAAAGCAATTCCGACGGCACGATCCCATATTTAATTATCAAGAATCTGCCACCTCCTGATCCTTGTGCTACTCCCGGAGCGTGTGCTTCCAATGTTCTTTTCTTGCCCGGCATTGAAGGCAGTAGATTGTACGAGGGAACGGGCTGTGGGAAAAGTGCTGAAGAAAAATTGTGGGAACCATATGAATCACTCTTGAAAGCCATACGCGGTGCTGGAGATGATAAAGTTCGCAATTTATTTTTAAATAACGCAGGGGAAAGTGTTTGTAGTGATATTTATACGAAAGAAGGCGACATTCTTGATTCGGCTGGCGGTGATATTTATAAATCGTTTATAAGTGAAATGAACGGACTAAAATCCGATAACACTATCACTGACTGGAAGCCGATTGCGTATGATTGGCGACTCTCATTGAATGATTTGTTGAATAAAGGTACAGAACGAGACGACAAAATATATTATGCAGAAGCAACGAGCACTCCATACATTGAACAAACACTTCGTGCGCTCGCGGCGAGTTCCAAGACAAAGAAAGTAACAATAGTCGCGCATAGCAACGGAGGTCTCGTCGCAAAAGCACTCCTGAATCAACTTGGAAGTTCAACTTCCAAGTCGCTTGTGGATAAAATAGTACTGGTCGGTGCGCCGCAGAGCGGCGCACCGATAGATATCGGAGCATTGATGTATGGATACGACCAAGGCATTTCTTCGTGGGGTATTCCCATTTTGCACAGTGGCGTTGCGCGAGAACTTGCACAGAACTCGCCAATGGCATACCACTTGCTTCCGTCGCAGAATTATTTTGATAGCGTCGCAAGCGACGCTAATCATCCCGTCGCCCGCTTCGCGGGCGACGCATACGCGAAAGAAATTTCTGTATACGACACTACTATAGATAACACAACAGAACTATACGATTTTCTCCGTGCGTCCTCTCTAAACTCATCACTTATTGATTACGCGAATGTCCAACACTCGGTGTTGGACAGTTGGACACCACCAGACGGTATTGAAGTGAGTCAAATTGCCGGCTGGGGAGCCGATACCGTCGCCGGAATTGATTTCTACACAGCGTCAGGAGTTAGTGCTCTCTCTTCCCTTACTCCAGTTAGTATGTATAAGCCAATATTTACCGAGGACGGTGACGGCACTGTCCCAGTTTCAAGCGCCCTCATGATGGCGTCAAGTACGAATATGAAAAAGTATTGGGTTAATTTAGATTCCTATCGTAAATCGACATCAATTAAGCGAAGTCACAAAGATATTTTTGAAGTTCCATCACTTCAGGACTTCATAAAAAATATAATTAAAAACAGCACAAGCACGCTCCCAGCATATATTTCAACAAATCAGCCGCCACCAACCAGCGATAAGAAACTCTTTTTCTTCCTCCACTCGCCGCTCACTCTCCAACTAACTGACTCATCGGGAAATGTTACTGGTCTTGCAGAAGATAATTCAATGACACAAGACATTCCTGATTCTTCGTATGGAGAGTTTGGCGATGTTAAATACATAACTGTTCCGCAAGGAAATAATTATGAACTCACTATGCACGGGCAAGATAGCGGCTCGTTTGCACTTGAGATTCAGGAGTCATCGGGCGGTGTCATTGCTAACTCAAGTATTATTACAAATGTGCCAACGACTGCTAGCACATTCGCATCTCTGACAATCTCTGATGGTATAAGTACCGCTTCTGCACTCATAGTTGATGAGAATGGTGATGGCACAAAAATTATTGAAATTACTCCCAAAATAGGAGAGACAGTGAATTATGTGCCATCCGCAACACCACCAGCACAAGAGACGAGTTCTGGTCAAGGCGGAGCATATATAACGCCATCTATTTCTACTGAATCAACGCAAGAAATAGAAATTCCAATGGCAACCGCCTCAGAACAAATCGTCCCAAGTGCATCAGATATAACAACTTCCACGCCTGCCATTATTACTGTTCAAGCAGAAAAGAAGACACCCATATCTGTTACTCCATCAAAAAAAGTGAATAAAAATATTCCTCAAACCGCATCGGTGTATTCGGCTTCTCAACAACCATTCTTAAAAATGGCAGGGATAAGGATGTATACTGGTTTCTATAGAATGTGGATTATGTTAAAGAAGCTATTTTAATCTAAAATGAAAACAAAAATATATTCAATAATTATTGCAATAATTGTAGTTGCGATTGGTTATATAACTAGTCACCCATTAGTTTTTTATATATGCAGTAACACATATAAGTTTAATGACTATGTAGGATGTTTGGATAGTAGTATCCAAAATATTGGATTTCCGCTTCTTATATTTTCATTATGGGCATTACTTGCTACTGTAGTGACTGCTTTTTTCTCTGAAAGAATATTTCATTCATGGCTCAAATTCGCTGCGTTGGCGATACCACTCGCAATTATCTTCATTGCACTTACGCCGGTTAGTAGTTATGCATTTATGGACCTCTTTCCATTCTATCGGGATGATGCCGCCCGCCTTGCGGGACAAGTATTTTCAGGCGTCTCTCTTGTCCTCATTATTTGGAAGTGGTTTACCTCCCGTCGCTCGTCAATCTAGGCAAATTTGACTTGTCCAGGTCCACAAGAAGGCAAAAAATCTAGTACAATGTGGGTATATGCCACGAAGTATCCGTATTGAAATACAGGTAAATTTTACCGGAGTAAATGACATTAAACAGCACAAAGTTTTGGAAGCAAAACGAGTTTATTGCGATAATGGGACTCGTACACTAGTGATTCATTTCGATTTATATAATTGGCAAGTCGCTCTCGTTAGTTTGAGTGAAATTGAGGACGATGATATGAATTGGATAACACGAATAAACCTCGATGAGGGATTAGTTTGGAATATAGATCAGAATTTTTTCTTTTGGAATTTTGAAAATACGCCCTCGCCGTACCAACGCATCCTTGAAAACTATTATGCCTAAAATATGAGACAGGAACTTCAGAAAGCAATGCTTATCGGGATGTATTTCTCAAAATATGATAAGAAAGCGCTAGACATTCTTGGTTTTGAAAATTTTACCGAAGCGTTTAATGTTATCGGACTTGCGATAAATGCAAAACCACTTTCAATACGAAATTACCGAGACGAATTTGACCCAGTTTTTCCGAACGAAAGAAAAGGTTGGCATAAACGGCCGATGTTCAGAACTAGAAAAGAAATGCTGGATAAATATAAGGATTTAGATTTGAATACATTTACTGAAATTGTTAAGCAGGTTATTTATAAAAATCCCGACATTGATTTGATTGAAGATAGAATTGAAGAACAAGAAAAGCACAACACCTTTGCGAAGAGATTGCTTACGGGACAAGCCGCCGAACAGTATTTCAAAGATAATTACAAATCCATAGATCTTTTCAGTACGGGCACGCTTGAAGATACCACCAAACAAGGATGCGGTTTTGATTTCAGATTAGGATTTGGGGAAACATTTTTCGTTGTAGAGGTAAAAGGATTAGAAAAAGACAAGGGAGGAATTGGTTTAACAAATAAAGAATACCAAACCGCCACCTATTTGAATGAAAATTACTTTATTTTCTTAGTGAAAAATTTCATAGAAACGCCAAACCATCGTATTTTCAGGAACCCAATCTTCGCGAACGAGCTTGAATTTGCAAAACAAGAAAGAACGATAAAACAAATCAGTTGGAATGCATCTATTGTATAAACACTCGTCATCATTTCCCGACTCATATCAATTTTACGGGTCAAGAAGCGACAGAAATCTACAAATAGGTAACGCTGTACCAACAGTTCTGTCCAATGCATTATCAGGAGCGATTTTGTCTAATTTTAAACAAGGATAAACCGCAAGGCGACGCCTTGCGGGGGTATATATTATTCCATCAAAAAAAGTGAATAAAGATATTCCTCAAACCGCATCGGTATATGATGGTTCTCAACAGCCGTTCTTAAAAATGGCAGGAATAAGGATGTATACTGGCTTCTATAGAATGTGGATTATGTTAAAGAAACTATTTTAATCTAAAATGAAAAACAAAATCATACAATTTATTCCAGCTATTGTTGCTCTAGTGTTTGTCGGTTTTCGTTATTTTAGTCAGTGGTGTATTGGCGAAGGGCATGTGTGTTTCAGAACTTTTCTAGATAGCACATACCTTCGTACAATTTATCCTTTATTTTCTTTCTCAATCTTTTTTCTACCAGTCGCCGTCATTCTCGCCTTCGTTCCGCGAAGCGCATTCAATGCGTGGCTGAAGTTTGCTGTGTGGATGTTGCCTCTCGCCATCATCTATATTGCGATGACTCCCGTATGGGATAGTTCTTGGCTTCCATTCGCTCGGGATGATGCCGCCCGCCTTGCGGGACAAGTATTTTCAGGCATCTCTCTTGTCCTCATCATTTGGAAGTGGTTTACCTCTCGTCATACAAGTTAGGACATCGGATGTCCTAACTTTTTGTGACTTGCGGGGGAAGAAAGGTGGTATAATCGGGTCAGACGACAAGTGATTTCAGTTCTTTAACCTTCTAAAGGGGTGTACAAATGGAATTACGATTCGATTTGTATTACTTCTGCGAAATTCGTTGGAAGAGACCAGGTATGAGGAAAATCAGAAGATTCTGTAGTTGTTGCAATTGCCCCCATCTCAAATGGAGACCGAAAAAGAATCGTGGGTAGCACCGACATATTTGTACAACAGGAGGAGGCACGAGCGCCTCCTTTTTGTTTGCTAAATTATTGTTTTCTGCTATACTTTATATTGGAGGATACGATAATGAAGATAAAGAAAGTAAGCGGAGCGGGAGACAGAGAACCACTTCTGCCGAGGTTCAGTCAGCTCTTTCAGGAAAAAAAGAATCGTCCACAAAAAGGGCTTTCGTTCGGAGAGCTGCTTAAGAGATTGTTATCAAAAAAGGATTGAAATGCCCGCCGTTTTATAGGCGGGCTTTTTTATTTGTAAAGATAAGATTTTTCCAGTTAATACGACACAAAGACGATTCGTGTCTATATGTTGACAGCAGGGGTAGAGAGGCAGACGATATTGCTATCCACTGGGGGTCAGCGGGTTATTAGCTCGTAATATTTAAAACATACCTATGAATAAGATTTTGCGTATTTCTGTGCCCATCCTACTCTCCATTTTTGCATTCGGTGCCACTGCTTCTGTCACATTTGCTCAAACTCCTCCACCAGTTATTATCAATGAATTTTCATCGGCTTCTAGTCCAGAGTGGGTTGAGCTCTTAAATACAACAGGAAGTCCAATAGATCTTACCGGGTGGACAATTCAAGATTCATCACAGGCGCCGAAGCCGCTTTCATCTCTCGGAACAATCCCCGCGAACGGCATTGTTGTTTTCGGGCATTCCTCTGGATGGTTAAACAACGATCCTGAGACGGAGTCGATTACTTTGTTTGATAATACAGGCACGCCTATCAATAGTATTAGTTATGGTAGTAATCCTGGGTTAGATGTTGTTGCGCCATCTGCTACGCAGTCAGGATCATTTAATGGGACAGGTTGGTCAATTTCTAGCACCCCAACTAAGGGCTGGTTTAATGATGCTGGTACTGAAGGCAAGGCCCCTGTTTTGAGTAATTTGCCAGGAATATGTTCGGTCGGACCTTGTGTAGAAGGTGTTTTGTCCAACATTGGAGGACTAGACAACCCGAGCGCCGCTACTGGGTTGTATTTTGAAAAAGAGACGAAAGGAAAAGTTACTTTTACCAACACCTTAAACCTCACGAGCCAACAAGTGGTCGCTGCTTTACAGGATTTGGGTACAAAAATGGAAATGAATGATGGTCATGTGGAGTTTAATTCACAATTGGCTGCTGATATGAGTGCCGTAGGAGCCCAATTAGTAATGTATGGATTAAATAGTTTTAACTCTGAACCAAATCTAGTTGTAAAAAATGATGCTGGGGACATTATTCCATCGAATGATACGGACAATTATCCGACTATCGTCAAGTCATGGGATAATAGTGCAAAAACTTTATCGTTTACCACGAGTCATTTCACTCAGTTTGATGTTGACAATAGTGTGTATGTTGACGCGAGTAATTTTGGAACAGAGAACGGTTCGCCAGCGTATCCTTACAACACAATTCAAGAAGGCATCACTGCTGTCCCCGTGGGTGGAACAGTAAATGTCGCCGTAGGTAATTATGATGTTACAAGCACCATAGTCCTGAACAAATCCCTTACTATTTCTGGGCCTGAAAGTGGAGTGGCAAAAGTACAAGGTACAGGAGGTCTCCTTACAGTATTTGAAATCGCAACAAGTAGCATTAGTATTCAAAATCTAGAGATAACGCTTAACGCCAGCACACCTCGTTCGTCTCAACCGACAACACCAGTAAATGAAGAGTTGGCGACCAGCTTAATTCGTATTCCATCCGGAACCGGTCTTACCGGCATTGCTATCACGAACAACACACTTTATGTGCCTGTCCAATCAGGCGCAATGAGTTTATGGGGTCATCGGGCCATAACTGCTGGAACCGGAACTGTTTCCGACCTTATCATTACTGGCAATACTATCTACAACACTCGCAATGGTGTGGTTGTTCAGTATGGTAATACAGCTAACATCAGTGACAACAACATCTACAACACTAAGGGCGGAATTATGAATTACACAAGCACTCAGGCGGATGCGAACAATCGCACGATGAACAATAACACTTGGGGGACCACACATAATGAATGGGACATTGTTTGGAATTCTGGCGGTGGACCGTATGAACCAGATTACAACCAAAGTGTGTTGGTGCTTTCTGGTGCCAATAATGATGCTTATGTGGTTAGTTTAATGACAGCCACTGGTAGTTCTAGCACCCTAATCGGCAACCGGAGTCATGTCTTTGTTAACCCAACAGGTACGACTACTAAGTCATGGTCCAACGGCAACATGAACCTACCATATTCCACAATTGCACTTGGTATCGATGCGGTTGTACCAGGAGGAACGGTTAATGTCGCAGCGGGAACATACAACGAGGTGCTAGGTATCAAAAAAGGATTGACCTTAAATGGTGCTAAATCCGGTTCGGATGCTCGTACACGGGACACAAGTTCTGGTGAGACCATTCTTGACGGTACCGGTTTGTCCGGCTCCCAATACGATGCAATTGAGATATCCAATGGAGTATCAAATGTCGTTATTGATGGTTTTGAAATTAAGAATTACAGCGGATCCGGATCCAATGGGGATGGAAATGCGATCTCTTCTTACACCATGGGAACTAATACAGTGGGTTCTTCCAATATTACAGTGAAGAACAACTATATTCATGACATCGCTTATAACGGCATTCTCGTCGGCAGTGAAAATATTGTCGGAGATTCTATGGTAGTTCAGACCGGTTGGACGATACAGAACAACAAGATAACAAATTACACATATGCCGGCGTGGAATTGACTAATGTTACGGACTCGCAGGTTAAAGATAATAATATTTCGGCACCAACAAGCATCTTTGCTGACCCGGGAGATGCTGGTGTTGGTATCGAAATCGCAGCACGCTCGCGCGCGAAGCCGGTAACTGCCGGAACGAATGTGGAGATTAGCGGCAATACGATCACAGGAACTTTCCCAGTCGGTTCACGAGCCGCGATCAACCTATTGTCTCGCGCTTACACAACAACCAGCAGTGCAACACTTTCGGGTGTTACTGTGAGTGAAAATAATATTTCCGGTGCTACCAATGTGCGCGCAGCAGTATTGGCAGTTGCAGAAAACAGGTCATCTGGTTCGGCAACGATCAGCTCTTTGGGAATCACTAACAACATTCTTGACGGGAACTCGGACGCTATAGAAATCCAAGACCTGATTAGTGGGTCTGGACCAGCTACGCACAGCGCCGTAACCATTACCGGAAACGAAATGCTTAATAGCGCTAGCGTGGGACTGCATCTGATGTCCGGTACTTCGGCAGCAGAAATTACCGCCAACTCTAACAAAATCCTCACGAATGCTCTCGGAATTAAAAACGAAGGTACAGGAGAACTCAATGCCGAGGCAAACTGGTGGGGGACAACTGACAGGACGGCTATTGCTTCTAAAATAAATGGGTTAGTGAATTATCGTCCGTGGTATTTAACCAGCAGCATAACCGGTTTGGATTCGACGGCCCCAACCTTCAATTCTATCTCGCCAAATAGCAGTGGTATTTTCGGGCCGCATTCAAATATTGCGTACACGATAAGCGAAAATATCGCGAGTGGGACAATTAGTTTTACGGCTAGTGATACTACTCAAACCCATATTTTAACTTCTAGTGAAATGACAAGTGGTGTACATTCATTAGCAGTTAGCGGTTTGAGTGAGATTACTCTAGTCAACGATATCGAGTACACTTTATCGTTTGATGCCGAAGATGCTTCTGGCAATCAATCAACGACTGTTACCAAGACCGGCGTGAAATTTGATGACACATCGCTCGCACCGACTAGCGTAACGGTCGGTTCAGCAACAGTTAGTTCACTCGTATTAAGCTGGACCAACAGTGAATTAAACGGAAGTTCTTACATCATCAAACGATCTACAAGCGCAATAACTGCCGATAACTTTGGCGCGGCAACGACGCTTGGTAGTGTACCGTCTGTGACCTCCGGCGCTCAAGGGTACACTGCGAAAAATCTAAGCGCCAATACAAAATATTATTTCGCTATTAAATTAACAGATGCAGTAGGGAATGTATCTACTATTGCTACTGCTTCTGGTACGACCTTGGCAAATAATGTAACTTCGGACGACACAATTCGTCCTTCAGCTATTGGTGATCTCTCCACTTCTACGCAGGGTGTCATTGCTACTAGTCAGGTTAAATTGCTTTGGACAGCGGTAGGCGATGACAACAATTCGGGTATCGCCAGTAAATACATCATCAAGCGTTCTACAAGCGCAATAACTTCCGATAACTTTGGAGCAGCAACGACCGTATTTAACTCACTTATTCCACAAGCACCAGGTTCATCAGAGACATTTACTGTAACTGGTCTAACTGCCGGCACGACCTATCACTTCGCTATTGAGGCGATTGATGAAGTTGGGAATTCTTCATCGGTAAGCAATGATGCTTGGCTGACCATAAGTGCTGAATTGCCGACAATTATCTCAATTATCCCAAGTTCAGGACTGAATAACGGGTCGGTATCTGCGACTATAAACGGAACGAACTTCATCGTTGGTTCTAACACTGTACGATTCTCGAACGGAAGCAATGTGTTTGATTTGACTGGTACAGCCGCGAATGCGACGAGTATGACACTCTCAATCCCGGTCGGCGTGTCAGGAGGAACATATGGAATCAAAGTCATAAACAACAGTGGTACTTCAGCGGTAAAGGATTCAGCATACACGGTAACCGTACCTGCGACTCCGCCGCCGAGTGTGAGCGATATAACTCCGTCAACTATCAGCACAACTGATTCAAACATCAGCATCTCTGTCGCCGGCAATAATTTCACAGGTGCGACAGGCGTAACTATAAACGGAGTGTCGTTGACTGGTCTGACTATTAGCGACACAAAAATTACTGGCACCATATCTAGTATTGCCGCTGAGGGCTCGTATGATGTGTTGGTCACGACCCCACACGGAACAAACGGAATGAGCTCGGTAAAATTGAATGTGAAGGCACCGATAGTTATTGATTCCAACACTTTGGAACAAACGACCGAAAAACCAATTGATCTGGATACCAGCGGCACCATTCCGGTGCAGATAACTATGCAATCGGACGACACAGTTGTTAATACTGACACTGTCGGAAAGATTGAAGTCGTTCTCCCGCCGGCAACTGATGTCACGATGATTGACAATAACGGTGACACAGTGCCATACACTGGCAACATTAATCCTCCTCAATTCGTTAAGCCGACCGAAGAGATTACTGCCCAAGCCGGAGCGGATGCAGTGGTTATTACTATGGGCAATCCGGAGGAAAAAATAACCTTCAGCAATGACTTCGTAACGACAATAACACTTGAAACAACAAATACTGCGGCTCCCTTAATCTGGTACTACAATCCATCAAGCGGGTTGGAAATTGCAGGCAAGGACGGCACGAAAGACGGTGTGGCATATGTAAAAGGAGGCACGATTCTCAACACAATTAATAACAATGGGACATACACCTACACTATCGGTTTGCTTCTTGACCATATGTCTAGCTATGTCGCTGGGGTTACCCCGACAATTTCTAGTATCTCACCTACAAGCGGGAAAGTCGGGACTTCTTTCGTAATTACCGGTACAAACTTCAGTCCTGGAGCAACGGTAAAGTTCAATTCCACAATATCGAGCGTAACCGCGAATAGCATAACGCAAATTACAGCAAAAATACCATCAATGGATGTCGGTTCCTACACTGTCACTGTAATCAACACAGATAATCTCTCAGCGGTCTCACCAACTAACTTCACAATTATTTCTTCCGGTGGTGGCGGAGGAGGTGCAGCCATCGTAACTCCTGCAACTCCCGCAGTTCCAGCAACACCCGCAGTTCCTACAGTAACCTCAGCGATACCGGCAACTCCTGCAACTCATGCAATTCCACAAGGTAAAGTGCTCGGTGCAGCGACCTACAACTTCGTCAAGAACCTAACAGTCGGATCGCGCGGTGCTGATGTGACAGCACTTCAGCAATTCCTCATTGATAACGGATACTCCATTCCAGCTGGTGCGACTGGCAACTTCGGAGCGCAGACGAAAAAAGCTGTGATCGCCTTCCAGAAGGCGAATGGTATCGCGCAAGTTGGCACGGTCGGTCCTCTGACACGCGCGGAATTAAATAAAGGTGCTGTTGCAACTTCCGAGATCTCCAGTTCTAGCATCACTGCTTCTGTTGGTTCGGGTCTCTCGTCGGAACAAGCAAACTCAATCATCGCTATTCTACAGTCCTTCGGTATTGAAGAAGCGATTATGGCCAAGGTGCGTGCGGTGCTCACAAAATAAAAACACAAATCATTGTATAATAGATAAATGAACGCTCCAAAAAAGCCGATTGTGCATCATCTCTGCGACTACTTCTTTCCACATTCGCGCAACAACTATCGTCCGCATCTCTTCAGTACCACTTCTGTTGCAGTGCTAGCGCTTGCGATTATTGTTTTTGAAGCAGGGTATCTCGTACAGACGAAATTTATCTTCCTCAAGACCGATTTTCTCGCATCGGTATTGCCCGGAGCACTTGTTGTGCTTACTAATCAGGACCGTGCGGCACAAGGTGTCGCTGGTGTTACCGAAAATTCTCTTCTAAATAAAGCTGCGCAAGCCGTCGCAGAAGATATGGCGGCGAACGGGTATTTTTCCCATATTTCTCCGGACGGAAAAGACCCGTGGTATTGGCTTAATCAAGTTGGATATCGTTATAGTTATGCAGGGCAAAATCTCGCAGTGAACTTCTCTGATTCAGAGATGGTAGAGACGGCGTGGATGAACTCGCCAACACATCGTTCAAATATTATAAAACCACACTATACACAGATCGGCTTCGGCACGGCAAATGGTATATACGAAGGGAAAGAAACTACATTTGTTGTGGAATTTTTTGCAACGCCTGTGGCGATAATTGGGACAAAAATAGCACCAACTAACGCGGTTGAGAAGACATTATCAGCAACAACTAAAACAATTGTTTTGCCCGATGACACATCGTCTGAAAAAGTGCTTGGTAGTCAGACCTCGCCAAATTGGTTCGCAAGAATGCTCGCTTCGCCTCTGAGTATTCTTACGAGCATTCTCACAATTCTTTTGTCTATAATAGCAATTTCATTTATAATCGTCCTCTTTATGCGAGGAAGAGTACAACACCCAAGTGTAATTATTGGATGCATTGTATTGCTTGTGTGTATCACTGGGTCATTTATGTTAAGTTCAGTGCTCACTAACACCATGCAATTAAACTCTGGTACCCAAACCGCTACTGCAGGGCAATTTTGAAAATAATAATCCCCCGGGCAGTCAAGCTGACCGGGGGATTTTCATAGCACTCATGTAAAACCATTTTGAATCACGCAGTAGTCGACATTCGATTGGCGATTTCGCCGGCGCCGTTGACATTCACGAGATCTTCGGTGGTGGTAAAGTCGGCGGCGTACATTCGTTCCGTATTGACCGCAACAATGTCGTCGGTCTGTCCTCGGATGGCGGCGGTGGTTCCGTCGGGGGTATATTTCCTGGCACTGTCAGCAAAGGTGAGCCTAAGGGCACCGGTCTCCACGAAGTTTTTGGTATTCGCCTGGAGGGAGGTCGCCTGGCAGATGGTCGTCGTTGGCGCGATCATAGCCTTGATTGCCTGAGCGTCGTTGATCGAAGTATGAGTATCCGCATTGATCAGAGCGAGACCGATTTCGGATCTTCCGGAAGTGGTCCCGTCGTGGGCCGCTGTCTGTGGCATCATCGCCGAAAAATTTGTATCAGCTTTGAAAGTCCCCGTGACTATCGCCATCGACGAGGTGATCGTCAGGGAGTTCGTTCCGTCGGTCGCCGTGAACGCTTTGAGGTTTTCGGAGACTGTTGTGACGGAATTCGTTCGGACCGCGTCGCAGTTAATCGTGGTAACGAGGTTGACCGCGTCGCAGTTGATGAGGGTTTTCTCGATGGATGCCTTCAAACCGGTCTTCTCGACGCAGTTCGAGGCGCCCGCGATGGCGGGGCCGAGCGCGAACATCGCCACGATCATCAGGACCATGGCAAAAACACCGACTTTCCACTTCATACCGTGTTCCTTTCTCTGGGCCGCAGGGCCCGTTTGGTGGGAATGAGTAATATGTGAGACAACAAAGAGCAGAAAAACACTCTAGAGTGCATATTAGGGAATATTAATAATCCTGTCAATACCCCAGTTTGTCTTGTGTGGATAACCACCTTTTCCGCACTTTCATCTCTGTGAACAGAGTACATACGGTATACTAAAGAAGTTAGCATTAACAATTATTGATTTGTTATGGATATATCACTGGTTGCCGCAAAAATATTAGGAACCTATCTAGTCATCAGCGGTTTGTTCCTTTTATTCCGCGGAAAAACAATTCCGCATTTGCTCAAGGACTTCTTTGACCATCCTGCGATAGTGTATCTTTCAGGTGTCATTCTCATCTTCTTGTCAACACTCATACTTGTTCAAAATAATGTTTGGGATGGCTCGTGGCGTACTGTGATTACTATTTTCTCGTGGCTTGTTCTCTTGAAAGGAGTGTCATACATCTTCATTCCTGAAACGCTGCACAAAATGGTCAATAAGAAGATTCTCGGTTCACTAAATATCTACGGTCTTATTGCGATTGTTGTCGGTTTGTCGCTCTTCTATGTCGGCTAATATATTATTATTCGCATAACACTATCATTATGAGTCAACACATGAGTCCTGTAAAAACAGCTTTTACATTTGGCATTTTAATTGGTGGTATACATCTCGTTTGGTCCGTTCTTGTCGCTCTTGGATGGGCGCAAGCGCTTGTGGACTTTATCTTTTGGGCGCATATGTTCAGTATGCCGCTCGTTGTGAAGGCATTTGATGCTACTGCATCTGTTACTCTTATCGTCGTTACTGCAATAATTGGCTACATTTTCGGCTTCGTAATGGCGATTATTTGGAACAAGTTGCATCGCGTATAGCAGATAGCTAGCAGTGTCTGTTAGAGTGTCTGAATGACACAAGGTGAAGCGCTCACTATATTAAAGACAGGCGCTAGCGTATTTCTCACCGGCGAGCCGGGGAGTGGTAAAACGCACACGATAAATGAATTTGTCGCGTGGTTGCGCGCTTCGGGTATTGAGCCCTCAATAACAGCTGCGACCGGCATCGCGGCGACGCATGTCGGGGGTATGACTCTCCACTCGTGGAGCGGTATTGGAATCAGTGATTCTCTTTCTAGTGCCGATGTTGACCGAATTGCGAGCAAGGAACATATCGCCAAACGCATTGCGAAAGCGAAGGTGCTTATCATTGAAGAAATTTCAATGCTTTCAGCTGCGACTTTTGAAATGGCGGATAAAATATGTCGCGAGGTGCGGCGCGCTGATACTCCATTCGGAGGCATTTCGGTTATTCTTGTCGGCGACTTCTTTCAACTTCCGCCTATTTCAAGAGACAAGAGTGTAGCTTTCGCATATACATCAAAAGTGTGGCGCGAATTAAATTTAATCACCTGCTACCTTACAGAACAATATCGGCAAGATGATGTTGAGTTTCTTGGCGTGTTATCCGCGATTCGTTCCGGAGCTGTTGAAGAAATGCATTATGAACACCTAGTATCAAGACAAATACCATTGTCGGAGATACCGAGCGTAAGCGAGGTACCAAAACTCTTTTCGCATAATGCAGATGTGGATCGAATTAATGCGAGCGAACTTGAGAAACTTCACGGCAAGGCGAATAAGTTTAAAATGACTTCAAAAGGAAAGGACTCATTGGTAGAAGGATTGAAACGCGGATGTCTCTCGCCCGAGGTCTTGGAATTGAAGGAGGGCGCAACGGTAATGTTTACAAAGAATTCTCCGCAAGGGAGATTTGTAAATGGGACACTTGGCGTCGTTATCGGCTTTGGTCCGCCAGCTGGCGGAGCAGATGGCTCTCCTATTGTGAAGACGAAAGATGGTTTGCGGATAACAGCCGAACCGATGGAATGGCAACTTGAAGAACAAGGAAAAGTAAAAGCGAGCGTTTCTCAATTTCCGCTTCGGCTCGCTTATGCGATGACAGTGCATAAGAGCCAAGGGATGAGTATGGATGCCGCAATTATGGATCTTTCAAAAGCATTTGAATATGGACAGGGATATGTCGCGCTCTCGCGTGTGCGACGGCTTTCGGGCGTGTATCTTACAGGGTTGAATCAACGGGCTCTTGAGGTGCATCCGAAAATTTTGGAGAAAGATAGGGATTTTCGCGCCGCGTCAGACGCGGCGCGTGATGCGTTCGCGGAAATGACAGAATCTGAAATTATCAGTATGCAAAAAAGATTTGTAAAAGCGATGGGCGGGGCGTGGTTTGATGGAAAACAGTTGCAGAAAACCACCGGCAAACCCGCAGCGGGTTTGCCGGGCCGTCTCGCAGAAACACTACAAGCCGCGCGCGATTCAAAGACATTAAAAGAAACGGCAAGAACTCGTGGGCTTACTCAAAGCACTATCGTGAAGCATTTAGAAGAACTCGCTGAAATAGGGAAGCTCGCTCGCTCAGATTTCGCACATCTTGTTCCTTTTACGGTTGCCGGCGAAATCCACGAAGCACTCGCATCAAACACTGGCGACCGCCTCTCTCCCGTTTTCCATGCACTTCGCGGTCGCCACTCATTTGAAACAATCCGCCTCGTTCGTCTTATGCGTCAGTGAGTAATGATTCAATAAATTTTGCGGTTTCGGCTGGATTTTTGACACTTTTTGTTTCAACGGAGGTTTTGTAGACGGCCTCATCATTGCCTCCAACTTCAAGTTCATCGCCCACATAAAGTGCATCGGATTCTTTGATACCAAGGCGGTTGCAGAGTTGCCGAACACCATAGGCCTTATCAATGTCGCGTTTTGAAACATCAATACTAGTAGCGCCTCCTATTCCGACCGTGAATTCAGGCAGTCGCGCTGCGATATTTTTTTGAAGTATGTGCCGTTTTGTATGATCAGTGTCCCATTCTTTTTTCAGTGCAAATGGTGCCTCTTGTCCAAGTGCAGACATAGTCACTTGGCCGCCTCGGTATTCAATGCGTTCGCCCCATGCCGGCTCTGAAAAATTAATAAGACATGTCTCGGATGCCGCCGCGCGCATCGCTGACGAAATATCCTCTGCTTCTTTTTCTGAAAGGCGTTCTTCATAAATTTTATTCCATTCTCCGTTTCCTGCTCTCTGCGAAGTCGATGGGTGATATTCATATAATGCGGCGCCGGATGTAGGAAGCAGATAAAGATTTGCAATGTCTGCATCACTAGGAAGTCGTAGTACTACTTGTTTTAAAAATTGTGGAAGAGCGCCTCCTGACGCGATTGCAACTTTAGTATGAGAAAGAAGTTTAGAAACAAGTGTTGCCATTTCGCTTGTAATTGGCTGTTTACTATCGGAGAGAGTTCCGTCTAGGTCAAAAATAATTAATTTCATGTCAGTGCATCAATAATATGCGAAAGCGAGGCGGTTGCGACACCGAGCACTTTGTCGGCCGCGCCGTAATATAAAAAGAGAGTGTCGTCTCGTACAATCATTCCGCAGGAGAAAACGACATTCGCCACGGCGCCTTCGTGTTCGTATTTTTCTGATGGCTCAAAAATAGGGTCTGCTGTGCGCGCAAGAACCGATGTACCTGAAGAATCCAAGAGCGCGGCGCCAAGCCGATAGGTTGAGTGACGCGAGACACCATGGTAAATCAGCAGCCACCTATCATCCTGGCCGGGCAGGCCGATTTTTATAGGCGGCGCCGCGCTGCCGACTTTCTTTCCGTCCCACATACCGCGGCGCGGTGCGATGACTTCAATACATCGGCTGGCACGATTACTAGATGATAAGTCGGGAAGAATGTCGGCACAAATTTGATTATTGATGCGATGATAAAGTAGATAATTTCCATCAATTTTTTCAGGCAATAGAGCTAGATCTTTGTCATCAATCCATTCAGGAGTAAGTATGAGAGGAGTACTCCAATTCTGCCATTTTCGTGCGAGGAAATCATCAACACTGATTGACGAAATTGCTCCTGCTGGTACTCGCACACCATCGTAGGCGGTGTAGGTCATATGAAGAGTATCGCCAATACGCACAATGCGTGGATCCTCACAGCCAGAATTGCCGGTGGCGCCACCTTTTTTCATTTCAAAATCCGCACGAGGTACATAGATTGGTTCAGATAATCGCTCATCAATAGTGATTCCATCTTTTGAAATTGCGAGGCCAATCGTAGAAGTGTTCGCTGCATCCATTGCACGATAAAGAATATAAACAGAACCATTGATATCAATCGCCGCGGCATTCATCACTTCACGACTTTCAAATCCATTACCACAAGGGGCAAGGATTGGATTGTTTGCGGAACGAGTGAATGTACGAGCTGGTTTTTCTGGATTCAAATCGCGCAATAAATCGTCTAATTTTACACTCGCTTTTGCGCAGACGGTGTCTGCTGCGCCATACCAAATTTCAAGTATTCCATTGTCGCTAATAGTTGTACTGGTTGGGAAAACAATATCAGGAACAAGGCCATACTCCTCGTAAATTTCTTCTGGTACGAAGATTGATTCGGTACGATTAATGATTTTTGATGGGTCATCACGATCAAGAAGCGCCGCCTCAATTGAGAAGACCCGTTCATTACCGTTGAAATAATCTTCAATATAAGAATAAAAAATAAGCCATCCATCATCGGTAAGAATTGGAACACTCCCGACTTCTATATGGTCTTTATCGCTTCGTTTGAATGAGATCTTATGCGATTGCCAATTCTTGTGCCATTCATTCCAAAAATCAGGCGACCAAAAATCATCAACGCTATCTGCGTATGCTATACAAATTTCAGCTGGCGGTTCATCGGTATGAACGGTAAGAAGCGCCGCAACCTTTCCACGCACCCGTTCCGGAAAAATAGCAAAGGCCTTCGCATTAAAAGGTGTTACCAGATGTCGTTCGGTGAAATTTTTTCCGTCCCGTGCGACAGCAATACCTACTTTTATTGTGTCTTTTGAGAAAGGATATCCGCTAAGTGCCGTATAAGAGAGATACAGAACTCCTTCAAAAACAGTTGCGCGCGGATCTTCACATCCAAATGATTCCCATTGTTGTTCGGGAGTGAGTATCTGTCGTCTCAAATTGAAATGAATTCCATCTTCAGAAAACGCTTCTCCAATAGTTGATTGCCCTGCATAAGGCGAAACAAGTGCCGCAGGATTTGAAAGTGCACGGTAAAACATTCTCAATCCATTCTTTTCGCGAATGACAGACGGATTAAACACAGCAAATGCTTCCCAAGAATGTTCACGACGGGGGGAGAGAATTGGATTATGAGGTTCTCGTCGGATGACAAACATAATTAAGCAGTTTGTGCTGGCACACTGATTAGGGAGGTCTGGCTTCCCTCAATAAGGGCATCAAGAAATGATTGAAGCGGCGAAGTCGCTACACAAACAACCTTGTCTGCGCCACCGTAATAAACGAAGAGCGTGCCATTGCGAATAACGGCTCCGGCGGCATAGACAATACCCGGTTTGCCTGCATTCTCATATAGTTTATCAGGCGAAAGAACTGGTTCAGACGAACGATAGATAACTTTCGTAGGATCTTCTAAATCAAGTAGCATCGCACCGAGCTTGTATCGGTGTCCTTCTTTAGCATCATTTGCATGATAAAAAACAAGCCATCCTTTTTCTGTTTTCAATGGAGGAGGACCTGCACTTCTAGTATGAATATGCCAAGCAATTTGTCTGTCTGGAACTTTTTGTGGATCGGGGCTCACGAAGTTTCTTTGTTTAAGAGTTGTGAGATCTTCACAATATTCAACACGCACATGATTTTCGTCATCTCCGATAATGCTGTGAAGGACAGCAAATTGTCCGCCCTGACCGGGCAGGTTAATTTTTTCTGGGAATAATACCCAATTTTTATCGCGGTCACTATGTGAAAGAATAATTGGGCCTTCCCACATATCGAATCGTTCAGCAAGAAAATCCTCTTCGCTCATTGAAATAACTGCTACGCGGAGTTTCCATTCTTCAAACATATTAAATGTTACAAACACTCGTCCTTCAATAACGACCATTCGCGGGTCCTCACATCCGCCCCAACTTCCACCAGATGGATACATAACTGGAGAATAACGACGCAAATGTACAGCTAGATTGTGCGGATTTCTTGCAACAAAAATTGGATAGGGAAGGCGTTTGTCAAAAACAATACCGTCTGCGCTATTAGCATAACCAAGGCGAGAAACTCCATCCGTACCGACTGCGCGATAGATGAGATGCGTGCGGCCGCCACCTGCCCGGTCAGGGATTACGGCGGCCGCCGGATTCATAACGGCCTCGGCATTCCACGGATGATTGCCCGGTTTTATAATTGGATTACGATCTGACCTATTAAGCAAAAGATGAAGATGGAGAAATGCGGCAATATTCTGACGAAAAATTTCTGAAAAGAGAACTCCGAGCAGTACTCCTGCAACGAAGAAGGAAAAGAGCATCGCAACTATATTCACGAAGAAAGAAAAGTCCATAGATTGCTCTGTTAACAATAACATTTCCATATGCATAAAAATGCGAGTAATGCACACGCATTTTATTTTCTGTTTTTTACCTATTGACAGCAGATTGTCAATATGCTAATATGCAAATAACGAGGTAGCTATTAGCTATTTCGGTAATTAAATTCTATGACTATATTAGGAGCCCTTATGGGCTTTTCTCTTTTATCAGGCGCACCAATGGCGTTCCCTTCGTTCGCGAATATTCCATTGGCATCTTCATTACCGAAATACGAGGTAACACTCTCTGCTTATAATGCTGTGCCTGCGCAAACCGATAACGATCCGTTTGTTACTGCGTCCGGTATTTATTCAAATCCGGAAATTGTAGCGGCGCGTTCGCAAGATCTTGCTAAAGAACTTCCTTTCGGCACAATCATTGAGATTGAAGTGCCTGAAATTGACTTGGGCAACTCATGCGGTTTTGACATTGTAGAACCGATTGTTGGATATCGTGTCATCGCAGATACGATGAATAGTCGCTATACCGATTATATTGATATTCTCTTCAGCACGAAATCAAACTACACCAATTCAAACGGTGCCAAAAAGAATGCAAGCACCATACTTGGTGTTTGTGATAACTCCACCGTTCGTGTTGTTGGTTTTATCAATCTTAAGGATTTGAAACGCATTCCGAAAACACAAGAAGATCTAGCCGCAATCGTTAGAGGAGGTAAAGCGCTTGCTTTTAAATAAGGTATTCTAGAGGCGTATGAAACGCCTCACGCTCGCCGCATCAGGACTGAATAAAAACAACTATGAGACGCTTAAACGCCTCTCTACTCCGATTAAAATTCAGGGTTTTCTTGATACACTCCCAATGAATTGGGAAAAGAAAGGCGATACCTATTTATCTCCACTGCGTGTTTTGAAAGAAAAGAAAGCACATTGTATTGAAGGCGCACTTCTCGCGGCTGCTGCGTTATGGATATCTGGCGAACCTCCTCTCATTATGAATCTATCGCCAAAATATGGAAAAGACGATTTTGACCATGTCGTAACTCTTTATAAACGAGGTGGCCTTTATGGTGCTATCAGTAAAACGAATCACGCTTGCTTACGATTCCGTGACCCGATATATCGCACTCCGCGCGAACTTGCGCTCTCGTATTTCCACGAATGGTTTATCAACGAAACAGGAGAAAAGGTACTAAAACTTTATTCAAAAGCATTTGATATGAGGCGTTTTGGTACTAAATGGATTACTGCAGAAAAGGACTTGTGTGAAATTGCTGATGCGCTTGACGCATTTCCTCATTATGAACTTGTGCCGAAAAATAATTGGCGTTTCGTCCGAAAAGCCGATGCGATGGAAATCAAAGCGGGCACCATTATTGAATGGCCTGAATCCGACCCTCGAACCTAACGCGTGCTATATTTATATATATGAATGGATATATAACACATATTGAGCAGGTTACGAAAGAGAATAATGATTATAGGCGAGTGCTGTACACAACTAAAAACAGTCAATTAGTGTTGATGAGTATTGCAGTTGGAGATGAGATAGGCGAAGAGGTTCATCATCTAGACCAATTTTTCCGTTTTGAATCAGGGCAAGGAAAAGTTGTAATTGATGGAGTTGAACACGAGGTGAAAGACGGCGATGCAGTAGTAATACCTGAAGGTGCTAGGCACAATGTCATTAATACGGGTACAGAGGCATTGAAGCTCTATACGATTTATACGCCACCTAACCATAAAGACGGGACAGTTAATGCAACTAAAGCAGACGAAGTTGAGGAACACTTTGATGGCGTAACGACAGAATAAGAAAATCCCCGCCAGCTGGCGGGGATTTTCTTTGCAGATCTAAATATTAGATCTTGCTGACATTGAGAGCGTTCGGGCCCTTCGGGCTGTCGCCGACCTCAAAAGAAACCTTGTCTCCTTCGCGTAGCTCGTCAAACGAAATGTTCTTGAGCTCATTGGAATGGAAGAAAAGATCTTTCTCGCGGCCTTCAACTTTAATGAAGCCGAAACCCTTCTCGTTCTTCTTTATAACTGTTCCTTCTTGCATACTAGATGTGAGAATAGATTGTGTGACTAAGGTATCAAATCAGTAGCCGAAGTTGGAAGCTCGATCCCACTTCTCTGGATCCAGCGCTGGTTGATATAACTATGATAGCAAACATACCTTGTGCTGTCAATATCTGTTACACTTTTATAAAGTATTTAAGTATGAAAAAAATCCACAAACGAAAAAAGGACTCATTTGTCTTTAATGATTTATTTGAGTGTGAGAATTGGTATTCTCTCGTTACCGCGCTCGTGATGCTCGGTTTTTCTTTCGTTTTTGAACATTTTGCTTCCGCTTACGCGCTCGTTTATTTGGAGCGACCAACTTCGGTGTATGTTGGGGATCTCTTTTTGGACAATCTTCAAGTTGTTGATTTGAGTTTTATCATTGTTGAAATCGCACTGGTTTCTATCGTTCTCGGAGTACTGTTCCTTGTGTCTTATAGACCGCGATATCTTATTTTTTCTCTCAAGGCGCTCGCACTCTTCATTGCAGTTCGCGCTTTGTTTATTTCTCTCACTCATGTCGGTATCTATCCTGATAGTATAAGTCCGGGTCTCGGTTTTTTTGACGCTGTTTATTCATATCTTAATTTCCAAACAGGATTCTTCTTTTCTGGGCATACGGGACTTCCATTTCTGATGGCTCTTGTTTTCTGGAAGAAACCGATTGAACGCAATATTTTGCTGTCATTGTCTTTCGTTTTTGGCATTTCCGTGCTTCTCGCGCATATTCACTATTCAATTGATGTGCTCGCGGCACCATTTATGGCATACGGTATCTTCAGGATTGCCAAATATCTTTTCGCGCGTGATTACGAACTTATTAGTAAAAAGTAAATATGTTTAATTCACGAGTCAATCTTGATTGTGCGGCAGGCCTAAGCGGCCCTGGCCGGGCAGGCAATCCATCGTCGCCTCATACCGAAGGTCGTCGTGCGAAGCAGATGTTAGAAGATGCTAGAACTGTAATTGCACGACTTGTGGAAGTACAGCCAGATGATGTCATTTTTACGAGTGGAGCGACTGAGAGTAATGCGCTTGCAATTCTAGGCATCGCTAAAAAAGGAGACCATGTTCTTTATTTGCCGAGCGCGCACGCGTCAATTGTTGAGAATATGAGATTGCTTGCACAGAGGGGAGTAGATATAGAGGAATTACCTATACGAGACGGCAGGGTTGATATAGAAATGTTAAAGCAGATGATAAGAGATGAGACAGTACTTGTTGCTATGGATGCTGTCTGTGGTGAGACCGGTATTATATGGAATACGAGGGAAGTACGCGAAATAATCGGTCAAAAAGTTTTACTGCATGTAGATGCCAGCCAAGCTCCACTTACAGAAAAAATAACTCGAGCACATTTCGGTGCAGATATGCTTTCATTTGATTCTTCAAAAGTAAGTGCTGTACGCGGTATTGGTGTTCTTATAGCACATCGCAATCCGCCAGCTGGCGGACCACTTGAGTCGCTGTATCGCGGAGGTGGGCAAGAAAGAGGATTGCGACCCGGAAGCGAATCTCCTGAACTAGCGAAAGCATTCGCGGCGGCGCTCCGCGCCGCCGCGCTTGATCGTGTAAAGTTTCGCTATTCTGCCGAGAAAGAACGCATGCGACTTATCAGTGAAATTACAAGCACCATTCAAGATGTATATATAAATGAGGGCCGTGTTCAAGCTCCAAATATCCTAAACATTTCATTGCCTGGCTGTGATACTGATTATATTGTCGCTCTTTTAGATGAAGCTGGCTTTGCTATCTCAACTCGAAGCGCGTGCGAAACGGACTCCGAAGAGGGTTCTCGGGCTGTCTTCGCTCTAACTGGCGATAAGGAACGAGCGCGTTCAACACTACGAATTTCTTGGGGTTCTAGCGTTCGTTCTAGCGAATTAGCGAAGTTTGCAAAGGCACTTGCGAAGGCAGTTACATTTGTAAAATTGCATAATTGACACGAGAGACCAATGGTAGCATTATAGACATATGAACATAGAAGAACTATCAAAATCTCAACTCATATTGCTTACGATTCTTGTGAACTTCGTAACATCTGTGGCGACCGGAATTTTGACGGTTTCATTACTTGATAATTCTCCTGCCTTTGTTACTCAAACGGTTAATCGTGTCGTTGAGCGAACTATTGAAACTGTTGTTAAAGCGGCGCCAGCCGCCATTATTCAATCATCTCCCGCGCCATCAAATCAAGATCTTGTTACTGCGGCAATTGGAGCAGACGCGACTCGTGCTGTTGCTATCTATTCTGCCAATACTGGCACTTCAACACAGGCAATGGCCATAGGAACTTATCTTCCAAAATCGCGAGCAATTGCTACTGCCGCGCAAGATGCATTGCCGAAAGAAGTCATCGTTGAATTTGCCGACGGTTCCTTTATCGCAGCATCTCTCGCACGAGAAGGGAATGGCATTTCTATCTATGGTTTTGCAGATAGCGCAATCTTGCCAAAGATTGCAACTCCACTGTTAATCTCATCAAGCGAGTTACGGCTTGGCGAAACAGTGCTTGCTATAGGCGCTGATGGCTCTGCCGCCACTGGCATTATTGCGAGAGTGAATAAAAAGGGAATTTATACTTCTTTACCTGACATAGGTACTGGAAGCGCCGCAGTAAATCTCGCTGGCAATCTTGTCGGTATTGGAGCTGGGGCAACACCAGGACTCCTCATAAGTGCGGATAGAATAACAGAACTTCTTACCGCAACTTCAACAACTGCAACTTCAACCGCTACATCCAAGTAATATCTTTTGTGTATGCCGCCATTTAATAATTTTACAACAAAAGCCAAAGAAGCCGTGCGTCGCGCACACGAGCTAGCGATAGAACGCGGGCAGAATCATGTGTCGCCACTTCACTTACTTGCAGCTCTCGTACTTCAGGAAGAATCACTCGTTTTCTCAATACTTGATCGTATGGAGATTGACGCAGTTTTGCTGGCGGATACCGTTCTTGAACGGTTAGAATCTCCAGAAAGTACAACCGTTCTTTCTCCTGCTTATCAGATATATCTCACTCCCGATCTCGCACAAGCACTTGAGGCATCTGGAAAAATTGCGGCACGGATGAATGACACATTTGTCGGTACGGAACATCTCTTCCTTGCAGTCATTGAATATCCAGGAGGAACTGCAGACATTCTTTCGCGTTTTTCAATAACACAAAATGCGGCAGTTGCTGTTCTCAAAGAATTGAGAAATTCAAAAGATAGTCATAGCGTAGAACCTAAACAATTTCGTACTCTCACTAAATACGCGCGCAATCTAACTAAATTTGCGTCTAAGAATAAACTTGATCCAGTCATTGGCCGTGATTCGGAAATTAATAGGGTCATTCAGATTCTCTCGCGTCGCACCAAGAACAATCCAGTTCTCATAGGAGAGGCAGGAGTTGGGAAGACAGCAATTGCCGAAGGGCTTGCGGCAAGAATGGCATCAGGCGATGTCCCAGAGTCACTAAAAGGCAAAGAACTTCTTTCGCTTGACCTAGGTCTTATGATTGCAGGAACGAAGTATAGGGGTGAGTTTGAAGAAAGAATGAAGAATGTGATGAAAGAAGCTGAACGAGCCGAAGGAAAGGTAATTCTTTTCGTGGATGAACTTCATACGCTCGTAGGCGCCGGAGGCGCCGAGGGCTCTCTAGACGCGTCAAATATGCTCAAACCCGCGCTCTCGCGTGGCGACATTCGCATAATCGGTGCAACAACAATTAAGGAATATCAAAAATATATAGAAAAAGATGCGGCACTTACACGGAGGTTTCAATCTGTCTTCGTGCAAGAACCTTCAATTGAAGATGGCATCGCTATATTGCGCGGTTTGCGCGATAAATATGAGCTCTTCCACGGCGTGCGTATTACAGATGGTGCCATCGTTGCTGCGGTTGAACTCTCTTCTCGTTATATCAGCGACCGTTTTCTTCCCGACAAAGCAATTGACCTTATTGACGAGGCCGCTAGCGGACTGCGAATTGCACTTGAAAATAAGCCGCCATTGCTTGAAGAAACAGATCGCAAAATCCGCCGCCTTGAAATTGAAAAGCAAGCACTTCAAAAGGATTTGGAAGGTGACTCGCCTCGCTCAATCTCCGGCGAAGCGGGACGCAGTAAAGAGATAAAAGAGCGCATCAAAGATATTGAAAAAGAAATTGCAGATTTGAAGGAAAAGACCAATGAACTTGAACTTAAATGGAAAAACGAAAAAGAAGTTCTTGTCGGTATTCGTTCTCACAAAACAGAATTAGAAGCATTGAAGATACAAGCTGACAATGCTGAAGCCGCCGCTGACCTAGGCACGGTTGCGGAAATTCGTTACGGCAAAATTCCTCATCTTCAGAAAGAACTGGAAACAAAACTGAAACGGCTAAAAACACTTCAGAAGTCGCGCCGCGTATTGAATGAAGAAGTAGCTGAACAAGATATTGCATCAGTTGTCTCAAGCTGGACTGGTATTCCAGTTGCACGAATGTTGGAAGAAGAGGTGGCGAAACTCTCTCGTATGGAGGATGAATTGAAGCATAATATTGTCGGTCAAGATGGTGCAGTACAGAAGGTCTCAGATGCAGTGAAGCGCTCTCGCGTCGGAATTAGCGATCCAAATCGTCCGATTGGCTCTTTCCTTTTCCTTGGTCCGAGCGGCGTTGGGAAGACAGAACTTTCCAAAAAACTTGCTGAGTTTATGTTCAATGATCCAGATGCCCTCATTCGTGTTGATATGAGCGAATTTATGGAGAAACACTCAGTCGCAAAACTTATCGGCGCGCCACCGGGCTATGTTGGATATGAAGAGTCCGGATCTTTGACCGAAAGCATTCGACATCGTCCATATTCTGTTGTGCTTTTTGATGAGATTGAAAAAGCGCATCCTGAAGTGTTCAATATATTACTTCAAGTGTTGGATTCAGGGCATCTTACCGACAGTAAAGGAAGAAAAGTTAATTTCAAGAACACAATTGTTGTCTTAACCAGCAACATCGGTGGAGAATTTATTGATCGTTTAGCTCATATAGGATTCGGTACCGCTGGTGCGACCGACGCCAGTAGATATGAAGAAACAAAAACGAAAGTAATGGATGCACTTAAAGAACATTTCCGTCCAGAATTCTTAAATCGGTTGGATGATATTATTATTTTTGATGTGCTTGCGAAGGAAGCGCTTATGAAGATTGTTGAACTTCAAGTTGAGGAAGTGGTAAAACGACTCGCACAAAAACGCATCGCGCTCGCGATAGAACCGGATGTGCGTTCGTGGCTTTCACAAGTTGGCTACAATCCGCAATATGGAGCGCGTCCATTGCGTCGTTCTATTCAAGACAAAATACTCACGCCGCTTGCGTCACTGATGGTTGAACAGGGAGTACTTGAGGGCGGCACGGTAACGGTTTCTATTAGAAATGGCGCACCGCATTTTGAAGTGAAAAAGAAACGCGCGTCGCGGACGGCACGCGCAAGTACTGCATCGGTTGCCTAATATCAGCATTTCTGTTAGATTATTGTTATGTCACAAGACCGTCTACTTCGGCTCAAGTCCACGAAGTCCAATCATGTCATTTGGACTCGTAAGAATAAGAAAACCGTACAGCGCAAAATTGAGCTAACTAAATTTGATCCTACACTCCGCAAACGAGTTGTTTTTAAAGAAGCGAAGAAATAAAGCATACACAATCCTTTCCAAACGGCCCAGACTGTCTGAGCCGTTCAATTTTTTAATGCGGGCCCACCAGGACTCGAACCTGGGACGGTGGTTTTGGAGACCACTGTTTTACCACTAAACTATAGGCCCTTAAAGACAGGGTAGCAGATAGAAGAGGAGTGGAAAAGCCATTTTTATCTCGTCATAGAGATGTATGATGTATCTATGCGTTCTCGCATATCTTTATTTTCGTTCTTGATTATAATTGTTTCTCTCGTGTTGCCGAGCGTGGCGTACGCAGCAATACCATTCTTTGGTCCAATTGTTCCGCAAGCCGCAAATCAAGCCATTTGTCCAGCGAGTTGGGGAATGTTTATTATTGTCGTCAATAACATAATCAGTTTTGCTATTACGATTGCGATTGTTTTTGTCGCGCCGATTATGATTGCGTACGCGGGTTTTATTATGATGACAGGTCAAGGAAATCCTGGAGAAATCAACAAAGCAAAAGGTATTTTATGGAATACAGTCATTGGTATTATCGTTGCTCTTGCCGGGTGGCTTATCGTAGACGCAGTTATGGTAGTACTCTACAATCCCAATGCACAGAGTGGCGCAACAAAATTAGGTTCATGGTCGTCGTTAATCATTGGCAACGCTAATGACTTATGTCTTTCGCAAGCTGGTGCGTTACCAACAGACAAATTAAATCAGAGTAAAACTTCTGACATAGCTGTAGTTTCTAATGTACAAAATACTAGAACCGAGCAGGCGATACGAGCTAGATTTGATGCCGCTGGCGTTGCTATAAATAAATCTGCTTGTAATCCGACTTCTGGTCCATTAACTAATTTGTGTGGCGTTGGCACACCTCCATCGTGTACGAATGTTGAAGGTATGCAAGAAGCAACTATTGAGCAGGTAATTAATATTGCAAAAGCAATTGGAAGCACAAAAGATAAAAAATATATCACTATAACTGCCGGCACTGAACCAGGGCACGCGTGTGGAGAAAAGAGTCATTCTGGTGGTTATAAGGTTGATTTATCTTTAACATCATTTGTACTCAATAATTATCTTAAAGGCATGACTCTGGCTGGTAAACGAACCGGTGGGGAACCAGGAGATATTTATTGGGATAGATGTCTAGGCGGAAATCAATATGTCCTCACTTCTGATCATTGGGACATAACTATTTCTTCGGTATGTCCACTTATTTAATAATTTCGTTATGCAGTTTTCGTAGCCACGCTTTCTGATGGCGCGCATACTGCCAAAGTTTTGCTGATAGAGCATCAAGAAGTAACTTGGAAGTTGAACTTCCAAGTGAACTTGGAAGTTCAACTTCCAAGTTCAAGAATTCGCCTATTATCTTATATTCAAGACCGAGTTCATTGAGTCGTTCATATCCGTATTGCTCGCGTACACGACGCACTTCTTCTACAAGCCCACGCTCCAAAGCGCTCTTAAGGCGCGTGTCAATTCTCGCGCGCAATTCTTCTTTTGGTGGGTCAATAACAATCCATTCCGAGCGATAGCGAGATCCCGAGCGAAGCGAGGGACGAACAGGCACACTTCCAAATGTCCCAATGATTTCAAGAGCGCGGATAAGTCGTCTGCGGTTTTTTGGGTCAAGATTTTCCGCACGGCGCGCGTCTGACGAACAGACGCGCGCATACAATTCTTCGGTTGAAAGTTTTTCAAGTTCCGCGCGAAGCGCAGGATTTGCGTCTATTTCCGTTGGGAGGCCCTTCAAAAGTGCGTCAAAATAAAAATGTGTTCCTCCTACAAGTATCGGCAATTTCCCACGAGCAGTGATTTCTTTAATCAAACGCGTTGCGTCTGTGACAAAATCGCCAGCAGAATATGTTTCGTTTATATCGCGAATATTAATAAGGTGATGTGGCACTCCACGCTCCGCCAGCTGGCGGATCTCCTCGCGGGTTATTTTTTCTGTGCCGATATCAAGTCCTCTATATACTTGTCGCGAATCAACCGAGATAACTTCTCCATTTCGCGTAAGCGCCTCTTCAACAGCGCGTGCGGATTTTCCTGAGGCGGTCGGCCCCACAATGCAGAGTATATGTGTCGCCATACGGTGCCGGGAGAGAGAATCGAACTCTCATGTCTTGCGACAATGGGTCTTGAATCCATCGCGTCTGCCAATTCCGCCATCCCGGCTTGCCCCACCATAGCTTCAGCGAAGGCAGGCCTAAATGCACAATACCATTTCACATCTTTATTTTCATCATGGTAAAATTATTTAGTATGCATGAAGATACGGGATATGTTCCGACAAAATATGATTCAATTTTTTGGATTGATGTTGATAGGATTCAACCGAACCCGTATCAGCCGCGTAAGAACTTCAGCGAAGAAGGACTAACATCGCTTGCAGAGAGTATTCGTCAATATGGAGTATTACAACCACTTGTTGTGAGTCGTACTGATGTAGAGAAGCCAGAGGGAGGTCTTGAAAGTTTGTACGAACTCATTGCTGGCGAACGACGATTGCGCGCGTCAAAGATTGCCGGCCTCAAACAAGTGCCAGTAGTTATTCGACAAGGCGATACTAATCTCACAAAACTGGAACTTGCTATTATTGAGAATCTTCAGCGCGAGGACTTGAACGCAATTGATAGAGCAAAAGCACTTCAGAAACTTATTGATGAATTCGGAATTTCACACGCAGAAACCGCGGCAAAGATTGGGAAGAGTCGTGAGTTTGTTTCAAATTCACTTCGTCTCCTCTCATTGCCAGAACATATGCAGAATGCCGTTGTGGACAAAGAAATTAGCGAAGGGCATGCGCGCACACTACTCACTCTCAATGACCATCCTGATGAACGCGAAGTTCTTTTTAAAGAAATCACTTTGAAACGGCTTTCTGTCCGTGCCGCAGAACGCATTGCACGATCGGTCGCTCAAGAAAGAGTACACAAACATCATCGCAAAACGCCAGAGATGGTTGAACTTGAAAAATCACTTACCGAGACATTGGGCACTCGTGTGATTATTGAAACAAATGCTGAGGGAGGCCGTTTACTCATTGATTTTTTCTCACCTGATGATTTATCGGCTCTCGCCGCGTCACTTTCGTCTAACTCAAACTCTTCAACTGAAATAGCTCAATCTTTAACAGATGAAATAGATCCAGTTCCTCCTGCCGCACCTGAAGAGACACCAGATGATGAACTTTATTCGGTTAGCGGCTTTACTGTTTAATTATTTTTTTTGTTTTTGTGAAGTGAGAACGACGGCGTCGTGATGGTTTTTCTGGTTCGGTCATACCAAGTGCGATACGAATGTGTCGGCGCGCAAGTGATGTACGCACAATCCCGAGCCATTTTGGAGAAGGATGCGCTGATTCTCTTCGTATTATTTCAACAACTGAACCATTATCAAGCGGAGTATCAAAAGATACAAGTTTTCCGTTCACTTTCACTCCTTGAAGATGATTACCCAAATCACTATGTATTGCATAAGCGAAATCAATCGGTGTTGATGCAGAAGGTAAATCAATAACATCGCCTTTAGGAGTGAAGACGAACACACGATGCGAGAAAAAGTCCTCTTTAAGTCCTTCCACAAATTCTTCAGAGCCAGCTATATCCGTGTGTGCCTCTGCTAGTTCTGCTAGCCATGGCGGAACTTTTACAGAACTCTTTTTCTCACAATCATTTTTTGAGACCTTCATAAGTGAAGGAATCAGTGAACGAAACCAAGAAAAGGATAGGGCAGAGAACTTGCTTTTTTGTGCCTCTTTGCCCAATTTTTCTATATCTTTCCCCAACTGTTTGTATGACATATGTGAAGCGATTCCGAACATTGCACGACGATGCATTTCTTCGTCTCGAATTTGGATTTCAACAATTCCTGCGTGTGGAGTCACAACAGTAGTGTGAAGCGATTGATAGCCATTTGGTTTCGGGAAAGCGATGTAATCCTTGAATTCTCCCGGCAAAGGCCTGTAGAGAGAATGAACAATACCGAGTGTCGTGTAACAGTCCTCCACTGTCTGTACAATAATTCGCAAAGCTGCGATGTCGTGTATCAAACTGATGTCATCGCGTTTTCGTTTGAGTTTTTGATGTAGCGACCAAAGACCTTTCATACGAATGTCAGTGCGGAATGTAGTCAGACCTTTTTTTGCGAGTTCTCGCTTGATTTCTTTTTGCACTTCAGCGAGACCGTCTTCGGTCTCTTGTGTTTTCATTGTTCGTACTTCGGCAGTATGCCGCTCGGCATCAGAGTCAACAAAAGGGAATGAAAGATCTTCAAGAACTTTTTTCATCTTGCCCATACCGAGACGGTCGGCGATTGGTGCATAAATTTCAAGTGTTTCAAGAGCGATTCGTTGTCGTTTATGTTCAGGAACATACTGGAGTGTTTGCATATTATGTTTACGATCAGCGAGCTTTACGATAAGCACACGAATATCGCTCGCGGTTGCAACTAGTAGTCGGCGGAGCGATTCTGCGTGGCGCTCGGCACCGCGGTATTTGTGTTTCCCAAGTTTAGTAACGCCTTCAATAATGAAAAGCAATTCTTTTCCAAACTCCTTTTCAATTTCTTCGCTCGGGACACATCCGTCTTCAATAGTGTCGTGGAGAAGCCCTGCGGCGATGGTCGTCGCGTCCATTCCATACTCCGCGAGAATTTTTGCCGTTGCTGCAGGATGAACAAAATACGGTTCATTTGAAAAACGAACATGACCCTCGTGCGCTTTTTTAGAAAATTCGTACGCCTTCTCAATAAGAGCAATATCCTCGTCAGATGGATTAGACATTTCGCCAATAATCTCCTTGACAGTCGTCATAGAAGGCACTATAACATATTATAGAAAATAATATTCTCTCACAAAAGGAGGGCGTATGTTGCTCTTTTGGTCTCTTATCGTTGTTACAATCGTTGGGATTCTTCCGCAAGGATCGTGGATTACCTGGCGTATCCGCTGGATGCTCGATTACACCGGTTGCAAGGAAAGAGTTGTCGCATGGCATTTTGCACAACTTGAAAAACTTGATTCAAATTTCCGTTTACAACGAGCCGAATTCAAGCTCGTTGCAGCTCGGAAAGGAATGGATCCTCGCGATCCGAAATATCCTGATATTTTCGATTTCATCGAGATGCCCTCTCTTCCTCCGGACTTTGAAAAAGGTCTGAAGAAACAAGGAACCAAAAAATGATTTTTTCGAGTTCTGCAGCGCGCCATCAGATGGCGCGCTGATTTTTTATTTAAGATACTCTGCGGCTTCGGCTGGAGTTAGGGAGTCCGCGGATACAGAGTCGGGAAGATAAATGCGGCGAAGGCCTTTTTTCAAAAAGAGGCCCTGTTTTGATTTGTATAACGAAAGCATTTTACCGGTACGCGGATGTTTACCGATTTCTTTTACTAATTCAACACCTTTTGATTGTTTCTTGGGTTCTGCAAGAAGTGCGAGTGCTTCATCAAGCGTAATTGTATACGGGTCGCCAACTTTTACTTTGAGCGAACGGAATTCGCCATCGCTACCGACATACGGTCCGAAGCGACCTGTTGAAGCAAATACGGATTTACCAGTTGAAGGATGTGCTCCAAGTTCTCGTGGAAGAGAGAGATATTTAAGAGCGTCAGCGAGCGTTACATCTGCAAGATTTGTGCCTTTCGGTATACTTGCGCGTTTGGCGGCAACTCGCGGCCGTCCACGCCCAGTTTTCTTTTTCTTTTTTGTATCACTTACATCTTGCACCTCATCACTTTTATCTTCTTCTAACGCCATTTCTACATACGGTCCAAACCGTCCATTCTTTATATAAATAAGTGCGCCGGTTTCTGGGTCATTGCCAATTGGTTCGTCGCCTCTAAGTTCATTACCTTCTTCAGTTCTAGCACCGAGACAATCAGGATATTTTTTGCAACTCATAAAAATACCCCCGCGACCGAGCTTTAATTCCATTGGACCTCCACAGAGTGGGCAAGGGAATTCTTTTGAAACATTACCGAGAGAAGTTGCTTTTGGTAATTTATCTTTTGAGTGAACTGCTTTCTCAAATGGACCATAAAACGCAGTGAGTGTTTCGGTATAGCCGCGTTCTCCGCGTGCAATTTCATCAAGTTCATTTTCCATTTCGGCAGTAAAAGTGTCACTCACATATTCGGGGAAATGTTCTTCAAGCCATCCAGAAACGACCATTCCGGTTGCGGTAGGTTTCAATGCGCGCGCGAGTTTCTCCACATAACCACGGTCCTGAATTGTTTTCATAATAGAAGCGTAAGTTGAAGGGCGACCAATGCCGCGTTTTTCAAGTTCTTTGATGAGTCCTGCTTCAGTGTAACGATTTGGCGGCTCGGTCTGTTTTTCTTCTGCACCGAGCGAAAGAAGCGTGAGAGCATCTCCAATAGATAGTTTAGGCAATTCAACATCTTCTCCTCGCGCTTTTGTATCGAGAGCGAGCCAGCCGGGGAAAAGTACTCGCGAACCATTCGCAGTAAATAGAGGAATGTTTGCACTTACCTCGCCGGAGTCAGACGAAGGCGGGTCTGCCTTGACTGAAACAGATGTGCGCATAATTCTTGCGGAAGCCATTTGTGAGGCGAGCGCACGAGTACGAATTAGCTCGTAGAGTTGAACTTCGTCCGGAGTTGAACCAGCTCGTGTATGACTTGGATCAGTTGGACGAACTGCTTCGTGCGCTTCCTGCGCATTCTTGCTTGTGGTTTTATATACGCGAACTTGCAAGTAGTCCTTACCAAATTGGTTTTCAACAACACTCGCCATTTTCGCAACCGCTTCTTTAGACAGATTTACAGAATCGGTACGCATATAAGTAATGTGCCCAGCCTCGTATAGTTTTTGCGCCGCGCGCATAGTGCGCGATGGAGCGAAACCAAGTCGTGTTGATGCGGTTTGTTGCAAAGTAGAAGTAGTGAATGGAGGTCGGGGATTACGATCTTCTGATTTTTCTCCAACATCAGCGACGCTCCAGTGTGCACTTCTACCGGTCTGCACAATTCTGTCCGCTTCTTCTTTTGTTGCTGGCTGTTCAGCACAAGTTGTGGCGATATTGCCTGTTTTTGATTTGAAGAGCGCATTTAAGACAAAGTAAATAACCGGTACAAATGCTTTAATCTCGCGTTCTCGTTCTGCAAGAATGCGGAGTGCTGGCGATTGCACGCGACCGGCAGAGAGGCCATATCGTACTTTCTTCCAAATGAGACCCGAGAGGTCGTAGCCGACAATACGGTCCAAAACGCGCCGCGCTTCTTGCGCGCGGCGCAAATTCTCGTCTATCAACCGCGGATGTTCAAGTGCTTCTTCAATTGCCTCCTTCGTAATCTCGTGGAAAACGACGCGTTTCGGTTTTTTTAAATCCGCAACTTCTTTAATATGCCACGCAATTGCTTCTCCTTCGCGGTCTGGGTCGGTCGCGAGATATATTTCATCGGCTTTCGCTGCTGCTCGCTGTATCTTTTCAATCACTTCGTGCTTATCTGGAGAAATGACATAGCGCGGAATAAAACCGCCTTCAATATCTACTGCATCTTTATTTGATTTCGGAAGATCACGCACATGACCAACCGAAGCGAGGACTGTGTAATCCTTGCCAAGATAATGCCCTATAGTGCGCGCCTTGGTCGGCGATTCTACAATAAGAAGTTTTTTCATTTGTCGTTGTTCACTACTCACTCATAACGCGGATACCTATATGTGGTCAAGTGCTGTTAAGAAATTTCCACTCGTATTGGATGATGATCGGAACCAAAATTATTTGGAATAACTTCTGCATTTTTAATTGAAAATGAATTAGAAACAAGAATGTGATCAAGTTGTGAACGCGAAAGATTATGAGTAATTTTTCCACGAAGTGCATTGATTAATTTGTACGCAATGAATCGTTTTTCAAAGTGATTTCGCTCACTCCGATAGAACAACGAATCGTGAAGGCGTCCTCCAAGAAGCCAGTTAAGTGTTGTGATATGCGGAGCTTCTAGAATATTAAAATCGCCGCAGACGATAGTTGGATAATTTTGGTCTCGGTTTACAAGAATTGTTTCAAATTCTTCTGCGCGGCCATTAATACTTGTGAGTGGGAGACGGAGATTGCAAAAAATAATTACACCAAGTTCCGGAACAGCGATTTTCGTTTCAATCCAATGTCGGTTGCTTAACCATTTACTCCATAATCCGATTCCATACATAAAACGACAAAATAATCTTCCGCGTACAGATGGAATGAATGAATGAGACGGAAGTTCTCGGACTACTGTGTTTTGTATCTGATAACGAGAAAGAATTACTAGATATGCCGTAGAAATAGTTTTTCTGAACTGTTGACTGATATCGGGCGCAAAAGCAATGTGACAGGGTAGGGTTTTTAATTGTTCTAAAAATTTTTCTGGCACTTCTTGTAAACAAAAAATATCAAAGTCAGCGTGCGAAATGAACTCAAATGCGCGGTCAAGCTCGCGGTTATTGAATTCCATATTCCAAGAATAGATTTTCATTTGTAGTGAGTTTAGTCGGACTATATTCTGTGCCATGCACCAAATTCTTCGCGGACAAGTCCACGAAGTTCTAATGCAACGAGCGCGGTTAATACTTCGCCCGCGGCGCCGGAGGCGCCGCGGAGTATTTCATCTCGTGTTTTCGGTTCTTCCAACAAGTTCCAAATCGCAAGTTCAATGTCTTCTAAATCAGTCGGCGCGGCTGTCGCGCCTGTTTCGCGCGGCGGTATCCCGAGCGCCTCAAGAATATGAAGCGGTTCGCACACGAGCGCCGCGCCGAGACGAACGAAAAGATGCGGACCAAAAGAGTGCGGGTCGCCTATGCGATGGGGGATGCAAAGCAAATCGCGATTGTATTCAGAAGCTAGTCGTGCAGTGATAAGTGTTCCGGATTTTTGTCCAGCTTCAATAACTAGCACCGCATCGGCAAGTCCGACCATTAGGCGATTGCGTTCAGGAAAGAAATGCACGCGCGATGCTGTATCAGGTGTGTATTCAGAAAGCATCCCGCCGCCGGCTGCTAAGATTTCTTTCGCAAATGCGCGATTACTGCGAGGATACAACACATCATCTCCCAGTCCAGAACCAGGTACAACAAGCGTATGAAGCCCAGCGGCGAGCGCTGCTTTATGTGCGCAGGTATCAACACCAAGTGCGAGACCACTAACAATCGATATTGGATAACCAGCGAGACCAGTAATTAATTTCTGACACGCTTCTTGTCCGTAACGAGTCATCGCTCGACTTCCAACGACTGTAAGAAGTTTCGTTCCTTCCGCTGGCAGAGAACCCCGAATCCACAACCGTTCTGGCGGCTGTGGTATCTCCAATAGTTGTGCAGGCCACTCCTCTTTCGGCAGTTCTCGTATCTCCATTCTTGCAGTATAGAGCAAAAAATAAAGCTATTGATATTTAACGCATTTGCTGTAATATAAAAAACAGGAGTTATTTGTCGTACGAGAGTCACCATTTAAGCTAACCAAACGAAAGGAAAAAAGAAATGGACAGAGAAGAGATTCTGTTAGAAGCGGAAAGACACTTTCTTGCGGCGATGATAAGTGGCTGGGCGGCAGGAGTAAAAGGGATGGTTATTCCCGATATGCCTGGTTACATATTAATCGTGTATGAACAGGATGATTTCCGTGTCGCGGATCGCTATTGCGTATCCATCGCTGGGAAATCGGCAGGAACGACGACGATATGGTATGTCAATGATCCTGTCTGGGTCATGTTTTACGGTGGTTTCTACCGGGAAGAAGACATGCCATTTCTCAAGCGTGCACTTATGCATTCTTACACCGAATGTCTTTTCAATGGCGGTCGCGGTCCTGAATTTCTGGACCTCATCGATGGTCTCAGATATTCCAATTGTGTCGGAGACGGAAGTACATTCTCGAGATTCTTCGGAAGAGAACGGCTCATTAGCCATGAGAGAACGGTTGGCTGGCATGAGTACCAGGGAATGTCTCTCATCTGAAATACCGCCCACCGCAGAAATCGCCCACTGGATTTCTCGGTGGGCGGTTTCTATTTACATACCTATAGCTAGAGAGTGATATACTATTCTGCATATGCTAGACATACGATTTATTCGGGAGAATGCGGAGATTATTAAAGCCGGTGCGGCTAAGAAACACATTGATGTAGATATTGACCACCTGCTTGAAATTGATGATGAACGCAAACGGATTCGGCAGGAACTTGATGCAAAGCGCAATGAGCAGATTCGCCGCAGTAATGAGATGCCGCGTGCGAAGGATTTGGAACGAGAAAAATTGCTTGAAGCGATGAAGCATCTGAAAGAGGGGATGTCTGAAAGTGAAGAGCGATTAAAAACAGTGATGGCCGAGTGGCAAAATCTTATGCTTATGGTGCCGAACATTCCTGACATGTCGGTGCCAGACGGTGATAGTGACGCAGAAAATCTTGAAGTAAAAAAGTGGGGGACACCGACTGAATTCTCGTTTAAACCGAAAGGTCATATTGAAATTATGACGGCTTTAGATATTGCCGACTTTGAGCGAGGTGTAAAGGTCGCTGGATTTCGTGGATATTTTTTGAAAGGTGATGGAGTACTTCTTGCAAACGCAGTGTGGCAATTGGCGCTTAAGCATTTCTCTGCAAAAGGAATGACTCTTCTTAGTGTGCCGTCAATGGTTCGCCGCGAACCATTTATGGGTACCGGCTATTTGCCGCAAGGCGAGGAGGACTTGTACAAAACGCAGGACGGAGAATATCTCGCTGGTACAGCAGAAGTTGCAACGATGGGATATCATATGAATGAAATACTTGACGCGAATTCATTTCCAATAAAATTTCTTGCTTTTTCTCCTTGCTTCCGTCGCGAGGCAGGCGCGCACGGAAAGGATGTTGGAGGATTAATTCGCGTGCATGAATTTTTCAAATGGGAACAAGTAGTCCTCTGTAAAGCGGAACATGATGAGTCGGTTCGTATGCACGAATGGTTGAATCGCAATACTGAAGAATTTATTGAACTTCTCAACATTCCGTATCATACAGTCGTAAATTGCGGAGGCGATCTTGGACTTGGGCAAGTCAAGAAATACGATATTGAACTTTGGATACCGGGCGAGAAAACATACCGAGAGATAAGCTCTGCTTCGTACTTCCATGACTTTCAAACGCGGCGGCTCAATATTCGTTATCGCGATTCAGAAGGGAATATGCGTTTTCCTCATTCTTTGAATTCAACGGCAATTCCGACGCCGCGCATTCTTGTTTCTATCGTTGAGAATTACCAACAAGCGGACGGTACGATTAAAGTTCCTGATGCCTTAATTCCGTATGTCGGTAAGAGTGTCATCGGTGGAGTACAGTAGTTCACTCGGTCAGGGTGAGCGACTTTCTGCACGGCGGCGGCTTCGCCGCCGCCGTGCCTTCTTCGCATTCGGTATTCTTTTTTTAATCGTTCTTGGAGCGATTATATACGGTCTTTGGCAGAATTCTGTGCGCATTTCTCGCGTTCAAATTTTCGGCCCACCTTCGCTTGAAATTCTCGGCGTGGCAAGCGCAGGCGATTCTCTTTCTTCTTTTGCAATGCAGACGATTCAAGGTAGTTATTTCGGCATCATCCCGCGCGATTCCATTTTCTTTTTCCCAGAGTCGCACATTCGCGCTGGCATTCTATCCAATCATCCTGAATTTGCGGCTGTTTCAATATTTAGAAATGGATTAACCGGTTTATCAATCAAAACAGACAATCGTATTCCAGTAGCGCGTTGGTGTGGCTCAGCACCTTCATCAGCCACTACGAGTGATTGTTATTTTTTTGACGCAAAGGGTTTTATTTATTCAGCGGCCGCAAGTTCTACTTCGCCAATAAACCCATTCATTGTGTATGAATCATTTGCTAATGAAGGGAATCCAATTGGATCAACACTACCTAATTTTAGTGACTTGCCTTCCGCTTTTGATTTCGCTCGACAGATTGAAACACTTGGTTCTTCTGTTGTGAGTATCAGTTTTCGGAATGACGAAGTTGATGATTACCTCGCAAGCGGCACGCGCATTACTTATGTGCTCGGAGATGAACAAAACGCATTTACTGCGCTTGTGTCCGCTCGCGCGAATCTTAATTTTTCAGACGGTTCTCTTGATTATGTTGATGTTCGTTTTGACGGGAAAATGTATATCAAAAGAAAACAGTGATTATGAATAATTTTTGGAATTCATTACGGCGTCCATTTTTCGTGATGGCGCCGATGAAAGATGTTACGGACGCTGCGTTTCGCTCACTCATTGCAAAATGTGGCAAACCAGATGTCTTTTGGACGGAGTTCGTCTCAGCAGACGGTCTGTATCACACAAATGTGCTCGCCGACGAATCAAAAAAAGCAAGCGCTCAGGCCGCTAGGCCAATACTACATGCTTTTTTCGATCCGTCGGTTCGCACAAACACAAATCCGCTTCTGCGTGACCTTTCGTTTAGTGAAGACGAGCGACCGATTGTTGCACAGATATTTTCAAACAAGCCAGAAATGATTTCGTATGCGACGAAACTTATCGCAGAACTCGGTTTTGATGGTGTTGATCTCAATATGGGTTGTCCTGACCGAAGTATTGAAAAACAGGGTGCTGGTGCGGCATTGATGAAAAATCCAACACTCGCAACTGAATTAATTCGCGCCGCAAAAAATGCAAGCGAATTACCTGTCTCAGTGAAAACACGAATTGGCTACAATAAAGAGTCGTTGGAAGAATGGCTTCCGCTACTGCTCGAAGCAGCACCTGCTGTAATTACGATTCATCTACGCACGCGCAAAGAAATGTCACTTGTTCCGGCTAATTGGGAACTGATGAAAAAAGCCGTAGAAATTAGAAATAAAATAAATCCAAGTGTTCTTCTCATCGGCAATGGCGATGTGGAAAGTGTGGAAGAAGGGAAGCGACTTGCTACAGAAACCGGTTGCGATGGAATAATGATTGGACGAGGTTTGTTCGGCAATCCATGGTTGTTCGAGGGGCTTCAGGGACATCCGATGTCCAAACATGGACTTCAGGAGAAATTGGATGCTTTAGTTGAACTTGCCTACAACTTTGAAAAAATAAATCCACCGAAAAATTTCTCAATACTTAAAAAACACATAAAGGCCTTTGTTACCGGTTTTGACGGCGCGGCCGAGTTCCGTGCTCAATTGATGAAAGCAAACTCCGCTCTCGAGCTCGAACAAATCATTAAAAACAGAAAACCCGCCTAAGCAGGTTTCCTGCTGGCGGGTTGAGATTCAGATAATACAGAGCACTGCCACGAAGGCATCCAAGACAATTGCACCCCACGGAACGAATGTATTCGCGAAATCGCGTTTCTCTGCTCCAAGGATTGCGAGTATACAAGGGACGATGAATAGAATCCACAGCCAAAACATGTTTGGTTGCGGATTGTTCCAGTAATCAACAATAAGAGGTACGAGCGAAATATACATTGCTGCCATATATGCCCATAGTCCTGCTCGTGCACTCATTGTAATCCACAAGATAATCGCAATGCCGCATAGGATGATGGATATGATTTCAACCCACCCGAAGTTGGCTTGACTTCCATTCATCATTACCGCAAAAAACATGAAGAATGCGGCAATCGTCCAACCGAGCTGCAAATACGGCTTTTTGTTACCACTCCTATACGCAAGGATGAGACCAAGCGCATCAAGGATAAGTATCATTCCCCATGTTGCGATGCTTTGTGGTATATGGCTTACATACACCATCAATGCGAAGCCCGCAAAGATGATGAATCCCAAAATGCCGCTCAGCATCACGATTTGATACTTAAGTTTGTCGCTCACCGCGTACCTCCGTTTTCAAGGTTTTACAATTTTGTCTGCTGACATATTTACATACTGAATAAAGTTTGTCAATGTTTTAAAAAGCGCGCTATACTATTCATATGGCGCATCAGTCACTTTATCGGATACATCGTCCTGCGACTTTCGCAGATGTTGTGGGGCAGGAGCAGGTAACAAAGCCACTTGAAGAAGCTGCGAAGGCGAAAAAGATTGGACACGCATATCTATTCGCAGGTACACGCGGTCTTGGCAAGACATCGGTTGCGCGCATTTTTGCTAGCGCAATCGGATGTACAGAGAATGATCTCTACGAAATTGATGCGGCGAGTAATAATAGTGTGGAGGATATTCGCACACTTATTGAAGGTGTTTACACACTACCATTCCAGTCGCCCTACAAGGTCTACATTCTCGACGAAGTGCATATGCTTTCAAAATCAGCGTGGAATGCATTTCTGAAAACTCTTGAAGAGCCGCCCGCGCATGCGGTTTTTATTCTTGCGACAACCGAATTGGAAAAAGTGCCCGAGACGGTGCAATCGCGTTGCCAAGTATTTGAATTCAAAAAACCAACTCGTGCCGTGCTCGCGAAAATGGTCGCGAATGTCGCGAAGAAAGAGGGCTACACGCTTGCCCCCGACGCAGCCGAGCTTATAGCGATGCTTGCCGAGAGTTCATATCGTGACGCGCTTTCGGTTCTTCAGAAAGTGTTTGCCGCTTCAGCTGATAAAAAGCTCACACGAGCAGAAGTAGAAACGGCAACCGGAGCTCCGCGACAGGAACAAGTACACGCGCTCATCAGCGCACTCGCGGCGGCTCCGCCAGCTGGCGGACGCGGCAAGGCACTTGCAGCTATAGAAAATGCGGCGAAATCCAGCGCCGATATGAAACTATTCTTGGAACTCGTATTGGAAGCGCTGCGGGCAACACTTCTCATTCGCTATGCACCCGACCTCCGCGCCTCGCTCCAAAGCGAGCTCGGCGCGGACGAATTCTCTGCACTTGAAAAATTTGCGACAGAAAAAGGAATCACGCATCAGACAATGCTCGCATTTCTCACTGCAGCTGAACGCATCCGTTATGCACCAATTCCCGCTCTTCCGTTAGAATTAGCTGTCTTGGAATTATTTCCTGAAGACGCTAAAAAGTGATAATGTGTTCCTATTGGGAGATCGTCTAACGGTAGGACAGCGCCCTTTGAAGGCGTGAATCGGGGTTCGATTCCCTGTCTCCCAGCAATATGTCAAAGAAGATATCTATTAAAATACCCACAAAGATACATTGGGTGTGGGTGGGTATTGTTGCTGTTGCGGCGATTATTTATGCGCTTGGTTTTTCTAATCTATTTGCAACTGAATATCGCTCTGAAGCGGCTGATAAACCGGAACGGTTTATTCCATTACCAGTATTTGATAGGGCTGACTATGATGCGCGGATTTTTGCACTTGCGCACTTGGAAGTTGAATTTCCACTTGGAAGTTCAACTTCCAAGTTGGCGACTTCAACGCCGCAACTTTGGCCAGTAAGAACAGTGTATCCGAATGCCGGCGCGATTCTTCCGTTCAAACGCATTGTCGCGTATTACGGGAACTTTTATTCAAAAAATATGGGTGTATTGGGAAAATATCCAACCGACCAATTGCTCGCGATGCTCGCGAGCACAACAGAAAAATGGAAAGAAGCAGATCCAACAACACCTGTAGTGCCAGCAATTCAATATATTGCGATTGTCGCTCAAGGAAGTGCGGGCAAAGAAGGAAAATATATTCTCCGAATGCCGGACGATCAAATTGACCACGCTCTTGAATTAGCAAGTCAGATAAATGGAATAGTGTTTCTAGATATTCAAGTTGGATTAAGCACTCTGCAATATGAACTTCCTCAACTTGAAAAATATCTGAAGATGCCACAAGTGCATCTCGCTGTTGATCCGGAATTCTCAATGAAATTTGGAGACCGTCCCGGCACTGTAATTGGCTCGTTTGACGCCGCTGATATAAATTATGCCACTGGATATCTCGCAGGCCTCGTTCGTGATAATCATTTGCCACCAAAAATATTAGTCGTGCATCGTTTTACTCAAAATATGGTGACGAATTATAAAAATATACAAGCACTTCCAGAGGTTCAGATAGTGATGGATATGGACGGATGGGGCTCGCAAGCGAAAAAGAAGGGAACTTACAATGCAGTCATTTATCCCGAACCGGTACAATTTACGGGCATTAAACTTTTTTATAAAAATGACCTGAAGCCGCCATCAACTGGTCTACTCACAACCAACGAGGTCTTGAATCTCACTCCCGCACCGATTTATATTCAGTATCAATAAAAATCGGCCGCGCGGAGCGCGGCCGATTAGTCAGAGCCAATGAACGGAAGAAATTTAATTCCGAGAAATCCTTTCGCGCGTTCTTTGTAGAACACATTCGCGTTAAATTTCTCTCCCTGAACGAGTCGAGAAAACCATTCTCGATCTGATTCAAGCATTCGCTCAAAAGGAATCTTGTCGGTACTATGCCATTCGGGAACCATACTTTTTGTCTCGTGCGGTTCGCCAGCAAAGTCACTTGAACGATAAGTGTGAACTTCAAAGTCCGGCACTCCGCCCGCATGGAAAGTAATTACAGCGCACTTCTCAAGTTTTGCCTGCTCAAGTACGATTCCTAACTCTTCTTCAACTTCACGCAGAAGACAGTCAGGAATCGTCTTATCTTTTCCCGACTCAAACTTTCCACCAGGCCCATTTAATGTGCCTTCGCCGATTTCAGGGTTGCCCTGTTTCCGCCCGAGCAAAATCTTGTCCCCTCGCGTTAGTATGGCTAGCGTTGCAATTTTCATATAAGGCCTCCTTGTTGTGCTTTCCGACCGTATGGTATCATCGTTTGCATATGGACACCAATGAAACAAATAAGTATTTTTTACCAGCGGCAGTTATTCTAGCAGGGCTTTTTATAGGAGGGGTAATTATGTGGAGCAATACGCATCCGACCGTTCCAGCACCATCACCGTCCGGCGCCGCAGCGGCGCCGGCAGTTGATGTTAAAAATGTGAAGACCGATGGAAGCCCTTATCTTGGGCAAGCGAATGCTCCTGTTGTCATCGCCGTTTGGAGTGATTATCAGTGTCCGTTCTGCAAGAAATTTGAAATTGAAACAATGCCGGAAATTATTAAAAATTATGTGGACACCGGGAAAGTAAAAGTTGTATTTTTGGACTTTGTATTTCTTGGCGATGATTCAATTGCCGCGGCCGCATACAGTCAGTCGGTTTGGAAGTTGTACCCAAACAAATATTTTGAATGGCGCATCGCTATGTATACAGCACAGGACCAAGAAGGAGATCAGGGTTTTGGCGATGCCGAGTCCATAGATAAACTTAACGCCACAATTTCCGGCATTGATGCGGCAAAAGTCGCGGCGGATGTGAAAGCGAATATGAGTGCATACCAGACCAGAATGAATGCTGATAAAGCAGAGGCACAAAAAGTAGGCATCAATGCGACACCGTCTTCTATTGTTGGTACACAAATAATTGCAGGCGCATACCCATACGAAACATTTCAGACAACGATAGATGCGTTGCTAAAGTAACTTGGGTATTCCAAGTTGAGTATGACGATTGTTCTTATAGCCAGTGCCGCATTTGTAGCAACGCTTACCGGTGGTTTATTCGCACTCCGTTTCCGCGATAAACTGCATCTAATTCTAGGATTTTCGGCAGGCGCAGTAGTTGGTGTCGCACTCTTTGATTTGTTGCCTGAAGCGATTGAAATTGGCGCAAAGTATCATTCTGCATCAACTACGGCACTTTTTGTCGCCATTGGATTCTTCGGATACCTTATTCTTGACCGACTTATTTTTCTGCATTCGCACAATGAAGAACTTGGAAGTCCGACTTCCACTTGGAAGTCGGACTTCCAAGTTGCACCGCGCGGTTCGCTCGGCGCCCTTACACTTTCGGCTCATAGTTTTTTAGACGGTATTGCAATTGGAATTGGATTTCAAGCGTCTGTCGCTATCGGCATAGTAGTTACTGCGGCGGTACTCACGCACGATTTCTCTGATGGCATAAACACTGTCAATTTTGTGTTACGCAATGGCGGAAGTTGGAAGCGCGCCTTTAAATGGTTGATTGTTGATGCCGCGGCGCCGGTTGCCGGCGTCGCGTCTACTCTACTTTTCACTATTCCCGAATCATCTCTCGGGCTTATTCTTGCCGTCTTT
>Ga0172379_10001226_pt1 | contig 53395 bp, 50 predicted proteins | sample GrowelOW334metaG_FD_119756 | JGI IMG/M metagenome (GOLD analysis project Ga0172379, IMG submission 119756) | Groundwater microbial communities from an aquifer near a municipal landfill in Southern Ontario, Canada - Groundwater well OW334 metaG | ecosystem: Environmental > Aquatic > Deep... | reverse complement strand
ACTATACGACTCGGCTTATTGCCGTGGCAAGAAGGTTTCTCCGGCGGCTGTACCGTGAGTATTACGGAAGTTTTCCACAGGGAAACTTTGCTAAAAAGTAATAATGAGTCTTGGTGTAGCGGATTTTATCCAACAGTAAAAAAGCCAGTCGTTATGACTGGCTTTTGCTTTTGCGCGAGAGTTAGTTGTGGTTATCCTGAGCACTTTTCATTGCTTCTGCCGCCAATTGGCGCCAGTTTGTTTTCTCATCCTCAAGTGTTTTTACACGTGCGGTGAGTTTTTTCAGTTCCTCGCTGTGATTCTGGAGGATGGTAGCAACAGCTTCCATAAAGGCGATAATTTTTTCACTATTTGTGCCATTCATTTTTTATACTCCTTTTTTATGAACAATTCAAAAACTCGAATCTGAAGCTGATTTCACACGATTTTCAAAAGTTGTCAACGTTTCTGGTTCGTTCGTTTTCCAGTACAATAGAAGGATAAAGCATCAAAAATATTATGCACAAAGATTTTCAAAGATGGCACAAACAAAAAGAATATCTTCACAAAGAAAAAGAGCGTCCCCACTTTCATGATAGCGAAGTATGGTTTTGCAATCTTGGGACAAATATCGGTTTTGAACAGGACGGACGAGGCAAAGAATTTTTACGTCCAGTTATCATAATAAAGAAATTCAATCAAGAAGTATGCTGGGGTTTACCATTGACGAGAAATCACAAAAAAGGCACATATTATTTTTCTTTTACACTTAACGGAGAGATCAGTACCGCGATACTTTCGCAGCTTCGTTTGGTGGATGGGAAAAGATTACAGTACAAAATCGGGGATGTTTCAGAGAGTGATTTTGTTGAAATAAGAAAACGCCTTGCGCGATTTCTCGCATAAGGCGTTTTCTTATTTTTACCCCTTGCGGGGAGGGCCGAAGCCATTTGTATCTATATTATACTCGTATAAAATAAAAAGTCAAGCATATAATAAATGTGAATAACAAAAATAAATTAAAAATTCTTCTCGTCACACCTCTTTATCCTCCCGAAATCGGCGGGCCGGCGACCTATACCAAATTTCTAGAGGAAAATTTATCCAAAGATCAATTTGATATTGAGGTGGTTCGATTTTCCGAAGTAAAACATTTGCCGTATATTATTCGGCACATAGTTTTCTTTTGGAAAATTTTTTGGCGGGCGAAATATACGGATATCGTCTATGCGCTTGATCCGCTTGGAACCGGAGTTCCCGCAGGCATCGCGGCGAAACTTCGCTCCAAAAAATTTCTTCTTCGCATCGCAGGCGATAGAGCGTGGGAAACGGCACAGCAGAAATTCGGCATAACGGAATCGCTCGACACCTTTTCCGCTTCAAAAAAATATTCTCTCGGGATACGCCTCTTGAAAAGAGGGCAGACTTTTTGCGCTTCTTTGGCGGACACCATCATCGTTCCCGGAAATTATCTTCGCGATATTGTCACAAATTGGGGTATCAACAAAGGAAAGATCGCGACTATTTACAATGCTTTTATTTCGGCTACTGTTCCGGAGGAAAAAACGGCATTGCGCGACTCCTTCGGATTTTCCGGGACTGTACTTTTTTCGGCCGGCCGCGTCGTCGTGTGGAAAGGATTTGAAGAATTGATTCGAATGATGCCGGAAGTTCTCGGACAGATAGAGAACGCGAAGCTGTACATTGCAGGGGATGGGCCCGATAAAGAACGGTTGGAAAAGATTGTTCACGAACTCGGTCTAGACGGCAAGGTTATCTTTTTTGGAATTTTGCCGAAAGAAAAACTTTTGCGCGCCATCAAAGCAGCGGATATTTTTGTGCTCAACACTTTTTACGAAGGCTTTTCTCATCAATTACTGGAAGCCATGGAGGTTGGAACGCCGGTGGTAAGTACGACATCGGGCGGAAATCCGGAACTTATAGAAAGCGAAAAAGACGGATTACTGGTTCCATACAATAATCGTCAGGCATTGCTCCGCGCGATCGTGCGAATGGTGAACGAAGAAGGATTGGCAAATCATTTTTCCAAAGAAGCGCGTGAGAAAGTGTTGCAGTTTTCCGTTGAGAGAGCGATCTCGGAATTTATTCAAGAAACAAAAAAACTAATATATTGATCCATGAATGAAACAAGATCATTACGAGTACTTTCCATATCGACCGATCGCGATATCTTTCGCGAAGGGAGCGATGTGAGAGAACGCATGAAAGACCTCGGTTCCATTACTGAAGAGCTTCATATTATTGTTTTCAGCAAAGGCTGGCGCCATTTTCATGAAACGCAGGTGGCGCCGAATGTGTGGGCATATCCGACAAATTCTTTGTCACGATATTTTTATATTTTCGGTGCCCGTCGTTTGGCGAAAAAGTTATTTTTGGCTTCGTCTGAAAATGCTTTCTCAAACATGGCATCGCGTATTAATGTGGTTACCACTCAGGATCCTTTTGAGTGCGGTCTAGCCGGATATCTTATCTCAAAGATGCTTCATGCGCCGCTTCATCTCCAGATCCATACTGATTTCTTGAATGACTACTTCGTGAGCCGATCGATCTTAAATCGCATAAGGGTTGTCATCGCAAAATTTCTTATAAGAGAACGCGTGGATATACGGGTTGTTTCGGAAAGGATCAAAGTTTCCATTTTGAAAAAAATATCTTTCGGAAAAAAACATTTTCCCCGCATTATCGTTCTCCCTGTTTTTGTGGATACAGACAGGTTCAAAAATGAGCCGGAGAGTCGTTTGCTTTCCCAAAAATATCCGGGACACGACCTTCTTGCTCTCGTCGTTTCGCGTCTGGAGAAAGAAAAAAATGTAAGTCTTGCCCTCCGTCTGGTGGCGGAGGCAAAAGTAAGATCCCCTGAATCTCATATCGGATTGGTCCTTGCCGGAAGCGGAAGCGAAGAAAAATCGCTTCGCGCTCTTGCCAAAGAGCTGAGAATTTCCGACCGAGTTTTTTTTGAAGGACAGATCGCAGACCTTGCGCCGTATTATAAATCTGCGGATGTACTTCTTGTTACCTCCCATTACGAAGGATATGGACGAATGTTTCTTGAGGCCTTTGTCGCTGGTTGCCCTGTGATCACGCATGACGTCGGCGCAGCAAAAGAAATCCTCGGACATTGGAACGGGATGGTCTGCGAAGAGAATGATGAAATGTGTATGCTTCATAATTTGGTTTTGTTCTCGGGTAATCCGCTCATGCTTCAACAGCTAAAAAATTCGGCGCTCACCAGCGCGAAGCGTTTTGTTTCAAAAACAAAAGAGGAGTATCTTCGGGAGTACAAAGAAATGCTTTTGCAAGCCGGAACCCAAGAGGAATTTTTCTCGACGTATTAAGATTTTATAACCCCTTTCTTTTCTTCCGCCTCTTTGATAAGGTTTCTGTATGGTATTCAACGATATTCATAATGAGAGCGATGTTGAAAAGCTCAAAAAACGCATCACGAAAGACGCGGTTCTTTTTTCGCGTTTGCTTGAAATACGCAAAAAAATGAAATACTCGCGAAGGGGAGATACTTCCGACACCTTGCGGAGTTCATCGTATGATATGCCGACCAATGCGGAAGTTCTTGCTTTGTATCGCGAAATGTGCGCATCGGGAGAAGAAGAAAAAAATTCCGCAACCGAACTTGTTTTGCGAAAAATAAAAACAAAAAGCAATTCCGGCGTGGCGGTTATTTCCATTCTTACGAAGCCGTTTCCTTGTCCCGGGAAGTGCACGTACTGTCCCACGGAAGCGAACATGCCGAAAAGCTATCTCTCAAAAGAACCGGCGGCGGCGCGCGCTCTGGCGAATGATTTTGATCCGCGCAAGCAGATATTTTCTCGTCTTGAAGCTCTGATAACGAACGGACATGAAGTTGATAAAATCGAGATAATCATTATCGGCGGAACCTGGAGTTTTTATCATTCGGCGTATCGCGAACAGATTATCAAAGAGTGTTTTCTCGCATGCAATGATTTCGACCCCGCGGTGTTCTTGTCCCCCTCTTTAGAGGGGGAAGAGGGGAGGGGGTGTGCTTCCTCACAAAACCCAAATCTCTCACTTCTTGAGTTGCAAAAACAAAACGAAACGGCAAAGTGCCGCATTGTCGGACTTTCCATCGAAACGCGCCCCGATTATATTACTCCGGAGGAAATCCGGAAACTTCGCGAATATGGTGTTACGAAAGTTGAGATCGGCGTGCAACACTTGGATGATAAAATTCTTACCGAGACAAAAAGAAATATGACGAGCGCCGACGTCGCGCGTGCGACCGAACTTCTTCGCGATGCCGGATTGAAGGTCGTGTATCATATGATGCCCAATCTTCCCGGAAGCGACATCAAAAAAGACATTGAAATGTTCCGCGAACTTTTCCGCGACGGTTCCGGTTTCCAGCCGGACATGCTCAAAATTTATCCGTGCATGGTTTTAGAAGGAAGCGAATTGTATGAAACATGGAAAGCGGGAAAATTTCGCCCGTACACAGACGAAGAACTCATGGAAGTTTTGCGCGAGGCGAAAAAACTTGTTCCGCCGTACGTCCGCATTTTGCGCGTTATTCGCGATATTCCCGCCGACTATGTGAAGGCCGGAAGCAAAATTTCCAACATGCGCCAATGGCTCGCGGAAGATCAGAAAAAATTCGGCTGGAAATGCCAATGTATTCGCTGTCGAGAGGTGCGCGAAAGGGAAGTTGATGTTGCCGATTGCACGCTCATGAAGAGAGAATACCGGACGCTTTCGGGAAAAGAAATATTCTTGAGTTTTGAAAACGAGCAAAAAGATATTCTCGTTTCCTTTTTGCGTGTAAGATTGCCATCTTCTCCGAGGTCTTCCCTTAAGGAGGAGCACAGCGACGGGGAAAGGGGAGACCTCGGAGAAGTACTTTTCCCCGTTCTCAAAAACGCCGCGCTCGTCCGCGAGCTTCACACCTACGGAAGACTGGCACCAATCCACAAAGAAGGAGATCAAGGCCAGCATCGTGGTTTCGGCAAACTTCTTCTTGAAGAAGCCGAAAAAATAGCAAGAGAAAACGGTTACGAAAAGTTGGCGATAATCTCCGGCATCGGCGTGCGAGAATATTACCGCAAACTCGGATACGAATTGAAAGAAACGTATATGGTAAAAAAGTTATAAAAAAACCGCCAGACTTGGTGTCTGGCGGGGAACTTTTGTTTTTTAAGACTGTTTAATTATGCTACAACTTTGCCTTTGGTCCGGCATTGCGAATCGCTTCGGGAAGATCTTTGAAACTCTTTTCGTGATTTTTCAAATAATAGCCGATAAGTTTTTCGCGCATCGTACGATACTCTTGTTTGTCATTCCACGCGAGTTCCGGATCGAGTAAATTGTCGTCGATGCCGGGAACATGTACGGGAACATCCAAGTTGAGTTCTTCCAAATGTTTTGTCGTAACATCATCTAATTCGCCATTCAGCGCCGCGTGAATAATCCTTCTCGTGATCGCGAGCGGAAATCTTCGCCCGTTCGTATCTGCGGTTCCACCTTGCCATCCGGTGTTTACCAGCCAGACTTTCGGTTGATGCTTTTTAAGTTTTTCTTCCAAGAGGTCGGTATAGCAATGGAAATGAAGAGGGAAGAATGCCGCTCCGTAACCGAAGCTGAATTTGTGCTTCACGGTTTCTTTTTCTTGTCCCATGACGGTACCGCCGCCTTCCGTAGTGTACGCATTCGCGAAATGGAAGAGCGCCGCTTCCGGCGTTAATCTTGAAACTGCGGGAAGAACGCCGTAAGCATCTCTGGTCAAGAAGAAAATATTTTCGGGATGTTCGCCACGATTTCCGGGCATAACATTTTTGATGTGCGACCGGTCGTACGAAATGCGCACATTCTCGATTCGAGGTTCGTGCAAGATCGGATCATTATCGTCTGTAAGATCGGCATTTTCAACGATCGCGCCGTTATAGATGGCTTTATAAATATCGGGTTCCGTTTCCGGAGAAACGCCGATACCTTTTGCGTAGCATCCGCCTTCAATGTTGCATACTCCGTCATTGCACCAGATGTGTTCGTCGTCGCCAATGAGAAATCTTTTCGGATCGGCGGACAGTGTAGTTTTTCCGCCGCCCGATAATGCCAAGTATATCGCGGTATCTCCCTCCGGTCCGACATTTGCCGCGCAGTGCAAGGTGAGTATTTTTTCCAGCGGCAGTTCTGTATTCATCATCGTGAAAACTGATTTTTTCATTTCGCCGCCATAGTGCATGCCGGCGAGAAGAATGCGTTTTCCAACGAAATCAATAAAGATTCCACGGCCTTCTTTTACACCATAACTTCTGTGGAGAAGAAAGGACGGATCGTTCAGTATCGTCCACTCTTCAGCGCTGTCCAAATTTATTCGTTTTTGCAGCTCAATGAACATGTTTTGCGCAAAGATCATTTGCCATGCATAGTGCGTGTACACTTTCAGTTTTCGAGAGTGTTTCGTATTCGCTCCGACATATAATTCATTGTAGAAGAGGGGCTTCGGCGCATTTTTTGTATGAGCAATTGCGTCTTGCCACACCATTTCAAAAAGTTTGTCGTTGAACGGTTGGTTTAATTTAACTCCCCAATTAATATGCTCGTCGTATTTTGAGCCGGTTACGAAATATCGCGCATCTTGCGAGCGTCCGGTTCTTTCTCCTGTCATGACGCGAATTGCGCCGTGTCTGGTGTATCTCGCTTGAGTAACCCCTTCCGTTTCAAACCGGAGGCAGTGTCCGGAAAGTTCATTTCTTCCGAGACTTACCGTTGGTAAATCTGTTATCTTGTGTGCATCTTGGATATTGGTCATTCATTTCTCCGCTTGATTTGTCGTGTAAGCAATCTTGTCAATTTACAAGTCCAAGGGAGAGAATACCACACGTACATTAAAAAGCAAATTCTATTTACATACTGCACAAAAAATAAAGCGGTTTTCTCTTCATTGCGCCACAATATCCACAGCCTGTGCAGTTTTCTCGCGAGTATTTCCGTGATAGTATCACGGCAATATGAAAACAAAAAACACACTTTTTGCGCTCGCTCTTTCGGTGATCTTTGGTTTTGTTCCTACGCTTTCGTTTGCTTATACGATCAATGATACCGGCGGTGATTGCGCTCAATTCGGCGCATGGGATGGCACGACCAAAACCTGCACGCTCACGACGGATGTTTCCGGTTCGATCTCTGTAACTTCAAACAACACAACAATAGACGGTGCAGGAAAAACGCTTACCGGAGGCTCCGGTTTTTACGAGGGGATTCGCGTTAATTACGCCGAAAATGTGACGGTAAAAAATCTCACCATACAAGGATTTACCGCTGGAATTTTTCTTTTGGGTAATCAATCTTCATATGTCTCCATCTCAAACAACACGATCCTCGGTCCCGGCACATACGGTATTTACTCGACCGATATGGATTCCGGACGATTCATCGGGAACACGATCAAAAATTTCAAACAGGGAATGAATTTTACGTATTGCAGCATGGGACACGAATTTACCGGCAATACGATTGAAGGCAACGAAACCGGCGCATACTTCGCGGGATCCACCGGCACGTTTTCCCGCAACAACTTTATTGGGAACGGTTTGAATATACAAAACGCGAGCACCGGATGCGGAAGAGGAAATGAAGATTTGTACAAACCGCTTCCTGTCGGAGGAAATTATTGGAGCTCAAACACTGAGTGCGTCGATGCTGATCACGACAACATGTGCGATGTTCCTTTTCTCGCGGCAACGACCACCGACGCATGGGGAATTCCGGGAGTGGATTTGTACGACAATTTCCCGTGGACACAACCGAATGGGTGGAATTCACCGACCACGACGTCGATAATACTCGCAAGTTCGACCGAAACGGAAGATGACGGAATCAATGACGGAAAAGGTGTGGCGGATAAGACGAAGTTTACTTTTTCTGTGACCGCAACCGGAGATCCGGACAGCGTATCGCTTTTTGTTGACGGTTCCTCAATTGTGTCCGCAAAAATTGGCGACACTTACGCTGCGATCTCAACGTTTCCGAAAGGTGTGCATTCGTACTATTTCGAAGTAAAGAAAGGAACTTACGCGACAACAACGGCGGTGAAAACGTTTACGACGGGATACTCAAACGTCGCGTTCCTGCCAGGGATTGAAGCGACCCGTTTGTATAAGCCGAATTATAATGGTGGAACGGAGCGTTTGTGGGAACCGGAATATTTTGGAAACCACTATTTTCTTTCTCTTGATGGAAACGGAAGCTCTACTCGTTCCGATATTTACGCCAAAGACATTATTGAGACAGCCTACGCTCTCTCAAAAGGAAATATTTATTCATCGTTTATCTCGTCAATGAACGATTTGAAAAATAACGGAACGATCGCGGATTGGGAACCTCTTCCGTATGACTGGCGTCTTTCTTTTGATGAAATTTTAAACAACGGTGCGGAATTTTTGGGTGGTAGGATTTATTACACCGGTGATCTCGCCGCGACCGGCACGCCTTATATCATTCAAGAGATTTGTCGACTGGCCGAATCTTCCGATACTGGGAAAGTTACCATAATCGGACACTCCATGGGTGGGCTTATCGCAAAAAATCTTACCGTCGAACTCGGCGCGGAAGAATCATCAAAACTCATCGATCAAATGATTTTTATTGACTCTCCTCAAACGGGGACACCACAGTCAATCGGGGTTTTGCTTCACGGTTTTGATCAGGGTCTTCCGTCATCATGGTTTCCCGCTGCGCTTACCGCCGAGGAAACTCGAGATTTGTCGCAGAACATGCCGTCAATCTACAACCTGCTTCCTTCGTCAAAATATTTTTCCTATACGGATGATCCCGTAATAACGTTTGATGAATCCCCATTACTTGCTTTGTGGAAAATAAAATATGGTGCACAAATTCATTCAAGTTTTTATCTCTCCAAATTTTTAGCTGACTCGTTACGAGAAACTCTTTTGACGAAAGAAACGCTGAACAACCCGACAATAGTAAATTCATTACTGCTTGGAAAAGCTGAAACCTTGCATGATGCTGTCCTTGATTCTTGGACTCCTCCGACAAATGTGAACGTATCTGAAATCGTCGGATGGGGAGTGATGACAGCAAAAACGATTGAATACAAACAGGGAACATTTGGAGTGTGTACAGAAAGAAGATCGGATTCAACGTGTGCGAAAATTGAGCAAAAACCGGCACTTGAATATGACGTTGTCGAAACGCTTGATGGCGATGGGACAGTGGTAGCTCCGAGTGCGCTGTATACGACGGGAGCGGAGAGGTGGTGGGTGAATTTGGGGAGATATGACGATGAACTTCCCCAAAGTTTATTTCATTACGACCGAAAACACGCTGACATTCTCGAAGTCCCGACCCTGCGAACTCTCATTCAAAACATTCTCACTCGCACAGAAGATTCCACATCCCTTGATTTCATAAGCCGAAACAAGCCGACAAATACCGATGACCAAAAAACGCGCCTTCATTTTACTCTTCGTTCGCCGCTCTCGCTTTCTCTTTGCGATAACCTTGGAAATTGCACTAACCAGTCGGAACAAAACATTCCCGCAAGCGATTATCGCGAATACGGTGCGCTAAAAATTATTGATGTTCCCAATTCGTCATCTCTTCATCTTGAATTGAAAGGAATTACGCCCGGCTCATTCACGCTGAACATACAAGAATTTTTGGACGATACAGAAATCGCCAGCACCACTTTTGCGGGGATACCATCGTTAACCGAAACGACGGCATCGCTTGATATTCCCGCAAACGGAGGTGTGGCGAGTTCGTCACCGTTGCTTGTTGATGAAAACGGCGATGGAACAATCGATATATTCCTTACCCCAAAACTTGGCGAAACGGTTTTCCCCGACTTCACTCCGCCCGAAGCAAAAATTTCAGTTGACCCGACAACCAAAGATTTACTCATTGAGGGAATAGATGAAAACCCGACAACCGTTTCAAAAAACGGAAATAACTACACCATTACTGATTCATCAGGGAATACAACAGTCCTTTTTTTTCAAAAAACATTTGCGTTGAAACGCCTGACCTATGCGAAACTAACTGGCGTGCAATACGGAAATGATTCAAAAATATCGCTTCCTTCCTCGTCGTTTATTTACCTGTGGAACCCCGCTCTTATCAGTCAAACCGTTGCAGTTAAAAAAGATGTGCTGATTGAAGCGATATATAACAAAAAACAAGATCAAACAACCGTGTTGGTGAAAAAGAAAGGGGTGCAAACGCAAAAACAGATTTTCACCGGATTGCGAATTCTCAAACTGGTTATAAACAAAGGGGTGATTGGGTATGAGATTTAGGGTGTGATATAATATAAATATGAATAAGACAAAAAAAAACATACTTAAAATAAGTTTAACCGGATTTATAATACTTTTTGTTTTAGCCTTCGGTGCCCCCGTAGTGTGCTCTAATGATATATCTTGCCATAGGCAGTTAGGGAATGTTATTTATATATTCTCATCTTTTCTCCCTCTTCTTTTTCTCTCTCTTGTCACCTACAAACTTCGCGAAGAAACATTCCGCGCTTGGCTTCACTTCGCTTACGGTTTCGTTCCGCTCTCCATTTTTCTCACTTTTCTCGCCCGAAACAGCCGTGGTGGTTCAATGGGTATTCCGAACATCCTTGATCAAGAAACCGTTGCTTTCCTCCTCGCCGCGCTATTTCTTATAATTTCTCTCATTATTATTATCTACCAATGGTACAAAAAACTTCCGGAATGATTCTTGTTCTCATCATCTACAAATCCATAAAACTGAAAGGGAAATAAGCGATACAAACTTATGCCAAAAACGAACCTTGGGTTCGTTTTTGGCATTTGGGTTGTACGGAATTATTTTTCTGGAAAATCCGGTTGAAAAAGGGTATACTGTAATTTCTACATGCACTACCAATGAAAATTATCATCATTGTCGATCAACTTACCCGTACTGACGCAAACACGCATCTTTTAGATGATATGTTTTTTTTGAGGCAGCAGGGAATAGACGTGAAGATTGCCACCCTTTTGCCGGAACTTCCCGAAAATACCCTGTATAGCGAGATATTATTTTCAAAAGCAACATTCTCATACATTCCTATCGGCCATTTGTGGGACCCTCGGGAGTGGAAGGGAATCAGATCGTACTTGTCTCAGGAAGCGCCTGATCTCGTTATTATCTCGGGAAGAAAAGCAAAAATGGTCGGTACGATACCGTCGCGCCTTTCTCATGTGCCGAGAATTTTTGTGTTTGCGCATGATGCGGAAAATATACGATTATCAAGATCGTCTTTTGATGATCTGTTTTATCGTTTCTCCGATATTATTATTGTGGCCTCTGAACCGGCGAAAGAAGAATTGCTTTCTTCCGGCGCTCCTTCGGAGAAGATTGTTATTATTCCTGATGGTGTGTCCTTGGACGCTTACGGTAAACATTCCGAACATGATATACGAAAAGAGCTTGGCGTTTCCGAAACGGAATTCATATTTATTTTTACGGGAGATCTGTTTCCCGAAAGGGGTGCGGACGTTCTTTTGCGTGCGTTTGCGAAAGTGCCCGATGGGCGTCTCGTTATTGTGGGCAACGGTCCCGAAAAGAAAACTCTTGAGTTACTTGCTGAGAATCTCGGTTTGCAAGAGAGAGTCATTTTTCTGTCTTCGTATGTCGATATGCCCGGTTTGCTGGCGGAAGCAGGTGCGATAATTTTTCCTTCCAAAGAAAAGGAGCTTGATTCAGCCTTTGTCCCGGGGCTTCTCTCCGGGCTTCCCGTGATTACATCCGATATTCCCGGAGTGGAAGAAATGATACGAAACGAAGAAAACGGTCTCATGGTAAGAAAACAAGACTCGGACGAACTTGCGGCTGCGATGAAACTGATAGCTTCTGATCCGGAATTGCGCGCCTCTCTCCAAAAAAATTCAAGGAAGGGGATAGAGAGATTTTCCGTTTCGGCCCATTGCGCGAAAATTCTTTCTCTCGTTCAACAGCCGGTAAAAAAATAAATAACATGAAACATAAAGTTTGTTACATTCTTCCTGAATACAAAGCAGACAGCTCTACTCATTTTTCATATATCGGGCGGCTTCTCAGCGAGGCAAGCAAGGAGCTTGATATTTTTCTTATCGTAGAAAAAGGGGAGCTTCCTAAAAATGATTTCGGCTGCACAAAAATAAAGTTGCTCGGGTCTTCGCATTTCCTTCCTCGTGTCGCGAAATTGCATTTTTGGCTGACGTACGCGCGTTTTAACGGCTACTGCGATTTTTATGTGCACTACTCTTTTTTAGCGGCTTTTGTAGCATCTCTTGCCGCGAAAGTTTGCGGAGGCAGAGTGTTTTATTGGAATTGCGGAGAGCCGTGGAAGTATAAGCGGTCATTTTTTCGCGATTGGTTCGAGCGGATGACCTATCGCATGGTCACTTTTGTCGTTACCGGTACCGAGCATCTCGCGGATGAATATGCCGTTCGTTATCTTATCCCGCGCGAAAAAATAAAAGTGATGCCGAATTGGATCGATACTGAAAGATTCAAAGACGAGCCCGATAAAAAATCACTCTGCAAAGAGCTCGGACTTCCGACGAACAAGAAAATTATTTTTTTCGCACACCACCTGTCTCTTCGCAAAGGATCGCGCATGATCCTTCCTGTTGCGAGAGATCTGCTTCGTGTGAGAAAAGACGTTTTTTTTGCGATCGCGGGAACCGGACCGGATGAAGAAAAACTCCACTCGCGTTCGGAGAGTTCCGAAGTGCTGCGCCATGCGGTGCGTTTCTTGGGAGCCGTGCCGAATCGCGATATACAAAAATATTTTGCCGTTTCGGATGCGTTTTTCATGCCCTCACAAGAAGAAGGTTTTCCTCGCGTAGTTCTCGAGGCTTTGGCATCCGGCGTCCCCATCATCGCCTCCGATGTTGGTTCAGTATCGGAGATTGTTCCTCCATCGATTAAACCGTTTATCATAGCCCCGAACGATACAATAGGATTTGTCCGTGAGCTCAATCGGGTTCTTTCTCAAGATGAGGAGCAAACACAAAAACAAGGAAAGGAACTTCGCGCGCGAGCAGCAGAATTTTCTACTGAAATTGTCGCGAAAAAATTCATTCAACTTTTTAAATAAATATCAGCATTTTTCATTTTATTATGATCACCAGCACCTTATGGAGAAAGTTCGTTTATGAAGAACTCTCTCAACTGACACTTCACGGAAAAATTCTTGATATCGGCGGTTCTTCCAAATTGGGATATCTTGACCTGATTGGCGGCAAACACACCATTGATATAAATAATATTGATGAAAAGTACGGATATACCCTAAAGTTTGATCTGGAGTTTCCTTGGCCGCTTGCAAATGAGAGTTATGATGATCTTCTGGCGATTAACGTTTTGGAACACATTTTTAATTATCGTCATGTTTTGAATGAAAGTTGCCGCGTGCTCAAACCAAAAGGCAAGATCGTCATCGCGGTACCGTTTTTGATGCCAATCCACCCATGCCCGCATGATTATTGGCGCTTTACCGAAGAAACATTGCGGAAAATATTGAAGGAAGCCGGATTTGAAAATATCAAAGTGAAAAGCGCGGGCTCCGGAATTTTCAGCGCGACGACGAACCTTCGATACAATGTATTGAGGCATGTGCCGGGGCTTTGGATCATGAGCGCATTCTTTTCAAGACAGCATGATCGGTTGCTCCAAGCGGCGGGTCACGGCAAAAATTTCGGTTCAAAAAATTATCCGCTTGGATATATCGTAACGGCAAATAAAAAATGAACAAGCAACCCCTCAACATTGTTGTCATAAACTGCGATTGGCGCAACCTTTTTGAAACGGACTTTGACGGTCTACTTAAAAAAATGGATCGTTATTTAATGAATACCGATCTCAACAACTTTTTCTTTTTTTCGTGGGCGGACGAAAGCTATGAAAAGCAAAAAGGCGAGCGGTTTTTTTTCGTGCATAAAAAAACCATTTGGAAAAAGTTTCGTCCGTTTTTTGACTTTTTCTCCATCCTCGTCATTCCGCGCGCGCTTGAAAAACACCCGTTCCATCCCGATATAATTCTGGTCTACGATCTCGGCTTTTTGCCGGCCGCGAAAGTCGTGCAAAAACGTTTCGGCGGAAAGATCGTTCTATGCCTCATCAACATGCCCGAAGAACTTGCGAAGACACGAAAATTAGCACTCATCAAACAATGGTATTCTCGACTCGGCGAAAAGCGTTTCATTCATTTGGCGGATATCGTGTACACACTTAATAATTCGATGAAGCGCTATATCGAATCGCTTCACGTGTCTACCGAAAAGATAAAAATATTTTCCTGCGACACCATCAGGCGCGACCTGCCTTTTATCGAAAAGTCCATTCGCGGAAAAGTGCGGAGCCAATACGGAATTCCCCCGGATAAAAAAATAATTCTCTCCATCGGACGGTTGGAAGCCGAAAAAGATTTTCCGCGTCTTTTTGAAATACTTTCCCATTTGGAAGATAGATATATGTTAATGATACTTGGGGGTGGCAGCCTTCTTTCCGATTTCCAGTCGCAGATAAAAGAAATGGGTATCGAAAAAAGGGTCATTTTCGCTGGATTGGTGGAGCGAGAAGACCTTTGGAATTACTATTTGGATGCTGATGTTTTTATGTTATTATCAAAGTCCGAGGCTCTGGGGCTGGTATTTTGGGAAGCGATGTACATGGGCGTCCCCGTCATCGGAAGCATGGCCCCCGGCATCGCCGAGTCCATCGGATCCGACGGAGATCGAGGTTTTTTGATAGGCGAAAAAGATGACATAATAAGCATTACCGAAAAAATAAACCGTTGCGTCGAAGGAGGCGAGAAGATAGAACAAATGAAAAAACAAGCCCGCGAATACGTCGAGACACAAATGAAAAATAATTTATCCATTAACGACATACTCTAATTTTTTATGCTTTTTTCTCTCAAAACCATCGCTTCAAAATATAACTTTACCCCCAAAGGCGTGATACATCTTGGCGCGCATATCGGGCAAGAAGCGGAAGATTATGCTTCCGTGAAGCACGTTTTGTGGATTGAAGGGGATCCGAATCTCATGTCGGAATTGGAAAAAAATATTAGCAAGTACGCAGGGCAGATTGCCTATCAGACACTTCTTTCTGATATTGACGGTGAAGCGGTGGATTTTCAAATCGCGACGAAAGGTGGGCAATCGTCTTCGATGTTTGCACCGGACAAACTGAAGATTTTATTTCCCGACATAAAAATTGAAAAAATAATTCCTCTCAAAACCAAACGCTTCGATACATTTTTCGCGGAACAGCATCTTGATTCGAAGCTGTACGATTTTGTGAGCGTTGATTTGCAGGGCGCGGAGATAAAAGCGCTTGAAGGCATGGGTAAAATTCTTGACGTTATTGACTGGATCTGCCTTGAAATAAATCTTATAAAGCTGTATGCAGGCACGCCTCTTTTACACACGGTTGATGAATACCTTGCGAAAAAAGGATTCAAGAGAATCGAAACCAATCTGAAACCAAGACAGTGGGGTGATGCACTCTATCATCGAGAAAAAATGACCAAGGGTGAAATACGGAAAACGATTTTTAAGGATTATCTGTTGGAAGCAAAGATCGGATTTTTCTTCGCGCTTCGCCCGATTCGTAAACTTTTTAAACGAGCAAAATAATCGTCCGTCTTCCGCCGGACGGGGTTTGTAACCCCGTTCGAAACGTTTCGAACGGGGTTACAAACCCCGTCCGGCGACAAAAAAACCATGGAAACAAAAACACCCACCGAAAAAAAAGTCCTCTGCCTTTTTAACCGTATCAGAGAAGGCTCGCTCGAACGTATCGCTAAAGGCGAAGAAAGCGACAACTTTTATTTCGGCATGCTCCGTCTGAAACACTTCGGTTACCCAGCCGAATATTTGGAAATCGAAGAATTTTTTTCTCCGAAAGTTTGTAGTTTTTTACGCAAGCACGTTCTGAACATCCACTTCGTCCACGCTCCGCTTTTCAGAAAAATTCTGAAATACGATATCGTTTTCACCTCCACCGCATTCGGCACTTTGCTTCTCTGGGCGCTCTATCCTTTCAAAAAACCGAAATGGGTGATGTTCGATTTTAACCTTTTGGGAATCATGGGGGATCGCCGGTCTCTTCGTCAAAAGGTGCTTGCTTTTATAATTTCGCGTTCGTCCGGCATAGTCACCATCTCTCGCGAAGGGGCGGAAGAAATCAAAAAAGCGTTTCCTCATTTGAAAGAGAAAATAAAATTTATTCCCTTGGGAACCGACACTAAATGGTTCGCACCGATCCCGAGCGTGCAGGAGGAAGATATCATTTTTTCACCGGGCAGAGACCCCGGACGTGACTACGCCACTTTTTTCAAAGCCATTCGCGAGCTTTCGGTTTCCGTTGTTGTGACCGCTAAGCCGGAAAAACTGAAGAAATATGAACCCTTGCCACTCAACGTGAGTGCGCACAATTTTACCTCAAAAGAGGTGGTTCTCGAGTACGCAAAAGCGAAAATTGTCGTTCTTCCACTCTCTATCGGCAGTGAATATTTCAACGCCATGGGCTGTTCCACTCTCGTGGAAGCCATGGCCATGGGCAAAGCCATAATTGCCACAAAATCGGCCACCATGGAGTCATATATCAAGGATGGTGAGAATGGCCTCCTCGTCCCCAAAAACGACCCAGAAGCCATGCAGAAGGACATAAAAGACCTTTTAAACGATTCCGTGAAGAGAAAACGCCTCGGCGAAAATGCCCGAAAATTCGCCGTGGAATACTGCGAAGCAGAGAAACAAGCAAAAAACTTATCACAATATTTTAACAATTTGTAACGATGCCTCAGGTAGTCACAGCATGGATACGAGAACATAAAAAAGATTTCTTTGTCTTGCTTTTTTTTGTACTCGTTTCTTCCGTGTCTGTTTTGTATAGCTTATCGCTTCCTTACGTCGTGAACGGAGATACGTATATTGTTTTACTTGCCACCAAAACCGAAACGGACATTGGATATCCCGATAGAGATATTCTTCAAAAAATGGATTTTCGGCCGTACCTTTATCCCGATGTTCTTGAATTTTTTAACGAGCATTTTTCGCTTCAGGATACTACCTATATTCTGCTTTTTATCTTGGTGCTTTGTACTGGATTCTCGGCATATGCTGCTTTGCGAATGCTTGATTTCTCCCGCGTAGTTTCCGTGATGGTGTCTTTGATTGCACTTTTTCCTCGTGCAAGCATCGGATCGGAAATTTGGGGTGTTTTTACTTATGGTGAGGTTCTTGGCAGAACATTTGGTCTTCCCGTTCTTTGGTTACTTTCCGCTTGGTTTATCAGAAGAAAATATGATAAAAAAACATTGTGGCCAGTGTTTTTTGTTGGCGGGCTTGCCGTCTATATTCACCCCGTGAGTATAATTTTTTTCAGTGGAATACTTTTTTTGATACAGCTGTATTATCTTGTTACCGAAAAAAAATACACGGAAGGTTTAAAAGATTTTTGGTTGAGTATCCTCGCTTTTTGCGCTTCGGCTTCTTTTCTTTTGGTGAAGATTTTGAGTAGCACCTCACAAATATCACAGGGAAAAAGCGGGGCAGTTTCTGTTTCCGGTGCAGAATATGCGGAAGCTATTCTTTCAAGAATGCGTTGGAATTATCCTCCAACAAGCACCCTATGGCTCAGGCACGTAGTTATTGTAAGTTTTTTGTTTATCCTGGCAGTTCTTTGGACATGGTATCGGATATATAAAAAGAAAGATAAAGAAACTTATACCCTGTATAGAGAGATATTTAATTTTTGTGTTCCGCTTATTGTACTATCGGTCTTTCTTTCTGTTTTTCTCCCTTATTTTCAGATGTGGCTTATTCGCGAGTACGGATGGGCTCTTGTTCTTCAGCAGGAGAGTCGCATTTTCAAATATTATTACTTAGCGCTATATTTTCTTTTTGCCGTGGCGCTTGCTTTGTTTTTGAAACGATATAGGATAAAAAAGTACACGCTTGTTCCAATTGTCATTATTGGAATAATCAGTTCTTCTTTTGGGTTGGAATGGTTTGAATTTCTCGTCGGCTATAGGAATTATTCAGAAGAAATGATTCCTGTGGTTTTTCAAAAAAAGAATTTTGAGAACGAAGCGGTAAGATATGCGGAAATTTGCCGACAAGCGGAAAAAGTGGGAGTGAAAGAAAACGATCTTGTTATTTCAGACGATTTTCCTTTGCGTTACTATTGCAAAATGAATTTGTTTATCACGCAAGAAGAAGGAATGTCATACATGATGTCGGGGAAAAATGAAATGGTGTGGTGGTTTAGAGAATACAGAGAGCAGGCGCTTGCTCTTAACAGAACACCCGATGTGCTTCTGCGGTTTGCGGAGAGAACGAAGGCGCAATATGCATTGATTCCAAAAGATTCGCCCCTCGTAAAAGAGTTTGATGATCGAAAAATGGTCGTGTCTCACGGAGAAACATATTCAATAATAAAATTTTAAATGACTTTGGCAAAAATAAAACCATATCTATCCGTTGTTATTCCCGCGTACAATGAACACGGAAGGCGTGGAATTTTACTCAAAAACAATGTTTGTGAAATTGGAAAATATTTGAAAGAGAGGGGGATTCCCCACGAGGTCATTATTGTAAATGATGGGTCGAATGATGATACGGGGGTTGTTTCAAAAACATATTCTAGTTTTGTCGATGCTCTGATGGTAATTGATCGAAAAGAAAATAAAGGGAAATGGTATTCTGTGTGCGAGGGTTTACTTCTTGCGAGTGGAAAGTTTCGAATGTTTACTGATGCCGATGGTGCGACACCGATACGAGAACTGGAGAAATTTTTGGAGTATATGAAAAATGACGAGAATATTATTATCGGTTCGAGAGGAATGAAAGAGTCAAAAATTGAAAAACATCAACCAAAATGGAAAGAAGTGCTTGGAGTTTCGGGAAATATTCTTATTCAGTCGATGATGGGTCTTCATGGTATTAAAGACACTCAGTGTGGGTTCAAAGTGTTTTCTGGGGAAGCGGTAAAAAAAATTATACCGCAAATGAAAACTACTCGATTTGGGGGAGATTTTGAAATGCTTATGCTCGCAAAAAAAATGGGATATCAAATTATTGAAGTTCCCATTGTTTGGATCGATTCCGGACAAAGTTTGGTGACGGCGAAAGAGTACATCAATACCTTTAAAGAGCTTTTTCAAGTGCGGAGCCAAATGGTTCTTGGAAAATATACCTATAAATAAATTTTTTATTCGGCGGTATTGAAAATAAAAAGCTTATACAAAAAGAAACTTGAAATCGCAATAAGTCCGAGTGTTATAAACTGTGCGAGCATATACCAAAGATGGAAAACATCAACGAGTATATATAAGAGTGTTGTGTTTAGTGCGAGGTTAGCGATGGATATGGCAAAATAGGAAAGAGCTTGTTTTCCGGCGCCATTTTTTCTTGTGTCACGAAACGTCCAATGTTTTTGCAATAAAAAACTCACAATAAACGCAACAAAAAAACCAAGGATGGAAGAAAAAAGATACCAAATTTTTACCGTTTCAGTCAGAAAATAAATGATTCCAAGATCGACAGCTGATGCGGTACCTCCAGAGATTATATACCGTACTAAAACCGCAAAGATATGGGCATCTTTTGCAGAATATTTGCCAAGCAGTTTATTGTTTAAAAAAGGTAATTTCATAAGGTTCAATAGGAAAAATTATATCACAATAAGAAGAAATAAACCAAGGAATGCATACTATCTTTTAGCGCTAATTTTGTGTATTATTAACGGATGAAAAACATTTTTAGAAAAATAATACATGCCGTTTTTTCTGTTCTACCATCAGGTGCGCCGGCGTTTCTATATACCAAGATTTTGAAAGTATGGCCATTTCGCCATATTACAAACTTCTTTTTACACAGCCTTATTCCTGAGAGTGTTACTTTGCCTGAAGGAAAATTATTTCTTAATAAAAAAGATGCGGTTGTGTCGGGAGCATTATCTTTGGGCGTTTACGAAAGATATGAAACGGAACTATTTCGTTCTGTTCTTAAGGAAGGAATGACAGTTCTCGATATTGGCGCCAATATCGGATATTATACGGTTATTGCAATGAATCGTGTCGGTCTTTCCGGAAAAGTTTTTTCATTTGAACCGGAACCGGAGAATTTTGCTTTTTTACAAAAAAATATTGACGCTCAAAAAACTAAAAATGCTCGCGCCTTCTTTTTTGGTCTTGCGGATAAGCCATCTCGTAGCAACTTATATCTTTCTTCCGACAATAAAGGGAAACATTCTCTTTCTCAGTCGGACGAAATGAAAGAGAGTATCGTTGTTTCGATCGAAACAGGGGATCGTTTGCTTCAAACGGTCGGAGTGAGTAATGTTGATATTATAAAAATGGATGTTGAAGGCTCCGAACCTTTAGCGCTTAATGGTTTGGAAGCAATTTTAACAAAGAGTTCTCCTTGTATTTTATTTTGCGAGTATCATCCGGAAGCACTTACTCGTTCCGGTTTTAGCCCGATCTCTTTTCTTCAAAATATTGAGTCAAAAGGTTTTTCGATTCATGAAATTCGCGATACAGAAAATAAAATTGTCCCAGTAAAAGATTTTTCAGAAATTACGAAGCGATTTGAAAATGGTTTTCCAACAAATCTCTATTGTGTAAAAAAATAAATTGACCATCTAGACTCTGTCAAAATATGAAAAAATATTTTTTGCAAATACGCGAATGGATCCACGCAGAAAAAAAGGAAATTTTTGTCGTCTTCTTTTTTTTGTTGGTCGCTTTAATCGCAGTAATATACAGCCGCTCGCTCCCATTTTTTGTTCATCCGGATAACTATGTCTCTCTTTTGGCAAATAGGGCTTCTCTGGATGTAAACTATCCGGACAGAGATATGATCCTTCGAATGGATTTTAAGCCATATCTTTATACTAATATTCTCGATTTTTTCAGCTCGCGATTTTCCATTCCAACCTACGAATCAATAGTGTTATTTTTGATGGTATTTTTTGCGGGGTGGGGTGCATATCTCGCTTTGCGTTTTCTTGGTTTTGCGCGCTTAATTTCGATTGGTACTTCTCTGATTTTTTTGATGCCAAGATTCGGGCTTGGGAGTTCTCCTTTTGGCGTGTTTACTCGGAATGAAATATTGGGGCGCTCGTTTACACTCCCAATCCTTTGGCTTCTTTCGGCGTGGTTTATAAATAGAAAATATAATAAAAAATCGCTTTGGCCTATTTTTGCTGTGGCCGGTTTTGCTACTTATGTACATCCGGTGAGCGTGATATTTTTCAGTGGGCTTCTTTTTCTTATCTCACTTTTTTTCATTGTTACCGAAAAGAATTATCGAGACGGTTTTAAAGACTTTGGGATAAGCATCGTTTCTTTTTGCGTGGCTTCACTTTTTCTTTTAGTCAAAATATTCAGCACTACTAAATATATTGGAACGGTCAAATGGAATTCCGTAACTGCCACAGGTAAAGAATATTCAGAAGCACTCTATTACAGAATGGCGTTCGATTTTCCTCCTGGAAACTTAGTGTGGCTACGGAATACCGCCGTGGTGAGCTTTCTGTTTATTGTTGCCGGTGTCTATGTGTATATTCAAATTCGCAATGGGAGAATATTAAAAAACAGCAGTGCGTATCTTGTTGCAAAATTCAGCGGATTGCTCATCTTTTTTTCTATCTTTTTATCTCTCGCGCTTCCTTCGTTTCAAATGTTGATGATCGTTCATTATGATTGGACGCTTCTTGTTCAGCAGACTAGTCGATTTTTTGTTACCTATTTTCTTGGACTTTTTTTGCTTTTACCGATTGCTTTTACGGTTATTACCGAGCGATATAAAATAAAAAAAGGAACTCTTATTATTTTGATTGTCGTTGGAATGGCGAGTTCTTCCTTTGGTTTGGAGTGGTTTGAGTTTATTGTCGGATATAAGGGTTATTCCCCACTCATGATTCCGAAATCATTGCAGGAAGATATAAAAGGAAAAGGCATTGATGATGAGACAATAATTGATCCGCCGATATGCCGTCAGCTTGGAGCCGCCGGAGTTAAAAGAACTGACCTGATTTTGGCAGATGATTTTTCTTTGCGCTATAATTGCGAATCGCACCTTTTATTAGCCTATGTTGAAGGAACGGCATACATGATGTCGGGGAAGAATGAAATGGTGTGGTGGTACCGTACCAAACTTGAACAGGATAAAGCGTTTTCTGGTACAGCAGACGATCTTATTTCTTTTGCAAAAAAAGAAAAAGCCAGTTATGCTTTAATTCTGCCGGGGACTTCTCAAGAAAAGGAGTTTGAAGTTCGGAAAATGGCGGTGTCAAAAGGGGAAACATACACCCTCATTAAGTTTCCATAAAAAAATATATGAAAATATCTGTAATCGTCCCTGTGTATAATGAAGCAAAAAGTCTTCCCGAACTTTTTTCGGAGATAGTAAATGTTCTCGAGAAAGAAAAACTTTCTTTCGAGATTGTTGTTGTGAACGATGCTTCCAAAGACAACAGCTGGGAAGTTATGAAAAAATTCGCGGTATCCGACACCAGAATAAAGATCATTAATTTCCGATCCAACTACGGGCAGACTTCTGCGATGTCCGCTGGGATAAAAAATGCTTCGGGCGATATTATCGTTCCAATAGATTCTGATCTGGAAAATGACCCGGCGGATATTCCGAAATTATTGAAGAAAATGAGCGAAGGATACAGCGTCGTTTCTGGTTGGCGAAAAAATCGCTGGGGTGGAAGCGCCCTTACACGCAAGGCCCCATCGGTCGTGGCAAACTGGCTCATTTCTCGCATTTCCGGCGTCCACCTTCACGATTACGGTTGCACGCTCAAAGCCTACGAGAGGGATATCATTTATGAAGTGGAACTGTACGGCGAGATGCATCGCTTCATTCCTGCCTACGCCAAATGGAAGGGAGGAAAGGTTGCCGAGCTACCGGTGAATTACCGCCCGCGCAAATACGGACAGAGCGCGTACAGTATGTCGCGTATCTTTCGAGTAATTCCCGATCTCGTGCTTCTTAAATTTTTTACTAAATACATGAATCGCCCGATCCACTTTTTCGGAGGTTTAGGTTTCGGGTCTTTTGTTCTTGGAGTTCTTGCGGGTATGATTGCCATTGGGCTTAAGATTTTTCATCTCCGCGATTTTGTAGAAACCCCACTCCCGATTTTTTCTGCGCTGTTCATCATCGTCGGTATTCAACTTATTGTCATGGGGATACTTGCCGAAATGCTTATGCGTACGTATTACGAGTCACAGAATAAAACGTCCTACTCGATTAAGGAGAGAATTAATTTTGAATAATCATGTGTGGAATTGCTGGTTTTGTTGGAAAAGGAGAAAAGATAGATATTGACGCGATGACTCGCGTTTTGCTACATCGTGGACCGGACGATCAGGGTGTTTTTTTTGAGCACGGAATCGGACTTGGCCACGCGAGACTTTCTATTCTTGATCTCTCTCCTTTGGGTCATCAGCCGATGTTTTCCAAAGACAGATTGAACATTGTTGTTTTTAATGGTGAAATATATAATTTTCAAGAACTCAAACGCAACCTCATCGAAAAAAAATATGTTTTCCACGGAACATCCGATACAGAAGTCATTCTTGCTCTATATGAAGAATACGGCGAAAAATGTTTTGAAAAAATGCACGGAATGTTTGCGATATCCATCTATGATCGATCAAACGAACGACTGATTTTGGCGCGCGACAGAATGGGAAAGAAACCCCTCTATTGGTTCTCTCTCGATGGAACGTTCGCTTTTGCATCGGAACTGAAAAGTCTGTTATGTCATCCCTCGTTCAAAAAAGATATTGATATTTCTTCGCTCAATAAATACCTTTTGTATGAGCATATTCCTACTCCGCACAGTATTTTCAAGCACGCGAAGAAACTTGAACCCGGGCATTATTTGGTTTACGAAAAAGGAAAGATACGAAAAGAAAAATTTTGGACACCGAATTTCAAGGAAAGCACCTTGTCTTTTTGCGAAGCGCTGATTTCTCTCGATGAGAATATAAATTCCGCCGTGAAAGAACGCATGATCGCGGACGTACCGCTTGGCGTTTTTTTGAGCGGCGGGCTTGATAGTTCGACCATCGCGTATTATGCGCAGAAAAATTCCCCGCAAAAAATAAAAACGTTTTCGATCGGTTTTGAAGAAAAAAGTTTTGATGAATCCGACTTTGCGCGGGAAGTTTCTGATTTTCTCGGTACCGACCATCACGAAAAAAGGGTAAGTGCGAAGGATTTGCTCGATATTGTTCCGGATCTCGCACAAATGATAGATGAACCGCTCGCCGATGCGTCCATCATACCGACCTATCTGTTGTCGAAATTTGCAAAAGAGCACGTAACGGTCGCGCTCGGCGGCGACGGCGGAGATGAATTGTTTGCCGGATACCCGACGTTTCAGGCGGATATTCTTTGGAAATATTTTCCGCAATTTTTAATTTCCCCGGTAAAACATATCTCCGGCATGCTTCCCGTCTCTCATAAAAATTTCGGACTTGACCTCAAACTAGCTAAATTTTTTGACGGTGCAGGCGAAAAAGACCCTCTTATGCGCCACCAAAAGTGGCTCGGGGCATTCACGGACGACGAGAGAAAAAAGTTAATGAAAGAGGGGAAATGGGAAGAAAATATTTACGATGACCTCGAAAGATATAGAAATGAAGCAGAACAAGCCTCGGAAGCAACAAAACTTTTGTATTCGTACGAGCGTAGTTACCTTATGGATCACGTCATGGTAAAAGTGGATCGCGCAGGAATGCGCGCTTCTCTCGAAACGCGCGCGCCGTTTCTCGACCATGAACCGGTAGACTTCGCGAATTCTCTTCCTTTCTCCTACAAAATGCGCGGATTTACTACGAAGTATATTCTGAAAAAATTGATGGAAGAAAAATTGCCGCATCACATCATTTACCGCAAAAAGAAAGGTTTTGGAATTCCCATTGCTGGTTGGCTTGCGGGAGAATTGCGCGAATTTTGCGACGATACGCTTTCGCAAAGCGCTATCGAAAACGCCGGATTTTTCAATTATGCGTATGTGGAAAAATTGAAAAAAGCACATTTTCAAAAAAACCGCAATCATGCCAAAAAACTCTGGACTTTGCTTGTCTTCCAATTGTGGTATAATGCGTGGGTAAAATAAATGTATGAGCAAAAACAACAGTAAAAAATTAAATTTGGGTTTCGCTAGGCATAAAAAGGTAGGTTATACAAATGTAAGTTGATAATCAGTGGTTAGATCCGACGTCGAGTGCAATCTGAATATTTTTTCTTATATTTTATAAAACATAAAATTATTTATACAATTAAATCACTTTTATTATGGAGCTAAAAAAAACAGTAAAAGGAATAATTAAAAAAATCGTACCAAAAGAAACGGCACTTTATCGTTTTTTGGCAAAGATGAATCGTCGACCACTTACCGATTTCTACGATCTCGGTTTTCATGGTGATAAATACGAAATTGAATTTTTCAGTTCGGCGATTAAACGTTCGGAACAATATATAGAAACAGGCGTGAGTAATGGCTCAACGTTTACTTTTATAGCTAAAAAGTTTTCCAATATTCCAGTTCTTGGTTGCGAGCCGGACAGAGCGTCGTATCTTTTTGCCCGCAACAAAACAGCTGGTCTTTCAAACGCGCAATTATCACAGGAAACATCACCGGAATATTTTTACAAACTCACAAAACAGAATCCGGAAATAACAAAAAAAGATACTTTTTTCTGGCTTGATTCTCACGGCAATGGTTTTTCATGGCCGATTAAACAGGAGATTGAGTACATTACTTCTCATTTTGAAAAAGGGTATATTGCAATTGATGATTTTTTAGTTCCTGGCAGACCGTGGTTTGGCTACGACCAATATAATGGGCAAGTATGTTCCCTAGATTTCATCCGCGGATCGTTGGATAAAAAACACGTTTATAACATTTTTTATCCGAAGTATCAGGATCAAACATCAACATTCTGCCGGCTCCGCGGGTGGATACTCATAGAATTCGGTCATAAAGAATCGCTTCAAATCCCGGAATCGCTCGCTGAGAAAGTGGAAAAATTTCCACTGGTTCGTTCGTAATTATTCGTCGTCGCGGCTCATTCACTGTGCCTCATAAATTCGCATGAAAATTTGTTATTTTGGAAATTATAATCCCGAATTATCCCGCAACAAGATTTACGGGCGCGGACTTCGTGAGAATGGGGTGGAAGTAATTGAATGTCGTGATAGTAGTCGTGGTTTTTCAAAATTTCGGGAATTGTATCGGAAGCATCGGAAAATAAAAAATGAGTACGATGTGCTCATCGTCGGATATCCGGGTCACTCAATGGTTCCTTTTGCAAAACTTATTTCGCGGAAACTAGTTGTTTTTGATGCGCTCTGTACTTCGTGGGAGGCGGAAGCTCTTTCTCATGGCGTGAATTTTTGGCGAAGAATAAAAGCGAGGATTGTCGATTCCTTGGCGGTAAGATTTGCCGATATCGTACTCGTGGAAACGGAACAACAGAGAAAATTTTTTTCCGAAAGATTTGGAAAGAACGAAAAATATAAGGTGGTATATACGGGGGTGGATGATTCTCTTTTTTTTCGCGATGAGTCGGTACTTTCCAATAAACAATTCACTGTGCTGTTTCGCGGGCGTCTTACTCCCGAGGCAGGCGTGAAATATGTTTTGGGGGCGTCGGAAATTTTAAAAAACGAAGACATCGTTTGGAAAATTATCGGTTTCGGGCAAATGGAAAAAGAAGTAAAAGCTGATCTTGAAAGCCTGAATCTTCCCAAGGTGGAACTGAACATGCAAGAATTGCCAATTTCCGAACTGCGCAAAGAAATGTGTAAATGTCATGTAAGTCTCGGGCAGTTTGAAGATAATGAACGGCTAAAACGCACAATTCCGCATAAAGCGTTTGAATCGTTAGCAATGGGAATTCCTTATATTACCGCCCGTACGGAAGGGGTTGCGGAAATACTGACTGATGGAGAAAACTGTCTTATGGTCAATAAAGGCGACGCAAAAGATCTGGCAGAAAAAATATTGAAACTGAAAAATGACCCCGGTCTTGCAAAAAAACTCGCAGAAAAAGGGAGAGTGCTATATGAGAAAGAATTTACGCCGAAGATTTTGGCAGGGAAGATACTCAATTATATTGCGGAAATCCCATATTCTTAATTGTTCATAAAATCATTCTCAGTGTTTTTCAGTAATTGTTGTGCTTTCTGTATATCTACATATTTTTCCAGTTGTTTGTCTTTTTTCGCCATAAATATGGTCATTCTGAGGTAGTATTTATCGGTTGCATGCGCCGAGTCCACGAATTCATTATCGTGTTCTCCGAGAATGGTGCTATCGGAAAAATCAAAAAAAGTAAAACCGTAATCGGAAAAAACCTTTTTGGCGATTTTTGGCAATTGAAGCATTCTTTCTTTGTATATATCATCAACTCGGATGAGTTCGTGATATGTGACACTCGGATATGGAGGCAAAAAACCGATGACATGGATGTTTCTTTTTTTACAGAGCATCAATAGCTCGTTTAGAGAGGAGAGCGCTTTTTTTGAGACGGGTTCTTTAAAATCCGAAGAACTTCGTTCTTTTTGGAACATGGTAACAAGCGCATCAATCGAAACTTTTAAAGTTTTCTCGCGTTCTTTTACTGTAAGCAGTGTCGAGTATTGATAACTGCCGTCATTACGAAAGCCGTCATTTTTTATGATACCACTTAAGCCGATATTTTTTGAATTGGCTGATTTTTTCCACAGTTCTTTCGGGGAAAATTTTCCAGAAAAATAATCAAGATATGGTTCTTTCCACTCGATCAAAAAGAATTTTTTCATTCTTTCAAAATTGCTTTGTCGCTTGCTTTCTTTTGAGCGCGAAGACCAGAACATATTTTGATCTAATCCAAGAATAAGTATTTTTTGTTGATTATTGGACGGTAATTTTTCAACAAAAGTTTTCATGTCATCAATGCTCGATATTGCATTGCTTGCGGTAACAAATTGTTCGGAATCGTGAAAAAACTCTTTTCTGAATTCTCCGACGCGAGAAGTTCCCAGAGAAAAAACGGCTGGATTTTTTTTTGTGACAAGTAATTCCTTGAAGGTCGCGGAATCACCACTGTAAGCAAAACCGACAATCGTTTTAGGATTTTTTTGCTGAAAAAGAAGAGCTTGTTCAGGGGAATAATATTCTTTGCTCGCCACAAAAACAAAGACAGGAAAGATAAAAAGCAGGCCAAGGGGCAAAAGAAACAGTATGAATTTTTTTATAGAAGAAAACATAAATACAATTTCAAAATTGGAAATAAATAAACGCTTGTTCCCCGAAATATCCGAGAAATACTATCACAAAAATCAATAAATACTGCCAGCCATACCATATGATTTTCGGTTTTTCTTCAAAAATATAAAGTGTATTTTTTTTCTCTTGAAAATACTGGATTGTTTCCATGAAGAGAATGGCAAGGAAAATGACTATTGGCCAAAATGTACCTAATCGTAGTCCGCGAAAAAGCTTATAGTGCAAATAATTGATGTTAAAAATATTTTCAAAACCGGAACCCAGATGGGATACAAAACTCATTGCTTGTCCAACATTTTCAGCTCTAAAAAATATAAAACTAAAAGAAACGAGCAAAAACACGATAATCGTTTGAAAAAAATGTTTAATTTTTGGAAATTTTGATAAACCGATATGTTCTGAAAATTTTTGCCGATATTTTTCCGTTATGGAACCAAAAATCAGATATGTTCCATGCAATGCACCCATAATGACAAAAGTCCAATTGGCACCATGCCAAAGACCAATGAGAACAAGGGTGATGAACAAACAAAAATGCAATTTTAATTTTGAGGATTTCCCAAAACTGAGTGCGAGGGGATAATAAAGATAATCACGAAGCCAATTTCCGAGCGAGATATGCCAGCGTCGCCAGAACTCAGCAATGGAACGCGAAGCGAATGGTCGGATAAAATTTTCTGTCAGGCGAAAACCGAGCACCTGCGCCGAACCGATGGCAATGTCAGAATATCCAGAAAAATCACAATAAAGTTGATAAGAGAATAGGACGGCGATAAGAATGAGAGAGGGACCATCGGCGGGAAGATTTTCAAACAAACGATCAACAATAAGAGCAATCTGATCAGCAATAACAAGTTTTTTAAAAAATCCCCACAGCATTCGTTCCAAGCCATGACGAGCCGATTTTTCGTCCCATTCCTGCGGATTTGCAAATTGTGGCAGAAGATTTTGAGGTCGTTCAATCGGACCGGCAACTAGTTGTGGAAAAAACATGACATACAACGCATATGTAAGAAAATTTTTTTCAGCCGGATATTTGCGGCGATACACTTCAATTACATAACTTAAACTCTGAAAAACATGAAAAGAAAGACCGAGTGGAAGTGCGATCTTGAGCAGTGTTGGTGAATAGTTCCAGTGAAAAAAAGAAACGAGTTCTGCTATGTTTGCATTGAAAAAATTAAAGTATTTAAAGAAAAAAAGAATTCCCAGATTTATTGAAATTGAAAGCCATAAAAATTTCTTTCTTTCCTCCCCCTCTCTTTTGGCAATTTCTTTCGCTGCAAAAAAGTCCACGGTAATAAGAAAGAAAAGAATGAGAATGTATTTTGGAACGAACGCCATGTAAAAATAACAGCTGGCGAGCAGGAGAAAATTTATGCGAAATCGTTTCGGGACGGAAAAATAAATAACAACGACAGTGGGGAAAAATACTAAAAATGAAAAAGAGTTGAAAAGCATGGCTTAGAGTTGATTCACTAAAAATCCGGGTATGGAAATGGTTTTTCCGTGCCATTTTCTTTCGAGGTCATTTATGAGTACAAGAATCGCATCAGCGACCTCTTCGGGACTGGTAATTTCTTCGGGTGGGCTTTTTTTTATAATTAAGTCGCGTACTGGCTCGGGGATGTCTTTGTTTAAGCCACCGGGCATGAATGCGGGGTCTATGGAATATACTCGAAACGGAGCTTCATTTGAAAGGGATTTCAATAAGCCGTGCAAACCGAATTTTGCAGAAACGTATGAACCGTTTTTTGAATGAGCGGTTTTTGAAAAAAGAGCAGATGAAGTGATTCCGATGACGGAACCATTGACATTGAGTATTTCTGAAAAATATTTAAAAAGATAAAACGCACCAAACACATTAACCGAAAATTGATTTTTAAAGTCAGGAAACAAGAGAGAGAGTATGGGTGTTCGCGAAATTGGAGCGGAAGCTGTGTGAATTATTGTGAAAATTTCGCCATATTCTTTCTTTATTTCTTCTGTAACCCTTTGCACCTCTTTCTCTTTTGTAATGTCTGCGCGTTTGTACCGTACATTTGGAATTCGGGAAGAATTGTTCAATTTCTTTTCCAGGGCGATCACGGTAAAACCGTGAGCCGTGCATTCTCTTGCAACAGCCTTTCCCAAAAACCCTGAACCGCCTGAAATTACTGCTATTTTTTTAAAATCATTCATTTTATTTATGGCAATACTCGCACAAAGACTGTGCCGGAAACGAGTAACTCTTTTTTTGTATTTATTTCCATTAAAATTTCCAGGATTCTGGTTGCACTGCTTTTATGGGCAACTGTTCCTTTTATGGTGAGCGTATCGCCAACCTTTGCCGGCTTTTTGAATTCCAGCGACTCTTTCAAGAGAAGCGCTTTTTTGCCCGGTAATTCCATTCCAATAAAACGAGAAACGAGTGCGCCGAGAAACATTCCGTGAATAATTCGTCCGTGAAATTCTGTTCCGTTCGCATATTCCACATTAAGATGAAGAGGATTGAAATCTCCGCTTACTTCTGCAAACAAAGTGAGGTCTTTTTCTGTTATTGTTTTTTTAAACGATGCTGATTCGCCGTTTTTTATTTCTTCAAATTTTTTGTTTTTTGCTATCATGAGGGAACCCCCTTATCAAAGAGGTTTTTTTTAATATCACCGAGAGATTGCGCACCCAATACTTCGTCCATTGTGAAAGAAATATTGAATTGTTTTTCCAGCGAAGAAATAAAAATAAGATAATTCATAGAATCCCATTCAGGAATGTTGGCAGGTGAAAGTGAATCGTTTATTTTTTCGGGCGAAATCTTAAATATTTCGCATGCGATGGCGTTAAATTTTTCCATATTTTATGGCAATCCACGAAGGTGGATTGTCTATTTCATTAGTGAGTATGTGATAATCAGTGAAATGTTTTTCAACAAAATCTTGTGCCGGTTTATTTTTTTCTGATGGGATAAAAGTGATTGACAGGTGTTTTACTCCGCTTGATTTCGCAAAACGTCCGATAGCCGATAAAAATGCGTCCTCCACACCTCTTCCGATAACACGGCAACTCATGAGAAAATGTTCAATTTCCCATGTTTCGCCACTCTTTTTTATAATTGCAAAATTTGTGATCCCGTGAGTTCCAAAACGATCTGAAACCTGTCCATGGAATACTTTGTATTCGGGATGTTCAATAAAATTTTTCACTTCTTCTTCCGTCATCGAGATTTTATTCACATTGAACTGATTTGTTTTTTCCGTCATTTGAGAAAGTCGGGCGATTGATATAAGGTCATCTTCAAAAATAGAAAGTTCAATACCGAGATTTTTCAAAAATTCTGTTTTATTAGGAAAAGATTTCTCAGCTTCAATACGAAGTCGTTCCGTGACATACATGCTTCCACGCATCTTATCTTCATTAGTAATTGCTTCGCGGGGGAAATAGGGAAGAGAAAGTAAAAATTGCGCGTATTCTTCTGGATTTTTTGGAAGATCGGGGACCTCCACCTCGGGAATCATCGCTTGTACTGTCGCGCGATTCGTGGGGTCATCATCAAGAAATACCATTGAGTCAAGTCCGATATTCAATTCTTTTGCAAGTTCAACAATATTTACGGCTTTGTCGTTCCAATTTATTCTCATTGCCGCAAAATGCTGTTCCTTGAGAATCATGTTTGGGTGCGTCCGAATTACCCCCATGGCGTCGTCAAAATTATTTCGGCTGTTTATCGCTAAAATAACGCCACGATCATACAGATCCAAAAGCGCCTGTTGAAAAGCGACGAAGCTTGCCCCTGGAGGAGAAATGGAAAGTTGTATTCCATTTTGCCCTTCTTCGCCGATAATTCCTCCCCAGAGCGTATTATCCAAATCCAATACGATACATTTTTTAGTATTCATTGTTTTACGGCTATAGCCACTGCAACACTTTTTTCGTGAGTTATTGAAACAAGAATTGATGTTTGTCGTCGGTTATTGATCCACACCTCTGGTTTTCCGAAATTGTTTCGTCTGATTTCAATTTTGGATTGCAATATTCCTGTTTTTCCTAAAGCTTTCCATGTTGCCTCTTTTGCGGAAAAAGTTCCAGCAAGATGCGTTTCCGAATCGCAAAAAGAAAAGCAATAGTCAAGTTCTTTTTGTGTAAAAGTATTCGTCAAAAAACGATTTCCTTTGTCTTTTTTAAACGGTAAAAACCTTTTGATTTCCACAATATCTATACCAATTCCGTCGATTGTCATATGTGGATTATGGTATCACAAACAAGGTTATTTTTCAAAAAAGCGGTATCGTGTAATTTTCCGCTCAATGTTTCAATATCTTTTTTCCCAAGTGAGAGTTTTCCAATTTCAAAACGCGGAGAATTTTTCGTTTTTTTCCGATCGGCCAATTTGTGCTTCTCTCTTCGTTCATCTTTTTACATATTGGTAAAAATTCTTCCATTGTCATTTTTGGCTGCCAACCAAGCTGTTTGATCTTCTCGCAGTTCACTGAATAGCGTCGGTCTTGCCCCGGTCTGTCTGCGACGTGCTCATAATGATTTTCCGGTAGATTCATTGCTCGCAGAATAAGTTTTACGACCTCAAGGTTTGTGCGTTCATTTCCCGAGGAGATATTGTAAATTTCGTTATCTTTCCCTTTTTTCATTACCACCCGTATCGCCTCGCAATTATCTTCTACGTAAAGCCACTCGCGTTTATAAGAACCATCGCCATGAACGATCGCTTTTTTCTTTTTGAAAGCGTTTTTCATCGTGGTCGGAACCAACTTCGTGTCTGTCTGTCCGAAACCATAGTTGTTGCTGCTTCTGCATATTCTTGTACGGAGACCGTATGTTCTTGACCACCCCATGACGAGTTGGTCTGCGGCCGCTTTGCTCGCGGAATAGGGACTTGAAGGAATAAGGCGGTCGGTTTCCTTGAATGACCCGTCCAAAATATCGCCATACACTTCATCTGTTGATATTTGGATGAATATCGGTCTTTTCTCTTTTTGTGTTTTTCGAACCAGTTCAAGTAGGTTGAAAACACCGACAACATTACTTTGAATGAAAGGGGAGGAGTTGGCGATGGAATTGTCTACGTGCGATTCGGCGGCGAAATTGATGATATGACTGATTCCCTCAGGAAGGGTTTTGAGGTCGCAAATATCTTTTTCAATCAATTTGTGGTTTTTATCTTTTTCAAACTCCAGACCCTCTCTTGATGCATACGTCCGTTTATCGACATTTATTATGTGATAGCCCTCCTTGAGGAGCATTTCGATAAAGTGGCTTCCGATAAAGCCAAGACCGCCGGTTACCATTATTTTTTTATTATCATTCATATTCTTCATAATCGTAAAATGAATTATTTTCTTTTTGTACACAGATCCTCTATCGCTTTTTTCAAATCATATTGAGGTTTCCATCCAAGTGCTTTTAATTTGGAAATATCCAATACATTGTACGGAACATCGGCTTTTTTTCCTTTACTATGTTTTACGAGAGCTTTTTTTCCGGAAACTTTCTCAATTGTGGAAATTATCTCGTTTACCGAAGTCCCTTTTCCTGTTCCGAGATTAATGATTCCATTTATATTGTCGTCTGAAATGACGCGTGTGATAAAATTCGTTACGTCATCTATATAAATATAATCCCTCACAATATTTCCGTCCCCATTAATGACGCACGCTTCGTTGTTTAATATTTTTTGCAGAAAATTATCTACAGCCCAGACATTCTTGTTGCCGGTATCTTTTCTGCCGAATGCGTTTCCGAGGCGTATTATTGTGTACTTCATTCCGTAGATGTGCCCATACACCTCAAGATATTTTTCTATCGAAAGTTTAAGTACCCCGTAAAAACCCTTCGGATTGGTCACGTCCGTTTCTTTTGATTTTTTCTTATCAGTATTTCCGTATACTGTCCCGCCGGAGGAAAGATAAATAAATTTCTTTATTTTTTTTGCACGGCACACCTCAAGAAGAGAAATCGTTCCTAGTAAATTTTCTTCAATGTCTTTTTTTATGTTTGCTTCCGATGTTGCCGGAATAATCGAAGAGGCCAAGTGTATTATGACATCTCCTTTTTGGATGATGTTTTGAAGCTTTTCCACGTCGGAGATATCGCATATCGCATATTTTTTATCTGCGCCGTTTACTGAAGGGAATTTATCAATTTTCAAGACATTGGAATATCCTTTTTGGTCGAGTTCTTTCGCGAGAGAGGAGCCGATAAAACCTCCGCCTCCTGTAATGATAATCCTTTGCTTTTTTGGGGTCATTTTAAGTTCGTTTAATCTTGTGTAAATATTGCACAACAATCTGTTTACCGAGTCGAAGGTAGCCCGGGTGGGCATTTGTTGCGGGTCGGAATTCGGGAAAACTTTTTCTTATTTGAGAAACCGACTCATTCAATGCCTCTACATAGGGTTTGTATATTATATCATTTGTCATTGAAGCTGGGTATGCGCACAATTTTCCTTTTCGATTCAGATAGGCGCGAAAACCGTGAAAATGATACCACGTGAGAATTTTGTCGTCTATGAAAATTTGTCCGTCTTGTTTTGTTACTGAATATTTTTGTATATTCCATGTGCCAATATTCAGTCCTTTATTTTTGGAAACAACCACTTTTGGGTATAGTGTTGGCCACTCGTCCAAATATTTTTGGTCACCGTATCTCGTTTCTTCATATTTAGCAAAACACCAATCCAAACACTGCTTTGTCCATCTTGAGAGGCATCGTCGCGAGATATCGTCTTTTCTCATGAAAATCATTCCCGCATTAAAAGAACCGACTTTTTTCTCCCGTGCTTTTTCTTCTTCCTCAAACCGATGGGGAGTAATCAATATAGAATTTTCCCCAAGTTCTTCATAGACGGATTGCGGATGCGCAAAAAGAAAAAGGTCCGCGTCTATGTAATTTATAATTTCGCCTTCTGGTATTTTAGATATCGCGTATCGTATCAGGGAATGTTTGCATGTCCATGCAAATTCTGAATTGCTCCGTCCGGATTTTGTCGCTTCAAGCTCCTTATTATTGAGGTCTGATACCGTTAGGATCACGGCATTATGAAGATTAAGTCCATCCAAAATTTTTTTTGATGCTTCGTCGAGACAGAGTATCCACATCGTAAAACCATCTCCACCGTGTTTGATACAGGAATTGTACATCGCCAATCCGCGATGGAGAAAATTTATATCAAAAAGTGTACAGAAATAATATTTCATGAATTGCTATTTTTTAATCGCTTCAACATAAATAGAGTCGGGTTTTCTCGGTCTGTTTGGGTCGGAAGACGAAGCATCAAGATTATATTTATCCCAGTGCTTTATGTTTGATTCGTTGAATTTTTTTACTGAAAAATTAGCGAAACCCATTTCCTCAAGAAGTAATTTGAGTGAGAGGCGGTCATACATCCATTTGTGTACCTCGCCCATTTTCCTTGGGTCATAAAATTTTTGACGAAATGTACAAAAACTGTTTTTAAGCTTTTTTAAAAGAACAATAATATTGTTACTTTTTTGATTATCTCGTTTTTTTGAATTGGCACCTGCTCGATCGCCAATTCTTTCTTTTAAGTATTCTACATCCGTTTTTCCGCTATCAAGCACTTCTCTCATATATCCACCGGATTTTTCGCGAGTCATTTGATCTAAAAGTTCCAGCACAATCCATTGATATCTTTGCAGATTTACAGGTGTTGGCTCGTTTATCGAAAGTTTTAAATATTTTAAATATTCCTCGCATATCTTTTCAAGATCAGGAACAGCGATGCGAATAACGCCGTCCTTTTTGATCACTTTGGCAATATCACGGATATGCAAAATCGCTTTTTCTCGCGACAGATGTTCCAACATGTGAGAGGAATAGGCGCAGTCAAAAGAATTCTCCAGATAGGGAAGAGGTTTCCTTGCATCATAGTAGTTTACCCATTCGTTTTTGAAGAGATCAAGATTGTTCCACTCTTTATGAAAAGACCCCCCACATCCGATGTTGAGGCACGAAAGACCTTCTTTTGTTTTTTTTATGGCGTATCGGTTCATGTTATTTTTTTTGTTCGATAGGCTGAAATATTGAGCTGATTATCGAAATGCAAAGAAGAAACATTTACGGAAACAAAGGGTGTTTCTGACTTGATGCCAACATTATGAATATAATATCTGAATCCGGCTTTTTGCAGAATAGAGAGAATGTCCTGAAGCGTTTGGTTCTTATTTGAAAAAGAATGATATTCTACAAAAAGATTTTTTACGTTTTTTAGCAGAGGTTCAATATCTTTTAAGATTACATCCTCTACTCCCTCGACATCAATCTTCAAAAAATCAACGGGTTTATCTAAAAAGGGCTTTAAGCTGACGGCGTCTACCGTATGCCCGGGCGTTATCAAACTATCGCCATTCGGGATCCTGCCGCCGTCCGCTCCCTCGTCAAAAAATGGAAGCGGTACTTCTTTATCCCATAGAGCTTTTTCTAAAAGTGTTACGTTTTTCAAGTTGAAAGTCGTTACGTTTTTTTGCAGAACTTTAAAGATCTTTTTATCGGGTTCAAATCCGATTATTTCACAATCGGGGTACATTTTTTTGAAATAAAGAATACTTACGCCTACATTTGCGCCACAGTCCAAAATGTAAGGAGTTTTGTTGTCTGCGGTAAATTTATATATGTCATGCAGAAAAATTTCTTTGTACGCAGAAACAAAAGAAGGCGCATCGACAACCGTGAACTTCTTTTCGAAAATTTTTGTTTCAGTTTCGATAAATCTTGGAAAATTTTTCAAACGACGCAACTCGAAATTTCGAAATATATATTTCGTGGCACATGCGTTTTTTTTAATTTTTCGGATAATTTTTTTTGCTAAAGTTATCATAGTTTTGACTCAATAAAATCGGAAAACTCACTCATTCTTTTTTGAAAACTGTACTGTTCCAAGGTTCGTTTTTGTCCCGCCTCCGCAATTTTTTTTCTCGCGTCTTCGTTTTTTAGAAGAAAGCCTATTTTTTCCAAAGCATCGGGTATGTTTTTGTAGACCACAATTTCTTTGTCCGGAACAAAGTATTCTTCTATTTTTTCCGTATCATCAGTGAGAAGGCACGTTCCAACCCCGGTTGCTTCAAAGAGACGCATATTGCCAGTATTTTTTGTCGCATGCATATTCAGCGTAATTTTTGAATCTGCGAGAACCTGATACATTTCCATTCCGTATGCACCATTTTCATTATGCACCGAAAGACGCAATAGGTCGAGATATTGCGCAAACGACATCGTTTTCATTCTCCATAGCCAAGTTTTATCGAAAGGGTGAGATAAAGAAGGGAAGTTCGGTATCCATGTATGGAGTTTTTTATTTTTTGCAATTTCGGTTAAAAAATGAAGGCGGTTTGAATGGAAATCATTTTTCATGACAACGGAACCGACAAATGAAACATCGTATCGTTTTTTTCTTTTCTTAATTTTGTCCAAAATATTTTGGCCAAATCCGAAGGTAAAAAAGTATCCGTCAAAGCCGTTGTTAGAATAAAAATCAGCCGTTTCTTGGTCGCATGAAAGTATGATATCGCAGTCTCCGAATTTGTTGAGGTCGTGGGATGCAATGCCGTCCCATCCGATCATAAGTTTGATCGATGGATTCTGTTTTTTGAGAAGCGTTTTTATTTTCGGATCAATATATGCAAGACTATGAGCAAAAACAACGTCCGGATGAAACGAAGATATTTGCGCGCATAAAATTTCTTCCGTCCACCCCGTCTCCGTATACGCCACGCTGTTTTCCTTCGCCCATTTTTTCTGTAGAGGCTCGACGTTGATCAATATTTCTTGCGCCTCAAATTTTCCGGTTTTCTCGAGTTCGGTTTTCCAAAAGTCCGAAAAAGCATAGCAATCGTTCATAAGCGCCCGGTATTGTTTTTCGTAACTGCTTTCAGCAAGAGAAGGGTCGCGTTTATATAGGTCGCTATAATGAACTCCCGGAAATGATGATATTTTTGCAAACCTTATTTTGCTCATGACATTATTTTTTTAATTTCATTCACAACAAAAGAAATTTGTTTTTCCGTCATTTCGGGATAGAGGGGGAGAGAAAGCGTTTCGGATGTTATTTTTCGGGCAACAGGGAATTCAGATTTTTTGTGCCGTTTTTCATAAGGAGTAAGAAACGGAAGGGGTGTTGGGTAATGGACACCAGTTTCAATTCCTTCTTCAGCGAGTTTTTTCTGCAAGGACTCGCGGTCTTTCACCTGTATTGTATAGAGATGAAAAGTGTGCACGGAATGATCGGGGAAAGAAGGTGTTATTATGCCGTTTATTCCCCTGAGTTCTTTTGTGTATTTTTCCGCGATTTCTCTTCTTCTCGCGAGCCATTTTGGAAGATAGGGAAGTTTAACACTCAAAATGGCTGACTGAATACCGTCCATGCGGCTGTTCCTTCCTTCCATAAAGTGAACGTTCTTTTTTATCTGCCCGTGATTTGAGATAAGACGGCATGTTTCGGCTATTTTGAGATTATCGGTAATGATAGCTCCGGCATCTCCGTAAGCACCGAGATTTTTTCCGGGAAAAAAACTAAAAGTCGCAGCATCTCCAAAAGTGCCAACTGTTTTTCCTTTGTAAGCCGCTCCGTGTGCCTGAGCGCAATCCTCAACTACTAGCAATTTGTTTTTGTGAGCGATTTTCATTATCTCGTCCATTTCGCAAGCAAGTCCGTATAGATGTACGGGAATAATTGCGCGAGTTTTTTTGGTTATTTTTTTCTCAACTTCTTTTGGGTCAATGGTGTAATAGCTGGGAAGAATATCGGCAAACACCGGTTTTGCTCCGATGTTACTGATTGCTTCCGAAGTCGCAATCCATGAGATTGCCGGAACAATAACTTCATCGCCACGACCAATGCCAAGCGATTTCAAAGCAATTTCTATGGCATCCGTACCGTTTCCAACGCTGATGCAATGTTTGATTCCGAGATAATCGGCAAAAGCCGTTTCAAATTTTTTGGTATACAGGTTGTTTTTGTTTCCGATAAAAGCCGAATCTTTTATGACGGATTTAATGGCGCTGTCTATTTCTTTTTGGATGCTTTTGTATTGAAGATGGAGGTCGGCAAGAGAGATTTTTTTGTTCATATTATTTTTTGGCTTTAATATATAATTGGCAAGCAAGGTCAGGATATTTTTTGCCAATTTCAAAAAGTCCGTCTAAAATGTCCGAGGGTAAGTCTATTCGGTGCATAATTTCATGGGGAAACGGTTTGAAGAAAAAACCGTAACATTCTTGAACGGAAAAACCGGCGGTCTCCAAATCTTTTATAAAAAGCGCTTTGTCATATCTTCCGAATTGAGATCCATAGATATTTCTTGCCGATGTCTCATAAGGGTCTTTTACGACATTCATCGCAACACCAAGCTGCCGGTGAAATGAGGTCATATTCGGGACGGTAATATGAAGAGTGCCGTCTTTTTTGATCCACGAGGATATATGCTTAAGAAGTTCTACCGGTTCTTTGAAGTGGTGTAAGACATTCGCTAAGATAACTTCACTATATGTGTCTTTCTCCGAAAAATCTTCAAATAAGCAATTGTGCATGGCGACCCTGTCTCCAAAGCGTTCCTTCACCATTTTGGCATAATGATCAGCCCCTTCAATGATAGACAGCTTCGGAATTTTTTCCAGAATCATTTTTGTCATCACTCCGGTCGCGCATCCGGCTTCAAGAATTTCCCCCATACCAATCTCGGGTATTATGATTTTTCCGGAGTAATGGGCGATGACTTTATCGAAATCGTCATCTGTGTTGTGGACTTTTGAAAAATCGTCCAGTTCTTTGGCGTTATGCTTTATCATAAAGTGTATTCTTTAAAAGAACGTAGCAATCATTCTGCCGTAGTTGATATTCTTATGAGTTACGTTGTAGTCAAATTTTACTATGTTATACCCCTGTTTCTTTAAGAAATTTCTTAGGCGCAATCCGGTGTAGTGTTCATCTTTTACATCATGAAATTCCAGAGAGATGGTTTTAATTTTTTTGAACGTATTTTTTGTTGTGTTAAAAAGTAACGGATATTCAGAACCCTCGCAATCCATTTTCATAAAATCAACATTGGACACGTTACTTTTTTTCAAAAGGTCTTCCAGCGAAATAACCTTAATTTCTTCTTTTTTGCAGGAACTCAGACGATTTTTACTGCTGTCAAAAATAGAATGATTTTTGCTCTTGCTTATAAAGAGGGAAGTTTCCCCGGTTTTATCGCTCACCCCCAGATTGAATGCTTGGATGTTTGAAATTTTGTTGATCTTTATATTTTTTTCCAAAACGTTGAAGTTGTCGGATGAAGGCTCAAGGCTGATTATTTTTGATTTCGGAGCGTTCACCGATGCAAACAGACTGAAATAACCGAAGTGTGCACCGACATCCAGTATCACGCCTTTTTCGTAGAATGGGAAAAAGTTTGAATAGGCGCGTTCAATGAATATTTCTTTGGCGATGTTTAGTTCTTGGGGAACTGAAAAATCCAGAGTAAGATCCGTATTTTTGAAACACGGACGAAAATCATCCGGTGAATATTTTTGTTCTGTAATTTTTGTGGATTTATCGGTTTTTTTCATAAAAATGTTATTTTAAAGCGTAGGGTGAATATTTTTCAATATCATCTAATATCCAATTTTCTCTAAAAGAGGCCCTTGCCCCCGTTTTTTCTTTAAATTCCAAAATTCCCCATTTTATCAAGTCACCTCTCGACGAAATGCCAATATTGAACCAATGGTATCCTTTTTTTGCGTAAAAATCAAAAACATGATAGTACAAAAACGGCAGTACCTGTTCTTTTGCAAACGTGTAGTCTTGAGAGGTGTAAAAATCGTGAATTCCTTGTTCGTTGAATTCAAACAAAACCATTCCCGCAATATCCCTTCCTTTTTCCCGTACCAGCCAGAAGTCGATTCTCTCGGGGTATTTTTTTGAAAGATCTTGCAGTTCAGCGAGTGTATGCGTCGGTTTTTTTTGATACCGTTCGCCCAAGTTTTTTTCCATAAGCCGGTAAACCGCGGGAATATCATCGGTCTTTATGATCTCGTATCCTTTGCTCTGCAGACTTTTCGCGTAACGAATATTCCTTTCGCGTCCCATCGCAACCCATTCTTTTTCTTCAGTGAGTTTTACGCAAGAGCTTATTTCTCGCGAGGCGATTCGAAATCCTCGATGCCATAAAAGGTAAGTGAGTTCATCATGGGAAGGATCGGCGAAGATCGGTTCTGCAAGACGGAGTTCCAGAGAGGAGACACCTGTGGTTTTGTAATAGTGAATGGTGGCTTCCAATACACCCAACACTTCTCGAAGCGTTGCGCGTTTATGGTAGATAATTCCGCCGGCACTGCTTCCAGAATGCGAGACTATCTTTGTCTTCTCACCCTCTTGTATTGCGACAGCGGGGAATACTGCGACCAGTTTTTGTTTTTCGTCGAAAAATAATAAACTTTTATCGACAAATTTTTCTTTTGGATGATACGACAAAAAAAGGCGTTCATGAAAGATCCCGCCGTTCCTTGATCGGTTTTTTACGAATTCGTCCCATTCGTTGGAGAAATTATCAGTATAAGGTTGTACATTTATTTCCATATCTGTGCACTATGGTGTATTTTTTCGATTGCCTCAATCGTCTTTATTCCCTCGTCTCCTTCAACAACATTATTGCTTTCATGCAAGAGCGCTTCCACGACGCTTCCCATCACTTTGTCATGGTTTGAGCTTGTTCCTTGGTATTTTCCATAATTATTCGGTTTATCCTCAAATACGATGTTTTCAGGGAGTGGATAAGACTGCACGTCCCAAAATTCAATTTTATTCAAATATTGTCCCCCAATCTTTATGGTCCCTTTTTCTCCGATGATGGTAATGCTTCCTTCGTAATTTTTATTGTATACGCAGGTTGTCCACGTAAGGATTCCGAGGGTTCCGCTGCTGAAGTGAAGTAGAGAAGCTCCGCAATCTTCAATTTCAATATCGTGGTTTTTTGTTGAAAGGAAGGCTTGTGCTTTTACGACATCGCCGAACCACCAGATAAGCAGGTCAAGAAAATGATCGCCTTGTGTATAAAGTCCGCCCCCTTCCATTGCTTTTTTTCCGCGCCAATTTGAAGCGGAATAATATTCCGGATTTCTGTTCCAGAGAATATTTGTTTCCACCATGAATATTTCACCGAGTTTTTTTTCCAGAAGCGCTTTTTTTGCCAAGGCGATGGGGATATTAAATCGGTTTTGTTTTACCACCATCAGCTTAACCTTGTTTTTCTCCGCTTCCGCAATCATTTTTTGGGAATCCTCCACCGTGAGTGCCATCGGTTTTTCAACGAGAATATTTTTTTTATTTTGTGCAGCCAGAATAGCCATTTCCGCGTGTAAACCGTGCGGAGTGCAAATATTTACAATATCCATTTTCGTTTCCTTCATCATCTTGGCATAGTCGGTAAAGTAGGGGACGCCACCATATTTTTCCGAGAGAGTTTTGCATTTTTGCTCGGCGATATCGCAGATGGCGACTAGTTTTGCACGAGGTTCCGCGTCTATTACCGCAATGTGCCGCGAGCCGATGGCTCCACAGCCGACTACCGCAAATTTAATTTCATTTTTCATTGTAGTTTATGGTTTTTATTGTTTTTAAATCGTTGTGCAATATTTTTGTGAATTCACCAAATAGAACATTTTTTTGAGTCGGATGTTTACATTGTTTCTTTTTTGATATTTTCGTATGTATCGCATTTAACAGTTCTTTCTGATTTTTGGCAATGACCATCGTTCCTGATTGGAGCTGTTTTGGGTAAATGCCAATAGCTTCTTCCTCTGTGGCTATCGACGGCACGCCGAACATTTCCGCCTCCAATATTACCGACGAATAACCCGTAATATGGATGTCTATATATTGAAGCATGGACGGAAGGGGAATATCAAGGGTTGTTTGGACGGTACCTTTTTTATTTCCGCATTTACTTTGAAATTGTTTAAGGAACCTTGGGGCGTGTTCTTGCTGTCTTGGATGCGGTCTAAAACACCAGAACCAATTATCCGGACCGGCGTTCACCGTATCAAGTATCCATTCCGGAATAGGAGAGGAAGTGCCGCCGAGAGAAAAAAGCAGTTTCACTTTACTCGGGGCAATCATTTTCTCCAGGGTATCGTTATACCATTTTGCCATGTCGGAGTCTTTGTCTTTCCACATCTGAAGCCAAGGGTATCCGACGGTGATGGCAATATGCGCTCCGTTCGTTTTTTCCGTCCACTCATTTATACCGTCTTCATCTTCTTTGTCCCAGTTCCAAAAAACGTCCGGAAGCATTTCGTACCCATTTTTTGGTACTTTAAGCCATTGATTGTATGCCGGATGATGCTGCGAGCCGTGCTGCAGGTCTATGGCGAGTATTCCGGCTTCTTTGCACGCCAGCGTTAAAGCCATCCCGGAAAGATGATAATAACAGATTATGACACAAGCCTTGGATCGCTGGTTTTTTTTAAGAATATCAAGAAAACATTCTTTCATGACAAGCATTCTTTGTATATCTTCGCGTATGCTTTTTTTGTAGAAAAATGCCGACTCGATCTGTGGCAGGTTTCTTTTTAGGTGGGCGATAAAATCATCATATTGCGGCAGATCCTCTTTTGTTTTAAAAACATTTTCAATCGGACCGTTCTTTTTTAGGAATTCGTGCCAGATTGGGTCAAATGAAACAACCTCACTGTCGTTTTGTCTTAAAAGAGTATCTACGGATACTTTTCTTGTGTCTTCAATGACAAGAGAACGAACATTTATCGCATGAAGATGTTCGATGAGAGGATCGCAGTGCTGGTCGTATAATTTTCCACGAAGAGACATTCGTGAATCAAGAGAGCTATAAAAAATTATTTCAGCATCCGCGTTAACTTTTCTTTTGTTTTTTAAAATCAGATCATATCTCAAAAATCTTCTCGCTTTGTCGATTTTATAGATAAGGGAATCGATTGCCCTATCACGGAAGGTCTTTTTCGGGGCGGTGCTTTCGCTGTTCGCGCTTAATAATTTTCCGAATTGTTTGTATAAAAGGATCCGAACCCATGGCCAAATACAAAAACCATTGACCTGCCATTGGTCAACCGGGAATCTCGTCTCGATATCATTTATTTCGCGAAATATGTCTTTTGTCGTCGTATTACTTCCCATTTTAGTAGATGTATTATACACTAATCACTGTATTATGAAAACCGTAAGAATCCTCTCTAGGTTGGATATAAAAGGTCCAAATGTCGTGAAAGGAGTCCATATTGAGGGCTTGCGCGTGGTTGGCGATCCAAAAAAACTCGCTCTAAAATATTACCAAGATGGAGCGGATGAAATTATGTATATTGACGTTGTTGCGAGTTTGTATCAACGCAACTTGGATTTCGATCAGCTTAAAAGCGTTTCAGAAAATATTTTCATACCGATTACGGTCGGTGGTGGCATTCGGTCTGTCACTGATATAAATAATGCGTTGCGGGCAGGTGCAGACAAGGTGGCTATTAACACATGCGCAATAGCTAATCCTAATTTTTTGAAAATCGCATCGCGGGAATTCGGTTCGCAGTGCGTTGTTCTTTCTGTTGAGGCGAAGCGGATCGCCGAAAATAAATGGGAAGCATATACGGAAGGAGGAAGAGAAAGAACCGGCGTGGATGCCATTGAATGGATAAAAAGGGGGATCGATCTGGGCGTCGGGGAAATATTGCTCACTTCTATTGATAATGACGGTACAAGAAAAGGGTACGACGTTGAACTTTCGAAAGCGGTTTCGGAATTTGCTCCGGTTCCCGTTATCGTGCAAGGGGGTGCCGGTCACCAAAATGACTTTATAGGTGTTATAAACGAGGGTAAAGCGGATGCCGTTTCCGCTTCTTCAATTTATCACTATGACGAGTTTACCGTTCGGCAAATTAAGAAAGCTCTTTTTGAAAAGCAAATAGTTGTGAGGAAAATATGAAAAAAAAAGAAAAAGGAGTCATCGCCATTATTGATTACGGACTTGGGAATTTATACAGTCTAGAGAAAGCGCTCAGGCTCTTTACTGATAATGTCGTTATCACCTCCGAACCGAAAATTATCGCTTCTGCCAATGGGGTGATTTTGCCGGGTGTCGGGGCCTTTCTTGCCGGAATGAGAGAAATTGAATCGCGGGGGCTTGTTGAACCAATCATGAATTTTTCAAAAAGCGGTAAGCCGATGCTTGGCATTTGCCTGGGAGCTCAGCTCATGCTGTCGAAAGGATTTGAATTCGGAGAACATGAGGGGCTCGGTCTGGTTCCCGGAACTGTGGAAATTTTTCCAAAGTCGGTTTCAGATATCGAAAAAATTCCCAATATCGGGTGGTTGGAAGTATCGCCTGCAACGAAAATGGAATGGAAAGGTACGATAATGAATGGTGTTGCCGACAAGTCTTCTGTTTATTTTGTTCATTCATATATAATGAAGCCGGAAGATACCGCAGATATTTTGACGGTTGCTGAATATGGCGGGCTGACTTTCTGTGCGGGAATTAAAAAGGGAAATGTTTACGGCACTCAATTTCATCCTGAAAAAAGTGGGGAAGTCGGATTGAAGATAATTGAGAATTTTGTTAACATTGCAAATACTTATGACAAAAAATAACACTCCAAAATATGGTTTGCCGAAAGACGTTGTTTTCTGCAGGCGTTGCGTAATATCCAACCAGCGTCCGAATTCGGCAGTTGAGTTCAAAACGAAGAAGGCCGACAAAAAAGAAACGATTGCTTTTGGAAAAGACGGTATTTGCGATGCGTGTCGATATGCCGAATACAAAGAAACGCAAATAAACTGGGAGAAGAGAGAAAAGGATCTAATGAAGCTATGCGACAAACATCGCAGTAAAGACGGCCGATATGACTGTATTGTTCCGGGTAGCGGAGGAAAGGACAGCGCTTTCGCTTCTCATATTTTAAAATATAAATATGGAATGAACCCGCTTACCGTTACATGGGCACCGCATTTATATACTGATATTGGTTGGAAAAATTTTGAGAACTGGATACACGTCGGCGGACTTGATAATGTATTGTTTACACCAAACGGACGAGTACATCGATTGTTCACCAAACTCGCTTTTGAAAACTTACTCCATCCCTTCCAGCCGTTCATTATCGGTCAGAGGTATATGGGTCCGAAATTTGCCGTTCAATATAAGGTACCACTCATTTTTTATGGAGAGAATCAAGCAGAATACGGCAACAGTATGAAGGAGAACGATCAGCCGACTATGAAGAAGGAATTTTTTGCACAAGATGTTTCTTTGAACGAACTTTTTCTCGGCGGGGTAAAAGCAAGCGATCTTATCAAACAGAAAAAAATATCGCGCAACGATCTCGTTCCATATCTGCCGGTTCCACGAAAGGAGATTGAAAAATTGAAAGCGGAGGTCCATTATCTGGGGTATTATCTCAAGTGGGATTCTCAAGAATGCTATTATTATGCTGCGAAAAATACGGGATTTCAGGCAAATACAGAGCGCACAGAAGGAAGTTATTCCAAATATAGCAGTATTGATGACAAAACAGATCCGTTCCATTATTACACAACGCTTGCTAAATTCGGTCTCGGTCGCGCAAGTTATGACGCCGCACAAGAGATTCGAAACGGGAAAATAACAAGAGAAGAGGGGGTCGCCTTGGTAAAAAGATTTGACCAGGAATTCCCGAAAAAATACTTCAAAGAATTTCTCGAGTACGTCGACATCGATGAAGAGACATTTCACAAACTCATTGACTCCGGTCGCTCACCTCACCTCTGGGAAAAGAAAAATGGCGAGTGGTTTTTGAAACATCAAATATCATAATATTTATATAGAGTCAAGTTGACAAACCAATGGTGTCAAGATATTCTACCATTGGTTTGTTGTTATTTGAGAACACATAAGTCTCTATTTTTGGAGGTGTATAAGTGAACAAGTATATTATTATTGAGGGACGAAAAATTGGGCTAGATTTTCCGTCCTATGTGATACCTGAGATTGGTATTAACCACGAAGGAGATATGGAAAAGGCGAAGCTCATGATTCGTGATGCCGCGAAATCAGGCGCAGAGTGCGTGAAGTTTCAGTGTCATGTTATTGAAGATGAAATGATACCCGAGGCAAAAAAAATCATTCCGAAAAACGCTACGGAATCGATCTGGGATATCATGGTTCGTTGTGCTTTTACAGAAGAACAGGACCGTGAGTTAAAAGAATACGCAGAGTCTCTTGGACTTTTGTATCTCTCCACCCCGTTTTCTCGCACCGCCGCCAATCGTCTTCATCGTATGAATGTTTCCGCTTACAAGATCGGTTCCGGAGAGTGTAATAACTATCCGCTCATTGAGCATATAGCATCTTTTGGAAAGCCGGTCATTTTAAGCACAGGAATGAATGACATCAATTCTGTGCGCCCAGCAGTGGAAATTTTACGGAAATACAAAATACCATATGTGCTTATGCACTGCGTTTCTATGTACCCGACACCGTATGATAAAGTTCGTCTCGGTTCGCTTGCAGATATTCAAAACGCGTTTTCGGATGCTGTGATCGGTTTAAGCGATCATTCGGTTGGTATTTACACCTGTCTCGGCGCGGTATCTCTTGGCGCCAGCGTTTTGGAAAAACATTTCACTTCCAATAAAAATTGGGAAGGTCCCGACATTGCCATTTCGATCGACCCTTGTGAACTCAGACAAATGATCACTGGTTCTTGCGCAATACATTCGGCGCTCGGCGGAAATAAAACCATCCAGAAGGAAGAACAGGGAACTATCGATTTCGCCTACGCTTGCGTCGTAAGTATCAAAGATATTAAAAAAGGAGAAATTTTTTCCAAAGAAAATATCTGGGTAAAAAGACCCGGCACGGGAGAAATTAAAGCAGTAGATTATGAAAAAGTGATCGGGCAAAAGGCGCATATAGGTATCCAGAAGGACTCACAAATACATTGGACGGATATCGGATAAACATTGATAAGCGTTTCGTGTTAAACGGAGCGCTTATTTTTTATGCGAGAGAACCCTTTATTTTTAGAGCACTTTATGCTACACTGTGTCAACATCTTAGCAGTTTTTTACGCCAAATACAGAGGAATTTATGAAGAAAAAACGAGTTATCTTATTTGTGACTGAGCGCCGAGCTGATTACAGCCGATTGAAGCCGATAATGAGAGCAGTCCAAAAAAGCACAAAACTTGAGCTTCGGCTTGTTATGACGGGACTTCATTTGATGAAGTCTTTTGGCGAGACGAAAAAATTTGTTGAAGACGACGGGTTTACGGTGAATGCCACAGCGCCAGTGTTCGGTTCAAATGACGGAGATGATGGTGTGGCGATGGCACATTCATTTGCTTCTTTTGTCCACTCTCTTACAGATATCATCGCACGAGAAAAACCGGATATTGTTTTTTGCGGTTTTGATATCGGGGCGCATCTGGCGGCTGCAGTAGTCGGAATGCACCTGAATATCCCCGTTGCACATATCCAAGGAGGAGAGAGAAGCGGTACCATAGACGAAGTGTTGCGGCACGCGACAACCAAATTTGCACACATTCACTTTGCCGGATCGGAAGAAAGCCGAAAGCGCATTATAAAACTCGGAGAAGACCCGAATTACGTTTTTCTCGTCGGGAGTCCGAGTAATGACACGATAAATAATCTCGATTATTCTTCTCGCGAAGAAATTCTGAAAAAATACGGAATTGATCCAAATAAACCGCTTATCGTTTTTTCTCAACACACAGTCACTACGGAAGTTGATATGGTGATTAAACAGATCAACGAAAGCATTAAAGCGCTTGCTTCCATAAAAAAGAAACATGGTGCAGAAGTGCTGGCCATTTATTCAAACAATGATGCCGGAGGGAAACGTATTATTGCGGAACTTGATAAGTCAGGATTTAAAGTGATTCCCCACATTCAATATGAGGATTATCTTCGGATATTGAAGGTTGCTGATGTTCTTGTGGGTAATTCAAGTGCTGGAATTCATGAGGCGCCGTCATTTGGACTTCCGACCGTAAATATTGGAACAAGACAGCAATTTCGGGAACGTGGGGCGAATGTCATTGATGTTCCGGGGAAGAATAAAGCCATTTCGGAGGCAATAGAAAAATGTTTGTTTGATAAAAAGTTTCGAGCGAAAGTAAAAAAGGGAAAAAACCCTTATGATCACGGCAACGCGGCTGAAAAGATTGTGCACATACTTGAAACGATCAAACTGCCGAACGTTCAAAAGGTTATAACATATTAGCTATTATGCAAGAATTTGAAACTCTTTTGATCGGAGGTACGGGGTTTATTGGAGAGCATCTTCTTCGAGAGTTGAGTTCGGATTCGTCTCGAATAGCGGTTTTTCATTCGGGAAAATCAATCAGAGTTTCTTCCCTGAAAGTTTTTTATTTTTGCGATAATAATGGTGAATGTTTTTTTGATACTATTGTTAAACAGGCTTCTCGTATTGTTTTTTTAGTACAACCGAACCCTGAGTTGCTAAAAAGGACACTCTCTCTTATCGGCGACGATGAATCAAAAACATTGCTCTATGCTTCCAGTTTGATGTTGTATAAAGGAGGAAAAACTCCCCAGAAAGAAACGGATGAACTTGATCCTGTGACGGCATATGCAAAACAAAAAAGGGAAGAAGAAAGGATACTCTCTGCTTTTTCGCTTGATCACAAAAATGCTCGTATAATTATTGCGCGGTTGGGAAATGTGTATGGCGGAGTAAAGAATCGCGGATTGACCGGACTTATCTTTGAATCTTTATTTAGGCAACCGAAAGAGATCACTCTCTCACCAGACGGCTCGCAGGTGCGAGACTTTATTTTTATTGATGATGTTGTGAAAGCACTTCGTTCTCTTTTAATGTCATCGAGATCGGGTTTGATGACGGTAAATGTTTCAACCGGAAAGGGTACATCATTACTCGAATTAGTGCGAAAAATAGAAAAAGTGTCGGGAAAAAAAGTTCACTATCATTTTGGACCGGACGTGAATGAAACATTGTCGGTTATCGGCAACAACTCGAGCCTTTTATCTCATATTGGTTGGCGTCCAAGCGTTTCCATGGAACAAGGATTGCGTGATACTCTTAAACAATATATGATAAAAAAATAGTAAAAAACACACAATATTATGAGCATTTTGGACAATAAACGCATATTAATTACCGGCGGTACCGGTTCAATAGGTTCAACTTTAGTTAAAGAATTGTTGAAACACTATAAACCGAAACAGATCCGGATATACAGTCGCGATGACTCCAAGCAATTCCACTTGATGCAGGAGCTCGGTGAAAACGCTCCGGTCAATTTTCTTATTGGTGATATCAGGGACAAAGACCGGCTGATGCGTGCGATGGAAAATATAGATATCGTGTTTCATGCCGCTGCGCTTAAACACGTATTTTTATGCGAACGAAATCCTTTTGAAGCATATCAAACTAATGTACAGGGAACGCAAAATGTGATTGATTGCGCGCTTGCAGCAGGCGTTGATCGTGTGGTGAATATTTCTACAGACAAAGCGGTAAATCCGAGCAGTGTTCTTGGTACGACAAAATTAATGGCGGAGCGTTTAATGCTTTCAAGTAGTTTCTACAAAGGCGACAAAAAAACCAAATTTTGCAGTGTGCGTTTTGGAAATGTTCTTTGGTCTCGCGGTTCTGTCTTTCCTCTTTTTGTAAAACAAATTCGCGCAGGAATTCCGGTGACTTTAACCGATCCGGAAATGATGCGTTTTTTTATGTCTATGAAAGAAGCGGCGCGCTTGGTGTTGGAGGCGGCGCAAATGACCAAAGAAAGCGAAATTTTTGTTTTAAAAATGCCCGCGGTAAAGATGAAAGATGCCATGGAAGCTCTTCAGGAAATTATGAAAGAGGAGGGAATCGTAGAAAAAGCATCGCCTGTTCACATTGTTGGCGCAAAAGAAGGAGAGCGCAAACATGAAAAATTATTGACCTTTGAAGAATCTGAAAATGCACTTGAAACCGATAAATTATATATTATTCTCCCGAATTTTACAGTAATTCCCATTAAAAAAATTCCAAATATTTCTTATTCTAATACGAAACGTGCGAAACCTGGCGAATACAGCACCGACAAAAGTCGGGAAATTTCAAAGAAAGACCTGAAAAAACTTTTACGCGAAGGTGAATTTTACAAATAAAACTAATTATGAAAACTCTCGCAGTTATTCCAGCACGAGGAGGTTCAAAAGGAATATCAAAAAAAAATATTATTTCAGTTTACGGAAAACCTCTCATTGCTTGGACCATTGAATCGGCCCTTTCTGCTGGAATTGACCGCGTATTCGTGTCTTCTGATTCGGAAGAAATTTTGGACGTGGCAAAAAAATATGGTGCCGAAACAATCGTGCGCCCGCTCGAATTATCGGGAGATAAAATTTCCGCAGATATTGCTCTGTGGCATACACTCGAACAATTGAAAAAAACAGAAAAATTTATTCCCGATATGGCAATGCTTCTTCAACCGACGTCTCCTTTGCGCGGAAGCGAAGAGGTAAAAAATGCATTAAAACTTTTGGCAAAAAACAAAACCGCAACTGCGCTCATTAGTGTTTGCGAGGCGGACAATAAATATTTGAAATCTTTTCTTTTGGACAAAAAAAACCATATGCATGGCGTGCATAATGACAAGTTTCCGTTCACAAGCCGCCAGCTTCTTCCCAAACTATATATGCCAAACGGCGCGATTTATATCATAAAAGAAAAAGCGTTCAAAAAGAAGTCGCTTTTTACGGATAAAACGATTCCTTATATCATGCCAAAAGAAAGAAGTGTTGATATAGACGCCGTTGAAGACATCGCTGTTGTTGAAAAATACTTGAAAATTTAAAAGGTTGAGTTTTTTACGATTCTTCTTTATTTTCGAGCACTTCCCATTTGAGAAGTGTGCTTAAATGTCCCGCGCGATGATTTCCACTTTCAGTGCTAAGATCATCAAGTTGGAAAGAAGCAACAGATTCTAAAGTATCAACATATCGGCTTTGCATGCGATGATCAGAAGTAAAAGAAATGCTTATTGTGTATGTGCCGTGACCAAGCGTTCTTGCCGGTATTTTTATTGACGTTGTATAATTTCCTTCAGGAAGCAAAGAAAATGAATTTTTTGCAGAGTCAAAAGTGTAGGATTGTAATATTTTATCGCCGTCTTTTGAGAATATAATGTCCCCATATAGTCCAGTGAGAGGTTTTCTTGAGATGCAATTTAGTTCTACAAAAACGTCGTCATCACAGGCAAATTTGTTGGAAATAGCACCCTTGCTGTTTTTTAAACGAAGTGAAAGCACCTGAAATTCTTTTTTGAGGTCTTCTTTGAATTCGTATGCCGTTAAGGTTTCTTTTTTGCCGGAAAGATTTTTCGCATATTGTTCTATGACATTTTCTGTTTTCCCGATGGATAGGATATGGCCTTCTTTGAGTAAAATACATCGCGTGCAAAGTTGAGCGATGGCTGTCATGTTATGACTCACGAAGAGGATTGTGCGTCCTTCCGATTTGGTGATCTCGTCCATTTTTCCTAGGCATTTTTTCTGGAATTCGGCGTCGCCGACGGCGAGGACTTCGTCGACGATGAGAACATCCGGTTCCATGTGCGCGGCGACGGAGAAGGCGAGGCGGACGTACATACCACTGGAATAATATTTGACTGGCGTATCAATGAATTTCTCAAGGCCGGCGAATTCTACAATTTGGTCAAATTTTTCCGCAATTTCTTTTTTGTGCATACCAAGAATCGCGCCGTTCAGGAAAATATTTTCGCGGCCGGAGAGTTCCGGGTGGAAGCCGGTGCCGACCTCAAGAAGACTACCGACTTTTCCTCGTATTTTTATTTCTCCTTCTGTCGGAGGGGTGATCTGTGAGAGGATTTTGAGGAGAGTGGATTTTCCTGATCCATTCGGACCAATAATGCCAACGACTTCGCCTTTGCTTACCTCCAGATTTATGTCTTTGAGCGCCCAGAATTCTTCTTTGGTGTCGATGCCTGCTATTTCTTTCGCCTTGCTTTTGAGGAACCTGAGAGGGGATTTCAGCACGGTCATGATGACATCACGAAGAGCTACATATCCACCGCGATGGTGGTTTATGTTGTATCGTTT
>Ga0172379_10001225_pt1 | contig 53411 bp, 68 predicted proteins | sample GrowelOW334metaG_FD_119756 | JGI IMG/M metagenome (GOLD analysis project Ga0172379, IMG submission 119756) | Groundwater microbial communities from an aquifer near a municipal landfill in Southern Ontario, Canada - Groundwater well OW334 metaG | ecosystem: Environmental > Aquatic > Deep... | reverse complement strand
TTGCTCAACAACTAAAAGACAAAATTCATGAGTTTAAAGAACGGCTGCCCGGAAAATTTGTGACCTTGAATTGCCACCACATTTCTGTAGTGTGCCCAATTACACAAGATAATGGATGCAACCTAAAACATAATAAAGAGTATTGGAGAAGCAAGGTTTCGGAAGAAACTGTAGAATATGATTCCTTGTACTTCAAAGTAGAAAAGACTACTAAAAACTTGATTGTACGGTTTCCACGTGACATGGCAATAAACTATGTTGGATTTGGAAAAGTGGCGATTCAGTCAGTCAAAGCTACTGCTATTGCACTGGGCAATGCTGTCAAAAACAAAGCTCTTTTGCGCTTTCAAGAGAACTTGATTCTGGGAAAGCCAGCTCTGCACGCGCATTGGGCAAAAAAAGATAAAGTTGCATGGAAGATAACAAAGCTTGGGATCACTTACACAGTGTCTCGGGGAAAAATATGGATGGGCATGGATAAATCGCACCACTTTTCACCACATGGAGAAATCGAAACTAATGATGAAGAGGTTGCTGAGAAAATGCTCGAAGGATATTTGCCTCCACCACATTAGGCGGGTAAGAACTAAAAAAACTTTTATGAAATGACCCTCAGCCCATATTAATTATGGGCTGAGGAAAATAACTACCCCAAGAACAAGCGTGGAAAACAGGCACTTTTTGAGTATATTTCAAATTAATGAACTAAAAGTTAGAATGTGTGTTTTAGAAACATTTTTTAGTGATAGCATTTGCTGAACTTGGGATAAAAAATTATTCAGCAGTGTACACCGCAACAGTAAATAACTTGCTATTGTCACAGTTTGGTATTTTACCACAAAGAGCACTTGCTGTTTTATCATTAGAAGCAACAAAAGTCAAATAAAAACTTCTTCCAGTGTCAGTATTTTTTACGCTATATGCTGCACCGTAAACACCATATGTTGTTGGACCAGCAATTGAAAATAATTGAGTTCCAGTTTTAACTATGCACTTAAAGATTTTGCTTGCGTCATCTTCACCAATAGCTAATACTGCAAAATCAGCTCCATTAGATTTGCTAGTGTACCCAGTTATACTTCCGGCCCCAACATCATTTGCACACTTAATAAAAACTTGAACGCGATTATCTATCGCGGCAGCCATAGGAACAGTAACCCCACCAACTGCAGCTATCCCTGCCGACAATTTTCCTGCAGCAAAAGCTCCTTGATTTCCAAGAATTTCTTTATCTGCATTGTATCCGTCTAAATCAGGAACAATTGTTTTTGCTGTTGCTGAAGCTCCCAAAGCTGCTTCAGTTTTTGGCTGTGTTGTACACCCAAATAAAAAAAAGACCATTAATATTACTAAAATCAGAATTTTAATTGCTTTCATAGTATAGTTTTCAACTAAAACAACTTATAAGGTTATTGTAGCCCGCAGCAACTAAGTCAGTTTGTGATTTGTTTTGAATAAAATTGTATTCTGAAATTAACCCTTGAGTCCTTAGTTCTTTTGCTTTGGAACAAATATTTGATGCACTATAAAGAAGGTTAAAAACATGGTCGTCCAGCGACATTGTTATATCCCCCACATCACTTTCAGTAACCGTTACACCTGAAGAATTTTTCATGATTGAAAAATCGATTGTTTCATCAATCAAATATAAATTTACCACTGCCCCATTTTGAAGTAATTTAAACTCAGTAAACCGATTAAATAAGTCCTGAACTTTATCTTTAATTGACACCGCCGGTATTGGAACACCTGCGACGTATCCACAGCTTATACTATTAGCTTCCTGCGAATTGCTACTCACGCACAGATTATTTTGGCATGAAAATTTGTTAATCAATTTGGTAGTTCCTTGGCAAACAAAAGTTGATTTAATTGAACATTCAACTTCATTACAAGTTTGTACAACCGCGCTTGTCTTGTTTAATATACAAATTCCATTAGAGCATAATCCATCGGAACAGGTTTCACCATTTGGTTTTGCTGAATACTGACAAACACTATCTGAACAGGAATCAATTGTACATTCTTGGTTATCGTTACAAGTCATTTGTGAGCATGCATTAAGTTCATTACCACAAACAGTTTTTGTTTTCTGAACACTTTCATAAGTTGTTTCATCACGGTATTTAGTTTCCATATGGCACTCTTGCCTTGTCAACGACCTATACTTGGTAACCATAACACAAACATTTTTCTGAGAAGGCGTAACTGAAAAAGAGTTTAGTGTAGGAATTTGACTAAAACAAGACCGATCATAAGACACGCTAAACTTAGTTGTTGTTCCAGGAAAAACACTATTTGAACTTGTTTTTTGTTGAATAGTACCATCTTGAAGTTTTAAATCAAATTTTGCTTGAAACACTCCCACTTGGTTGTCAGTGTTTGTAAGATTTAAGTAATACTCCGTTACACAACCACTGGCTAATGTCCAATAATCATTTACAACCGGGGTTGTTGTAGAATATATCACATTTTCCAAATGACATTCCTGTTCTTGGTATGGTTCTTGGTAAGGAATATCCACACACACAGTATCTTGGTATGGCACCGATATTTGTTTAGGCACATTTTCAAAATATGTAACCTCTTTGCATACAGGATTACATTTATTTTGTTCACACACATAATTCACACTACAACTTTTATTTACATAATCAGTACCAACACAGCAGTCATAAGGACAAACAAGCGGTTGAGTAGCTATTAAAGAACTTGGACTTGCCCCCAGTAACTCATTCGCAGAAGTGTTTAATTGCGCTTGCGAATTAGAATCACTTTGTTGTACACATCCAGAAAAAGTGATTATTAGACTAAAAAACACTACTGCAACAATAACAGTTTTGTCCATAAATGGTTTATGTCACACAATCTTTTAAAACGGGTATCAGAGGCCCAAATAGAAGAAATCTTACGTTAGCAAAACAAATACACAAAATAATTAAACTTTTTGTAATTACTACCGGCAAGTAAACTCGTCACCCGTTAGTTATAGTAGTTATATTAGCCCATGCGGCAAAGATAGTTGAAATATCCACCGTGTGTCCAGTAAGTATCAAAAACAAAGCAATTAATCCAATACCCCCCAATGCAGAAATTATTATTTTAAACAATTCTTTTATTCCATTGGTAACAACAAAATCCAAAACTTTCTTAAAATTTGACTCATAATATCTTTTTTTTAGATTAATATAAAATTCATTGTCTTTTGCAATTTTTTCTAGCTCAACCGAAACCCCAATCATTTTTTGATAAAAGGCATACGGTTCAATATCCAAGTCCTGTTTCAATAACGCTATTTTATGAAGTTGTACCATTGCTACGTCTGGAGGAAGAGAGTAAAGTTTATTTTCCCAAGTATGAATTATTTTTTTATCTACACGAGGCGAGGATAAACCCAAACTCCCTATGGTTCTATCAATTGAAAAATTAAAGTGAACATACCTCTCAATCTCAATTAAAATTGGTGTGAGTAATTTCCGTTCATCAGGTTGGTTTAAATCAATCTGTTCTAATTTAGATAAATAAAAAGTCAGGAGTTCTTTTTGTCTTTTCTCCAAAAATAAACAAATTAAATCAAATGAAATTGAAGTTAAAAATAGCATTAATGCAATCTCGGCTAAAACAATTGAAACCACTAAAAAAGAAATAATCGCAAATGTTACAAAAAAACATGTAAAATTATTGATTCTTGTTTTTTTAAACATTTGAGTTACCAAAATTGTCCGTATTGAAAATGTCATGAAAAACGCCATTAACGCGATTTTTATATCAAAAAGAAATAATAAAATAGCAAAAACAAAAAATGTTACACCCAACACAAGCTCAAAATTTGTAAAATTCCTAAAGTCATTAAGAAACCTATGGAATTTAGTTTTTGTAAGGTCCCACTTTGGAACTAAGGAAACAATTTTTGGCTTGATTTTTTTAATAGTAGCATTATCCTTAACAAAGTCCTTTTTATATGTATACAATAGTATGCGGCCCAAACCCAGTATACCCAAAAAAATAATTTCGTGTAACCAAATTACTATAGCCAATATAACCAAATAAAGAGTGAGTGCCAAAAAAAATAGTATAAAAAATATTAAGAAACCCTGCACAAGGTCTTGAGGAATGAATTTTATTACCTCCTGATTATGATTAAAAAAGAATTCTAAGTTAACAGCTGACAAATAAAGCAAGACTGAAAGAAATATTGATGAAACAAAAAAGAAGACAGATAATCCAAATTCTTTTTTTACATTTTTTTTCACATTAATTGATTCGGCTCTAAACCCCAATTTATCAAAAAAACTTAAGTCCTTATTTATGAGTCCCATATTCATTGAACTATACAAAAAGGTTAAATTAAGTGGTTTTTTGACTTTTAGTACTAGCACTATTAACTTACACGCGGCTTCAAACAAATAGCTTTATCCAACGCTTTCCCTTTTTTTGTTAAACTGTAATACCTAAAGTTTGGTTGTTCTGGATTTAGACATTTTACCAGACCTTGTTTTTCCAAATCAATTAGTGCTCTACTGATGCTTTCACGGTGCAAGGTTGTGAGTTTTTTTAAATCAGTTACAGTTTTTGGTTCACTGAGAAGCTCAAGCAAATGAGGCTTAATTTTGCTTCGTCGTAATGAGGCAATTACATTGTAATCTTTCATCACTATAATGGTTTTAAGGCTAAATTAAAGCAAGCGTAACACCAGCGTAACAAGTTTTTTAAAGAGAAATTGCCTAAGTTACTTAGTGATTTTGCATAAAGAAAGAACTCACCTTATCCAGAGCTAATCCAAATATGGAACAAAATAAGATTGTGACCGCAATAATGCTTGTAGCCGCAATTATTATCATTGCATTCTTTATTGTTGGAGCTACTGCAGGAACAAAATCAATCCCCAATACTGGTTTACACCAAACTGACCAACAAGTCGATATTAGCACATTAGACTCTGCCCCATCTTGCGGAGAAAAAGGCGTGTATACTACGCAACCTAGCGAAGTTTTTTATGAAACTGAATCCAAAGCAAAAGTTGCTTGTGCTAATTTATGCAAAGAAAATGGCGGAAAATACCAAAGTATATTGGGGGATAGCTCAAGTGGGCAATACTTGGTAGCACAATGCAGTTGTTCTTGTGAAGGCAGTCCAAGAATAGAAATTGATAAATCAATACTTGCAACTCCGTTTAAACTCGGAGAAACAAGAACCGTTACTTACAAAATATATAGGGTATTGCACAACTCAAAGTATGATATTCGCATTAATGAAAAAATATTTGATAAAAACAACACCCAATATTGGGCTAATTTTGATGCCGGCGAGAAAACAGGCACAAGCGAAGAATTTGTAGTACACGGATTTTATTATACTGCTGAAGTGATAGGAAAGTACACAATTCAAATTTCTGTTTATGATTACCTTTCCAAGCAAACTGCTTTTGAATCAGCCGAGTTAGAAAATATTGCCCAATAGAACTATTTATTTTGTATTTTTAATTTTTCAGTTTCTTTTAGTGCATCTTCAAGTTTTTGCATTCGTTCATTTTGATATTTTAAATATTCTTCAAGTACTTTTTGTCTTGCTTCCATCTCTTTTCTGAATAATTCGGCTTCAGAGTCTTTTTTTAGGCCGCCAATTACAGTTATTGCTGAACCACACTTTTCACAAAAATCAAGGTTGCCCGGATTTACAGTACCGCAGTATTTGCAGTCTAATTGGCCCATGGTTAGTTTGTTGTCTTCGCGTTTTTTCATTCCCCTCATTTCTAATGCAACATTATCTGAGTCTCCTCCAGCAAGATGAACATACGTTCTGGAAACAGAAGAACCTTGCACCCAACCAAACCAAGAGTTTAATTGCGCGTCGAGCATTCTCTGAGCATACCTTGTTGCTGTGCTATGTCGAAAATTATGTGGGTTAACACCTTTCTTTACGTTAGCACGCTTGGCAATTTTCCTTAATGCCATTACTGCAGCAGAGTAACTCCAACGTTTACCTTTATTTTTTGCCCCAATTCCAACAAAAAGAGAATCTTCAGGATCTTTAGTTGGATGTTTATTTAACCAACGTCCCACATATTGCACAGAATCTATCACTATCAGACTTCGGGGTTTGGTTTTGGATTTTTGCATGGTGATATGGGCTAATTGTCCATCTTGAACAAAATGTTTTACTTTAATTGGGAGTATCTCGCCTATTCTGCAACCCAATTCATTTAGCAAGCTAATGAAACAACGATCTCTATCATTTTCACACACATTTAACATTCGTTTTACTTCTTCAAGCGTAAGTAAATCTTCTGGAAGTTTTTGGTCGCTTATACTTTTCTTTACATGAACCCAAGCTATTTTTTCGGGATATGTACCCCCATTAGCCCATTTGTAGAACTTTTTCATACAAATAAGGTATTTTTGTTTAGTAGATAATGACTTTGGGCTACTTCGAATTTGAAAAACCAGTTCCTCAATGTCTTTCTTCTCAAGACTAAGCAATGGTTTCTCTTTCAATTGTTTAGCCAAATGATACATCGCCTGTAAATGCTTGAGTTGGGTTGGAAGCGCGAGACCGTCCATAACGTTGGCTCTGTGATAGTCAAGCAAGACTGGCTTACTGGCTTCACAAATAAACTCTGAAGTGGGAATTTTCGCACAATACGCCGCAATGGTTTTTGCATGATCATGTATGTCAAAATTATTTTCCATTATTACAACCTATCAACACTGTGTTGAACTGGTATTAATGGGCAAAGTTTACAATTTTTGTAAACCACAAATAAATAGCAGAAGTAGAGCTTTCCTTGAAAGCCATATCCGCCACTTACACTTAGCCTCTTTTTGGAGGCACGTATAAATAGCAGGAACTAAGCCTCTGGTGGGATTCGGACCCACGACCATCGGTTAATTTGTCCAAATAATGGAGTACAAAACCGGCGCTCTACCAACTGAGCCACAGAGGCATTCTGCCAACTATAAGTAAAAGGGGTTTAATAAACTTTTAAAGCCTTCCCATAACAATCCTAAAATGAATTTGGGCCAAAAACTCTCAAAAAAAGAGGAATCCGCGCTTTGTCTTGCTTGCGGAGAGTGTTGTAAAAGATATTGGATTACTGTTTTACCAGAAGAAGCAACTAAAATAGCAAAATTATTATCCGTTTCAAGAAAAGATTTTTTAGAAAATAATTGTGTTTTGCACGTAAAACTTTTTCCAAAAACTACTCCGGGGGTTTTAACTTTTCCAAGTACTTTTTTGCCTGAGAGAATTTACACTTTAATTGAAAAAGAGTTTCCGTTAATGCAGGAAAGTTTTTTTATTGTTCCACAAGTTGTCATAAAAAGAGAAGAAAAAACTGTTTTTAATTTTTCAAAAGAAAAAACAACTCACGAGAAAAGAAATGCTTGTCTTTTTCTTGACGCATCTAACTCTTGCGAAATTTATGAATCACGTCCAGCGCCTTGTAAATTATTTCCTTTTATTGCAGTTGCAGGGTATAGAGAACAATACCCTTTTTGCGAACTTTTCCGAAAAACTTTCAAAGACCTTGCTTTAGAATCAAAAATTTATTATGCTAAGGTTCAGGATTATTTTAAGGCGGTTAATGATAAAACTTTCACAAAGCTATGGCGAACTCCCCCACAAAAAGGACTTTTATTTTTGCAAGATAAACCTCTTGGAGAAATAACTTTAGAAGAATTAACTCAAATGATGCCAAAAAAAGAATAAATATTAAGCTAAATTTTCGTCATAACTCTGTGATAAAAGAATTAGTTTTTTTGATTCAACATACTTTCTTTCCATTGAATCAGAATTAGAAATTAATATTCTTTTTAGTGAAATATATTCATCAAAAATTGATTTTAATGAGTTCGAGTAAAGCTCTCGTTCAGCATCATTATCAAAGTATTGCCCCATTTCAAGCAAAGTGAGCAATACAGGCGTGTTAATGTCAGTATTCTTCGCTAAATTTATTTCTGTTTGATAATCCGCTTCGCCTAAGTCAATTGAAAAAGTTGAATTAAGTTCAATTATTTTTTGCAATGCTAAAGAGAAAGCAATTTCTTTTATGTAAACCCCGCTATTTGGTTTTGAGTTAAATATTGATTCATTCTTGCTTGTTAGCCAGTCAAGGTCGGATTTTATTGAATATAAGTAATCATCATCAAGAGTAGTCACCGGAGGATTCTTCATTTCTTCTTCTAAATTTAATCTAAATTCCCCAAGCACTGAGTTATTATCTAAATAAATTTGTTTTGCAAAAATTGCTTTATCCGATAGTGTTGCTTGCGGCGCAGTAAAGTATTGTGCGGAAAAAATTAAAATTGCAATTATTGCAATAATTAAACCCAAGACAAAATAAGGTTTTGCTTTTGCAAAGCCCCTAAGTTTTTGAACAAAAGACTCTTTTTTTGTTTCAACACTTGGCTTTGAAATATGTTTTTTCATTTTGTTCACTTAACAGATTTAGCAGTATTAGATTAATAAAAGTACTCTGACTTATCCCAAAAATACATTTTACTTTTGCGCGGATATTTTTAGGCTTTCAAGAGGAATTCCGTTGTATTGTCTTTTACTTATTTGCATGTCTTCGTCAAGTATTGTTACCTTAAACCCTGCATTTTCAACAATTTTTAAGTATTTTTCTCGAAGAAGCGCTCCGCCTACGCATCCTGCAATTAGTTCTTTGTCTTCGCGTTGCCAAAGAGATAATTCTTTTAACAAAACAATATCTGACAAAAGCATTCTTCCGCCTTTTTTGAGTACACGGTAAGCTTCTTTGAATACTTTTGATTTATCTGGAGCAAGATTAATTACACAATTACTAATAATTACATCAATTGAATCTGAATCAACTGGCAAAGATTCAATATCGCCTAAGCGGAATTCCACATTTTTGAACCCGTATTTTTTTGCATTAGCTTTTGCAAGTTTAATCATTTCAATAGTCATGTCTACCCCAATTACTTTTCCATCTTCGCCAACTTTTTTTGCTGCTAAGAAACAATCAAGTCCTGCCCCAGAACCCAAATCTAAAACTGTCATCCCTTTGTTTATCTCGCCAAGTGCAGTAGGGTTTCCGCATCCAAGTCCAAGATTTGCTTCAGGAACATTATTCAATTCTTGCTGAGAGTAACCGATTGTTTTAGCAATTTTTTCTTGTTCATCCTTAGTAGAGTGACAAGAACACCCACTCAATTTTGCTGCATTAGCATAACTTTCTTTAACAATTTTTTTAATATTTTTTTCCATAAGTATCACTAAAGTAGGAAAAGAAAATGCTTTATAGTCTTTGCTTTTTTTAAATAATTTTTATAGCCCGGGCTTTCTTACAAAAATAAAGTATGCTGCCCCACCAATTATTGCTAAAACAACTATTATTCCTGCAATAAAACCCAAATCGATTGGGGACTGTGCAGACGGTTGATTAACCCCCGAATTCAAAGTATTTTTATCGGTTCCTTTAGTGGTTTGTTCTGTTAGTGTGTTTGTATCAGTTGTGTTAATATTATTTGTACCTACAGGATTTTGTGTTTGTGTAGTAGGAATTATTGTGGTACATACTCCGCTTTGGCATGTTTTTTCTGTTCCACAAGAAGTGCCATTTGTCACATCTGCATGAACACAAGTTGTATTCACACAAGAATCAGTAGTACACGGATTGTTATCATTGCAAGTTGAATTTGATGAACAAATATTTGTTGTAGTTGTACTTCCTGTATCAGTTGATGCTGTAGAAGCAGTTATTGTTACCAAACATGTTTGGTCAGTTGGATCATTTTTTGTTGAAGTAATTGCCGCATTTATTGTTGCTGTCCCTGCAGTTGTTGCGGTAAAAACATAGGATTTACTGCTTTGTGACCCCGCAGTCAAATCAAAACTAGAAGAAGCGCTTCCTGAACTTAAAGTAAAATTGCTTGAGTACCCACTCATATTTATTGATACGGTTGCAGAACTTCCACCAGTATTTTTTGTAATAAAATTCATTGTAACCGTTTCGCCTACTATTAGTGTTGAATCACTGCAGGTTTTGTTTGTAACATCAACATATGCAGCAGTGTTTACAACAAGGGAAGCATTTTGGAATACATCGCTAACACTTGTGCCGGAAGCAGTTATGTTAAATGTATAATTTCCAGCAATATCCCCTCTAACAGTCCAGCTTTTAGAAGAGCTTTGTCCTGAACTTAATGTCCCAACTGATTGGGTTAAAGAATCTGAGGTACTTGTTCCAGTAGGTAATGCGCCTAGTTGTAGGGAAACGTTGCTTACACTATCCCCTACCGCAGTTACTGTTGCGGTTATTGTAGTAGTTTCTCCTTCTGAAACCGCCCCAAGTGAATTAAGCGATAAAGATAGGCTTGCAGAATTTACAAATCCAATAAAAGTAAGCAAAATCATTAGTAGTACTGCAAATTTTATCCCTTTCATTTAAGTCAACCCCTAATTTGTTCTTACTTCAAAATTTTCGTATTGTGTTTGTAGTGCATTATTAATATTTACATCAATTGCAATTGAATAATTTGAATCAGCGAGATTGCCGAAGTTAATTCTTCCCACTCCGCCAATTATTGTTCCAGTGTATGAACCAGAAAGAGGAATCATTATTGTTTGCTGATTTTGTGAGGGTCTTGCATTTGTTCTGAAGAGTTTTGCACTCATTGTCCCATTAGAATTCAATCTTACCCCTTCAAGATTCTTAATCGCAGTCCAAGTAATAGTGTTTGCGTCAACAGCATTGTTTGTTCCGTCTTTTATCATCCATAATCCCCAATTGTTTCCGCTATTATCTAGTGCTCTCCAATTAGTTCTATTAATCATTATTGCATTATTGTCTGTTACGTTTGAATCATTTTCAGAAACTGCATAAATTGCTTCTCTGTTTCCGCAAGCAGTATTTTGCATTGAGCCTTGTGCATTACTATAGGGGCACAGGAATAATCCGCTTGAATTATCAAACCAACCCTCGTTTAATCCAACTTCGGCTACATGGTTTCCATCACAATTATCAACATTTGAATCAGGCCCTCTGTATAATATGTCACAGAAATTTGTATCATCATCAACCAAAATGTTTGCGTCCTGCCCAGGATTAGCTGCATGGAACGCATCAGTCATTTTTATGAAATAAAAGTTTTTATCCTTTGCTCCGTCTTTATCTAAATCAAAATTATTTGAATTTTCATCAAATAATCCATAATTTGAATCATAATAAGTTGGATTTAATCCTCCCCCGTTATCCCCTGGTCCCCCCGCTTCATCTTCAATATATATTCCGCTTCCTGCCAGTTCGCGGTCAAAATTAATTGCAATATTCCCTGTTTGATTTATCAAAAACATTTCGCTTTGGTATTTCTTTGTTTCTAAAACCATTCCTTCCCATGGCTTGAATATTTGTGAACCAGCCAAACTTGTTGCTTTTATTTCAAGCATATATGTTCCGGGGCTTGTTACATTTAGAACAATTCTTGCAAAGCCGCTACTATCTGTTGTCCCTTGTGTTGTACTCCATAGGTTTGAAGAAATTTCTGTAGGCATCCCCATTCCGAACGAAGGTAAGAGCATTGCACGATTTATTGTAACATTGACATCAGCTAAAGGAAGTCCACTTAAATTCTTTATTATTATTGGCACCCCAATATTTTCATCTACCGGATATTGTCCGATAAATGTTCCTTGCATCTTACTTGAATTATTAAAATCAAACTGATTTTTCATGTAAGTTAATGACATTGAAGTAATATCAGTTACAAGCATTGCGTTACCATCAATCATAAGCCCAACATTAGTATCCCCAACATGCCTGTTATTATCCGCATCATCTAGGAAATTACAATCATTATCATAATCTACCCACAGGTTTTGATCCACAGTGTTCACTAAAATTAAATGATTAAAATCATTTTGTGCCCACTCTGTTCCTGCCATTACCCACCGATTGTAACTAATATTACCAACAGTTACATTTCCATCACAATAATGATTACTCCAAGGGCTAAGATTTCCATTTGTTGCATCATCCAAAATATTTGTATCATATGCACCAGTGTTTGTTGTTTGGTATCTAAGGTTTTGCATTCCAAGATTGTTTGGAACAGATAAACCAAACAAACTCATGCTCAAAAAAAGATCTTGTTCAGCTTGGTTCCCACTGGCATCTTCCGCGAAAATAATTAAAGGATATTCTGCAAGAGGAATATCTGAGGGAATTTTTACTGATACAGTCGTAAGTTCATTAGCAGTAACTGTATTCCCTCCAACAAAATTAATATTTGAATTAATATCTTGTTGTGTTTTATCATCAACAAGAATTGCTCGGAGTGTAACATTACTATCGGAAGAAATATTAAAATCAAAGTTTGCTCCAGGAGTAGCTTTTAGCATTTTGTCTCCACCAGGCCCTGGTGCTGCTAAAGGAATTACACTGAATCTGAATGGTTGTACTCTAAAAAATCCGTCTCCGCTTTCTGCCCCCAATATTGAATCGCTTCCTTTTATTAGAACCCTATAATTTCCAGATATCCATCCTTCATCAGGCGGACTTACAGTAAGTGCCTTTAGTGTTTGTACTTGCCCAGGAGGCCCCATCATCCCTAAACAATTAATATCTCTTACGCCCAAAGTTGCAGCATATTCTGTTGGTTGTTTGAATTCTTCCCCCATGCTCATTAAGTATACTTTAGTATTATTTTCATCCGGAACATATGTTTGGATGGGCATTTGTGTTGCCGGATTCATTGCCATTACAACTAAATTAAAATCGCTTGCTGACCCAACACTATCTAAGTACTGGCACACAGTTCCTTCAGGTGTTTCTTCTTGGACAATCGGTTGTGTGAACACCATATAACTTTTTACCATTAAAAAGAAATCTCCATAATCAACTGTGCTTCCATTAGTAACTTTTACTTGCCCCACATAAATTCCTGAAGCGCGCATGCCCAGCGAAAGCAGTGCCACTCCGCTGCTGTTTGTTATTAAATTATTATTATCACTTAAAGCATTTATCGGAGCCACAGCAATATCATTCCAATCATCAACATTTCGTAGAGAATAAAGCTCAACATTAGCATATTTTATTGCTGTTCCCCCTGCATTAGTTACAGCTACTGAAAGGTAAACTCCTTCATCATTTGAATGGAATACTGGCGGACCAAACATATTGGACTTTGAATTACCATTTTCGTCCGCAGGAGTACTAGCAATACTCATTTTCTTGTATTTGAATGCACCAAATCCTATAACTCCATTTGCATCAAGTACAGCATTGCCAGTGTTAACATCAACAGTGAATTCTATTGGAACAAATCCGGCCAGAATATTATTATCAGTAAGTGCAGTTCCGATTAAATTTAATACTTGACTTTCAGCATTGAAATCAAAATATGAGGGGTCAGTTATTTCAACTTTTTGATTATTTTGCATTACGCTTGCTTTTGTTACCCTTAGAATATTTGAATTTACTTGTGTATTCAAATCAATTACATTAATCTTGAATCCGACATTTTCATCCTCGAAAAAAGTAAATTTCCAGGCATTATTTGGATCCTGCAAGTATCCCCTAGGTTCAACAGAATCAAAGAAAATCATTTGGTTTTGAACTTTTAATCCTGAAGACGCACTTAAACTCTGGGACGTATTTTTCACATTAAGATCGGTTCCACTTATTTTGTAATAATAATCCCCAATTGTGCTCGGAGTAGTAAAGTTCAAATCGCAGGTAGCATCTGGCACATTGTTTAGGTCAAATAAAACACTTGTTCCTGCAGTCGAACCGGATTTGTAAACCATTAAACTTAATTTGCTCTTATTACACGCATTATTCAAATCAAGTCCGTTAAGTTCAGTAGCAGAGTTCAAATCAATTACGCGTAATTCAAGTAACGCGGGCAGTGCAGAACCATAAGCCCCTTTCATCCTTTCTTTCTTACCTGCATTCGAATTCTTTTTTGGTTGAAGTGCTAGTTCATACCCTTGCACCGAAATTTTCAGTTCTTGTGTTTGAGAATAACCCAAAGCACTTGAATTAACTCTAATAATATAATCTCCCAAAACACTCAAAACCCCAGTATTTGATGCAAAATATCCTCCTGTTTGAGTAAATGTTATTGCTGTTGGGGAAGGGCTATTCGGAACCATGATTGTCCCTGTCACAGACCCATTTGTTATTGGTGTTCCGTTTGTATAACTCAAAAATACTTTGATGTTTGCATCTTGCCCCGAAGCAAATCTTTTTTGAGATTCTCCAGAACTTGAATTAAATGAATTTACAAATAAATTGTATGCTATTACAGGAACATTAAACGCTGTTACGCCATTATCAACAATAATAGTATAAATGCCGGGACTTGAAAGCACCCCAAAATTATAATCAACTGTACTGTTTCCTAACGAAGATTTTGGAACATAATTATTTTGATCTTTTATAATGGTTCCATTAGAATCAACTAATTTTAAAGCGATATTATAATCATCAGTTACAACATCCCCATTATAATCTCTTAAAATAAAATTAGCAACAAGTGTTTGTCCTACATTTAATGGAGGCTTATTCCCTACAAAGTTCACATCAATACTCGCATAGTTTGTAATTGTAAAATAAAAGTTATTGGTCACAGCTAAATTAATATCTCTTACAATTCCATTATAATCAGCAGCGGCAAGTCCATTAAATGTTATTGAATAATTTCCATTCACATCAGCAGTTATCCTGTTTTGATCTGTTATTGTTCCATTTCGCGCATTAATTAAAACAATATTCAAATCATCGTCATCTGCAGGAGAAATTGCCCCAGAAACAGTTACCCCTCCGCCCACGTAATACAAACCATTAATATCAACTTGAACGCTTGCAGCAAAATTTATTCCCGAAAAAATTAGAACCAAAACAATTATGCAAATTTCATTCCTAAAAAACATTTTTATCACAAAAACCCAAACTAAACTTGTACTAACCCCTTGAGGGATACTTATATTTAAATCTTTTTATTTTCTTGAACATTGTTTCTTTTTCGTCAACCAACGAGTATTTTGTAAATATGCTTTTTGCACATAAATTGTTGTTCTTAATCAAATTAAAGTTCATTAATTAAACAAAAAAATTTCAAACCTTCTCAAATAAAATTTAAACAAACAAGCCGCCCAAACAAAAACGTTAAATACTACTTAAGACTCATCTTGAAAATGAAACAAACTAAAATCTTGCTAATTCTTATTTTTATTTTAATTCTTTCTTTTTTTGCATTCGCTGATGATAATTCTTTTTCACAACCAACAAATACCCAAACTACCCAAAATAATTCTCAACCCGAACAAATTTTTAATAATCAACCACAAAATAACCCACAACAATACAATACCCAACCTCAACAACCCCAACAATTCAATAACAATCAAAAATCACAGCCTTACAATAATCAAAACCAACAATCAAATAATAATCAACAAAATAATTCGCCCCAAGACGGAATGATGCAACCTCAATCTAATTTTGGTATGCCTTCAAGCAGTAGTGCTGATCCAGAGTATGTTGCTCAACAAAAAATGGTTGAAGGAATGACTACTGCATACAATTGGATTTCATTAAACACTACCCACTTTTCAGAAGGATGTAAGGCAAACAAAGATGATTTAATAAAAGAAATTACAGGAGTTGTTCAGAATTCAACAGAAGCATCTAATATTTGTCAGAGATTTAGTGCCGAAGTAACCGCTTGTGATCCCGAATTGTTTTGTACAACAATGCGCTCAGGAAATCTTCCACTTCCCCCTCAAACAAAATCTACTATGAAAAAGCTTGGTTATAACCCAGATACAATGAAAGCACAGGACATTACTCAAGATTTGATAATTAAAGTTTGTATTGAGCAAGCAAGTTCTGATTTAGCAACTAGAGCCGAAATGGTTACCGCTACAAAGAAAAGTATTCAAGATCAAATTCCAAAATTCAGAGCTAGTTGTGAGGAATACAAAAAGAATTCTAATCAAGGACAAAATATGCAATTACCTACGTTTAATTTTCCAACTCAACAATACGCTCCAGGCACAGGCCCTAATCAACCCGGACAACAACAAGGTAGAGTAGTTCAACAAAATCAAAATCCTCAACAAATGCAAAACCCTATGCAGCAACAAAACCCACAACAACAAAATCAAAATCCCCCTCAAGGACAACAACCAATTGGCCCTGAACAAAATGTTTGTAATTCGCAAGCCCCAAATTGTGATGCGGGTCCAGCCCCTTTTTGTGAAAACGGAAATTGGGTTTGTCCCCAAACAAATAATCCACAAGGGCAACAAACCCCACAACAACAAAATCAAACTCCCTCAACTACTGAACAAACAGTAACTACAACAACAGACACTAACCCAACAACAGAAACAACTACACCCCCACAACCAACAACAGAAGCTACTCCCACTCAAAGTGAATCTGCTGCTCCCAGTACTACTCCTGCAACAGAAGGTGGTGGAGAAACTCCAACAGTTCAAACTATAGTAGCTACAGCAATAAATAAATCAATATCAGGTCTTTTTGGAATAATGTTTGAGGGCACTCAAGCTGTTTGTGGTAATGGAATGTGTGAACCAGACCTAGGTGAAAATCAACAAAACTGTCCAAAGGATTGTACTCCAAACCAAAACAACCAAGACCCAAATTCAGCAGCTGGTCAAATGAATCCTAATCAACCAAATCAATCAAGAGGCCCCGGTTCAGGAATGTCTCCACAACAATTATGCACTTTAACTGACGATGAAATAGTTGCAGAGTACATGGGCAATATGGAATCTAATTTGACTTTGGATAAACAAAGAAATGAATATAGATGTAAACAAGAATCAACTAATACTCTTAATGAAATAAGTAGATATAATTTAGAGTCCGCAAAGTGCTTGGCTGATGCAGCACTTGACTGTGAATCAAAAAGACAAGCAGTAGCGACTTGCAATGAAATGCAGAATAGCCCAGAGACAATTGCTACAATGATTGTAAACAATATGTGTTTAAGATTTATTAGTAAGGATACAACAAAAAATAATAAACTCCTAACTCTTGCCGCAGAATTTAATCAAGCAGATCCTGCTCTCGCAAGTCAATTAAGTGATACTTCAGAGAAAAACATTGCTGACCAGAAAAGTTTGAATATTGTGAGTTACTTGTTTGGTGATGGAAATTACGCTCAAAAACTTAAAGAAAGAACTGATAAACTAATAATTGCAAGAGATAGACTTGCCTCAAAACAAAATGCTGATGATAAAGATGTCCTCGATATGCTTGATGCGCAAATAGCTGATTTAAAATCCGAGAGCGAGAAATTCTCAAATGCATTTGACATAACACGAATAGGATACTTGTTTGGAAGATAAATATTTCAAATTAGAAATATTAACCGCCCAAACTCAATTTCATTTAATCCAATTATTTTATTCATACACAACAGTAGAGTTTTTTCCACTAATCATTTTGATTACTGCATCATTTGCTGTCTCTCTTTGTCCACTTGAATTGAATATAATTGTTCCAGAGTATCCTTCGTAATTTTTCTTATTTATTAAATATTCTCTAATTTCACTTGAGCTAGTAGCACCATTTTTTATTGCTTCAATTACTAAAGTTGTTGCATCAAATGCTGTTGCTGCAGATAATGCAGTTGGCTCTTTTCCGAAACGAGCTAAATATTTCTGGTTGAATTCGCCTGCTCGCGCAGATTCTTTTTTTGTATAATAATAAACTCCATTACTCGCTTCTCCAGTAGACTCCAAGAAAGCATCGCTTTCCGCACGTGCAAAAGTAATGAAAACTGATTTAGTGTACCCAAGTTCTTTAAGTTGTTTATCAAAGTCAGCTTGTTCTGAATCTGCAGCTAACACAACAAATACACAATCTGCACTTGAATTTTTTAATCTAGTAATTTCTGTACGAAAATCTTTTTGATTAGGAGTTGTTTTTATTTCATTAATTAACTTCAAGTTTGTTTTTTGCAATTCTTCTTTGAATGTATCATTAGTTGCTATTGCAAAAGAATTGTCTTCATACACAACATCAATTGTTGAGTAACCCTTACTTTGTATAAGTTCAAGCATCTTTTTTTGCATCCCTCTATCGCTTGGTGTCATTGAAATATAATCTTTTGATTTAGCCCAATTTAGTTCAAGTGTCATCCAAGGAGAAATAAAAACAGTGCTTGTTTTTTGAGCAACCGGTATTACTACTTCGCCAAATTCTACCCATTCAGGCCCAATTACCGCAATTACTTTATCTATTTGGGTAAGTTTTGTTGCTGAAGTTACGGCATTAGCCACGTTGGAAGTAGTATCTTCAATTGAATAATCTACAAAATTATTTGAATCTTCTATTGCTAATAAAAATCCATTTTTACCTGCTTCGCCGGCAAATGCAGCATATCCAGTGAGTCCAAACAACCCGCCTATTTTTGGTTTTTGGAGAGTAAGCATGCTTGGAGAATGATTAAATACAAATACCCCTGTTGGGTTTTGCACCAGTACTAATCCAATTACTAATATAGCGACTACTAAAATACTCCCAATCAATAATCTCTTTTTCATAAAATCACTTCCTCCAGTTGCTTAGTCAATAACGAAGCTTCCTCTTCTCGCGCTTTTATAAATGGGGGCTCTTATACAGAACTACTTTAAAGCTTTCGCAAGAGTAGTTATATATGGAATTAACAGAATTGCAAGACCTAGGTCTCACAGTTGGAGAAATAAAAGTTTATTCTGCACTTTTGGACTTAGGGGAGTGCACTAAAACCACTCTTTTGCGTAAATCGCAAGTTTCATCCTCAAACCTTTATATAATCGCCGATAAATTATTAGAAAAAGGATTTATTTCAAAAGTTAAAAAAAATGGGGTAGCACACTTTTTACCAGCAAACCCAAAAAAAATTCTTGAGTTTATAAACAAAAAAGAAGAACAACTTTCTAATGAAAAAAAAGTTGTTGGAGAACTGATGCCACTATTGTTATCAAAGTTTGGTAAAAGCAAAAGCGATGTTAATGTGGAAGTTTTTTCAGGTTGGGATGGAATGAAAACAGTTTTTGATGACAGGATTCTGGAAGCAAACGAATCCCCACATTATGTTTTTGGGGCAAGTCTTGGAGAAGACACAAAAAAAGCCGATTTATTTTTTGCAGCATTTAACAAAAAAAGAATAGAAAATAACATTACAACAAAAATTATTTTCAACACAATAGTAAAGACTCAACGCAGTAGAATAAATCTTTTTCAATCAAAAAATGCAGAAGTACGGTTTCTTGACCAAATAACTCCTGCAGAAATTCACATTTATAACCAAACAACTTTAATTATTCTCTTAACAAAAAACCCTTTAATTATGCGCGTAAGAAGCAAAGATGTTGCACAAAGCTTTAAACAATACTTCAATATTTTATGGAAAGATGCAAAAGAATAGAAAGTACCCCGACCCGAGTTTCTAACTCTTTAAATTTTCTTTCCCTTGAGAGTAATCGTTTTTATCCCGCCGCTATATTCAACAGTTATAATTGTATTAGTAGAATTAGACTCTTCTTTGATTGAAACACTCTGACCATCCACAAACGCCATGAAGTTTCCTTTGGCTAGCATTGCAGGTATTGTTATGACTGCAGACCCATTTGTCTCACTAGAATCAGCAACTGTAAAAGTGATTACGCTTGTACTCTGATTAAAAGCCAGAGCCGAAACAGAGGAAGCGGAACTTACTAAAATGTGATGACACTCGTCACCTGATGAAATCAAATAATCATAAGGTGGTTTTTGTTCTTTCAAAAAGAGTGTTCTGGCATTACCGCTTAAGATGTTACGAGCAGCACTATATTCTAAATTAGAAAAAAGACGCATCCAATGCCCAATAGCATCAGCTGGCGCCCCATCACTTGTATTACTTGAATAGTTGAGCCATCTTTCTAGGCCATTTTGACCCCCGCCTGCATCTGAACCAAATAAAATACGAGAGTTCCATGTTTGGAAGAACTGTCTCCACTCTTCTTTTAACTGACCCTTATCAGATTGACTTGTGAGAAGTGCCCAATTAGAATTGGATTGCGGCAAAGGGTTTTGCATATTCTGAATCCCCGCGGTATCAAAATACAAATTAGGGTATCTTAAGAGAAAGTCGTTGAGTTTCGCACTATCGAGTGGCATGTTATTAAAGCCTAGGTGCGCCCAAATTAAAATAGCGTCTTTGTTATGACTCAACATTTTTTCAAACGCGACATTAGCAGCAGAATCATCAGGCACGAAGTGAAACGAAATAGGGACGTGGTATTTAGCTGACAAATCCACTAGCGCAAGCCACACTGAATTGTCTGCAGGAACATAAACAGTTGGAGGCGAAATTATGTCTCCGCTATAATATCTTAAATTAGTTTCTCCTATTCCGTAAAATTTTCCTGTTTTTAGTTGTGCCTCAGCAAATCTAACAAATGCTTGGCCTTGCGTTAACCAAGTTGAAGGCTCTGGAGAGTCAGGAGTATCTACAAACGCTATAAATCTACCAGGATATTTAGAGATAGCTTCAAGCGAACTCGAATCATCATCCCCATCAATAGGATACAATAATGACATACTCACACCCGCCTTATCCATCTCTGAAATTATTTGGGATGTGCTAACTTTGGACATTATGTGAACATGGGAATCAAAAATATCTAACTTTCCCCTGCCCGCAGATTGGTTGATACACGCATCAACAGAGTTGATGACTGTAAGCACACATTTATTATTTATACAATTAGAACCTGCATTACAATTTGGATTATTATATTGACAACCCAATTTTAAGGTACACTGATTGTTAACACAATTATAATCGGATTCACAAGAAGGATTATTATATTTACAACCTTGAGAAACCGAAGACTGCTGAATGGACTGTTGCTGAGTCGCTTCTTGAGAATTAGATGGTTGCGTAGTGCATCCAAAAAATAAAAGCAAAACAATTAACAAAATTATTCCAAAAACAATTTTTTTCATTTATGCCCAATAAACAAGAAGTTAGAAGTAGTATAAAAAAGTACCCCGACTGGGATTCGGACCCAGGTTAATGCCTAATTCCATTTTTCGCTTGGGGTTATCGAGCGCTAAAGCGCGAAGATAGCCCTTTCGCGAGCCTGTATTAAGGCTCTGAGAAGGCACTGTGCTTGACCGCTGCACTATCGGGGCAGCCTGAACCGATAGGGCTTTTTTTCGCGAACCTTTTTTCAAAAGGCTCCTGCACTATCGGGGCTTCTTAAGAAATTCTTTCTTTGATTAGGTTTATATTGTTTATTGGCTTACTTTATCCGAGAACTAACATGGATATTAAAGCTGTTTTACTGGATCTTGATGGCACTCTAATTGATTCTATCCCTCTAATCATGGCGAGTGACAAAACCGCTATTGAAGAATTTGGATTTAAGGTATCTCATCAAGAGTTAAGGGAATTGTCCATGTGTCACTCACGCGACATAGCCTATTATTTAATGGATTCAAAGAAAACTAGTTTTGACATATTTAAGTTTGTTGAGTTTAGAAGAAAGACTTTTGTAAAATTGTTAAGAAAATGTAAAGCGAGAAATCTTTGGTTTAAAGATGCAAAACCTTTCATTGTTGAAATGTGCAAAAAATATCCTTTAGCAGTTATTACTGGTTCAAGACATTTGTTTGTAAATGAAGTTTTTGATAAAAAAACCAAAGATTGTTTAAAATTTATAATTACAAGTGATGATGTGGAACACAAAAAACCAGATATTGAACCATTACTTAAAGCAATAAATAAAATGCACTTGAAAAAAGAAGAAGTTATTTTTGTAGGAGACTCTATTCAAGACGGGTTAATGTGTCAAAGACTCGGAGTAAAGTTTATTGCTAAACTCGGCGGAATTTCTACAGAGAACCAATTAAGAAAATTTAACCCGATTTTTGTAGCAAAGGACTTTGATGAAATAAAAAGATTTATTGAATTATTTGAAGATATTTAAAATCCAAACACTTATTTAATTAAAGCAACTGTTAATTGTTTTTTAGTTTTCCATCTTTAGTTAAAACTCTTTCATCTACTAAAGCAAGTTTTTCTTCTAAGAGAGGCAAATTAATCAAAGTATCCTTGCACCCATCTTTTAATAATAAAACTGATTGAGGGATAACCCCTGCGCTTTTTGCGAGTTCAAAAGCCATTACTGCTTCATGAAAACAAGATACACCTATTGCGGCTTTTGGTTTGTGTTTTTCTAGTATTTTTTTTACCATGCTCCCGCCAGGAACAATAAACGTTTTTTTGTAGCCCATTTTTTTAGCAAGTTTAACAGCTTCATCAATGTTGCATCCGCCACAGTGTTTGCAGTGAATCCCTTCTTCATCAGTTGTTGCTTTACACACTTTAATATTTCTTGAGCAATGGGGTAAAAACAAAACTCTTTCATCAAGCGGCACTTTTCTAAACTCTGGTTCATAAATAGTGTTTCTTAATTCAACGTGAGTGTATTGTATCATTGTGTCGCTTAAACCTAAAGATTTTCCGATTCCTTCCGCAGCGCTAGCTGCATTAAAATGCGCTCCTGCATCAGCAACTTTTCCTATAGCAGACCTAATTTTTGTATAAATGCTATCAGACATGATAAAAGTAAAAGAAAAACTATTAAAAAATAGACACTAACTAAAAATTGAATTAATTTAAAATAAAAACCACTTTATTTGGTTTCTTTTGGCGGCCAAGCCCCAAGTGCTTTTTGTTGTCTAACACGAACATTTCCCCTAAACACCCTACTATTCACGTACTTTCTTAAAAACTCAATTTGAGCCTTAATTGGTTTCTTTGGTTTAGCCGGTGATTTTGGGGTAATTCTTTTCCTACCCATACAAATAATATGAACAAAAAAGAATTAAAACAGAGGTTTTGAAAATAAGTACCACTGGGCCAACTTAGGGCAGTTACATATTCTTGTATGTACTTCCATCTCTTAATTCAACAAACAGTACACGAATTATTTTTTCTTCCCAAAACACTGTGTAAGTTACTCTGTAACTTGAAAGCCTTATTCTATAAGTGTCATCTACACCACTAATTTTTTTTAAATCATATTCTTTTGCTGGGACTGGCGCTTCTTGTAGTTTAAAAAAAAGCTCTTTTAATCGACTCTTTAATTTTTCATTACAATCCTTCAAGGATTTATCGACTTTGTTGCTAAATCTGATTTCAAACAAACACAACACCTTTTCATTAACCAAACACCTCTTTCATTGATTTTTCTTTTCCAGAAAGCATTTCTTTTTTGATTAACTTGATTTCAGCAAGCTCTTTAGCCGAAACCTTTTCATCAGAAATAAGAACACGTTTAACTGTCTCAACTTCTTTTTTTAGAGACAGAATTTCTTTATACAACAAATCCATAGTAACAGTTTGACCCATAAAACATCACTAATAGTAATACTCTCTCAAACCTTATAAAAAACTATTGAAACTAGAAAAAACATAAAAAAATCACACTAAAAAGATAAGTGCCGCTGGGCAAGTAAAGCCTTGTGGTGTGATGCCACCCTGTTCTCTCGCCCTTAAACATTGTTTTTTTTATTACATTGAACTTCTTTTTGTTTTTTTCCATTCTTCCAATCCTTTATTTAGGATTATGTGTAGTTCTAATTTATTGCTATTTAGTATTAGTCCTTTATTAACTGCTTTTAATATTTTTTCGCACGTATCTGCCCATTCAAATATTATTATTTTTTTGTTTGTTATTTTTATTGTATTTTCTAAAGCCTGTTGTATTTGTTTCTCATTGAAATACATAAATAACCCATAACAATAAACTAAGTCATATTTCTTGGGAGGGGCGGATTTTACAATATCTAGTTCATATACTTTTAGTCCTTCTTTTTTTGCGGCCTGTAAATATTCTTTTTGTATGTCGCACCCCTCTAAATTAAATTCCTTATTTATTGGTTTCATTAGTCTGCCCCAACCGCACCCAATTTCTAAAATACTTTGAGGCGCGTATTGTTTTAATGCGTTCTTTAGTTCATTTACTGTGGGTTCTATTATTGAAGCGTCTTTTTGTTCTTTGTATACTTTTTCTGTGTATTTGTTATTTTTCAACCAATCGTTTAAATAATTTCTTTTGTTTTGGAATAAATTCATCTTAATCACCCACAAACCCTTACCTGTTCTTGCTCTGTTAAAAGTATTAGTTTTTTCTCATATTTATTTAGTTTGTTAGAATCACACTAAGTATGATGCCGCTGGGCGGAATCGCACTACTATGCGAAACTAACTCATCTGTTCTCACTCGTATCAGAAACAGAGCAGAACACTTTTATGAAAAGTATTAAAGAATACCCCAATTATTTTCGGGTCATTCTTTTTAAATCATTATTTAACTGAGTACTGGATTTGCCTACTGACCCATCATTAAGCCACTCTCTCATCTGTGAAAATGACACCAGCTTGGACCCTGGTTCCATAGCATCAATTTCAATTGCTCCCTTAACTCCTTTCTTTTCAAGGTCTGCCCAAACTCTAAGAACCCGTGTCTTAATTGCGGGTCTTCCTTTACAAATGCTTGCAAGCGTCCGAACATAACCATAAGCATCGTCTATTCTTCCCGTACGAATTAAAATTCCTTGACTACCTTTTTTTAAAGTTGGATTTAAATAACCAGAAACAACGGCTTTTCCTCTTGAATGACTTGGTTCCTTTCTTTTTATTTTATCTCGGACTCTTTGTAACAATTTTAACATCTTCGTTGAACCAACCACAGTCATTTCTCAATCACCTTATTTACAATTTAATTAAGTATTATTTAAACTTATGCCACTGGGCGGAATCGCACCGCCGACCTCCTGATTATGAGTCAGGCGATCTAACTGCTGATCTACAGTGGCTGAAGTAATTTGTCTTCTAAAGAAAACCTTCTTAGAAAGATTTTAATACTTGCTTTTGGTGCGCCTAAAGTTAGTGTTTGCCTAGTTCACTTTTTCGCCGCATCTTTTTCTTGTTTTTCCAAAATCTCTGCGAGCCATCTAAATTGCCTAATCACTCTTCTACTGTCCCTGACCCCTAAAACCTCTGCCAATTGTCTGTTCAATTCAATTTTGAATGGATGATTTTCAACATTTGTTCCGTGTTTTTCGGTTATTCTTAGCCAAGTAAAAATTCTTCCAAGAACTTCTTCCGCTTTTTTTCTTCTTTTTGGATCAATTCTAGTATTAGTTATTCTTGCTTCGTCAAGAATTATTCTTGACATCAGTTTTTGGGCAAGAGCAACTGTTTGTTTTTCTTTTTCTGCGGAAGAAAGATTACTTTTTCTTATTCTTTCGCGCAATACCCCTCCAACAATCTCATTAGTATGGTTTTTGACTCGCATAGCCACTTTTCTTTTTTGGCAATAATGTTCTACTTCATCTGCAATTTTTTTGGACACGGCCACTAACAATCTTTTCATGCGGGCACCATTCACAAGTCAGGGTTTCCCAATCTGCTTTTTACCGTAAGAGTGCTTCCGTGTAGTACTACTCTGTCAGCGTATCCCATAAACAAACTTGTTTCTAGTACTCCTGGTATTCGTTTTGCTTGGTAATCAATGTCTTCAAGCGAATATATTTCATCAAACTTTATGTCAACAAAGTAGTGTCCTGTTTCGCTCATCACGGGTTTGTCACCTATTTTCCTTAGTTTGGCTTCGCCTAAATTCATTACTTGGGATAGGGTTTTGTTTATTGCAAATGAACTTACTTCTACGCACATTCCACAATTTAATCGAGGAACAAAGTTTTTTTCATCACAAATAACAACTAGTTCTGCTGCATCTTGTGCAATCATTTTGTCTCTAATTAATGAAGTGGTTTCGTTTGAAATATAATTAAAGTCCTCATCTGCTTGGTCAACAAAATCAAATGCTAAATCAATATCAACATCATTTAATGAAACAGTTGGTAATTTTAATTGAGAGCAAAGTATTCCCATTGTGTGGGCAGTCGGAACAACTCTTATATTTAATCCATTTGATTCAACGTATAGTGCTAATTTTTTTAAGAAAGCTTCGTTAGTGGGGCCCGTCCCAAAAGAAACTACGGATTTGTTTTTAATATATTTCTCTAAGAGTGCTTCTACTCGGTCATCTGTAATCATTGTTTCACTATTTGATATAGCTTTTCTTGAATAAAAAACCAGCGTTTAAGAAAAAAAATAAGAAAAACTCGTTATTTAATTCTTAGCTTTCTTTTGTGCTGCAAGTAACATATCTCGTGCAGCTCTTGCTTCAGCTATAGCTTTTGGGCTAATAGTTCCCTTTGAACCAATAGTCATTTTTATTTGTGGTGTAGGTATCCCTTTTGTAACCCCTGTTCCAATTGTTACTTTTTTAGTTCCAATTCCACCCATTACTCTTCTATTCCCAACTCTTCCAAGACCCATTAAATCACCACAAATATTGTATTTTCGGTTGTTAATATACTTTCCTAGTATCTAAATTTCATTTTCTCCAACTTACTTTTACATCATCTGTTCTTTGTTTTGGCAATATTCCAAAAAATTTGTTTCTTTCACCTTTTGTGGAAGTTAATAATCCTAGCCATGCTATCATCGCAGCATTATCTGTCATTACTTCTTCAGGCGGAACAAATAACTTTGCCCCTCGTTCTTCGCACATTTTTCCAACCATTTGTTGTAGTGCTTTTGAGCACCCTACTCCGCCCCCAAGTAGTACTTGGTTTTTTTGGGTGTATGCAAGTGCACGTTCAGTTACTTCTGTTAGCATTGCAAATGCATAATGTAGTGTTGAGTAAACTAAATCCTCTTTTCTTATTTTTCCTTGTTCAATTTGAGGAATTTTGTTAACCGCATTAGTAAATAATCCCGAGAAAGTTAGATCCATTCCTTTTACTGTATAAGGGAGTTCAATTAATTCTCGTGGTGAAGCCACTGCTTCACTACGCCCCACAAAAGCATCTGCTTTTGCAAGGTTTCCTTTAAAATATATTTCATCAAGTGTTGGTCCTGCAGGAAACCCTAACCCTAGTTCTCTTCCAAACCCATCCAAAAAATTCCCTATTCCACTATCAAGTGTTTCACCAAATACTCTGTAATACTCATTTTCATAGCGAATTACTTGCGTATTTGCTCCTGAAGCATAAAGAATTACTGGATCAGTTGCGGAGCAAAGTTTTCTTCCAATTTCTATGTGCGCAACGCAGTGATTCACTCCGATTATTGGCCTATTTATTTTTTGAGAAATTTGTCTAGCTGTTATTGCTCCAACACGAAGTGCATTTCCAATTCCTGGGCCAGCACTGAATGCAACTAAATCAATTTCCTTTAAACTCACTTTAGCTTTTTCTAAAGCTGATTTTATAACTGTCGGAGCGGCTTTGTAGTGATGTTCTGCCAAATCTCGAGGAATCATTCCCCCTTTTTCTGTAGTATAAGATTCTTTTTCATTTGAGAGTATCTCACAAATTGACTTTTCATAACTTTCTTTTTCAATATCGCTTTTTACAACACTCACTCCAAAAGTGTGTGCAGTTGATTCAAACGCAAGGCAATTCATTTCATCACCATAATATACATTGCTATTGCAAACAAATTGTATATTAGGTGTGCAATATAGACTTGGGTTAATGAATTAGTTTTCTTGTACCAGTAAGCAAGTATTAGTCCTAAAACAAATACTCCAACTAATTCAGCAATTGAATTATATCCAATGTGTGCAAGTGTAAAAATTATTGTTGCGATTATTATTCCAGTTCTTTTCACAAGGAATGCTCTAAAAAATATCTCTTCAATAAAAACAATTATTATTACAGTTAAGATAAACAATCCAAGACCATTTAATATTTCCCCGTTTACTATTTGGCTTACTTTTTCCAAATCATTTAGTCCAATTAAGCTCAACAACCCAACAAGTACAAAATAAGCTACAAGCATTAAAATTAGTAAAGTGATTGAACCAGTTAGTTCTTTTTTCCAACCCTTAAACTTTGAAAACATTTCTAATTTTATTTTTTCCCAAGACCAACTTTTAATAACCCTTAACCAGAAGAACGGAAAAACAAGTAAAAAAAACATTAGTAGCCAGTAAAGCATGTTCAATAGAGATTGTAACTTGTTTTAAATGTTTCAAGTCTTAAGAGAAGGAAAAAAAGTTTAAAAGGCAAAGGGAGAAATTAAGAATAAGAATTTAAAAGAAAAAAAGAAGCCCTTTATTTCTTCTTTGTTTCCATGTATCCGCATTTTCCGCAGCCGTATCGGTCTTTGTGATCAGCTAAAAATACGCCTGGCCCGCACTTTGGACAGAATTTATTTTTTCTTTTAAGTACTCCAGTTGTAACATCGTACATTGCAGATTTTGATATTTTTTTTGCTTCTTTTTCAGCCATTCATATCACCAAGTATTTATTTCTTAAAACTCGCAGGAGCATTAGCATCAGCTTCCGCTTCATTCTTCTTTTCTTTTCCAAAGTTTCTAACAATTATGTGTTTTGGTTCTGTTTTCTTCAGTTCTTCAACAGTCGCATATATTCTTGCGTGTACTTTTGCTTTTGATGAACCAAATTTTGAAACAACTTTTGTAATTGCAATTTTTTCAGCTGATGTATCAAGCATTGCAGCTAACTTTTCTCTTATTTGTACTTTTGAAGGAATGGTTTTTTCGTGCATTTCAAAAACCGATTCTGTTCTTTTTAATAATTCATTTTTTTTCTTGCTCAGTACTTTTAGTTCCATTTGTATTCACCTTTAAACATTTATCTACTTAATCTTAAAGCAAACTTTCCTCTTCGAGTTATTCCCATTTTTTTAGCTATTTCTGATTGTTCAGGATTTATTATTACAACATATCCTCTCCAAAAAGTAGTAAATGTTGTTTCGTTGCAGTTAGGGCAGACAGCGCCTTCTTCAACTATGAATCTACAATTTCGACATGCTTTTTCTTTTAACATCCAAAATCCCTCTAGTTTAATCCTTTTTCTCGCCTTTGTTCTTTTCTTTCTTAGCAGCTTTTTCTTCTTTTGACAATCCTTTTACTTTTTCTTTTGTTCCTTTTTCGTCTATTTTGCCCCAATCAGCTTTTCCTAAGAAAGGTTGTCTCATTGTTAGCCCTATCTTTGAGCTTGATGTATCTCCTTTTAGAGAAATTGTAACTATTCTTGCTAGAACATTGTCTTCTGGAACTAATTTTTTATCACTTTTCTTTCCAACAAATCCTGGTAATTTAGAATCATAATTAATGAAGTCATCCATTATTTGGCTTACATGAATTAGCCCTTCAATTGGACCTATTCTTACAAATGCACCAAATTCTGTTGCTTCTGTGATTGTTCCTCTTGTTACTTCTTGTATGTGTGGTTTATAGGTAAGCATTTCTATTTCTGCTTCGTAGTATGCTGCACCGTCTCCGGGTATTACGTGTCCTAGTCCAACTTCGCCAATAGCTGTTACTGCAATTATTACGCCATATTCTTCATTTATTCTTCCTTCGTAATCTTCTCTGCAAATATCAAGTAATGAATCTTTTACTTTAGCCCCTAATTTTTTTGCTGGAACTCTTACTTTGTCAACAATTTTTGTAGTATAGAACATTTGCTCACCTTCAAGTAAAAATTAACTTTAATTTCATTATCAAAACGCTTAGTTTTGCTCACCAATATTAGCTTAATTTCTAGCCTTAACACTAAGGCAGGATTAATTAATTAAGAAAACGCCATGTTTAAAAACCATCACTTTTGGCTTAAAAACAACAAAAAAATTACTCGTTAAGTCCAAAACCTGTCCAGGTTTTAGCGTTCTTTTACTCTTCTACTACTTCGCCCGTGTCAATATAAGTTAAACTTCTGATAAAAATGGTCTTTCCGCCTTCTTTTTTCACTCGCTGTCTGAGATATTTATCGTTTGTTGCAATTACATACTCTTTGCTTAGAGTTACAAGTTCTGAATCAACATCATTTATAGTACTATCAATTGTTTTCACATTGTTTTTTTGGAGTATTTCTTCAACAATTCTTACCTCATTTTTTATTTTTTTATCCTGTTTTGACAACCCATTAAGTTCAACAAGCACTCGGCTTAGTGTGTAAAACTCAGCAGGAATTTTTTCTTTGATTTCTTCAAGACCATGTATTTTTTGCCTAACCATAGTAAGCAAAAAATTTGTATCTAAAAGTACTTTTATTTTAGCCATACTTAACTTCACTCCATTTGGATATTAATCTATTTGCAACAAACCCAATTAAAACCCAAATTTACATGTTTGATGACAAATAGATTGTTCCAGTTCCGACAAGTGCTAGCACTATTGAAATGGTAATGTAATCCACATTGAATGCTGAATTAAACACTAAGACAACAAATGTAAGCGATGATAAGAAACACAATAGCCCAAATAATAACAAAATGTTTCTCATTAATGAACGCTTTAGTTTAATTCCTTTTAATTTTGTTTCAGCCAAATCTTTTTGAACCATGGCAATTAACTTTTTGTTTTCTTCAGCCATCATGTATGCTTCTTCATTTAGTTTTGCTACTTTTGAAACTGAATCAGAAACAGTTGCTTGGAATCTCTTTTGATCTTCAGAAAAAGCTAATTTGTTTTTTAAAAATTCTTTCTCAATTGAACTAGATAATTCAGATTTTCTTGTATCCATTTCTTTGTCAATAAATTTTCTTGAATCTTCTTCAATTTGCTCTTTTTTTGATTCAACTTTTGCTCCAACTAATTTATCTATTTCTGATTTTAGGAGAGTGAATGTGTCTGCTTGGGCTATGAGGAGTAATCTTTTTGCTTGCCCTTCTTCAACTCCAAGTGTTTCAAGAGTGCTTATTATTTTTTCCTCACTTTCATTATCTTGAACCATTTTTTGTATTATTTGGATTATACTTTTTTCTTCAACCATCTTAATCACTCCTTTGCTTGATCTCTAAGCCCTTGATAAACTCCATCTCCAAGTCCGCCAGAACTTTCATTTGAACCAGGAATAAAACCAATTGCGGGCATTTGTCTATCAGAAAGGGCAACAAAAAGCCCTGTATAGTCACTTGGAATAGTAATAACTTCTTTTGGGGCTAATTTTTCAATAAAAACTATTGCTTGGGTTTTCTCTAATTTTTGTAGCCCCGCAAGTTCAGTAACAGGATAAATAGATATATTATTTATTTCTCTTCCAGATAAGTTAGCTAAATAAACTGTGTCAGAATAATATTGAAAAAATATGCTTGGTTGCATAAAAAAAGAAAATGTGAATGCAACTAAAAACGCACAAAGCACAAACAATAATGCTCTTTTCTCATTTTTTTTAGAGAACCGCTCATCATAACGCGCAAGAGTTCTTTCAGGAAGCATTTTTCCATTAGAAACAGTTTTTATAGATTGATTAATTTCTTTTTGGCGAGTAACAAATTCTTGTTGGTTATATTTATCCATTTTCTTTAATTCGCCTACTCTTAATCTATCCATTGGCTCTGTTTCGCCTAGATCAATTATTAGATTATCCACTAAAACAATAAGACTTTTTCAAATAAAAGCTTTTAGTTGAAGAAAAACGAGTTTTTATTTTATTGTATTTCGCCGTAGGCTATTAGTCTCCATTGGCCATTAAGGTTTTTACTTATTGCTACTTTTTCTCCTTTTTGGGCAATTACTTCATTTTTCAAATTAAGTGTTGTTGCTTTAGCATCAGATTTTATTACAAATCCAACTACTGTATTTGTTCCGATTGTAATAACTAGTGGCTCAGTTACTTTTATAGTAGTTTTTTGTGACGCACTGTTCGCTTCATTTTTCCCAGACGCCCCTTTTGTTTGGTTTTTCATGTTCTCTTCTATCATTCTTTCAAACATATTTACTTTTAGCACAAGTTCACGCACTGGTTTTGGCGCCGTATTTGGTTTTACTGCTATTTGCCCGCGCAATTGATCATTTTGTGCAACGCTTGGATCAAGTGTTGTTCCGAGTGCAATTAATCCGCCAGGTCTTGCTTTTTGTATGAATCCTTGATCAGTGGATATGCTTGTTACTTTTGTTAGAGTACTCCCTTTTAATCCAGGGCAAAGTTCAATTTCGTCCCCAACTGCAACTACTCCTTGTGCTATGCTTCCACCAATTATTGCTCCTTTTAAATCTTTTATTTTTGTTCCAGGTTTGTTTACATCAAAACTTCTTGCAATAAACATTTTTAGTGGTTTTGATAAATCAAAATCGGGTGTCGGAATGTGTGTTTCTATTGCTTCAATTAGTGAATCAATGTTTGCTCCAAAGTTTGCTGCAGTCGGAATTATTGGTGCAGTAGTGTATCCATACCCATCAAGAAAATTTCGAATTGCTTTGTAATTTAACAGGGCTTGTTCTTTTGTTATTAAATCAATTTTGTTTTGAGCAACAACAACTTTATCCACTCCTGCAAATTTTAGTGCCATTAAGTGTTCTATTGTTCTTGGTTGTGGACAGGCTTCGTTTGCCGCAATTACTAGTACTGCTCCGTTCATTAGTGCTGCTCCAGATAACATAGTAGTCATTAGTGTTTCATGCCCCGGGGCATCAACAAAACTAACTATTCTTTTGCTCACTACTTCGGCTGATTTTCCACTGTATTCTGGTTTGTTACTATAAGTGGTTCCAGAGTCAGTTTTTAATTTATAAAAAGTAACATCTGCATATCCAAGTCTAATTGATATTCCTCTTTTCATTTCCTCACTATGTGTATCACACCATTTGTTTGTCAGAGCTTTTGTTAGAGATGTTTTACCATGATCAACGTGTCCAATCATCCCGATATTTATTTCTGATTGATCAACATCTTTTTGTTTTTTTTGTTGAGGTGAACAAACACTAGCAGTTATTTCAGCTGGTTTAATGTTGTGTTCTTTGTGCTCAACATGTTCTTTGTGTTCAACCTGCTCTTTATGTTCAGTATGAACTTTTTGTTCAGTAGAAATTTTGTGTTCAACATGCGCTTTGTGTTCAGTAGAAACTCTTTCAGCAGTTAATTTATGTTCAGCATGAACTTTAGTTTCATGGTCTTGTGGAGAAGTGGTTTTTAGACTTTCAGCTTTTTCTGAATGGGTTTTTTGCTGAACTTCTTCAACCACTTTTTCAACAATTTTTTTCTTTGCTTTTATTTTGATTTCTTTTGGACTGGAGTCTACTGGCAAGTCTTTTTTTTTCACTGTTTTTTTTACAGTTTCTTCGCTTTCTTTTTTCTTTCCAGTCAAACTCTAACACCCGTTATTTTTATTTTAATGTTTTGCTTTTTTTACTCCACTACCTAGTTCTTCGCTTCCTGCTTGTTCAAGACTTTTCTTAATTAGTCTTTCTTTTGCACTTAATGCGTCGTCACCAGTAGCTTCTTTCTTAGCTAGTATTTGTGAAATATCAACTGCTCCAACTTTTGTAACAACAATATTTAGTTGTGCAATTTCGTTGCTTATTGTGTTTCCTCTTACAGAAATTCTTTTTCTCTCTCCTTTTTTTGTTGCTCTAAATCCTGCGGCACCTTTAGTAAAGATCTTTTTTCTTGCAGATCCAACCATTGACACATTCATAGGGAATCCTTGTTTATCGCTTCCGCCGGTTATTTTTCCTTCGTAGCCAGCTAAGCCTAATTCATCAAGCTTAACTACTTCTCCTATTTTTTTCCCCAAAAACAATTCTTGTTCTTGGCTTGCTGTATATCCTTTACCTGTTTTTTGATCGCTTATTACGAACTTCATTCAAATCACCCATTCATTAAAAATAATGCCTCTAGAAACCATTTTATTCCTTCCTAGCCGGCCAATTTTATAATATTCTTCTTATTCCACCCTTTGTTTGGATTTTATTTTTTCAAGTAATTGTTTTTCATCAACAGTAAAATCACTTGAATATTTTTCAAGTTCAGCATATTGTTTTGCAGGAATGCAAGAATAGAGGTGTTCTCCTTCAGAAAGGTTTCTGCCTATGTTTGCCCCATCTATAGAAACCGCCATTTCATCCCCTTTTTTTGCTTCTTTTACTGCTTTTCCTTCGTTTTGAATACCCTCAACTTTACCTACTTCTACTCCACTAGAATTCATTAGTTTACAGCCTTCTCTTAGCTTACCCTCAAGTATTCTTACTCCAACTATTGCAGGCTTTGTATTTCGAAATACTTTTCCTCGTAATACTTCAAATTCTACTGGCCAAATTAAGCAAGCCATTTCATTTTGTTTTTCAAGTCTTTTTGCTTCTTCTACCCACGCACGATAATTTTCAATTAAATGGTAAATTACTTTTTCGTTAAATATTTTTATTCCTCGCTTGTCTGCCTCAGCCACCGCATCAGCATCAACTAAAACATTGAATGCTAAAACTACTCCAAGTAATGGATCATCACACTTAAGTGAGGCTGCTTCCATCACATCTTTTCTTGTAACATTTCCAATATCCGCTTTTCTAAGTAAATATTTTTCTTTTTTTAGTAAATTCATCATTGCTTCAAGTGAGCCTATCGCATCAGCTTTTACAATTAATCCTTTATTATCAGAAACGTATTGTGTTTCTTTGAATTCTGCTTTTAGTTCTTCCATTTCTTTTCCTGTTTTTATTCCACTAAGTGTTGCTCCTGCTAAAACGTCTTCCAGTCCAGGAGCCGATATTTTTACTCCTGTTGCAGCAGTAACGCTTTTTACTGATGAAAATTTTTCTTTTGTTAAACTCATTTCTTGCATTGGTTTTGGTTCAAGTAGCGCTCTTATTTTTGTTTTAATTACGCCTTTTTTTCCAACAACCACAATTTCATCATTCACATGCAGTGTTCCTTGGTAAAGTATTACATCAATTGTTATTCCAAGTCCTTTTTCTTCTTTTGATTCAAGTACTGCTGCTTTTGCTACTTCATCATTATTAATGTCAAGTTTTTTTTCTAAGTATCTTTGTGATAATCCAGATAGTAATGTTAATAATTCTGCCAATCCTTCTTTTGTGTGAGCTGAAACTGGAACAATCGGGATTTGTTTTCCAAAAGCACATCTATCAAATCTTTCTCCTTCAAATCCATGTTCATATAATTTTCCGACTAAAGTGTATAATTTTTCATCAAACAATTGTTGGCTTCGCTTGTCGTGGGTTGCAAGATTTTCAAGAAAACTTCCTTCTTTTGAAGAATAAAATGGAATTAAATCTATTTTCGTCATTGCTATTACAAATGGAACTTTGAATGCGCGTAATATCTCTATTGCTTCTATTGTTTGTGGTTGTATTCCTTGCATTGCATCAATTACTAGTATTGCGAGGTCCGCAATTCCGCCTCCGCGTTTTCTTAAGTTTGTGAAAGCTTCATGTCCAGGCGTATCAATAAATAATAATCCGGGTATTGTTAGAGTAAAACCAAATTTTTTTATTATTGGCCCAGCTAGTGCTTGTATTGTACTAATTGGTACTTCTGTTGCCCCAATGTGCTGAGTTATTGCGCCCGCTTCTTTTGCTGCAACGCGTGAACTTCTAATTGCATCCAAAAGAGAAGTTTTTCCATGATCAACGTGACCAAGAACAGTAATTATTGGTTGTCTAATCATACTCATTCATCCCAATTATTTTTTTACTTATTTTTTATTTTCTTTTTCCGCAATTTCTTCTACACTTTTGTTTTTATATTTTCTCCAAGATTTTAATGCAGGTTCGCTTCCAAGCACACTAGCAAAATCATTCTCCTCATATTCAAATAATTCATCATCTTTAAAGAATCTTGCAAGTTCGTATTTTGCAACTTCTTCGTTTGATGATGTGTGAACTTCGTTTTCAAATTCATCTTTTATTTTGTTACAAACGTTTAACGCATTTTTTCCAGCTACTGCAATTAATACGCATGGAACATTAAGAGCAGCACTAATTTTTTCCAACTGATTAGGCTCTTTTTCTTTTTTAGCTTTTTGTTTGAGATTGTGTACATCAAGGTTTTCTGCCTTGATGCCCTCAATATATGCGCCGCTTTCTTCTATTAGAAGAATTATTTTTCCAAGCAGTCGATTACTAACAGCACTTGGTTTTACTACTATCAACGCATGCACTTTTTCTCATACCCCATATTGGCCGGGTGATTTTTTCATGTGCTTTATATCTTCTGCCTTATAGTGCAATATATGAATATCATTTACTGACGGATAGTCATGTATTTCGTCTTGTTTAAACCACAAAGCAATTTCATTTTTTGCTTCTTCTTTTGTTCCTGAAGCGTGCACTACATTTCTTACTGCTTGATCTACTTTATCAGAGTAAGCAAAACTAACGTGTGCGTAATCCCCTCTTATTGTTCCAGGTAGAGCTGATTTTGGTTCTGTTGTTCCACAAATTTTTCTTACTACTTCAACAGAATCTACTCCTTCAAGTACTACAGCAACTATTGGTCCCATTGTCACAAGACTTAATAGTGCATTGAAAACTTTTTCTCCTCTTCTAGTTTTTATATCAGAATAGTGCTTTGCAGCAAATTCATTATCTATCCAAACCATTTTCATTGCAACTATTTTTAGGCCCACGTTTTCAAAGCGCTTGAGGATTTCTCCAGTCAAGCCTCTTTGTACTCCGTCAGGTTTTACTAAGAGTAAAGTTTGTTCTATCATAAACTTCACTCTCCGTCCTTAGCTTTAGCTTCTTTAACTTTAGTTTCTTTAGCTTTAGTTTCAGTTCCTTCTTTAGCTTTAACAGATAACAATGTTTTCTTTAGTTTGTTGTATGATTCAGTCCATTTTGTTTCAATTGGTTTTCTTCCCAAATTTATTTGATTTTTTTCGCATTTGTTTGAGCAAAAGTAGAAGATTGTTCCTTCTTTTTTCACATACATTTTGCCCCCACCAACCGGAAGGTCTTTTCCACAAAAACTGCATTTAACCATATTCACACCTTCGTTTAATTCCTTGTCTTAATTTCTTTTGCTTCTCTTTCAGTGTCAAGCAAAATCAAGACATCTCCTTTTTGTACGCTTCCTCTTGCATTTCTTCGCTTAACTCTTCCTTTTTCAGGACCGTCAAGTATTTTACAGAGGATTTGTGTTACTTCTCCATGAACACCTGTTTTTTTTACAACTTCAACTACTTCAGCAGGAGTTCCTTTTTCATCACCCATAATCATCCCTCCGTAATTTACTTCCTAAGTTCAGCAATTTTTTTACCCAAATCTTTTAATTCAGCGTCAACGCTTGAATCAGTTATTGCAATTGATGCAGTTGCTGTTCGTAAACCTGCTTTGTCCCCAAGTTCTTTTTTTGTTGCAATATAACTAAAGGGTATTTGTTTTTCGTCGCACAAAATTGGTAAGTGCATTACAATTTCTTTTGGACTAACGTCTTCGGCTATGATTACAAACTTCGCAGTTCCTCTTTCAATAGCTTTTGTTACTTCGTTAATTCCGCCTCTTATTTTCCCATTTTTTGCTGATTTCTCAAGCAAATCAATAGTCTTGTCTCTTAATTCATCTGTTAATTGTACTTTAACGTACTCCGCCATAACAACACCTCCGCGTCAACCGCCCGAATATATATAGCGTCTGCTTCATAGGCAAAATTAGCCTAAAAACTAAAATAATACCTAAATGAAACCTTTAAAAACTTGACCAAAACGGACTTTTCCCAAAAAGCCAATTACTCCATTTTTTTCTAATTCACACTTTTTTAGGGTTATAGTTCCAGACTTAGCTGTATTTCCCCTTTTTTTAGTCGCACATAACTTATCCCTAAATATTTCTTAAACCCGAGTTGAGCGTATATTTTTTGAGCAGTTGTATTGGTTCTTTTTACATGCAAAACAATTCTTCTTACTCCTTTCTCTTTTTTTATACAAGTTATTGTCTCTAAAAGTAATTGAGTGGCTATTCCCCCTTTTTGTGCAAATGACTTTACTGCCAGATTATGAACTAAATATACTGGTCGACCCAAAATCTTTTGGAACTGTACTTTTCCCAGAGTCCCATTTGGAAACGCCGCCAACCTTATTTCCCCATACCCCAATTGATCTTTACTATCTTTACAAGTAGTAATAACTTCATTCACATCACCAAAAGCTGTGTGAACCCCTCGTCTTATTTTGGACACACCTAACAAATCAATCTCAGGGTTTCTTCTCAACTCAATTTCCATTGAATCTAACCCAACTTTTTGTCCAGATTTATTTCGAACAACAGGTTTTGTAGTAATAACTTTCTTTGAAGAGAATTTTTTTTTAAAAAGAAAACTTTTTAGGGATCTCAAAAATATCGCAACCTTTGTAAATTAGTTTTTAGTAAAAAACAATTTCCTTTTTCAAATGCATTATGCATAGCTATAAACACACTTAACAATCCCTTTTTCTTTTGCCTCAATATTAGCATAGCCAAGGCCTTCAAAGTGAACTATTCCTTTTGCAGTAAGTAAAGAAGGTGAAGAGAAGCCTCTTTTTGTTGTTCCATCACTCATTACTATTTCAACATCAACTAGTTCATCTACCCAAGACACAACCGGATACTCAGTTTTTAGGTACGAAACAAACATTGCTTTTCCTTCAAACTCAGTAGCTTCTGTAATTTTTGCATTAAATGCTTTTTTGAATCTAACAAGGGCATCTTTTTTTGTTTTGTATTTTGCAAGTTCTTTTTTATCAATAAATACTTTTTCTAGCGCATTGTCAAAATTTACCTGCTCCCCATAACAATCTGCTTCGCCAGGAATTAAATTATATATTTCTACCGGCACAGCTTCTTCAAAAAATGGAAATGAACTCGCGTCACCTAGAACTGCTTTGTTTCCAGCAGCAAACATCTCTAATGTTATTTTTACTTCTTTTAGACTCAGTCCACAATCAATTATTACTTTTCGTAGAGCTTCCGGAGTAAATCCTCTTCTTCTAAAAGCTTGTATTGTTGCCATTCTTGGATCATCATATCTCTCAACACCAAGTTGTTCCATTATTAATTTCATTTTGCTTTTGCTTAGAGTCATGTCTCCGATTTTTGATATTTTTCCGTGGTAGTAACAATGAGGATAATCTTCCCAACCCAAATATTTCCACATTTCTTTTTGTTTTTCTTCGTTTGATATGTGTTCTTGTCCCCTTATAATAAAATTTATTCCCATATCATGATCATCAACTGCACTAGCTAAGTTGTATGATGGCCAAACGTGTTTGTCTTTCACGCGAGGATTTGGATGATCTATTTTGTCAACTACTTTTGCTGCCCACCAGTCACGTGTAGATGGATCAGGGTCTTTTAAATTTGTTTTTATTCTTACAACTGCTTCTTCTTCTTTTATTTTGTGAATAAGCATATCTTGCCATTTTTCCATTTGCACTTTAACAGATTTTTCTCTGCAAGGACAAGCTTTTGATTTCCAAATAAGTTTTCTCCATTCCTCACTTTCACAATTACAAACATATGCTTTTCCCATTTCTATTAATTGTTCAATTATTTCATAGTATCTATCAAGTTTGTCAGATGCGTTTGATACTTCATCAAATTTTATCCCTAGCCAAGTAAAATCTTTTATAAATTCTTTTTCAATTCCCGCTACAGGAATTTTTACTTTTGGATCAGTATCATCAAATCTAAGTGCCATTGTTCCGCCATATTTTTTCAAGTACTCATCAGCAAGTACTGCCGGTCTTGCGTGCCCAAAGTGCATTACTCCGTTTGGGTTTGGAGCCATTCTTGTAATTAATTTCATTCCAGGTTTAAACCAATCTAGTTCTGGCAAAGTTTTTTCTTTTTCAACGTGCTTTAGTTCCCAACCCTCGCTAGCAAACGCATTATACTTTTTAATGAGTTCTTCTTTGTTCATAGAATTAGCTTCACTAACAGCTTTTGTTATAGAAGGCATTTCTTTTTTTAGATCAACTTCAGGAAACAGTGCTTTTACTTTCCCGACAACTGCCCCGACTTGTGATTTACCATCATGCTCAAACGCATTCTTTATTGAGTACTTTAACGCAGCTTCGTAAATCTTTTCAGCCATAATCATTAGTTTGTAAAGAGTGTTTTTATTTCTTTGTTTTTCTAAATTAACTAAACCTTTTTCTGATTCGCTTGATTTTTTTATCGAGAAGACTCCGATTATTGTGTGCGGCGAAAATATTTTCTGCCAGCTTGCGCATTAATTCACGTTCTTGTTTTTCAGAGGCAACAGCTTTACTCAATCTAATCAGGGATATTGTTTTTTGCCACAAATCTTTCTTTGCACGGATTTTTGCTCTCATACCATTAATTTGATGGGCAGCCAAGTTTCGCTTAAATTGAATTGTAGGATATTCTTTTTTCCCATTTACATTACGCGCAGGAAAATTTTTTCCGCTTCTGGGATTTATCCCTTCAGAAATTATTAATTTAACTTTTCTAGAGGTCATTTCAACACAGCGATCCGGCAAAAATTTATTCTTTTATTTAATTAGTATTGTTTTGCGTCTTTCCAATTCTTATCAAAGAAGTGTACTAGCGCATTTGCCATTGGCAAGTGTTCGTTCATTATTGCAAAGTGGTAATCTGGTTTTGTTTTCTTAAAATCGCTTATTGCCATAACTATTTTTTTACCATCTATTATGAATGCATTAAGACCGTGATTAAATTGTCGCACGTCACAACAATCTTTTAGTCTTTTTGATGCTGTTGAATTTAGTAGTTTAATTGAAATATTTTTGTCTTTTGCTCGCATAAGTGCATCATGTATAATATCATGTTCATCAGTTATTTCTGTTAATCCTTGTATTGTTTTTGTTGCTTTTAATAATTCTTGGCCCAAAATTCTTTCAAAATCTTGTTTGTCTTTTACTTTCATTACTTTTTCTCCAGTTTCATCTTTCCCTTCTTCAAAACCTAAAAAGTTTTCTTTTAATTCAACTGCTTGGCTCTCAAGTTCTTTTAATTGATTTTTTTTACTAATAATTAGAGTATCAATTGCTTTTTGCGGTTCCATTGCGCGGTATAATTTTGGTCTTCCTTTTATTTCAATAATCAGATTTTTTGCCATCAATTTTTCTAAGACATCATATACTCTTGTTTTTGGCACTTGTGCTGTGCGAGAAATTTCTGGAGCTTCTGCTTCTTTTAAATTAAATAGCGTGCTTAATGTTTTTGCTTCGTATTCTGTTAAGCCAAGTTTTTCTAATAATTCATGTGCACCATTATTCATACAATCACTTTAGAAAGCACTTCTTCATAAATATACTACACAAACAAGTATATAAATTTACTTTAAAACGTTAATTAGGGTTCTATCTAGGGTTTTTGAAATTTAACTTCAAGACCACAGAGTTTAACCGTAAGTTAAGAAGAGTGAATAAAAAAACTAAAACCAAGAATTTAATCTCTTCTTGGTCTTCTTCCGCGACTATCAGTTCTGCTTCGACTATTTAGTTTTCTTGCTTGGAATGCTTTTCTTGCTTTTTCTTCAGCAGCTTCGTCAATTTCTTGTTCGAAGTCCTCAACTTTTGAAGAGAAAGTATCGCGAGATATTTCTTTTCTTTCAACAAGAGTTTCTCTTGCAATTAAATAGTATAATACAGCAAGTGATTTTCTTCCCTTATTATTTGCAGGAATAACCAAGTCAATGTTTGCTAGTGGCGAATCTGATCCAGCGAAACCTATTACAGGTATTTTTACTTCAGCAGCTTCTTTTAGTGCTTGTCCGTCAGCTATAGGATCAGTAATTAATACAATTTTTGGTTCAACAAATAATCGTGCTTGTGGGTTAGTAAATGTTCCAGGAATAAATCTCCCAGTAAATTCTCTTGCCCCAATCATTGCAGCAAGTTTCTTTGCAGGTTTGTGTCCGTACATTCTTCTTGCAACTATTGCAATTTCTTTTGGATTATATTTTGCAAGTAACTTTGCAACCATTCTAATTCTTTGATCAATTGTTTCAATATTAAATACCATTAACCCATCTTTTCTTTTTTTGAAAATATATCTTCGCATTTCCCCAGTTTTGAACTTTGTCCCAATATGAACTCCGCTTTTCAGGTATGTTTCTATATCAATTAAAAGGTCTTTACCTTTATAGAATTCTGAATCATCAACTTCTTGTTTTGTTTCTTTTTCAACTTGTCTTTCTTCCATAATATCACTTCGTCAATATCAAATTTACTTTTGGAACTTCATTATTTCGTCAATGAGTTCAGCATGTGTTAAGAGTACTTTTCTGCAACAATATTTCTTAACTTTTAAGTCATCCAGTACTTTTCCTGCATCTTCCCCTTTTTGAGTTCGTTCTTTAAATTCGCCGTAAAGGCCGCCCAAGACTTTCCCACATGAAAAACATCGTACTGGAACAATCATTCAATCACCAAATATCAAATTTGTAAAATTGCTTCTTTTGCAAAAAAATTGCAAAAAAAGCTAAATCCACAATTTTATCTCTTACTTTTTTGCTTGTGCCTTCTTGCTTTTCTACCAAGTGGCTTCTTAGTTTCAACTCTTCTAACATCATCAACAAGCAATGCTCTATCATATGCGGTGTATAACTCTTTGAGCTTTTTGCCTTTTGCTTTTACAAATGCTTTTGCTATGCAGGAACGTACTGCTATAGCTTGGCTCATGAATCCTGAACCATTAACTGATACATCAATATCATATTCTTTTGCAGCATCTTCTGCTAATCTAATTGGTTCAAAAATTAATTCTCTCACATATCCTTTTGAGTAAGCATTTACATTAATTTTATTAACTTTAATTGTGCCTGTTCCTTTTCGTATTACAGCTCTTGCAACAGCACTTTTTTTCTTTGCTTTTACAGTCATTCCTGCTCTTTTTGCTGCAGGTTTTATTTTTCGTTCTTCATCCATTTTTTATGCACCTGTGAATTACCATCTTCCGCCTAATGCTAGCGCTATTTCTTTCATTGTCATGAAAGAATGTCTTTCATTACACTTAATATCATCAAATGTTTCCATTTTGTCTTTGTTAAGTTCTTTTGGAACTGAGTTATAAACACTAAGTTTTGCAATTATTCTTTCTTTTGCACTTTTCTTTGTAGGAAGCATGTTTCTTATCATTCTTCGTAATATTCTATCAGGAATTCTTGAGTATTTTGGTCCATAGTGCGGATTTCCTTTTACTGCTGCTTCAACTCTTCGAGTAAATTTTTCCATTACTGCAGTGTTGCTTCCAACGATTACTGCTTCTTCTGCATTAACGATTGTAATTGTTTCTCCTCTAATTATTCTTTTTGCTACTTTTGATGCAAGTCTTCCTGCAACAGCTCCTTTTGCGTCGATTACAACCATATTAACACCCATTACATTACTTAACTATCATTACATTCTTTAACTCAACTTTTGCCGCGTCTTTCGCGAAGTCAATTAATGAAATTAATTTTCCTTTTGCATTTATTTTTTCTTTTGCGCCTGCTGAAGCCGCTATTGCAACTACAGTAACTTTTTCATTTAGTTCTCCTTCTGAAAGTACTTTTCCAGGAACTAAAAGTATTTTTCCTTTAAACTTTTTAGCTAAAAGATCAATTTTCTTTATATTTACTGCAACTTTGTTTCTGCTTGGAGCTGCTAGTCTTTCAGCTAAATCCGCCCACATTTCTTTATTTGTTTTTCTTGCTGCTTTTTCAAGACTCGCAACGAGTTTTATTGTTTCAAGTTTTTTTGCCATATTTTTTCACTTCTTTTAAATATAATATACTGCAGGGGAAGAGATTCGAACTCTCGAAAGCACTAAGCTACAGGATAACTTTGATCCATTGACTTTACATAAGTAAATCAATTTTTGACCACTTAAGTCCTGCCCCTTTGACCGCTCGGGAACCCCTGCGGAAGCCACTTTTATTTTGGCTTAATCCAATTCACTTTGTGAATTGTTTTCCAATTATTAAATTTTATTTATAATTTTTTAATTTCTTTATCTAATTCTTCTAATTTTTCATTTAACTGATCAACTGCTGCACTAATTACTTCTTTTGCAGTTAATTGTCCAGTTGATTCAATTGTTAATATAAAGTCAGTTTTACTATATTCCACATCTACTTTGTGTTTTCTTAAAATATCAAGGTGTTGGTTTTGGTGTTCTGTATTGTAAGGATCAGAAAAAAACAATTTTCCTGCTTTTACTTCAATACTTCCTTTTGGCATTTCTGCAAGTATTGCTTTAGTATCATAACTTTTGTCATTTTTTACTTCAATTACTTCGTTGTATGAAACAATTGCTGGTTGAAATCTAGCATGTGCTTCCCCAGAATTCATTATTGCAGTCATTTCAAGTTTAAGATTATGATCTTTTGCAAGTTTAGTAATAATTATTTTTTTATCAAGTATTTCTATTTTTGGATCAGTGCATTTTATGTCTTTGCTTGTAACTGTGCATGGCCCAGTTTTTTCTAGTACTAGTTTAACAGTGTCTCCTCGTTTATAGGTTTTAACATCTGTTTTAATTGGAAGTAATCCTAATCTGTTTGAAAGTAATTCATCAAATGTTGGTGAATCGTTTTCATATATTTGAACATCTTCTATTGCAAGGCATGGAACGTTAATCATTATTGCTCTTCTTAGTGTATTCATGAAAACGGGTGTAGTGCCTTTGATTAGGTACTTTGAAACAATTCCATCATCAAATACTTTTTTTGTATCCATAAAAATCCCTTTTTAGTTAATTTACTTTTCAGCTTTTCCTCTGAATTTCTTCTGCTTTCTGCATCCATCATGTGGAAGTGGTGTTACATTTTCAATTGAAACAATTCTTAGTCCGTTTCTTGTGATTGATCTAATTGCAGCTTCTGCCCCAGTTCCTGCTGATGGACTTTTGTTTCCGCCTCTTCCCCTTACTTTAACATAAACTTCTCTTATTCCTTTTTCTTTTGCTGCATTTGCAATATTCTCAGCAAGCTTCATTGCAACATAAGGAGAACCTTCTTTGTGTTGTGCTTTTGTTTCCATTCCACCTGTTGCTTTTGCTATTGTCTCTGCACCTGTTAAATCAGTGAGTAACAACATTGTATTATTGTGTGTTGCAAACACATGAACTATTCCTCTTGTTTCTGCCATATCAATCCACTCACAAATCTCATTTATTATTTAGTTTCTTCTTTTGCTTCTTGCGGTTTTGCTTCTTCAAATTCTTTTTTTAGCTCGCTTTCTTTTGCTTCTTCTTTTCCTTTTATAGCTTTTTTATTTGAACTTTTCTTTGATTCAAACATAATCTCATTTTTATACCAAGTAATTTTATCTTCTTCATCAGCCAATACTATGTAACTTGGTCTATCAACTTTCTTTCCATTAATTGCAATGTGTCCGTGCACAATAAATTGTCTTGCTTGTTTTGATGTATTTGCTAAACCTTTTCTCCAAACAATTGTTTGTAATCTTCTTTCAAGCAGAGTTTCCGGAGTTAGTACTAAAACATCATCAAGTGCAGGAGTAGCTCTAAGTATTCCAACTCTTTTTAATGAATCAAGTAACTCTTTTTCTCTTTTCAATCTGTTTTCAAGCCCAAGTGCAAGTAATTTTCTAGCTGTTGCTCTTTTTGCTCTTATTGTAGTTTCTGCTCTAAACAATTCTTTTTTGTTCTTAAGACCGTAAAGTTTCTTTTGTACTCTTTCCTTTTCTATTCTTTCTTTTTGGAAAGACTTTCTTGGTCTATTGAATTGTTTTCGTTTCTTTTTTGGGTCACCCATAATCATCACATCTTTACTTCTTTGCCCCAGCCGCAGCTGCTTTTGCTGGTGCTGCTGGCTTTCCTGCATCCTTCTTTGTTACACTTACTGTTCCGCCTTTTCCTCTGTGTTTACTCTTTGTCTTCTGTCCTCTTACTGTCAAGCCCCACATGTGTCTAAGTCCCTTGTAGGATTTAATTTCGGCCATTCGTGTCAAATCATTTCTTAACGCAAATGCTAAATCATTCATTGTTAAGTGTTTATCAAGTCCATTTTCAAAATCTTTTTGTCTATTTAATGTCCATTGTGGTAAATTGTGTTTGTGAGGTAAAAGTATTACTTCTTCAAGTTTTTTTACTTCTTCATTAGTAAGTTCTCCAAGTAAACGTTTTTTAGCATCTTTATTTTCTTTTCTAAATTCGTTTGCAATAAGTCCGCCCATTCTTTGTCCAATTCCTTTTATTCCTTGTATTGCTGACTGGATACTTTTTGTACCGTCAAGGTCTTTTCCGATTACACGAACAATATAATTAAATTCTTCCATTTTTTCACCATTTTAAATACAATTTATTTCATCGCCTTAAGCGCTCTTACTACCCCTTCGTGAGATTCTTCTTCTTTTACTTTTACTTGTTCACTAAGTGGGAATAAATGCAAAAAATTACATTCTTTTCTTTTTACTTTTGGTCCATCAATAAGAACTTTTCCGCTCTTTGGCTTTGACAGAACAACAACTGTTCTTCCAGCTTCTCTTCCTCTTGTTTTAATACAAACTTGTCCTATTTCCATAAACACCAACTCAATTATTCTATATCTGCTCGCTTAATTGCTTGTTTAACATATTTTCTGTATTTTTCATCAACTTCATCAAGCTTTTTTACGCCTGCAAGAACTTTTCCCATTTCAATAAATACTTTTGCTCTGGCTTCTCCAGATAGCACTCCTCCAAAAGGAACACTTGGTCTTTTTTCTGTTTTACTGTGCTTTAGCATCCCGCATTTTGTTTCGTGTGGAACTCCGTGCAATTTTTTTCCAGTTAAAGAACATACTTGTAGTTTATGTTTTCCATCAAAGTATTCTCTTTTAGTCTTTGTAGAAGACTTTCTGTGTCTGTACTTTTGTCTTTGTTTCTGTGGCGATACCATTTTTCATCAACTCTAAAAATCATTTTTTCATTTTTTGTTTTACTATATCATACAATTTCTCAATCAAACCCATTAATATTGCTGAAACAAAATAATAAAAGAAATACATCTTGTAATACCCAGTACTCACACTAATTCCAACTGGAACCCAACTCAACGGATTAAACAAATTAAAATTGTGAAATGTTGGTAGAGGTATTATTGACTCCAATATCTTTCCTGTGTAGAGTGTACCAAGAAACCAAAACGCTACCAAAAATGCAGGCATTGTAAACATGCTTAATTTCATATTCATGTTTAACATTTCTGTATTTTCTTTGAGGATTTGCGTTTGTAATTCCTCTATCTCTTTTTTGTTTTTTTCAGCCTCCTTTAATAATTCATTAAATTTTTTTTGATCATCTTTTATTTGTTTTTGCAATTCTTGCATTTTTTTCTTATCAATTAATTTTCTTTGCAATACTTTAGTTATGGCGGCCAGTGCAATTGTTATTAACAAAACTACTATTGCAGCTTCCAAACATTCACCTTAACTTTACTCACCAGTATAACAATTTTCTTAAAAGCAACATTTTAAAAGGTTCCCAAAAGAACCTTTAAATACTGCCAATAAATCCAATATTTTGCCAATTTCTCCAAAATTTAACTCATTTTTCCAAGAATTTTTGTTAATGCTTCTTGTTGTGTTTTTGCTATTTCTTCGTAGAATCTATAAATAATTCCAACTGTTAATAATATTCCTGTCCCACTTGCTACTCCGGCTAAAACAAAATCTCCTAAGCCAGACAATAATGCAACAAATATTGATCCTAAAATTGTAATTGGAGGAATATATCTTTCAAGTACTTTTTCTATTACTCTCTTATCTCTTCTAAATCCAGGTATCTGCATTCCGCTTCTTTCAAGTTGTGCAGCCACAGCTTCTGTGCTTTGGTTTCCCATTTGTACCCAGAACCACCCAAATACTATGCATGCTACAGTTAATAATATCAAAAATAATATCCCTTGTCCAATTGCAAGTATGGTTGTTGATGTTAATCCTTGAATAAACAAACCGTGGAAAAGACTCATTCCACCAATATTTGGTATTTGTACGGCCCAAGACAAAGCATCCATTGCAGGCCCAATTATTGGAATTTTTGCTACAAATAATGCATATAATCTAACATTCATAAATAATGCCATTGCAAGTATTACTGGCATGTTACTTACATACAAAAATTTTACAGGATATCTTCCACCTGTTCCTTTGTATCCCATAGTAATTGGAATGTTTACATGCATTCCTTCAGCAAATACAACTACTAAAAATATTATTATTGCACCAAGTATTGGGAGTAATAGTAATGGATCTCCTGTTGTAAATGTTCTCCACAAAATTCCACCTGTTGCTAGTGCAGGATTTAACATTGATTGAATAGGGGGCAAAAATACTTGCCAAAACAATGAACCGGATACTCCTGCAGCAATAAACAAACTTACTCCTGAACCAATTCCGTATTTTGAAACAATTTCATCTAAGTATAATAATATTAATGACCCAAGTGCAATTTGGAAAGTAAGTAACCAGGTCATTGGATTTCCTAATCCTGCTCCGCCTATTGGAGTAAGCAAACCCGATCCAACATAAATGAATCCTTCAATAAAACAAAGTGCAACTGCAAGTATTTTTTGTAAGGATTGAAATTTGGCTCTTCCTTCCGGAGAATGAATATCAAGTTTTAGTAGTTGTGCTCCAAGGAATAATTGTAAAAATATTGATGCCATTACTATTGGCCCAATTCCTGCTGTGATAAGTGTTCCAACTTCACTTGCCATTAGTGTTTGTGCGAACATAATATTTTGTACATTCGCTGATAATGTATCAAGACCCACCAAATTAATATTAGCAAGAACAAAGAATACAACTAATGCGAACACAGTCCACATCATTTTTTGAGTAAAAGGAATTTCTTTTTCAGATTTTTTAATTTCAGGCAGATATTGGGATAACCCTACTAAAAAATCAGTAATACCCAAAAACACACACCTTTTCCTTTTAATTTTTTTAATATAATTTCACATTAAAGCTTTATATTACTTTCAATTCAACAAAAAACATCTAATTTATCCCATTATTTGTTTCTGTGTGGCTCAAGCCCCCCTCGCTAAAGGGCTTTAAAAAATTTCGCGCAATGAAAAAGAATTTACTCTTTTTCTTTCGCGCTATCTCCTTCTTCTGCTTCTTCAAATTCTAAATCTTCATCTTCCGCGTTAGCTTCGTCTGCAACATATCCTTCTTTTGCGAATTCAAACTTTCCGCCGGCTTTAATTATTTTAGCTATTGCTTTTGTTGAAGCATTTATTTTCAAAATAATTTTGTGAGTTGCTTCACCTTGACTTAGCACTTTTGTATAACCTGATTTTGAATCAACAATATAACTATCTCCTTCTTTCTTTACTTTTCCTTGGATAGCTAATTGTTCAATAATTAAATCAAGTTGTTTTAGAGTTATTGCGTTTACTTTCATATCAATTTTCAACTTGTATCTTCTAAGTCTTAATCTTCGCATTGAGTGGAATCTGTGTTTATTTGAGCCTGCTTTTCCTCTTCCGCCTCTGCATCCTGCTCCTCTTCTATTCTTTGTGTTTCCTGCACCCATTGTTCGCTGTCCGCGCAACTTATTCTTTTTTCGTCTTTTTCTGTCAGTCATTTTTTCACCTTTTGCATTCAACACATTAAAATTAAATCATTCTCAAAATTAAATCATTGATTTTTTCTTTTCTATCTCCACTTGCCCCACCTAATTTGAATGGAACTTTTATTCCTTTTCTTTCGTATCCTTTTCGTGGAGGACTCATTCTAAAACAATTAAAAATTCCAACGTTGTTCATTGTTTTTCCGCTTTCAAGTTCTTTAACTGCTTTTTTAACATCAATCTTTTTTCCTTCTTCAATACTTTTTCCTCTTTTTTCGATAAGTTCTGTTAATACTTCGCTAGAAATATTCCCATATGCAACGTAATCCATTACCATTTTTACCATTTGTTTTGTTTGTTCTGTTTCAGGCCAAACACTTAGGTTGTTTACTCTCTTTAAATTTAAAAGTTCAAGCGTAGTGCTTATTTTTGGTGCTATTTTTACTGTTCCTCGAATTCTTATTATTGCATACATCAAATCACAACCTTAAACAAATTTCATTTTTACATTGTTCTTGTATCTTTTGATAACTTTCTTTCAATATCTCTTGATGCTTTCATTTTTGCGGTTTGTGCTAGTGCATCAATTGCAGCTTGAACAAAGTTTAGTTGAATACAAGATCTCCCTTGTGTTCGTCCCCAAACATTTTTTATTCCTGCAAGTTCCATTACTGGTTTTATTCCTTTACCAACAGCAAGGCCAGTTCCTTTTGGTGCAGGCATTAATATTACTCTTACACTCCCTGATTTTCCAGTTACTTTAAATGGTACTGAGTGTTTATCGCTTGTTGATTGTTCTTCCCATGAACCGCTTCCAGGATATATTCTCATTAAATTTAATTTTGCCATTCGCTTTGCTTTGTTTATTGCAGGGAATCTATCAACATCTTTTGCTGAACCTATTCCAATGTAACCTGCTCTATTTCCAACAAGTACATCTGCTCTGTAAGAATATTTTCTTCCCGCTCTTGTTACTCTTGTTGTTCTTGCAACTTGTACAAGGTGGTCTTCAAGTCTTAGTAATGAATCAGGTATTTCTGGTTCAAGCACTTTAAGTCCTTTTTCATATATATCATCAACATTAGTAATTTTTCCGCTCTTTACATCTCTTCCAAGTTCTGTTTTTGGAACCCAATTATCTAAAACTAATTGTTTTTCACTTAGTTCTCTTTCAATTCTTTCAATTTCAGATTCTTCTACCCTGTCTCTTCTCCCAGGCTTTTTTCCTCTTCCAACATCTTTCCTATTCATGCTTTCACCTTAGAGATTTCTGTTTTAGCTTTTTCAAATGCACTATTTATTTCGCCAGGTTGTATTCCTTCTTTTATATAATTAGCAAAAACTGCCTTAGCTTTTTCGCCAAGCTTTTTAGCATAATCATCAAGTGCTTTTCCATTTAGTCTTTCTTCACTTGGAATTGCTTCTTGTGCAAATGGTATTTCAAGCCCTGAATCAACTGCACCTTTTAATGCAGCAAATATTGCTCCACCGTGACTTGGAGTTCTTCTTCCCATATCAAGAACACATTTTTGTTTGCCTAATTTTTTTCCTAATAAAAATCCAACTAAGTATGCTGATGGAGTATTATTTGTTCCATAAAACTTGTATTTTGCAAGTTCATTAGAATCTGCTGTTGCAACAGCTATATCTCCGCGAGAATCGAACTTCATGGCTTGAGCGATTATTCTTTTATTTGTTTTTCTAATTACAAGTCTTAGTTTTTTAGATTTAACAAGCGCAAGTCTTTTCACATAATCTGTTTTTCCTTGTCTTCTTCGTCTGAATTTTGTTTGGTAAGTTGTTGTCATAGCCATTATTTTTTCGCCCCCTCTACATATTCAATTAAGTTCTTTTTTCCTTTGAAAAAATTTCCTTTTATTTTTTTGTAAACGTTAGAATAAACTTTTTCTTCTACTGCACTTGGACTTCTTGCTCGTATTTCTTTAAGTGTTCTTCTTAATGATCTTACTTTGTTTATCCATTCTTTTTTCTGGTGTGTTCTTACTTTCTTTGTTCCAGATCTATTACCTGCTCCTCTTCTTCTTCCTTTTACTCTTTGGGCTCTTGCAAATCTTGCTCTTCCAAGAGATTGTTCTTTTGAAGCTCTTTTTTTAATGGCTCTTTCAGCAATTAATCCTCTTATATCATCATTTGTCATTGCTTCAGCAACTTTTGATTCTGCTACAGGGTCAATATATATTCTTCCTTCTCCAACCTTAAGTAATCTTGCTGCGAGTTCTCTTGCTTTTCTTGCTTCCATCGTCATACACCTTTTCTAAAAATTTAATTTAATACCCAAATCCCTTTTTCATTAGCTTTTGTCATCAATTCATTTCTTTTTCTTTTTCCAATAGTTCGTGCAATTCTTGCAGCTTCAACCTTTGGATCTAATTTTTCAAGATCATTCATATTACAAACTAAAACATCTTTAAATCCTGAAGGGTGAATAAATCTTGTTTCTGTAGAATTTCTATACCCTATCTTTGGTCTAAAACCGTGGGCTATGCATTTATCAAGATCAATTCCGTGTGGTTTTCTCCACTTGTCCCATTTTTCAATTGATTTTCTTCTAATGTTTTTCTTTCCAAATCTTCCTCTAAATACTGGTGTGCTTTTTTTGTTCTTAAGTTCTTTTTGAACAGCATACACTTCTTTACTTTTTTTCTTATTTTCTCTTTTTATAAACTGAATAAATTTTTTCTTTACTTCTTTTTTTGTTTCAGCCACTTTTTCGTCTCTTTTCTCTTCTGTTTTTGGCTTTGCATCATTTTTTGTAATTGTTTTTTCTGCTGTCATAAAATCACACTCAAAAATTTAACTATTCTCGTCCTCTAATTATTTCTACTGCTGCTTCTTTTATAGCGTCAATATTTCCTCTTTCAACTATATAAATTCCATCTTGGTATCTTCTAATATCTTTACCTTTAACTACTGTTTTAAGTTCTAAATTTGATGCTGTTTGCCCAACATCATCCTTACTTATCCCGCTAACAGTAACATCTTGTCCTTTAACTTCAACTTTTACTGTCCCTCTTATTTTTGATTTTCGGGGGAATTTTTCTCCTAAAAAATTCTTAATATTTACACATTCTTTGTCAACTGTAATTGACATTGGAAAGTGTGAGTAAATAACTTTTAATTGGTATTTGTAACCATACATTAATCCTTCAGCCATATTTTTAATATGTGAAACAATTGTTTCTACTAATTTATCTGTTTGCTTGTTTTTTGGACTACCTTCAAGAATTACTTTCTTACCTTCAAGAGTTATTTTTACTCTGTGAGTTTTGAAGTGTCTTTCAAGAGTTCCTTTTGGCCCTTTTAACACTAAATAATTGTCAGGTTTAACTTCTGCAGTTAGTTCTGGAGCAAACTTTAATGTTTTAACAATGCTTTCTACCATAAATATCAACCCAAATTTACATTAATACATGAATACAACTAATCTTCCGCCTAAGCCTTTAGCTTTTGCTTGAGCATGTGTCATAAGTCCACTTGATGTTGACACAACAATTAAACCAACATCTCTTGCAGGCAAATATCTTTTTTCATATTTTTCAAATTCTGATTTCTTTACTGCATATCTTGGTTTTATTGCTTTACATTCATTCATTTTTCCATTTAAATTTACTGTAATTGAAATAATTCCATTTTCGTCTTTCTTTTCAAAACTATCAATGTAACCGTTAGCCTTGGCTATGTCTAATAATTCCGCAAGGAAATTTGAGGCTGGTTTTATAACAGTCTGTTTTTTTGACGCAGTTTCAGCATTTTTTATTTTTGCGAATGCATCAACAATTGGGTCCATTTGTGCCATTTTTTCACGCCCTAGTATTTATCCCAGCCAAGATCCTTGGCTCTTTCTTTAAAACATCGTCTGCATATTCCAAGACTATATTTTCTAATCATTCCTTTTCTTGATCTGCAAATTTTGCACTCTCTTATTCCAACAGTTCTCTTTTTCATTTTGTCATTTTTTGACTTTGACTTTTTAACAACTGTTTCAACCATAATAATCGTCCTCAAAAATTAATTATTCAACCTCTATTCCCAGTTTTGTAA
>Ga0172379_10001224_pt1 | contig 53414 bp, 51 predicted proteins | sample GrowelOW334metaG_FD_119756 | JGI IMG/M metagenome (GOLD analysis project Ga0172379, IMG submission 119756) | Groundwater microbial communities from an aquifer near a municipal landfill in Southern Ontario, Canada - Groundwater well OW334 metaG | ecosystem: Environmental > Aquatic > Deep... | reverse complement strand
GGAGGGGGGGGGGGGGGGGGGGGGGGGGGGGGGGGGGGGGGCGGGGAGGCGGGGGTGGGGGGGGGGGGGGGGACGAAGGCTTCGTCGCTCGCGCTGCCGACCGGGTTGCTCGCAGGCGGGACGGACACGGCGATGACGGGCTGCTGGCTGGGCGGCTTGATGGTCGGCAGCGTGGGCGTGCCGTCCGGCCGGTTGGCCAGTGCTTCAGCCTTGCGCTGAGCATCGACGATGCCGTCGGCATCAATCTTCTCCCGACGGGAGATCGCGTTAGCCACCGACGTCGGCAGCTTGAAGTTCTCGGGACCGCTGACGAACTCGATCACGCCGCCAGCGATGCTGTTGAGCACCGAGGAGTACGCGGCCGCTCGGTGGCTGTCATGCAGCTTTCCGAGGTGCACGTCGGTGACCTTGCCAGGAGGAAGGCTGAAGAGCCCCGCCAGGCTGAAGGTCTCAGGTCCAGGGTTCTTCACCTTCAGGACGTTCGGGATGTCGAAATCGCGCATGAGAATCCTACTCTGTAATGGATGCGGACGGCTCGTGCCGTAGCCCGTGAAGGACGGGCTGCGGCCTCGAGCAGCTTAGCATCCGAACAGGAGGTAGGATATGAGCAAGATGCCAGTGGGTCAACCGACGCGTGTTGCCGTGCGATTGAGAGGGACGACGCGTTCATCGAGCACAGTCGCGAGGTCTGCAGGATCGACGTACCAAGGCTTCAGCCCCTGCAGTGCTGTGTAGATCCGCTGCAGGGCCGCGAGGCATGCCTCGCTGCAGAACCACCTCGTGTTCGAGTGCCAGCCCCACCGCAGCACCTGGCAGAAGGCGATCCCGCGCCAGTCGTACTTGCAGCCGGCCTCATCGACTTCGAAGAATGAGCGCACCCGGGCTTCTTCTTCAGGTGTGCAGGGGAGATCGATGATGAACCAGTCAGCGGTGTTGAACGGCGCGAGCTTGTAGAGGACGATGCCACGGCCGGGCTGGGACGTGCCGCAGAAGCCGTCGGAGAACAAGAGGGCGGAGTGGCTGATCCCGTCACGCTTGAACAGGCGAACGAGAGTGCCGAAGAAGCCGACCTTGCCGATCCAGAATATGGCTTTCATAGAACGTTGAGTTTATTGGGGACGAATGACCTTGGAAGCGAGTTCGCGAATGCGGGCCACGAGGGCAGGGGCGAACAGGACGTCGAGCATGCGATCCTCGGGCGTGATGTTCTGCTTCATGACGTTGACCGCGTGGTCGACCCAGATGAGGTTCGTCAGCTCGGTGGCCAGCTCCGGGTACTTGGTGCGCGGGAGGACATGGTCGAGGCTCGCGTTCTTCCCCGGGACGAGCGGGACGCCCGTCAGAGCACACTTGAACTCCTGGGCTTCGAGCTTGGCCGCAACGGCCTCCACGGTAGTTGAGGGGACAGCGCCCATGAAGTTGTGAAGGATGGCGTACGCGAAGTGGTACGCGCACACCCCAGCTTCGGTAGAAATGACAGGGCGGCTGCACCGGCGGCAGACGCCGACCTTCTCGTTCGCGATAGCCCGCGAGCGGTAGTTCCGGGACGCGTATTCACGGAGGCACTTCGTGCACATCTTCGTGTGGGTCTGATCGCGAGGTCCCCCACAACCGGTGCACACGCCGTCAGCGGCACGCTGGGCCAGCCGAGCCTTATTGCCTTCGGCGGTCTCGAGGTTGTGCTGGACCTGGCAGGCCGTGCACCGCTTGGTGTCATTGTCGCGGGGGCTGCCGCACTGGATGCAGAGTCCCGCCTTGTCCCACGAGGACGTCCGGGACTTCTGGCTCTTCTTGTTAGACTCTGCATGCTTAGCAGCGCAGTCCGGGCAACGGGAAGCCCCTGTAACGGGCTTGCCGCAATGCGTGCACAGTCCCTGCTCCTTGCGCTCGGCTGCGAGGGAGCGATGGCGAAGACGATTCTGTTCTCCGTGCTTGGTCTTGCAGCTAGTGCAGCGAGTAGTGTGGTTGTCGCGCACGCCGCCGCAGCTGAGACAAAGGCCGAGGACGTTCCACTTCTGGACAGTGGTGAGGATCATGGGGACCTTTCGTGGTCTTGGTGACTAACCTAGACCATATCCAACGAATCAAGAAAGTCAAAAAGAAACCCGGCCGTTACCGGCCGGGTTCCTAAGCTCTTGTGGCTCACGCGGTTGCGCGAGGTTCAGTCCAAAAGAGTGACACGAGCGACGGCATTGGTATTGCCCAGGCCCATGCCAATAAACTCCCACCCCAACCATTCGATGGTCGTGAAAACACGACGCAGACCGAACTTGGTGGCATCGAGGACCAGGAACCGGCCCAGCGCCTTCTCCTCGGCGAAGAAGTACACCATGCGGGCCTTGTCGCCGGAGGCGAGGGTCAGCGTGGGGTGCTGGAAGAGGTTGTCCTTGATCGAGACGATCAGCTTCAGGCCGCCGAAGTTGTAGTAGCGGTAGCCCTCGACGGTCACCTCCTTGAGCAGATCAGAACCGAGGTCCTGATAGGTCATGGTGATGAAGTCGTTGAAGGTCACCTTGCTGAGCAGGACCGTGCGAGCCAGGAGGCGCTTGCTGTCGATCAGGTTCATGCCGGCCTTCAGCGCACCCTTGGTCAGCGCACCACCCGCACCGGTCGAGTAGGTGATGAGGTTGCCACTGGCCGCAGCCGCCGCGTCGACGTACTGCAGGAAGTAGCTGTCCTCGGTCTCCTCGATCTCGCGGACGGTGTTCTCCTCGATCAGCTTGGTCACGGGCTGGGTCGACGCCAGGAGTTCGATCTCCTTCTTGGCGTAGATGTCGCTCGCGATCTCGAAGATCGGGATCTTGTAACGCGGGGTGGTGACGTACCGGCCGTCCGGCTCCGCCTTGAAGTTGATGGCCTTGGCCGGGCCGACGTTCACTTCCTTCTCATCGATGAAGATGAGCTGGTCGTGGTCGGTGTCGACCTGCAGGTCCATGCGGGTCACGACCCGCGGGGTGATGATCTGGCGAGCGAACGAACGCTCACGCAGCTTCTGGGCGATGAACAGACCGGCGGCTTCCGCCACCTTGGCCTGGTTCGGTCCCGAGACCTCCTTGATGAAGGTTTCGGTGTCGGCCTTGAAGAGGTCGAGTTCCATGACGTGGCCTCCTTACTGGCTGACGGTGCGGATGGTGATGTCGGTCCACGCGTTCGTGGAACCGACGACGGACTCAACCACGCCCACCTTGAGCGCGGAGCCGGCGGTCGTGATCAGGCGACCAGCCGAGTCGAGATAGACGGGAACGCCGGGGGCGAAACCCGCATCCGACTGGAGCACGCCTTCCGGCCCCACATGGTAGCGGAAGATGCCGTAGGCGATGCCCAGGGCGCCGACCGCGTCCGAGGACGGGAGACGGGTGAAGACGGTGGACGCCGCGCCGGAGAAGTCGGCGGGGCCACCGGTGTGCAGGAGGTTGCCCTCGAGCGCGAGGTAGCTGTCGCCCTTCGTCGGATCGACGGAGGCGGTGACCTTGCCGGCACCATCAAGCTGGATCCAACGGCCCGTGAGGACATCGTTGGCACCCTTGATGGCGGTGCGGCGGTTCACCATGGAGAACGGAGTCAGCAGTTCGACTGACATGACGGATGTTCCTTGTGGGGAAACGGGGTGGACGAACGGGGAAGGGCCTCAGCAGCTCAGTGGCGGAGGCCACGAAGAGTTGCTGTCAGGATGTCAGTCGAACCGTGCGGGCCGCTCGCATCACCGAAGCCCGGAACCGGGCGTCCAGTGGCTGCTTTGACAGCCTCGGGGGCTTCGTCTCCCACCAGTTCGCCAGGCTGTTCATTGAACAGCTCGTCGATGGTGGAGAGCTTGACCGAGCCCCGCTCGATCGACTCGCGAGCGATGTCGAAGATGTCCTCGACGTCGATCACGCCATCCTGAGCCAGCTTCACCGCACCCGCCAGCGCCGCCGCAACCTTCACACTGGAATCGTGTGCTTGCTGCAGGTCGCCAACCAAGGAGGTCAGCCGGTCGATCGCCAGGACTGCGGATGCGATCTTCGAGGGGTCGATCTCAGCGGAGCCACTCTGGGTCGCTGCTACCTTGCCCGCTAGGGTTCGCATGTCATTCCCGGCGTCGTACAGAGAGGAAGATACCAGAACGTCGCGAAGCTGCAAGCCCGTCGCCACGGTCGATGCAGCTGCAGCGGTTTTCGCCGGTGCTTTGACTTGCGAGTTGACGTAGTCCTGAAGCGCGGCGGCTGCACGCTTGTTCTCGCCGCCAGCGAAGTGGTGGCTGACAGCTGGCCCCTTGGCACCAGCCGCGGTCTTGACGTGCGCGTAGATCGCGTGGGTTCGGCTCATGATCAGGCAGCAGTGGGCTGGATCTTCGAGCCGAAGTGAAGCAGGTGACGGACGATGGCGACCTTCTCAGCGCGCTGCGCGGACTTCGCCTGCAGGGCTTCGCGAAGTTCCTTCACGGCCTTCGCGCTCATCTCCTTCACCTGCTCGACGTGATCAGCCAGCTCTGAAGCCTGCTTGCCGGTGCAGCCCGCAGGATGCTTCTTCTTCTCGATGTTGGCGACCTTGGATCGCGCAGCGGCGAGGAGACCGTCGAGCTTGTCGCTGGAGAGCAGGAGATCGAGGGACTGACGTGCGTTGATCATGTGTAGTCCTGGGGCAAGGATACGTCGAAAAACCGCCGTGGAAAGGCTCAGCCCATGGCGGGCTGCGGCCGGCGGGCCATCGCAGCCATGAGCTGCTGCTGCTTCTCGTTGTCCTTGTTCTTCAGGTGCCGGTAGAGCAGGTAGGCCGCACCGGCGCCGAGGATTCCCGTCGGGAGCAGCCACTTCGAGTTGCGCGCAGCCCAGCTTCCCTGGCTCGGCGCATTCGACAGGTAGGACTTGGCCGCGCCTTCGACGGTCGAGCCAGGCGTGTTGTATCCGTGCTGGAGAACGCCGTGCAGATGTTCGCGGAACATCGGGTCGTCGTGCGGGACGCCGAACTGCTGGCCGACCAGCTGGGCCGGGTTCTCGCCTTCGTAGCCGAGGTGCTTGGCGAGCATCTGGGCCGCGTCGGGACGCAGGCTCTCGGGCGTGACCACGCCGCCGACGTAGAGGTTCTCGCGCGGGATATTGCTGACCACGACGTTCGCGAGCTTCGCGTCGGTGATCTTGATCTTCGCCGCCGAGAGCTTGAGGCCCGCGGCCTTGGTGGCCTCGATCATCTCGAACTCATGCTTCGAATCGTTCTGCAGCGACGCGATCTTCAGCAGCTCAGAGACGGTGACGCCGGTGATGCCTTCGGTCTTGATCAGCTCTTCGGCGATGGCCGCGAGCTTCGTGAGCGCCAGGTCCGCGACGGCCGCGGCGGTCTTGGCGACTTCCTCGGCCTGATCGAAGTAGGCCGTGGCCATCTTGATCGCGTCCTCGGCGCGCTCGTCTTCCGAGGCATAGCGGACGCCGTCCAGGGCCAGCTGCTCGAAGTAGAGCTTGGCCAGCTTGGCCGTGTGGATCGGGATGCCCCGGGCTGCCGCGAACTTGGCGATGTCTTCGGGACAGGCCGCCACCTTGTTCGCCGCGAGCTGAGCGCGGTAGAACTCCGAGGGTTCGATCATGCGGTGGGTGACGTCGTGAGGCATGGTGGGCTCCGGGTGTTCGGGGATCAGAAACGAATCGGCCCCGGAATGATCCGGGGCCGACGCGTTGCTTCAAGCAGCGATCACGGTGAGGGCGTTAGACGCCGCTCTTGCCGTTGTCGGTCTGCTGGCCGTGGTTCAGGCCCGGGTTGTTGGGCATGGTCACGGTCTCCTGGAACCGGAGCTCCTTGGCATCGGTGCCGCGGGTCGCGGCGCGGGTGCCGGCGACGGCCTCGGGCTCGAACGCGGTGGTGTTCTGGTTCCGCTCGGCGGCGCGCATGACCTCGCTGTCGTCAGCGCGGGCGGCGCGGCCACGCTCGGTGCCGAAGAAGGCGGCCTCACCGCTGGCGGCGGCCAGCTCGGCGATCTTCTTCAGCTCGTTGGCGCGGGTGATGATGTCCTGCACCGAGCAGCCGGTCCAGGCCGCGGTCTTGATGACGTCGAAGGGCTTGGCTTCGCCGCTGGCGAGCTGCATGGCGCAGCTTTCCTTCATCATGCCGTGGAACTGCAGGACGCCGCGGGCTTCCATCTCGGCGGCGAACTTGTTCAGTTCGGCCTTCTTGGACTCCTCGGCGGTCTTGCGCATGCCCGCGACGAGCGAGGCAGCCTTGGTGGGGTCGAGGACCAGGATGCCCTGTTCCTTGAGGAGCCACTTCTGCTCGGCGGTCTTGAGGGCCTCGGGGTTGTAGAGCACATCGGCCTTCGGGGCTTCGGTTCCGGCGGTCTTGGCGGGGGCCGCGGCGGGAGCCGGGGCGGCAGCGGCCGGCGCGGGAGCGGCGGCAGCGGTCTTGGCCGCGGGGGCCGCGGCGGGAGCCGGGGCGGCAGCGGCCGGCGCGGGAGCGGCGGCAGCGGTCTTGGCCGCGGGGGCGACGTTGACGCCGGCGGTCTTGAGGTAGGAGGCGAGGGTCTGGGTCGACATGGTTTCCTCAGAGGAGAGGGGGTTGGGAAGCGGGATGCGTCACGGGAGGATTCCCGCGTACGCCAGGTGGTTCATCGCTGCTTTGGGATCGCCTCCGGCGTCGACCACCTCCCGCAAGTACGGGAGCCGGTGAGCAGCCTTGACGAACGTCGAGCGCGACAAAGAGCGGAGGGCGTCTCGGTAGAACGCGTAGTAGTCCGCGACGACCGTGTGTCCCTCTTCAGCCAACTTCGCCGGTTCCCACCCCCTGGCGTAGCATGGAGCCACGAAGCCAGAACGATCGGCGAACTTGGAACGGAGCACATCGTACACCGACCTCGCGACCTTGTCAAAGGTGATGGTCCGAAAGCCCTGGAAAGACGCAGACGCCATCTTGTCAGGCTCGGTCAGCGCCGTGATCGTGCACAGCTCGGTCGGTGAGAAAACGATGCCAGCAGCGGCGGCCGTCGAGAGGACGACGTCGATGTCACCCTGGGCCTCGTAGACGGCCTTCTTCAGCTCATCGACCGAATAAGCGGCAGGCTCGTCAGCTGTCCGACGGGTCGCGTCAGCGACAGGCAGCAGATCAGCAATAGGGTCGGAGCAGGGAACATGCTTGGTCAGCTCGCTGTGCTTGTTCCGCCATTCAGCGTAGCCATCAGCGTCGAAGGCCACGTTGGGCGGAAGGTGGGGCGATCCGTCGGGCGATGCGACTTTCGCCAGTGAATAGGCGCCAGGATCAGCTGGGACGCCGACGTCGCTGAGATCGAAGAACCGCATGCCGAAGTTCTTCGCGCTGACGACCCGACCGTCCGGCAGGACGTCGTTCATCTGGTTGGCGAGGTGTTCGCAGCGATCGTGGAGGAACTCGTTGGTGTTACCGCAGATCGAGCACTGCTCGTATGAAATGCGGGTTCCCATGCTGACCGTGATGTAACCACGACGGTCGAGCTTGATGATGATGTCCTTGCCGTCCTGCATGCCCAGCTCGGGCACCGGACGCTTGGCGATGCGGATGATCAGCTCGACGCGGCGCATCGGGTCGTTCCATGCCGCGCAGGGAACGTCGCCATAATAGGGGTCAGTCGGCCCATTAGCATGGTTGCGGTAGAACTTGGCCTGCTCGAAGGTCTTGTACCGGGGGACCTGCACGTTCGCCAGATCGCCGGTGTTCTTCGCTGACTCCATCGCCGACTGAGTGCCCGTCAGTTCATCGGTGGTGAAGACGTCGCCGTTGAGGTTCTGGCCATAGTAATCGCCGTCCGTCATCGCGATGATGTGGACATAGGTGAAGCGCGGATCAGCGCCACGCTCCTTGAGCCGGTCCATGAAGGCCTGGATCTCGGGCGGGACGTAGGTGGGCGGCGTCCAGCACGCGACCTTGGAGGCTGAGTCGAGAACGTTCTCGATCTGCCAGGTCGTCGAAACATGCTTCTCGATACTCATGTGCTGGCTCCAGGGAGCATGTTCGGGAAGTTGTGGGTTTCCTGGAAGCCTGAACGGCTTCCGGCCATGCCTCCGTTCATATCCATCGGGACGATGCGCGCGGCCGGGTTGGGGTCATGACCCAGGTTGGTCTGCAGGATCTCGGTGGTGGGGGCCGACAGGGGATTCCCTGGTGCCGCAATGTGATTCGCCTGCTTGGCGCCGGCCGGGCGCGTGATGTCCTTGATCGCAGGCAGCCGCTTGTTGACGTGGCAGGCTGCTGCGGTCTTGGCTGCAAGAATCACGATCGCGGGGAACTGGTTCACACCTGTTCCGTATTCAGTCCGGCCGTCGCGGCGTTGACCGGGTTTTCCTGCAGGAGCAGAGCAGCCTTCGCATCGATGAGCCGCTGCCGGATGACGGTGAGCCAGCCCTTGACCTTGTTCTCGGCTTCGGGATCGACCTTGCCATCGAGGCTGAACTGGTGCGGCGACTGGCTGCGGATCAGCGCGGTGCCCGCGTTGAGGATGGTGAAGTAGCCCAAGGTGCCCTTGCGGAGCACGGTGCTGTCGACCACCAGCCGGTTCAGCGAGTCGGCGATGGTCTGGCTCCCGTTGTTCAGGAACAGACCGACCTGGTAGGACGAGGCCGTCGCGCCGACCGCGGCCGACAGGGCGAGCCAGGTGGTCCCGCCATCGAGCGAGTAGGTGAACGCGAGCGCCGCACCGGTGCGGACGATCTTGAGCATCAGCCCTTCGTAGCTGGCGGGCACGAGGCCGGCCAGCCGGGTCAAGGCTCCGCCGGTGGTCACGCGCTGATAGATCGCCAGCTCCTTCGACCCGCCGTTCGGCTGGATGACGCCGAAGAAGATCGCCGGGCCGTCGGTGGCCAGGGTCTCGAACATCGCCAAGCCCTGCACCAGGCCCTCGGCCGGCGCCGGCGAGGTCAGCACAGCGCCGGGGATGCTGAGGATCAGCCGGGCCTCGAGGGTGAAGTCAGTGCCGACATTCTGCCGGCCCTTGAAGAACCCGGAGACGTTGGCGTTGCCGACTGGCATCCCGCCGCGGCCGAGGAGATCGAGGCCGCCCGAACCCAGGCCCGGGACGTCGACGGACGATCCGCCGCTCGCACTCGCGCCGATGTCGACGGCGGTGTCGAGTGGGAGGATGTCCGGGCCAGCGTTGAGCGGCGCGTAGGCAATCAGGCCCCCGAGCTCGATCGTCGGTTCCCCGTAGGCCTTGATGTAGGCGTCTTCGAGGGAGTCGAGATCCACCGACACGCTGCCGGCGAAAACGAGGTTGGTGGCGATGATCTGTGACGTGAGAAGCATGGCAACCTCAGGGGCGGAAGATGTCGGAGAACAGATCGTTGAAGGTGGTCAGGGCTTCCTGGCGTTCCTTCTCCAGCGGCTCCAGATCGGCCTTCGCGTCCGCCGTCTTGATGTGGATGTGCAGCGAGGGCAGCGGGATCTCGAGGTGCAGACCGTCGGAGGTCGCGACCATCCCCTGGCTACCCATGGCGCCAGGCTGTGCACCGCCGGCCGCCATGAGCGCGTCCTGCGGGGTTCCACCAACATCGGCCGGCGGGGCCGCGCCAACCGACGGATCGGCGGGAACTCCGGCATCCGTCGGGGCCGCGCCCGGAGGCACAGCGCCGGCATCGGCGCCTTCGGCGTCTTCACCCTCTTCGCCCTGGGCAGGCGGAGCAGCCGAGCCGCCCGCCGGCGCAGCGCCGGCAGCGGCAGCCGCGGCCGGGTCGCTAGCGGGCGCAGCGCCCGCGTCGGTCGGAGGAGGCAGGGGCTGGCCCTGTCCAGAGTCCTGAGCGACCTGGTTCGGATCGACATGCGGCTGGGCGTTGGGGTCCTGGCCGGGGGCCGCTGCGGGGGCAGCCGGCGCGGCAGCCGCGTTCGGGTCCTGCGCCGGAGCGGCATTCGGGTCCTGGCCGGCGGGGGCAGCGTTCGGGTCCTGCCCCTGCTCGCCGCCCTGGTCCTCGCCCTGTTCAGCGCCTGCCTCCGGCTGCTGGCCGGTGGGCATGCCGGTGGCCGGGTCGACGCCGTACTGCTGCTGGTACATGCCGCCCATCTGGGCCTGCATCTGCATGGCCTGCTGCATCTGGATTTCCTGCTGCTGCAGCACCTGCTCGCGCTGCGACAGTTCCATCTCCTTGGCGATCAGTTCGCGCACGACGGCATCCAGCGGGAGCAACGACTGGCCGCCGGCCATCTGCTCCATCTGGGTGGCGTTGTTGGCCTGGTCCATCGTGGAACCGTTGCCGGAGAAGCCCGAGGTGAAGGCGTCAGTGATCCCGGCTTCCTTCATCGCGGGGGTGCTCCAGTCGAACACGCAGGGCGTGCCGTCCTTGGCGATGTGGCGCACAGCCAGCTTGACCGAGGCGGTCTTGCCGCCGGTGAGCATGTGGAACGCTTCCGACCGACCCTTGTACTTGTCGAGCGGATCGAACATCTGGTTCTCAGCGCCGTACTGCTGGTCCTGGATGGCGCCCATGTTCTTGCCGACATCGGACATCGTCTTGACGCTGCCCAGGTCGACCATCGGCATGGCCGTCATCTGGCGCATCAGGTCCGCAGCGACGACCGGGTTGGTGGCGATGTTCGGCGCCGTCGAGTGCAGGAGGTCATAGATCGACTTCGCCCGGGCAGGGTCCTGCTGGATCACATCGGGGGCGGTCATCTGCAGGTTGTGCCAGCCCTCGTCGTAGGAGCCGCGGTTGGCCAGCCACTTCGCGCCGGAGATCGCCATGGGCGCGAGGATCGAGCCGAGGGCAAGCGCGTGACCGATGCCGAAGCCACCGGGAGCCGCGGTCTTCTCGCGCTCTTCGGTGAGCATGTCCATGATCGCCTGGCGGTCATCGACGTCGAGCTTGAGGGCTGCGAGCTTCTGGAAGATCACCGAATGGAAGACCTCCGAGCCCTGGGCAGCAGCGCTGATCAGGTCGGCTTCATTGCGGGCGAGCTTGGTGGCGAGCGTGGTCATAGCGCCTCAGTTGGTGATCGTCGGGTGAGTCTGGTACATCCGCTGATGGACGTCGACCGGCCGCTCCACCATGGACATGGTGAGCTGCCGATCGGCCTCGTCGCCGAGACCAGAGACGAAGTTCTTTACCGATTGGATCGGATGCTTCAACGGCTCGACCACGTCCATGAACCCACTGGTCGGGCTCTGGGGCATGGTGCCAGCCGGCAGGGGCTCGGTCGGCACGCCAAAGGCTGCAGCCTTGCGGGACTCGAGGGTGTCGCTGGCAGGCGTCCCGGCCAGGCGGTCGCCGACCCAGTCCGCGCCGTTCTCCACCATCTCGGGGATGTGGAACAGGGTGTTGGCCCGGCCGTAGGCGTCCATCGCCCCGAGGGCCTTGCTGGCGACACCGCCGGTGAACATCTCGGGGTGCATCCCCAGGCCGCCGGTGACGTGGCTCAGGAGGCCTGGCGCAGCGGGCGCCAGAACGGTCGCGAGCTTGAGGGGGTAGAGACCGGCCTTCTTCCCAGCCAGCAGCGTCGGCTGGGCCGGCTTGGCCGCGGGGGCCGCACTGGGCTTGGGCAGCGCAGGGGCCTGCTGGGTCGTCTGCTTGTTCGGTACGAAGGCTTTCGCCGCACCTGGGGCCTTGGTCTCCGGCAGCGACTGGGTGGTCTGCATGCGAGGCTGCGGCTGTGCCTGGTCCGAGCGGATCAGGGGGCCGGTAGGCGGCAGGGCCACGCCAGCAGTCAGGCCAGTGGGTGATCCACCCTGGGCGGTCGAGGAGCCGCCAATGGACGGGCCAGGCTGCGGGGCGACACCGAAGGGCGCGGAAGCCGTCGGCGCCGGAGGCACGGGGCCACCCTGCGCGAGCTCGACGCTGACGGCGACCTTCGCGATGTCGGTGAAGCGGGGCATGCTCAGTTGGCGGGCATCGGCATCATGCCGCCGGTCTGGTTGTGGCCACGGGAGGGGGCACCGGGCGCCGTCATGTTGGCAATCACCGGCGCGGCGACGCTGCTGAGCGCCCCGGCGGCAGTGGCGCCAGCCATCAGGGTGTTGGCCGGGTCGGTCTTCCACGCGTGCGAGAGCCCCGACCGGATGGTGTCACCCATGCCAGCCGCGGTCTTGCGCGCTTCGAGAGCTTCGGTCGCCGGGGTGTTCACGCCACGGCTCCCTGCATCTCAGTCTTCTTGGGCGCGGCGCCGATGGCTGACGCCACCGCCGGGATAGCACGGGCCGCGAGGCCGAGCAACGGGTTGGCCAGCTTGGCCTCGAGCTGCTTGGCCGCGATGTGCTGGGCGCGCTTGAGCTGGCCGGTGGCCTCGGAGATTTCCTTGAGCTTGAGGCCCAGATACTCCTGCGCGTTGTGGGTCTTCAGGAGGCGGTCGCGGGCACCGACGAGGTCCTTCACCGCGATGGTGAAGGAACTGTCGCCGTTGACGATGCGCGGGGTGCCGCCGGGGGTATTGCCGGTGTTGCGCTCGTCGAGGTAGGTCTGGGGCAGCTTGTGGTCAGCCTGGGACGGGCGGTTCTCGAACCAGTTGGCCGCATCCTCGTAGGGGTGCTTGCCGGTCTCGTGCATCTTCGAGTAGTCGGGCTGCTTCTGCAGGTAATACTGGGCCTGCTTGGTCAGCGCCGGGGGTGGGCAGGCGCCGCGGTCGTAGGCCACGGCATTCTCGCACATCGAGACGATGTCGTCGATCGAGAGCTGGTCGATCTCGTTCTTGTCCGCCGCGAAACGGAAGCCGAGACGGTGGTTCGGGACGCCGCGCGACTTCAAACCTTCGACGACCATGCGCAGCAGGGCGCGCAGCTCTTCGGGGTTCTTCTCGTTGTCGAGGCGGCAGCCGCTCACGGTCGCCATGACAGCGCGGTAGAGCGAGGGGAGGGTCACGCCGGACATGACCATGTCGATGGCGGACTGGATGATGCGATCGTGGGCGTCCGAGGCTTCGGAGAGGGCGCTGATACCAGCGGACTTCGCCTCATTCTGGACGATCTCGACTTCAGCGCGGGTCTTGTCCAGCTCGAGCAGCATCGACCGGGTCTTCGCTTCCTCGAGCGAGTAGGCCAGCGAGGGGTCCATCGGGTGATCGTAGATCGAGAGCTTGACGTCGCCGGCCTCCGGGAGCGGGGCGAAGGGGTCGCCGCCGGCTTCCTCGATGGCTGCCAGCTTGGACGAGCCCTCACGGTACATGCTGGCCTCGGCGCTCTTGCGTGCCTGGCCAACCAGCTTCTCAGGGTCGGCCAGCTCGAACCGCAGACGGGCATCCTTCTTCTGGGCGTGCGCGTTCTTGGTGAGGGAGATGTGCACCCCGCGATTGGCGTCCTCCGCGATGCGGCGGATCTCGTGCGGGGTCAGGTCGTGGGCGTCGACGATGGACGCCAGCTTATCCTGCATCGACTCGCCGCGGAGGCCTGCGGCCTTCACCTCGTCGATGTACGGCTGCAGACGGGCCTTGTGGGACATAGGAACCTCGTGGGATAGGGTACTCGACGCCGGTCATCGGTAAAGGGAGTCAGTTCGCTCGTCCGGGGTCTCGTTCCAGATGTCGGCCGCAGCGGCCTCGCTCTGGGTCGTGCTGCCCATGTGACCCTTGAAATCACCCCGGACCAGGAACTCGCCGGCGATCGTCGAATAGGTGACCGAATGGAGACCATCGTCGGGCTTGATATTCACATACCGCTGGACGTTGGTCTTGTCGTTGTACTCCAGGCTGACAGCCATGAAGTGGTCGAACAGCTCCTGGCACTCGTCAGAGCGCGGGAAGGTGATCTGCTTCGTGCGGACCATCTCGAAGGTGTCGGTGAGCACCCGGGTGCGGGCCAGGTGCCACTTGCGGACCTTCGGATCCCACTTCACGCGGGCGGCGCGGCCGGCGCCGGTCCCCTGCATGCCGGTGTGCCACATCTGGATGACGCGGTCGTCACCGAGGCGGTTGATCAGCTGCAGGTTCTGGACCTGGCCGCAGCCCCAGTCGCAGCCGAGCAGCTGGACGCCGGCGTAGGAGGCGGCCTTCACGATCCAGTCGATCTGGTACAGGGGGTCGGTCTCAACACCCTTGAAGATCTTCCAGTAGTAGACGTCGAACCGGCCCGGGAACGGGTTGAAGCCGCCGATGGTCACGAAGGTGTAGCTGTTCTCGCCGTTGAAAGCCCAGTCGACGCCCATGACCAGTGGCGGGTAGCGGTTCTTGCGCGGGTTCGGAACCTCGTTCTTGCGGTCAGGGTTACAGCAGGCTTTGAGCTGCTCGATCGTTACCGGAACGGAGCCCGAATCGTGGGGCAGGCCGAGCACCTCATTGCGGAACCGCTCGGTCGAGTAGTTCCGCAGCTTGTCGAGCAGCTCCATCCACTTCTGACGCCGATCCATGACCGGCTTCACGATCAGCTGCGGGACGCGATAGGTCTCCATCGTGACCGACGCGTGCCGGCCCTTCTCGAGATCCATCTTGCGTGCCACGACCCATCGGCCGTTGGCGTTGGTATTCAGCGGGACTCCGCAGAACTCGCAGATAACGCCGTGATCGCCGATGTTTCGTTCAGTCCAAGAGTGGTTCCACTTCTTGCACCCCATGTTGGTGCAGCGGACAGCCCACTCGGCGCCGGTGGAGCGCGCCCGGAAGGCCTCCATCGGATTGTTCATCGACTTCGGCGTGCCGCAGTACCAGAAACGCGGGGCCTTGGCACGGAAGGCCATTTCTTCGACGACCGGATAGATGTCCGGCATGATGTCCTGGATCTCATCGAAGGTCAGCTGGGCGCCGCCAACCTCGATCAGCTCACCCGTGCGCGGGTCGAGGACCGTGTGCATCTTGCCGTCTTTTACCGACTGACCACGCAGACGGTCAGCCGTGCGCTGGGCGTAGCCCAGCGTGATCATCGAGCCGCCAGCGTTGAAGACGCGGCGCAGCACCTGATCGACCTTGCCCGGGCCGTCGAAGAAGCAGTCCTGGATGATCGGGCTGCCAGAGATGAAGTCACGCAAGCGCTGCTGGGCGAATACCATCGCCTGCTCCTGCAGCGGCGCGACGTAGACCTGCACGCTGCCGGGGTGGCAGACGCCGTTGATCACCAGCTTCGAGGCGAGCGTGGTACTCTTGGCGACCTGACGCCCGGTGAACAACCCCACACGCGACGCGCGGGTGTTGTAGACGGCTTCGAGGTAGGGGTAGTCCGTGAGGTTGAAGCGCTCGCCGCCGAGACAGAGCAGATCCTGCGCGAGCTGGAACGGGGTGGCCTCGATGCACCGGACGGTATTTTCCATCATGGCATCGCGGCCAGTTCATCCTTGGTCAGCAGGGCGTCCTGTGACTCGTACTTCGCGACCACGCCGGCGAGCGTCGCCAGGGCCTTCTTGGCGCTGTCGCCGCCTGAGGCATCGCGCAGCTTGCCGCGCATCTCCATCGCCTTGAACATGGTATCGCGCTCGAGCTTGACGCGCGCCAGCTCGTCCTTGGTCATGTTCAGACCGAGGTTGCCCACCGTGCGCTTGATCAGGCGCTCGGTGTAATAGGCATCGCTCATCAGGCGGTCCAGCACGGCCTCGGAGTTCAGCGACACAGGCACGCCCAGGCGCCAGCGGACGAAGTCCTTGGGCTGCCCGATCAGGCCACGGCGGAACACAGCCTCTTCGTTGCCGATGCAGAGCATGTAGCGCTCCCAGGCAGCACCCTCGAGGTACTCCCGGTCAACGAACAGCTCCCCGTAGCGGCGCACATCGACTTCCTCGAGGACGCAGCCATACATCTGCTTCAGGTCGGCACAGATCGTCTCGTAGTCGATCTCGCACAGGATGCTCGTCTCGAGCATAGTCCGAATCGCCTGATTCTCCCGCAGGCGCCGGATGCCAGTGGGGAGAAGGACGGTCGGCCCAGATGGGCCGACGGTGATGATGTCCCGCAGCCCAAGCATGGTCGCGGCCTGGAACAGGGGCCGGTAGTCCATGGTCGACCGCATGTCGGTGGTAACGAACCAGGCGTCCAAGGCAGCCGGGAGCCGGCCCTGAATCTCAGCCGCCGTGAAGTCCTGCAGGGCACAAGGAAAGCGGGTATCCAGTGCTGCCAACAGGCTTTCAGCATGCTTCGGGCCATCCGCACGAGCCATTGCCACAAGGGCGACTGCCTGAAGAATCCGGCGGTGTGGGACCATCCTGGCGATCTATGTTAGGGGCCTGCGGGTAAAAATAAACCCATCTGCCTGGGATAAGAGGGGTACAGGGAATATACCATGAACGAGAACGTCGTATGTTTCGGCCTCTGCGCAATCTGCGCTGTGGCCGCCGCTGTGCTCTTCGGCCACGCCGCCGGAGTGCATTTCTCCCACCATGAAGACGGCTCTCGCGAGCTGCTCTTCGCTTTCGGCATGTCCATCGCCTCGGGGGCTTTCACCCTCGGATCGCTGCGCTGCCGCACCAAGCCCAAGGACGAAGTTCCGCCCGTCGTCGATTCGGAGCGGAAATACTGCAAGACGGACTACTGAACCAAACGCCCGCTGGACCTTCGGGTCCAGCGGGCAGCAGGTGCTTTTCATTACCGTGAGCGCTCAGACTTCCTGAATCGCGCTCTCGAGATCCTCGCTCACACGCTGCAGCGACTTCATGGCGACGGCAGTCGCGCTGGAATCGCCGGGGAACCCCATACGGATCGCCAGGAGCAGGCGGGCCAGCTTCTGGACCGACTGGCCGAAGGTCTCATGCAGGGTGACGAACTCGGCGAGGTTGTCGGGGGTGAGGAAGCCGGCGCCGAGCACCGCGTCGGCGCTCTGCGGATCGCCGATCGACGCGGCCAGCTTGACGGCCTTGTCGAGGGGCATGGCGATGGACGCGATCTTGGCCGACGCGACCTTCGGGTAGTCCTCGAGGGTCTTCACGGCAGCCGCGATCTTCTCAGCCTTCGCCGGCAGGTCGCTGTCGAAGCGCAGCCATCCCTTGCCATCGTTGGACAGGGCGGCCTGCTTGACCATCTCTGCCATCTCGGATCCGTTCTCGAACCAGTGATTCAGGGTCGCGCAGGCGGTCTTCTCGTCGGCCTGGTTGAACCCGAAGTTCTCACCCCGGACGTTGAGGGTCCACTGGCCGTTGGTCAGGATCAAGCTGTCGGGGAGGCGCTTGTCGAGGAAGGACGCGACCTTGTCGAGGGCCATGGGCGGAACGTCGGCCTGATGGCGGAGGGTCAGCACCTGGGTGTCGAGCGGGAGCATCCAGCTGCCGTCGCTGATCCGGGACGCAGTCTTGACGCCCCTGGCGAGCACGACGTTGACCTGCTGGAGGCCGTTCGACAGCTCCAGGTGGATCGAGCCGTTGCCCTCGTGGGTGGCGAGCTTGGTCAGCACCGCCGGAGCGGTGAAGGCTTCGCCGGCCATCAGCGACACCGAGGTGCCGCGGGTCAGCGAGCCGGTGGCGAGCTTGGCCATGACCTGGCTGGTCAGGGTAGCTTCGGTCTCGCCTTCGTTCAGCTCGTCGCAAGCGACCTTGGTCGGGGCCGGGCCATAGGTGCCGTCTTCGAACGCCATGAAGCGCTGCTCGCCGACGGTCGGGTTGAACAGGTCGAGGGCGTCAAAGGACACGGCGATCTTGGAAGTCGCATCGTCCATCCAGACACGGGCGGCGAGGAAATCCTTGGTGTCGGCTTCGAGCGGGACGGCGACGGGGACGGAGGCGATGGCGCGATCGATGGCGGCCGAGGCCAGCTTGGCCTGCACGGTACGGCCGGGGGCCGGCGCGTTGAGCCACTGCTCGGCCACGTCGTCGGTGCCATTGAGCATGAAGCCGGCAAGGGCATGCTTGTTCTGGCCCAGGATCTTGCCGTAGGCCTCGCGCTGCTCGGCGGTGATGCCCATGACCGAGGCGAGGACGGTGCGGCCGCGGTAGGGCAGGCGCAGGGCGCTGCCGTCTTCGGTCCAGCCAGCACCACGGAGCTTCGATTCGTGGATGAGGGTGCCGGGCTCGCCGACATCCAGGCCCTGAGCCAGGTTCGACTCGGTCAGGGGCATGACCTGATCATCGGCCATGTCGCCGGTGCCCTGGTTCTGCGAGGCGTCGCCCGGATCGGACTGCTTGCGCAGGATCATGACGTCGAGGGGCTGCAGCTCGCGGTTGTTGATGATGAGGGGGATGCTGATGCGCGGGGCGCCGGCGATACCGACGTAGCCGAACGCGTAGCCCTGGCCATCATCCTTCTTCTTGAAGTTGACCACCACCCGGTCGGCCGGGATGTAGGGGTGGTCACGCAGCAGGTTCTGCGTGATCTCATCCGACCAGGCCGACGGCGGGGACATCATGCGGACGCCGGCGATCTTCCGCGCCTCCGTTTCGGGGAGGTACTCCGACGGGACGATCGTCGGGGGCGGGACGAAAAGGTCGGAAAGCATGATCGAGATCCTATGGGTTCGGGCTTGGCGGGCAATCGCGCTACCGCGGTGGAGAGGTGGGCGCGGCGCTCGCGGGGAGGAGAGGTGCGATGTAGCTGTGGACGTGGGCCAGGAAGTTGACCCCACCGATCATCGCATTGGGGGCAGTGATCTGCCCCAACGCCGTGATGGTCCCGTAGACTTTCAGGGGGCCGAAGAGCGAGATCCCGGCAGGGCACATGATCGACACCCCAGTGGCGGCCCGGATGGTCGCCCCGCCGGTCAGGGTCGCTTCCAGATCCTTGCACAGGACCGAGACCTTCGAGGTCGCGGCTGAGAACCCGGCGATCTTGACCAGCGCTGCCGGAGAGCCAGCCGGCCCGAGTCGGATGGAATACTCGCCGAGCAGCGCGCTGTACTCGATGCTCAGGTCCATCTGGTAGGTCGGGAACTGACTCTGGCCGCCGGGCACCACGCCCTTGTTGCCAGCCCGCAGCCGGAAGGAGCCGTTGGCGTCGACCTGGTAGTCGTACACCTCGGCGGATGACGCGAGGCCCGGGAACAGCTCGACGCCAGGGGCCAGGCCTCCGACGGGCTTCAGCGGTTGAACGATCGCGTCCCGGATGACTGAATAGACCTTGGAGGCGTATTCATTGGCGACGTTGTAGGTCGAGTTCAGCGACAGTCCCGACTGATGGCCGGTGTAGTAATCGAAGCCACCGACATGCCCGCGCTGCCGGAGGTAGTAGGGCTTCAGCAACAGCGGATCGGGGGCGAGATCGAGAACTTCGGCCTGGTAGAAGTAGGCTCCCGGATTGGGAACAGCCAGCGACCCCGGCGGCGCCGTCGCGATGGCGTTGGCGTCCAGGCCCGGGCTGAAGAAGTGCTTGAAGTGGTAGCCGGCCATGCGGTGTTCGCGCATCACCGATCGCTCGAGCGTCAGACCGTCAGACTTGTAGATCGACCAGCACATCGCGTTGGCACCGATGATTGCACCGAGGCCGTTGACCTTCACGCGGGCGTCGCCCTTGGACATGATCGCGTCGCCGGACTCTGCCACGAACGCCCAGTGTGGCGTGTTGTCGAGACCGGGCTGCAGATTCATGCGGCTCATCGGCAGTTCGATGCCGGGGTTGAAGCTGATGCGCTGACCTTCGGGATCTTTCGCGTTTTCCCGTGCTGTCTGGCACGGCCCGGTGTAGAAACCCAGGATCACCCAACGACGACCGTCGTGCATGATCAGCACCTGGGAGCCGACCTCGGGGATATAGACGATGCCACCAGGCGACGAGTCGGTGACCGACAGCGAGCTGAAGCCGGCCTGAAGCATGATGACGTCCTTGATGACGCCATCCGTCGAAGCCGTCGGATTGCCGCCATCGGGGATGACCTCAAAGGTCATCGTCGGCTGCAGGGTCGTGCTCCCGGTCCCGCCGGTGATCGAGTTCACCTTGCTCACGCGGGCGCGCAGCACCCGTGGGGTGATGAAGTCCTTCGAATCGGACTCCCGGCCGCTGAGCAGGGACATCGACGAGGCTGGGTTCGCCATTAGCGCTTCGCTCGCGGCGTCAGCGTCAGCATGATGTTCATCGGCCCGATGACGGTCTGCGTCGCTGCGTAGCCGGGATTCAGTTCCATGAGCTTCGTGATCTCGGCCTGGTTGGTTACGCGGACCCGCATCCCGGACCTGGCGAACGACTGGGGCGCTGCCTTCGCTGGCGGCGATGATCCCGGGCACGTCGAGCAGGCCATGGCCGGTAGCTTAGAGGGGGCTAACAGGGGAGCAAGGCATGTGAAATATGGACCCCCTCTCTGTGATAAGAAAGGGAGAACCCACGCATCATGCGCGGAGTTCTAGCGGAAGCCACATTGGCTAACCCGCGTAGGAGGGTCATAACATGACCACTCACAACGGCTTCGTCCCCACCCCCGTCATCGACGCCCCTGTTGGGCTCGAGGACCGCGTCAAGCACAGCCTGGAGATCCAGGATCACTTGAAGCGTGAGGCGACTGCCCGCGCCGCTATCCAGACCGCCATGGTCGGGATGGTGGGCGCGGCGACGAGCGACCTGGTTCGCAAGAACCAGCAGAAGAAGCGCCGCGACCAGAAGCCCCGGAAGCCCGCCCCCATGGCGGCCATCCGTCTGGGCCGCATGGCCGAAGCGGCTTGGGATCGTCTGACCCCGCTGGAGCGCCAGCAGGGTCTGCCGCTGTGGAAGCTGGCCGCATTGGCCAACCTCCACTTCATCCCGGTCCCGGCGCGGAAGCTGCACGAGCTGCACGGCACCACCATGGTGTTCGAGCTCGTGAAGCCCACCACGCCGGCGATGGTCGACCAGACCGCCCCCGAGGCGATCCCCCTGGTCGCCCCGAACCTGAAGGCGGATCGCCGCCTCGGGTTCGCGTTCGTGAGCCGTGCGCTGCCCGGGATGGGAAGCGCGCTGCTTGGCATCAAGATCTTCGACCACCAGGGCAATGTGCTCATGGTCGCGGGTCAGGCGCCGCTGGCCGATTTCGAGAAGGTCTCCCCCTTCACCCAGGGGATCTTCGAAGGCCAGGACGTGCTGCCCAAGAACTGGGTCTACCGCACGAAGGCCCAGGAAGGGTCGATCGAGCTGACCCAGTTCATCGCTGCGTGCCTGCCGCGCCGGCAGGAACTCTGAGGCTCAGCCTCTGAGGCACGACGTGGGGTGGACCGCATTGGTCCACCCCACGGGGCAACGTTTCAAGTCGAAAGGGATGCCATGGATGGCATCGGTGATCTGTAACATCAGTCGAGTTCTTTGACGCACTAACCCGTCAGGCATATTGCCTGACTTACCCACGGAGCATTTCCATGACCACTCTCAACTTCGCCCGCGACATCCGTCTCTTCGCCCCTCGTCTCGGTGAGAACATCACCGACGTGGTGGCCCAGGTCGCGAGCGTCGAACGACTGCCCTCCATGGCGGTCACCCCGGGCTTGGCGGAAGCCAAGACCCACCTGATGGAGGTATGCCACCACCTCCTCGGAGACATCACGTTCCAGGGCCAGGCCCTGGAGTTGCACGCCGCGTCGGTGTGCTGTCGCGCCTTGCGCATCGCCAGCGCTTTCGCCCACGAAGACCTGGCGGCTGAACGTAGCGGTCGGCTGCAGATCCTCAGCGGTAACGAATGGCGCACCATCCACCAGGCCGTGATGGCTGGCTGTGCCGGCCAGGTTCCGGTGTTGCGTCGGATGGGCACCCTGCGTCCACCGAAGTGGGCGCTGGACCTGATCGAACTGACCGGCCGCCTCGGAGAGGTCGGCTGGGGCACTGACGAGGTCCGTCTCAAGCACCGCGTGCTGAGCGAGCCGAACTCGGCCGAACGTCGTGCTGCCGCGGAGCACACGCAGCGGATGATCGCCCGGAAAGCCGCCCACCTCGGGCTGCACACCGACGCGGTCGCTGAAGCCAAGGCGTGGCTCGTCCTCAACGGCGAACACGTCAAGGCCAAGCCCCGGCCCGCCGGGTGCTTGAGCATCGATGGCATGGTGTGGATTCGCATGTCCCCCATGTATCGCACCCCAGCCGAGAGCGCCGAGGTCGCGACGGAGCGGCGCCAGCGCGAGCTGAACGCCGCTGACCAGACCGTCGTGTGTGGCGGCAGGACGAGCAAGCCGTTCCGGGCGCACCGGGAGGTCCTCGACTGCCTGGCGGACAATCGCCGCAAGGCGAGCGAGTTCGCCCGTAACGCTGGGGGCAACCGCCGGCTGCAGCTGCTCTGAGAGCAGCAACGACAACCTGAGGAAGGTGTCGGGAGAGGAGACGCCCCGCAAGGGGTGGCTTCTTTTTACCTCGAGCGCCGATAGCTTCGCGGCATGAGCACTGATTCTGATTCCGCCACGTTCAAGATCACCAACGCTGCACGCCTGGTGCTGAACGCCATCGCCACCGAAACCGGGCCGCTGATCACCCCCGAGCTGTTCCTGACGGGCTGCGATCTCGTCAAGACCTTGCGGAGTCTCCCGTGTATCCTCGAGGTCGGGGACAAGAAGGTCGACATCCCGGCAGCCCTCCGGTCGGTCGAAGGCCTAGACCCGAACGACGCCCAGCGCATCGGCATCGAGCAGATGGCCGAGAAGTGGCGGCAGCAGACCACCGAGTTCACCCTGTCAGCGAGCCAGGTGGCGACGCTCAAGATGCAGCTGAAGTACATCCTGCCGAACCAGGGCGAGAAGCCGACGGTCGTGCGCCTCTCGCTGACGGCGAGCTGCGAAGAGGCCATCCGCGTTCTGCAGGCGCTCTAGGTAAAATGAGCGAGCCGGTTGAAGGCCGAATCCTGTTGCGGGATTCGGTCCTTCGTCAGCTCGAAGCTGGCCTGCCCGGGACGGAAGGCCGCGCCGTAGGCGAAGCCCGGGATCGGTGACTTCGCACCACTCAGATCGCTGACGCCGCCCTGGGCCGGGATCTCGCGCAGGGTGTCCTCGAGGCGCTGGAAGTTCAGGCGCTCGAGCATGTCGTTCGAACGCACCAGCGGAACGTGTGACAACCCCGGAAGCTCGGGCGTTCCCTGGATCTTGGGGTTCTTCAGCTGCCGAGCCTTGAAGGCCTGCTCGGCCAGAATCTGACCGACCATCAGATCCTTCTCGCCGCCATCGTTGGTGATCCGCATGAAGCGCATCATCGCGGCGACTGCGACCTCGAGCACCGGCTTGCGCACGATCGCACCGGCCTGCTGGAAGGCCTTCCGCATCTCATCGACGACGTAGGACTGAGCAGCGAGCAGGCCCTGCTTCTCTGCGATCTCCTGCGGGCGGTAGCTGCCATCGGAGAGCCGATCACCGCGCTTCACCTTCTCACCCTCGACGACCGCGACGTTGCGGCCAGGCAGAACATAGTGCTCGATGGAATCCGCGCGGCCAGGCGACTGACCTTCGGGCCGGATGTGGATATAGTGGCCGCCCTGGGGCGCGGTCTTCACCGAGGTCACCATACCGGTTGAGTCAGCAAGCGTTCCCTGGCCCTTCACGGTCTCTGGGACAGCGAGCAGCTCGCGCAGCCGAGCGAAGCCGTCGGCGAGGTTGGAACCCTGCCCAACGGTTCCACCCGAATGGAACTTCTTCAGCGTCAGCTGGGTCGACCGTTCGCCGATCGTCATGCCGTAGTTGTAGCCGATGTTGGCGCCGATCGGGTGGACCTTGCCGTCGGGCGTACGGCCCGCGCACATCTGGCAGGGCGGCGAATCCGCTTCGCAAGTCATCGGGCTGCGGACCATGACGCTGGTCACCTTCGCATCGCGCATCTTCGCGAGCATCTCGGGCGTGACCACGTCGTTGCGCTTGAAGCTCGTGCCCGGGATGTCGTGCAGCAGGTGACGATCGAGCAGATCAGCGTCGTGCTGCTTCACGCCTTCTGGCGGATCGAGCGGGATCTGGATACCTTCCTGGGTGCCACAGTCTTTGATCTCGATTCGCACGGGGCCGAGGTTGCCCGCCAGCTCCTTGGTGAGGAAGCCAGGGCCAGCCACGGAGAGACCCTTGTCGACCATGCCCGACCGCGCGCCGGGCGTGGCCATGATGTAGTCGCTCAGCAGCATGCCGCCACCGTAGCTCGACTTGATCACCGACGGGATAGCACGGTCGCGGGCGTCGGTGACCATCACCGGGCTGGCGACCATCTGGCGGTAGGAATCCATGCCGAGCTTGCTCGACGGCTTGGCAGCCAGGAACACCGAGCCGCCGAGGCCGATGGTGTCGAGGTGGTCGGAGATGATCGAGTCGAGCTCGGGCTTCACCTTCGCAAAGGTCTCGAGCGCGAGCTTTCGCTTCTCGTCGAGGCCCTTGCCCTGCTTCACAGCGCGATCGATCTGACCGAGCAGCGCGTTGATCTTGGTGCGGTCGATCGCCAGCTCCTGCACCGTGCCGCCGATGCCGCCGGCACGGGCCGCGAAAGCGAAGCCGGCCGACTGGAGCTTGCGCCCCAGGTTGTTGAAATCGGCCGGCGATTCCTTCGCGATGCGATCGAGGATGGTGGCGAGCTTCTTACCGTCGATCGGCGGCGCGATGCCGCTGAGGAACCGCACGGGAACGATGCCCTCGAAGATCATCCAGCCGACGGCCTGCAGGTTCTGATTCTTCTCGTCATCGATCATGACGAGGCTGTCCATGCGCAGCCCGTCCTTGTTGTTCTTGTAGGCGTCGAGGGCGGCCTGGCGCGTCGGGTAGGTCTTGCCGCTGTTGACCCCGCGGCGGGTCAGGGCGAACAGACCGGTGATGACGTCCTTGTCGACGGCGAAGGCGAGGCTGCGGTCCTTGTCGTACCACAGGTTCCGCGACGGCAGGAGGTCGTGGGCCTCACGCTTGCCCTTGTCGCTCAGCGGCGCGAACACCGACATCGTGTCGCCATCCATGTCGGCGTTGAACGGGCCGAGCACGAACGGGCTGATGCGAACTTCCTTGCCGCTGTGGATCTTCGGCATCGCTGCCAACACGCTCCAGCGGTGCAGCGACGGCGCGCGGTTGAGCAGGATGGGCCGAGTGCGCAGCTCCTCATCGAGAGCGTTGCGGGCGATGAGGCCTTTGCGCTCGACCTCGCGCATCGCGTCGGCGGGCTTCCAGCCCAGCTGGGCCAGGCGCCGGACGATGGCCGGCTGGTAGATCTTCCAGGCCATGTCTTCGGGGATGGCAGCCTCGTCGGGGCCGAGGGTAGCATCCGATTCGATGGTCGACCGGCCGGTGTAGTCGTTGCGCCGGCGGGAGAGCTGCTGCTGGAACAGCCCCTCCTTGTTGTTCTTGCCCTTGATGACGTCGACGAAGCCCCGCAGGTCGGCGTCCCGGCGATGCGTCAGGCTTTTCCCTACGCCGACCAAAGCCCCGTAGGCGTCGTAGAGGCTCACCCGGGCCTTCGCGAGGTCCTGGGTTGAAAGGGAGCCTTCCTGTTCGCCCTTCTGCAGGGTGTCGCGGGTGAGGATCAGGTCGCGGTAGAGCAGGTTCGAGTCCGCGACCCGCAGGCCGCCATTCCGCTGCTCAATGACCGGGCGGTACATCGGAGGGATAACTGGTACCTGAGAAATCATGTAGGCGTCGAACGGCTTCTGCCGCACGTCCTGCAGCCCCTTCAGGTAGCGCGCCGCCCGGTTGAGCCGGTTGAGGTCTGACCCGCTGGCGGTGCGAGCCTTCTTCTGCACCTCCTTGAACCGCTCGGCAGGGTCAAAGTCCAACATTGCGCGGAAAGCGGCCTCACCGGTCGTGGTGTTCGAACCAGGCTGGTCGCTGAACTCGCCGGTCTCGGCGTTGTAGTGCCGGGTGTGGCCGATGACCCCGAGGTAGTCGGCGGTCTTCAGGTCGAGGAGATCCTTGATGACCTTCTCGTAGAGCGGATGCGGCACCTTGCGGCCGAGGTCGATGTGCGACCACTTGTCGCCCTTGAGGCCGCCGGTGGTGGCGACGTCGAACAGCCCGCCCTTCTCTTCAGCAAGGTCCTTCGCGCGCACCAGGCTCGCCTTCTGGATCTCGCCGTTCGAACGCTTCAACGTGTTCGCGTCGGTCATCGGCATGAAGTGCAGAGCGTTGCCGTGCTGCTGCGAGTCGATACCCGAGGCCGCCATCATCGCGCGCAGCTTCTCGAAGACGAACGGCACCTTCGGCGCCGGCGGCTTCTCGCCCGCCTGGTAGGCCACCCAGTAGTCGTCGTTCTTCGCCCCACGCACGCCCATGCTCTCGCCGAGGATGGCGTGGGCGTTATGGCCCAGCAGGGCGTAGGTCTGCAGGCCGTCGAAGGACTGGCCGCCCTTGCCGCGGCCGGCCGTCGGCGCCTCGTCCATCGTGTAGCCGTCACGCGTGCGGGCGCTGAACTTCTTGCGCACCGGGTGATCGAGCTTGTAGACGTAGTTGTAGCCGACCGGAACGGGGTTCTCGATGTGCCGGCCCTCGACCGGATCGAACAGCCGTTCCTCGTGCTTCACCTTGTGCTCATCGAGCAGGGCCTGCACGCGATCGGCGACCTTGTTGTCGCCGAAGTTGACGTGGTCGAACTTCACCCCGTGGTCGCGCACGAGCTTGCCGACGGCCTGCTCGAGCGTCTGCGACGGGTTGATGCGGCCGGAGACGCCGTGGGGGTTGAAGATGACCTCGAGCGGCCGGCCCTTCTCATCGGTCGGCATCTCGTGGTCGGGGGTGATCTCTGCGATCGTGCCCTTGGCAGCTGATCCCATCGAGAGCTAGTCGCCGACGCGCATGGGCTCAGCGGTCTGGATGTGGATCTCGATCTTGTCCGGCGACCGCACGATGCGGTTGACCTTGCCGATGTAGTCCTCATCCCACTTCACGCTCGCGTCGAGCCACGGCCGCTCGAGCATCTTGTGGATGCTGGAGAGGTTCTTCGCTGAGCGGTCGTACTCGTCGTACTTGCGGGCACGGACGGCAGCGATCAGCACGTCGCCGGGCTTGACCTCCTGGCCTTCCTGGACCACACCGTCAGTGCCGAGCTTTCCGACCATCTCACGGGTCAGCAGGGTCGGGAACTGGGCAATGAACAGCTTGGGGTCGACCTTGATTCCCTCGTCGAGGATCAGCTCATGGCGGTGGGTGTGGTCGCTGGTGAGCTTCTTCGCAGCGGTCTCGCTGATGACGATCGCGTCCTCGTAGTTCGACGCGTTCTTCCACGGGATGTAGGCCGAGCGGAGGTTCACGCCGAGGGCGAGCTGGCCATCCTTGGTGTAGTTCGAGTCCGCCAGCAGATCGCCCTTCTTGACGACGTCGCCGACCTTCACCACCGGGGTGTGGTCGATCGACACCTTGGCCTGCATCGGGTAGCGGTCGAAGATCGCGTGCTTCACGCCATCGACCCAGATGCCGTTCTCGGTGATCTTGGTCACGGTGCCGGGGTTACGGGCGCTCACAGTGCTGCCGTGACCGAGCACAGTCATCACATCCTTGCCATCGCTGGTCTTCAGCGTCGACAGGGGCAGCTCGCGGTAGACCAGCGGCAGGGCCTGGGTGATGTGCTTGCCAGCCATCATGCCGCGGTTGGGGTGCGTGTTGGCGAAGAAGCCGGCAGCGTTGCCGACATGGTCGAAGGCGTCGGTGCCCTTGGGCAACAGGTACTTCACCTCGGTCGGGTGAACCTCGAGGATCTCGTTGTCCCGGTTCGCACGCACCGTCTGCGGGTTCTTCTCGCCGGTGTAGGGGTCGACCGGCAGGCCAGTCTTCTCATCCCAGAACTCGGGGTATCCGATCGTGGTGTCGTTCGCGTCCTCGACGGAGAGCACGCTGCGCTGGTCCCACTTGGCCCGGCCGTTGAGCACCGGGATGAACCGGGCGACGAGGGTGTTGCCCGACTTGCGGGCGTTGGCCACCGCGTGGACGTTCAGTCCGACGGCAGCACCTTCCGGGCTGTGGACTGGATCGATGAAGCCCAGCGCACCAGGCTGGAACAGGCGCGACTCCTTCGAAACCGCGTGCATGTCCATGATGCCGCCAGGCCCCATGAACGTGGTCTTGGACTGCTCGCTGGCCAGGGCCAGCGGGTTCGCGCCCTCAGCCGTGTGGGCCATGCCACCTTCGATGCCGCCGGCGCCGCCGAAGAACCCGGTGGTGAGCGGTTCGAGGAAGGCAGGACCCATGGCTTCGCCGAGGGTGACGTCGTCGCCCTTCCGCAGGCGCTGGAAGAGCTTCTTCTGCATGCGCCAGGCGTTGCGCTCGACACGCTCAGCCATCAGGTCGGCGATGTTGTGGGCCGTCTTGAAATGGGGCGAGTCGCGGATGTCAGGGTCGGCGTCGCCGCGCTGCACGTCGAGGATCTTCCGCGAGGCCAGCATGAAGGCAGTCTCGTTCGGCTTGTCGATCGGCTGGCCGACGGTCTTCTTGGTGACGTAGGGGTCGAGGTGCTTTGAATCGATCCACTGCTTGAGCGCGGTGATCTTGCCCGCCTGGTCGACACCGGAAAGGCTCTCATCGACCTTGATGACGCCACCCTTGAGCAGGTCGCGGTTCTGCTTCAGGTGGAAGACGGATTCGAACAGCTTGTCGATGTCCTTTTCGCCGCGGTCGACCTTGTTCTGCTCGAGCAGCTCGCGCGCCCGCTGGTCGCCGCCCCAGGCCTGGATGATCTCTTCATCGGTCTTGCCCAGGGCCTTGAGCACCGGGTAGAGCCCGACGTTGGTCGAGCCGTGGGAGAGCTTGAACTGGCCCTTGGCCGGGTCCATCCACACCGTCATCGAGGCGCCCTGCATGGGCATGAACGACTCGTACTCGCCGTTGACCTTCTGTCGCGAGTAGATGCCGGGCTTGAGGCGGAACTGGGCGAAGGGCGTGAACCAGTCGTTGCCGCCGACCATGAAGGTGCCGGTGGACCCCATGAGCGGCAGCTCACCGATCTTGGCGTTGCTGCGGGTCTGCACCCGCTTGCCGTCGCGGTAGAGGGCCAGATCGGCCGTCACCGGCGCCGTCACCGAGCCGCCCTGCTCCCGGGCCGCCTGCCAGGCGTTCAGGTCGTAGGGGTCGTGCTTGGTGTCATCGATCTTGACGTTGGTCGCTCGGACCTCGAGCTTCCCATCCTCGGTCTTCATCGGGAAGATCTTCGCCACCGATTCGATGGTACGACCGACCAGTTCGCGATTTACGGCTGCGAAGGAGGTGCCCTTGAAGGCATCGGGATCGACGGGCATGGCGAGATCCTAGCCGGTGCTGGCCGACAGGCCAGGGGCCTATCAGGCGAACGCGGTGAAGGGCTGTGCCGCGCCGGCGGCCTGCTGGGTCTGCTGGTTCTCGAGGATCAGCTTGTCGTACTGGGTGTCGATGCCGGTGGTGCCGGCCGCGGCGGCCGTCGCAGCCTGGATCGCAGCGGACTGCGCGGACTGGGTCTTCGACGAGGGCACTGCCTTGGTGCTGATCGAGCACAGGTCGTCGATGTTGATCGAGGTCAGCTTCTGGATGGCCTGGATCAGCTTGAACAGGGCCTGCAGCCTGTTGTTGTTGCCCATCTTCTGGGCCACCGACGGACCCTCGTCCATCATCGCCATGGTGACGGCCTTCGATCGCTCGTTGTTCTTCTGGCTCTGGAACCGGGCCGCGGCCATGCGAGCCAGCGAGGACATGAAGGGATTGTTGCACTGGAGGACCAGGCACTGCAGGGCCTTCAGCAGCACGTCGAGGATGTTGGCCCGGCTGAGGGACCAGCGGAACTTGAACATGCCCAGGAGGTCGAGCGAGGCGAGCGCCTGGTAGAGCTGGTAGACCGTGCGCGCCACAGCGATCAGGTTCATCAGCGCTGCGATCAGCTGGGTGCTCAGGCCCAGGTACTTGAGGAAGTTGTTGATCTCCCGGCGCATGCAGAGCAGGAACTTTTCGTGCTTGTCGCAGGCGAGGACCACGCCCTTGTAGGCGTCCTGCACCGGCTGGTTCGTCCGCACGCTGCCGGCCAGGCGGGCCTCGGCGACCTGCATGAACTTCAGCACGTTGGCGTTGATGTCATTGGCGCCGTACGGGTCGCCGCAGGCGTTCACGCCATAGCTATAGACGAACTTCTTGATCGCGAGCATGACCCGGTCGTTGGCCGACAGGATCGACTGGACGCCTTTGAACAGCTTCTGCATCTGACCCATGATGAAGCACATGCTCGTCAGGATGACGTAGGCATTGGCCTGGGTGGAGATGTAGGAGTAGATGTCCGAGCCCTGGCTCTGCACGTCGGTGCTGACCATCAGCGCGCCGGTCTGCGTGGTGGCGACGCGCACCGAGCCGTCGGAGTTGTAGTTGGGGTTCGACGGATCGACGGGCTTCTGATTCACTGAGCGATTGAACGCCTCGTCGACCTGCTGCGCGCTGGCGTTGGGATTGCCGTACTGGTTGACGGTGTTGGCCTTGGCCTGCTGGTAGGTCTGGTCGTAGGGCTTCTGCGTGGGCAGGCCTGTCGTGCCGCCGACGCCCGGACCCCAGTTGTTGTTGTAATCCCACTGCTGGCGCACCGAGCCATAGGGCCGCAGCTCAGCGATGCTCTGCACGTCGGATTGGACAGAAAATCCAGCCGCGTCAGCATCGAGCTGGGTCTTGATCATCTGGATCTGCCGGCGCAGCAGCTCGACGATGCGGGAGAACACGTCGCCCAGGTAGAGCGCGCCGAAGCCATCCAAGGTGGCGTTGAACTCCTTCATGTTCTCGTGGAACTTCAGGAGCTGCGGATCGGTCGCCTGGATCAGTCCGTTGTACTTCTGCACGAGGATCGTCTGCAGCCGGAAGCGCGGATCGGGCATGAGCGCGCCGACCTTGCCTTTGCTGAAATCACGCAGGGTGTTGAACTGCTTGTCGTCGAGCCCGAACAGGTTCTTGAACTGGCCCGCGAGGTTGCCGTCGAGACCCTTCGATGGGTCGTAGATCGAGTCCTTCGCCAGGCAGGTCTCGGATGTCGCGGTGTTGAACCGGCCGATGTCGAGCTTGTTATTCTGCGAGAGCGTGTTGCGGACGACCTCCAGCTCCTTGAGCGCGCGGCACAGGTGCTCGGTGATGATCGCGTTGGGCAGGCCGGGCAGCATCGATGGCGGCAGCTTGCACGCCTGGCCAAGCAACTTGTTCATCGACGACTTGAGCTTCTTGATGTAGGTGATCTCGGCCTCGAGGGCCGGGATGCCTTCGAAGATGGCGAAGAGCAGCATGCCGCCGATGCCGCCCACGACATTCTCGCCGCTGAGGAACAGCTGGTGCACGGCGAGCGAGACGCGATCGGTGATCTGCTGCGTCAGCGATTGGTTGCCGGTCTGGTCCGTGCTGTTGTCCCAGAACACGCCGCGAACGAACTCGTCGAAGGACGAGGCCAGCACGTTGAACTGGCCCATCCACAGTGATGTGAACGGATTCAGGAAGGCCTGCCCGATGTTCTGCAGGTTGGCAGCGCTCCAGAACTCGAAGTCGTCAGGGACCGTGCTGCCGCCCGGGATGAAGAGCGCTGAAAGCAGGCTGCCGAACTCGGCCACGGGCGAGATGAGCAGGTCGAGCAGGTAGGCGCCGAAGGCCGAGTCGCCGTAGCCTCCGACGTACTGGGCGGTCACGAGGCCCGTGACCAGCTCGGTGAGACAGCCGGTCAGCCCGCTGCCGCCGACCATGCTCGCGATCAAGGCCTGCGGGTCGTCAGTGTCGGTGAAGCCGTTGATCAGCGCCGCGTTGTCGCTGAGACGCTGCAGGGCATCGCTTCCCTGCTGCAGCGCGGAGAAGCCTTGCAGGTCGCTCTGGGCCAGCGGATCGAGGAACGCCATGTCAGCCGGCCCGCAGGTACGGCTTGATCTTCGCGCCGACGGATTCCTTCAGCGCGCTGATGCGTGCCGGGCTGAGCTTCAGCTTCACCGCGATCTCGCCGGGCTTCAGCTTGGGCTGTCCGTGCGCGCCGAGCGAGTAGTCGAAGACGTGCTTTTCCTGCTCATTCAGGCTGTAATAGCCGAGCATCGCCCGCTCGTAGTCGACGTCATGCGGGATGTCCTCGATGCTGTCGGCCATCGATCCCTCGTCGCCCTCAGCGTCCATCGCGTTGCTGGCGATGAGATCGCTGCGCAGTGCGCGGCGCAGCCGGCTGACGTACTTCGGGTGGATCGACATATGCTCGGCGATCTCATCGGTTGTCGGCTCGCGGCCGAAGCGGCTGGAGAGATCGTTGATGGCGAGCTGGAAGTGGCCGATCTGGCCGACCTGAGCCTCGGGGATGCGCGCTACGTTCTGGTGCGCGGTGACCCAGCGGTAGAGACGCTGGCGGACCATGGTTCCGATGTAGGAGGCGAGGGGCATGCCTCCCTTCGGATCCCAGTCCTTGATCGCCTGCCCGGCGAGGCGCTTGGCCTCGAGTTCCATGGTCTGCGTCGGCACCGGGGCAGCCCGGTAAGTGTTGACCGCCGACATGACTGCGCCCTCGAGGTTCTTCGTCAGCCGATCGAAGGCCTGGTCCTTGGTCCAACCCGTCGGGGCATCGTGCCATTCCTCGTAGAGGCGCGTGTCCTTCTGGGCAGGCGTCTCTGACATCGGGGCAGAGGGGAGAGGGCGGAAGGTCATGGGCTACTTGGCCGACAGCTTGGTGTCGTTCGTCGCGCCACGCAGGATGGCTGCCTGGATCGCCGAAGTCTTCTGCTGCCGGATGGGTGAGATGATAGCTTGGGGTCCGACGGCAGGAAGGAAGGAGGGCTTCGAGACCGCCTTGTACGCGCCGTATTGGGGGAACTCGAAGGAGAAGTTCTCGAGCGACGTGGGATTGACGTTGGGGTCGAGCCACGAGGGAGAACCGAAGACATCGTCGCCGTCGGTGGAGATCGGGTTGCCGATGTTCAGCGGCGGATTCTGGTCGATACCGGTGTTGGAGATCGCTGACTTGGTCTGCAGGTTGTGCATGATCATCCAGTTCCGCAGGCTGCAGCCGCTTCGGTACTGATACTTCAGGAAGGCCTCGTGCGGCTGATCCGAGAGCCGCAGCTGACTGCCGATCGAGCTACCGGCTTCAGCCACGTTGCCCAGGCGGTTGCCCTTGTCGTCGTAGTAGGGGACGTCGACCACGGCCGAGAGGAGCTTGTCGAGGTTCACCTGGCCCGACTGGATGGTGTAGCCGGCGACGCTGGTCACGTCGGTGGCGAAGTTGTCGCTCTTGAGCGCCTGGTTGATCAGGCTCGGCGGCACCGACGTGGCGTAGGGCTGGGTCTGCTCATCCTGCATCAGGTTGGGGCCGAACAGGTTCTTGTAGGTGTCCGCGATCTTGGCCGGGGTGTAGATCGAGTTGAGGTAGGCCGGCAGCGGCGCGGTCTTCGTGGCCGAGCCGACCTGCAGCAGTTCCTCGACGTGAGTCACCGCGATCGTGGTCGACGGCTGGCCGTCGGGAGACATGCTGTGGGTCACGGTCTGGATCATGCAGCGGAACGGCTGATTGCCGTCCTCGATGACCGCTGGGAAACCAGGCACCAGGTAGGGCTGGAAGACTGACGAGATGGAGAGCGCGCGGCTCTGGCCCCGGGCCTTGTTGAAGTCGTGGCGCACCATCAGCTCGATCGTGCGCGGCAACGTGGCACGCTGGGCGATGGCTGCGTTCACGCTCGCCAGGGAGCCTTCACCACTGGGCTGCAGCTTCTCATAGCGAAGGGTATCGAACACCGTTCGCACGCCGCGGACCAGCTCTTCTTCGGAGAACATGCCGTGGGTGATCTGCTGGAGCGCGCTGATGCCCGTGGCCTGGTTGGAGACGTTCTGCACGTCGTACTGGTCATTGGCCATGTACAGCAGCGGCAGCGCGGTGACCGAGGCGGCCGGCGGCGCGAGCTGGGCGACGAGTCGGGTGGGGACAGCGGCGAACGCCAGCGTGCCGCTCACGCTCTTGATCTGATCGTTGAAGAGCGTGTTGCACGCCGGCGGGATGGTGTTGTAGAGGTAGGGCGCGAACAGCAGCTCGGGGATGAAGTAGGAATAGGCCACTGCCAGCTTGTCCTGGAAGGACTGCGCGCCGGCTTCGGTGATCTGGTCCGCTGGATTAGCGGAGGTCTTCACCGCGTTGGTCTTGTAGAGCGGCGGCGCCGGGATGGGCAGGTGCTGGTAGAACGCCAGCTCTTCGTAGCGCTGCAGCACGGACATCAGGGACGAGCTCGGGCCGAGACCCATGGTGTTGAGCGCGTTCTTCTGGAAGTCAGACCACCGCTGGTAGTCCATTGCGGCTTTGAGATCGGTGTCGAGGAAGGTCCACATCTTCCGGTCCATGCGGCGAGCCCAGAAGTAGTAGCTCTCCACAGGGGTCTGCGCGATGAGGCGGCGCGGGATTTCGAGCAGGCCGGACGAGACATTGCCCGACAGGGACACGTTGTTGATGATCTGCTCGACGCCGACGGTCTTGAAGGTGTTGGCCGTGATCGGCTGGTTGATCAGGCTGCCGTTGGCCCGAGCGGAGACAGCCACGAGCGCACTGGTCGGCTGGTTGGTGTCGCCGGAGCTGGCGATCACGCCGACGATGTTGAAGAAGGTCGTGTCCTCCATGAAGCCGTGGAGACCGCGGAACAGCAGGCTGCGGGTGCGCTGGCCAGTGCCGACCTTGCCACGGGAGAGGCCGACGTATTCGCCCTCGCACATCAGGCGGTAGACGTTGGTCAGCGGATCGAGGAAGAACACCGCGCCGTGGCTGCGGGGCAGGAGCAGATCCCACTCCGGCACGGGCGGCACATCGACCTGGAACGTACAGACCTCTTGAGCAGAGAAGGTCACGGTCACGTTGACCGGGTCGAAGCGATACCCGTTGATGTAGACGACGACCTGATGGGGGAGTGCCATGGGTTAGCGCGCCGCGTCGTACATGGGGATGACGGTGATTCCCTGCGGAACGTTCATGACCAGCTGGAGATTGTTCACCTTGGAACGTTCAACGGGGTTGGTGGCATCGAAGTCCATGACCGAAACGGTGCACTGGGCTCCGGTGAACTCAGTGACGACAGCGTTGGCGAGATCAGCTGACGCGAAGGCATGGCGCCCAGCCAGGATCAGGTTGGGCACCGAGGCGTCGTAGGAGCTGCTGCGCACGATCATCTGCACTGCCTGCTTCACCGCGTCAGCGTTCCGACTGGCGGAGGCAGGGTTCAGGTTGAACGTGACGCGGATGATGCGCGAGGTCTTCACCGCGTTGGACGTCAGCTCGGCGATGACCGAGTCGATGTTCGCGATCAGGTTCGTGATCCAGCTGGTCGTGTAGTGCGCGGTGATGAACACCGGGTCGAGGGTGACATCGTTGTAGCCCGGGATCTTGAGCCGGTAGCGGAACGAGGTGACGAGGTCAGTCGCGCTCGCGAACGGGTTGGCCGTCTGCAGCGTGGACGACATCTGGCTGTAATCGAAGGTGACAGCCAGCTCGTAGCGGGCAGAGGCGTCGAGCGGCGAGGACAGGGCTGCCGCAACGGAGACCTTGGCCGCCCCGGACTTCGAGGCCATGTCGATGTCCGCCTGCTCGATGGCACCGAGCGTTCCGACCTTGGCCTCGACGAGCGGGCCGTGATCGTCCGTCAGCTCAGCACCGGTCGTCGGGTGCACCAGCACCAGCTTCGTGCCTGAGATCTGCGTCGGAGTCAGCATCAGCGGGATGCCAGAAGCAGCCAGGTTGAAGCGGACCTTGAGCGGGACGGTGCTGGTCGTGAAGATCTCGGCGGCCGGCTTGGTGACGCTGGCACCGAGATCATCCGTCGACGCCCCGATACGCGTGGTCACGCCCGAAGCCGTCGGCGTCTGGGTCGCGTTCACCACCATGTCGATGGCCAGCGTGGTAATCACGTCGCCCGTGGCGGGCTTCATGTCCACCGTGAAGTGGACGTTGGTCTTCCCGCTGATGGGCGTTCCGCCATTGGCTGCCTGCAGACTGGTGAGCAGCGCGCCGAAGTCGGTGACAGACGGCACGAGATCGAAGGTGCCCACACCTGTGGTCGAACCATTGAGCGGGTTGCGGCTGCTCGAGGTGTTGCCGAACTGGAGCGAGAAGCCCTGCAGCGGCACGTTGTTGAACGTGGTGCGGGTCTGCACCGGCTGGGAGACGCCGTCGACGGTGAGCGAGAGCGGCGACTTGAAGGCCGTCGTCTTGGTCGTCTCGTCGATCGTTCCCTGCACCTCGGCCTTGCTGCCGCTGAGCTTCAGCGTCATCACCCCAGCCATGCTGGCCAGGGTGGCGGAGGCTGCAGCGTCGTCGAAGGCGTTCTTCGCCGGCAGGCTGCCGGTGCTGAGCAGCTTGGCTGCCCAGTCCTCGTCCTTGTGGTAGCGCGAGAAGACGAGCATCGACATCGTGAAGTGGGCGAAGCCCTCTTCGGCGCCGGTGCGTGCGATGTTGAGCGTGGTGAACCAGCCGCAGTAGACCTCGCCGTCCACGATCAGGCGGGTGAACAGGCTGCGGGAAATCTGCTCCGACGCTCGCAGGGCGCGGTCGTAGAGAACGCGCAGGCCGAGCGTGTGCGGGACGATGTAGCGGCCCTTGTCCTGATCCGACATGCCAGCGAGCTGGCCGGCCATCGAGGGGTTGGTCAGGCCGAACGTCAGCAGGTCCGGGTTCACCGCACCGGTACGGCACATGCCGGTGATCATCACCTTGCGCATGTAGCGGCCGGAGGCGAAGACGTGGGGCGCACCGAAGGTTTCGGAGACCTCAGCCTTCTCCGCGTCCATCTCCTGCGTGTCGGTGATGAAGAAGTCGTTGTACTTCATCCCCAGGGACTTCACCGTCGCCACATCCGCCGTGCTCTGCGGATTCGCCGGCATCTGGGCGATCTCGATGTAGGTCGGCGGATCGACGCCACGATCATTGGCGAACGGCGTGCCGGTGCGGCCGCGGAACGCGCGGGTGAACTTGAACTTCGCCTGCGCCTGGTTGAGCAGGTTGGTCAACGGTGCGGCGGCCTTGGCCAGGCTCGCGGCCACGGCAGACGCGACGGAGCTGACCTTCCTGACTGCAGCAGCCTTGGCACGCTCGGTGGCGTCACGCTGATCGATCGCCTCGTTGGTCATCGCCTGGAAGCGGGTTGCGGCCGCAATCGACGCGGCGCTGTGGTCGCCGGTGACCTGCTGGGCCGCGAGGATGCGGGCCTGGTAGTGGGCCTCGCTCTCGCCCATGATCTGGGGGATCGACTTGTAGACGTTGACCTGGGTCGGCGAAGAGACGTCGGCCATGGCCTACCTCAGTCCGGTGGGCTGGTTGAGCTCGAGTTCGTCGATCTGGATCTCGCCGCCGAACTCCGGGCGGGTGCCGGCGCGGTCGCCGACCACCACGCCGCCCAGGTCGACCTGGGAGACCAGCGATTCGCGGTAGGTCTTGGACGAGGTGAAGGTCGCGGTGACGGCGGAGAGGCCGGCGATGCTGTCGGCGAAGGCTGGGGCCATGACGCGGGTGTTGGAGGCGTGGCGGCCGTCGGCCTGGAGAGCCGGGCGATCAGGCTGCGATTCAGCACCCCTGGCGATCTTCAGGAAGGCAGGAGCGTTCGCGACTGCCTTCTGCCCCAGGAGCTGCCGTTGGGCGTCTTCCTTGAACAATGGGCGTCCAGGCGGGTCGGTCTCGACGTGGTTGTCCGAGTAGACATAGGCAGTGAACTGGCCGATGTAGTCGTTGCGTATCTCGGTCTTGATCAGCACCGGGTCCACGAGGTAGTCGTGCAGCCACGGAAACTGGTCGTAGGGAGGCGCGAGACCGTCGGCGGTGGCCATGGGCACCAGCCTACTTAGAGGGGGCTAACAGGCAACCGAGGCACCCCGTCAGTACGCCGCGGCACCACCGTCCGTGATCGTCCACCCCTTGCCTCCGCTTCCAACAGGGAGGACCAACCAAGCCCTGGCAGCCACCGCGTCAGCGTCGAGACTCGAATACGTCGAGTCGCCGGCGTGAAAGACGACATTATTCTGAAGGGCAAGCCCCTTGCTCGAGGCTGAGCCCAATGCGCCGCCGGTCCAGCCGGTCCAACCCTTGAGCAGGGCGGAATAGTTGACCGTGCTGGTCGAACTATTCGGGGCATTGAGGTCTGCCCCGAAGAACATGTTGGCCATCGATGTGGCGGCTTTTGGCCACCAGTTACCGATGTTCTGCTTGAATGCCGTTGCCTGATAGAATGCAGAGTCGAAGACCTGAACGTTCGAAACATCCCAGTCCCCGACGAGCTGGTTGAAGTCCTGGCACTGGTAGAACATCTCGGTCATGTCCTGAACCTGCCCCGTCGCCCATTCCCGAATAGGCTGGTTGAACTTCAACGCCCGGCGGAACATCCGAGCCATGGATGTCACCTGGCTGACGTCCCACCCGCCGATTGGCTGGTTGATAACCAATGCCCCGTTGAACAGGTCGGACATGTCCTGAACGCTGTGCGTGTCCCAGACGCCGATATTCTGATCAAACGCTTGGGCATCTCGGAAAGTCGCCCGCATGGTTGTCACGAGCCCGGTATTCCAATCTCCAATAGGCTGATCGAACGCCCAGGCTGCATCGAACATGTAGCTCAAGTCGGTCGTCAATCCCAGGTACCAATCGTTGATCGATGGCGATCCCCCGTTGTTGAATGCGTGGGCGCCTTGAAAGAACCGACTTTTGTTGACAACCTGGTGAATGTCCCAAGCCCCGAGGTTCGCGTCTATGAGAGGGCATCCTGCGAAGGCTCCGGCAGCGGCAACGACGGTTCTCATATCCCAGGCAGCAAGGTTGACCGGCGTTGTGAGGGCTGAACAACCGTCGAAGAAGTCAGAGATGTCGACGTTGTGGCCGAAGTATGGCGCGTCCGTCGCTGTGACCGTCATGTTGGCACAGCCGTACCAGGGACCGTTGCCACGCCAGCGGATCGAGCTGCCCCAATGGGACAGCGTCATCACCTTGAGACAGTCCCCTGTGTTGTTGAACGCCCAGCCGTCGCAGTTGCCGCGGATGCTGACATTGTAGATGCCAGGCAACGCGTAGGTATGCAGCGTCTGTGGCTGATCATACGCGGTGATCTGCTCCTCGTTGCCATCGCCCCAGTTGACGAAGAAGTTGAAGGCGCCAGCGGCGAGCAACGGCAGCTGGAACTGGTTCGATGGCGTGCCGGCCTTCGTGGTGTCGATTGTGAACTGGGCAGACCGCCAGTTTGGCACCTGAAACAAGGCCGCTAGGGATTGGATGAACGAGGCCATCAGGTCGCTACCAGAAGCGTGCGCTGCCCGCCGTTGCCGTGCCCACCCGCGTTGTCATTGCCCTGGTGGCCGGTGAAGCCGACCTGGACTCCAACGGTGAGGCCCGGGCTCGAGATGAGCCCGGCATCGCGCGCTGCGATCAGGGTGTTCCAGATCTGCGACTGCTGGTTGATGGGCAGGAGCGAGAGATGGATGGTGACGCTGGTCAGGAAGGGGTTGATGCCCGCCAGGGCCAGCGGGGTCGTGCCCAGGTTGGTGATGGTGACCGAGGCCGGCAGGCCCAGGCCTCCGGGGACGTCGACCACGTCGAGGCCGGTCCCGTGACCGCCGATGTTCTGGACGCCCTGCTGCCCAGTGGCGAGGTCGTCGACCTCCAACGGGGTGCCGCTCACGTTCACCAGGCTTTTCAGGTAGGCGTTGCAGATCGCGTTCCAGACCAACGTACGCTGGGCGAGCTGAAAGGCTGCCAGATCAACAAGGCGGGCTTCTGCTGGGGCCAAGGTCTTGAGGCCTGCCAGCGCCAGCGGCTCGGTCAGCAGGTTGGTGACCGTCGCCGAGGCTGGAATGGTCGACGGATCAGCGGGCATGGCGGGAGTCTACCCCCGGAAGCGGGGCAGCAAAGCGCTCACTGGCTCACGAAGCCCGGCACGTTGGACGGCTGCAGCACGGTCGACCCGGTGCCCGGGTTCAGCGCCACCGCGTTGGTCTGGATGGTGACCCCGAACTGGCTCTGGTTGCAGAGCAGGTTACCCCACGGCGGCACGGACGGCACGAAGGGGATGAGCGGCAGGTTCGAGGGGATGACGTTGTCCAGGCTCTGCGTCTGGGCCGCTGAGGTGCGGTGGATCGTATCCGACAGGCTGGTCATCGCGGCTTCGCGCTTGGTCGGGTCGTTGAGGTTGGCGAAGGTGTCCTGGCTCGGCGCGGTCTGCGGCGGCAAGTAGCTCATCACCTGCAGGTCGGAATAGGCCGAGGTGTTCGCATCGGTGGTGGGCGACGGGTCTTCAGCCGTCGGCAGCTGGGCAGCCAGGTAGCGCGGCAGGCCACCGGCGTCGTAGGCGCCCATGGAGATGGCGTTGATGACGAGCGCGGCGCGCACGGTGGCGAAGTAGCCCGAGATGTTGTAGGTCGACAGGCTGGCAGGCTTCTCAGCAACGATGGCAGAGGCCTGCGTCGACTGGCCGAAGTCGGTGCGGATTCGCGGCCGCACCGGGCCAGCGTTCGGATCGGGCGTGACATCGTTGACCAGGTTGCGCAGGAAGTGCGGCTGGTAACTCGGGTGGGTGGTGTTGAAGAGCGGCATGGATCAGACCTCGGGCGCAACGTAGGCCAGGGTGTCGATGCGGATGCTGTAGCCCGTGACCACGGCGGTGTCGGTGAGGACGAGGTCGCCGGCGGCGATGCCGACGCTGCCACGCAGGATGAGCGACAGATCCGAGCGGTAGAGCTCGAAGTAGGTGGCGGTGCCGGTGAAGACCGCGGTGGCGAGGAGCGGCGTGGCCAGGTTGATCACCCCGTTGATGGGAGCAGCGAACGGCGCGGCCCCCAGAGCGAACGTGGCGAGGGTCTGTCCGGTGCCACTCTTGAGGATGAGCGTGCCGTTCACCGCAGCGTCGCGGACGACCTGGGCCTGGGCATTGAGCAAGGAGACGTCAGCGAAGAGCATAGGATCTTTCAGCCGAAGTGGCGTTTCCACCAGGAGGGATTGGATGCGTCAGCGTACGCAGGACTCTCAACCATCGCCTTGAGCGTCTGGGCCAGCTGCAGCATAGCATCGCCCTCGGCCTTGATAAAGACCGGGTTCGGCGCGGGCTGCTGCGGCTGGGGCTGATCGGCCATGTTACACCCGGGTGACGACCGCGGTGTGGAACGGCGAGTTGTTCCAGCTGCCCTCGGGCGGCGAGGCCTGGTTGTTGGTCGGGAACACGGCGAAGGGCGGGCCACCGACGAACGTCGAGGTGTCGTCGATCAGCCAGCACTGGTAGGTCTCGAAGTAGAAGATCGCCTTGTTGCTGTCGTTCTGCGCGCGGTAGACGCGCACCGGCCCGGGCGTGGCATAGCCACCGGGGTTGAAGTCGACCGGGCCAGCCCCGTCGTAGTTCTGGCTGTAGAAGCCCTGGTCCGAGGGCGCGTAGATGTCGTCGAAGGCCGTGCCGGTGTTCGAGACCTGGAAGCTCGAGACGTCGGTCGTGATCTGCACGATGATGTTGGTCGAGCCAGCCCAGTTGGTCGCGGTGATCGACACCTCGAAGACGCCGGAGCCGTAGGGCACGCCGTAGATGATGTGGTCGCTGCTCGGGTACTGGTAGTCGTAGATGTTCGGCGGCAGGTTCTGGATGTCCCACGTCACCGGCAACGGATTCGGTGCCAGCGTGAGGTTGAGCTGGTTGTAGACGCCCTCGTGCCAGGTCAGCGGATCGTTGATGAACGTGAACTCGGGCACGAAGGCTTGGGCGATGTGCAGGATCATCGAACCAGCAGAGACGTGGTCCGAGTAAGTGATGCTGACAGCGACGACGAAGTCGCCATAAACGGTGGGCAAACCCGAGATGTTGCCGTTGCTACCGTTGAGCGTCAGGCCATCCGGGAGCGGGCCGCTCTCGATGATCGTCGGCGTGCCGGTGTAGGCGATCGTGAAGGTCTGGTCGAGACCCTGCTGGAGGTTGATCTCCTGGCCGGTGAGGAAGTCGCCGCCACCGCCGCCCGGAGCGAGCGAGATCGCCAGCTCCTTGATGTCGAAGCCGACGCCGTTGATCGCCTTGATCTTCGTGCGGATGATCCCACTCGGCGTGCCAGAGAGCAGGCCGGTCGTCTGGTTCACCGAGACGCCGTCCGGCAGGTTCCACGCATCGAACGAGGTCGGGCTGTTCAGCGCCGTGATCTGGTAGCTGAAGGGCGAGCCGACGGGGGCATTGGCGATAAGCGAGGAGTTGATCGACGGGGCGAAATGCAGGTTCAGCGTGGCCGATCCCGTGCCGACGACGTTGGTGGCCGAGATCGTGCAGCTGGTGGGCGAGGTCGTGGGATAGCCCGAGATGACGCCGGTCTGGCTGTTGAAGCCGAGCCCGGCCGGCAATCCGCTAGCGCCGAACGACGTGGGCTGGTGGTTCGCCGTGATCTTGTAGTAGAACGGCTCGCCGATGCGCGCAGTCACATCAAGCGGGCTGGTGATCTGCGGCACCTCGGTGGGCAGCGGGCCAGCGCCAGCGTCGACAGCCACGACGGTGGAGAACAGCGTGTTGCGGCTGTCGACGATGACCAGGGTGACGTTGTAGAACCCAGGCATCTTGAACGAGTGGACCGGGTTCTCCTCGGTCGACGTCTCACCGTCGGCGAAGTCCCAGGCGAAGCGGTACGGCCCGCGGCCGCCGGAGACGCGCGCATAGAAGGTCGAGGGGAACGGTGACTTGCCCAGCTCGGGCATCCGCACCGGATCGGCGAAGAGCGCCGGCACGATGTTGATGAACGCGGCTGCACCGGTGTCGTGGCCCAGAGCATCGACCACGGCGACCGAGGCGGCGTACTGGCCACCCTTGGGGTAGCTGTGCGAGACGCTCGCCCCGGTGGCGGTGTGCCCGTCGCCGAAGTCCCAAGCGTAGGTGTACGGCCCGGTGCCGTTGGCAGCGGCCGCGGTGAAGTCGTAGGTCTGCGGGTTGGAGCCCGGCTGCAGCACAGCAGTGATCGCCACCGTCATCGGGTTGGTGATCTCGATGTTCTCGAGCGTGCGGCTGATGCGGCTGAGGCTGTCGGTGACCACGAGGCGCACGACGTAGCTGCCAGCTTCGGCATAGACGTGCGACGGATTCTGCGCGGTCGAAGTCCAACCATCGCCGAAGTCCCAAGCATAGCTGTAGGCCGGATCGCCGCCGGTGGTGGCGTCGGTGAACTGCACACTGTTGGTGCCGCCAGGACCGTTGGTGACCACGCTGGTGAAGGCCGCGTCGAGCACCGGGTTGACGACGTAGCTCTCAGACCAGCTCGCGGTGTGACCCAGCGCGTCGGTGACGACGAGCGATACGTCGTAGGTGCCGCCGTGGAGGTACTCGTGCGTTCCCACCGGGAGCTGCGAGGTGTAGCCGTCGCCGAAGCGCCAGAGGTAAGAAAAAGGAGGATAGGTTCCACCGGCCACGCCGGCGAAGTCCATGATGAGCGGTGCGGCTTTGGTGCCGGACGCGGGGTTGAGAACAGGCGTGACGTTGATGGCCATGGCTCACTGCCCGAAGATGGTGAAGGGGATGCCGTAGATCGTCATGTAGTTCAGGAACACCGTGGTCGAGACGATCGTCGGCGCCCGGCCGGCGTCCACCGCGACGACGTTGGTCGCCTGGCGACCCAAGCCATCGATGATGGTGAGGCGCACGTTGTAGTAGCCCGGAATGAGGAAGTTGTGCACCGGGTTCTCTTCGGTCGAGGTCGAGCCGTCGGCGAAGTCCCAGAGGTACTTGTAGGGCCGCTCGCCGCCGTTGGCGTTGGAATAGAAGGTGACAGGGAAGGGAACGGTGCCCTTCTCGGGGATGCGGTCAGGATCGACGGCCAGCAGCTGCAGAATGTCGACCACGATGCGGTTGCTGGTGTCGTGGCCGAGGGCATCGACGACGTGGACCTTGACCTCGATGACGCCGTCGGAGTCGAAGGTGTGCGAAACGACCGGGCCGGTGCCGGAGGTGTTGTCGCCGAAGTCCCAGGTGTAGGTGTACGGCGCCGTGCCGTTGGCAGCCGAGGCGGTGAAGTTCACCAGCAGCGGCTCGGAGCCCAGCACAGGCTCGGCCGTCATCGCCACCGTCATCGGGTTGGTGACGTTGACCATCGCGCGCACCGAAGCGACGTGGCCATCGGTGTCGGTCACGGTCAGCTTGGCGATGTACGAGCCGGCCTCGGCATAGACGTGCGACGGATTCTGCGCCGTCGAGGTCTGGCCGTCGCCGAACTCCCACGCCCAGGTGTATGGCGCAGTGCCACCAGCGGTGGCGTCGGTGAACTGCGTGCTGTTCGTGCCGCCCACACCGATCGTGACGACGGCGGAGAAGTTGGGGACGAGCACCGGGTTGACGACGTAGCTCTCAGACCACGACGCCGTGCGTCCCAGCGAATCGGTGACGACGAGACGGATGGTGTAGGTGCCGCCGGCGACGTAGCTGTGGCTGCCGGTCTCATTGGTCGAGGAGTTGCCGTCGCCGAAGTCCCAAGCGTAGGTGAAGGGCGGGTTGATGCCCGACGCGTTGGCCGCGAAGGTGATGGCCATCGGGGCGGACTTGGTCGCCGTCAGCGGCGTGACGACAGGCGAGATGGCGAGATCGGTCATGGAATCCTACTTCCCGCTCGTCGCGGTGGGCTTGGGGTACTGGGCGCCCCACTGGCCGCCCGGGTTGTTGATCGGGAAGATGTTGGTCTTGGCCTCGTCGATGGGCTGCGTGATCGTGGCGTTCTGCTGCGATCCGGTCTTGGTGAACACAGCTCCGGTGCCCCACACCTGGGAGCGCCGCGAGACGAGCACGCCGTTGCCGAAGATGTTGATCACTTCTTGCCCTTGGTCGAGGTGTCGGTCGAGATCTTGCTCTGGATCTCACGCAGGATGTTCGCGGCGAGCAGCATGTTGTTGGCTGCGACGTTGGTCGGATCGCTGGCCTGCTTCACCGCGCTGCTCTGGCCGATCAGCATGGTGGCCGCGGCTGAGCGGAACGCGGCGCTCTTCTGGGCCGGCGTTGCCGTGGTGTTCTCACCGATCTTATCACGCAGCGTCTTCAGCGTCTCAGGGCTCAACCCCATGGTGCGCAGCTTGTCGTCCGAGCTGGTCGCCATCAGGTCTTCGATCGAGCCCAGCTCCTTGAGCTTGCCCATCGTGCCAGTGTCGTCCTGGCGGATGAGCAGATCACGCAGCGCAGCGTCCTTGGGGTCGCCGCGGCCCATGACCACGTCCATGATCGCCTGCGGGTCTTTCTCGAGCTCCTTGATGCGGTTGTAAGCCTCCATGCCGCCGGCCTGGTTCATCGCACCAGCTTCGCTGGCCAGGTTCTCAGCGACGCGATTGAACGCGCTGAGCCGCTTGTTCACAGCAGTGCTGCCACGACGGCTGACGTAATCGCTGGCGTCGGAGGCGAGCTGGTTGCGCGCATTGGTGTCGAGGCTGTCGACCTCCTTGAGCAGGTTGTCCATGCCGCGGCCGGTGATGCCGGCTGAGGTGAGCTGCGCCCGGGCCTTGTTGCGCTCGGTGTCGTTGACGGCCTTGGCGTAGCTCTGCACACCAGACGCGACTTCGCTGCTGGCGATGGAGAGCTTGCTGCTCTCGACGCCGTCCATCACATCCATCATCGTCTTCTCGTAGCGCTTGGCGCCCGACGATGCGGAGTTGTAGCTGTCCTGCATCTGCATGTCGACACCGAGCGACCGGGCCACGCCCATGACGTCGTCAGTGGACACGCCAGTGGCCTTGCCGGCCTCGCCAGCCAGGCGGGCCATCTCACGGCTCTCGCTGTCGCTGAGCTTGCCGCGGCTGCTCTTCTCGATGAGCTGCTTGAACGCCTGGTTTCCCGAGAGTGCGTTGAGCACCTGGGCTTCGTTGCCGTTGGCGATGTTCGACGCGCGCTGGCTGATGCCGCCCGTCGAGCCCTGGAAGGCACGCAGATAGTTCGAGGCCTCGTCGCCGACCATCTCGTTGGGCTTGGCATGGCCAGCGATGAGGCCCGAGGCCATGTAGCCGACGCCGGCGCCGAGCAGGCCGCCGACGATCGTGCCGATTGGGCCGCCGAACGTGCCGATGCCAGCACCGATCTTGGCACCGAAGTAGGCGCCGCCGAGACCTCCGCCGATGGAGAGCGCGTTGCCCAGCAGAGCCTGGCTGGTGGTGACTGAACCGGTGAGGCGGATCTTCTGCTCGCGGCTGTTGCCTGACTGAGACGAACGGAATGCCTCCATGCTCGCGCCAGCAGCCGCTTCAGCCGAGAGCGCGTCATCACCATTGAGGTTGAGAGCGTCGACGGCGTTGCCGAAGGTGGTGGCGCTGTCGCTGAACCAACCGCCCACCTGGCGACCGACCCAGTTCGCCACGCGGCCTGCACCCTGACCGAAGCCCGCGACGCCGGCGCCGAGCTGGCCCGTCATCTGACGGACCTGGCCGAACATCGTCTCATTCTCCATCTTCAGCTGGTAGTCGCGCTGTGCACCCTGGTTGATGACGCCCATCTCGGTGCGGAACGAATCAGCCCAGCGCTGGCGACGACCCTCAGCTGAGAAGTTCTGGCGAGCATAGGCCAGGCCGGCTGCGTCGCCCATCTGGCCGCGCACCAGGCTGAAGGCATAATCGGTCGCCTCGGCGCTGTTGGGATCGATGCCGAGCATGCCCATCTGCTGCTGGATGTTGCGATTGAACAGGCGCGACCGCTGGCCACCGCTGAGCCCACCCATCAGGTCCATGCGGCGCGACTCGGCCGCGACGATGCCACCGAGCGTGCCGCCGGTGGTTCCGATGCCGGAGAGGATGTCGTTGAGCGCATTGCCCGTCGAGCCAGCCGCGCCACCAAGCAAGGTGTAGAAACCAGCGGTAGAACCAGCGAACTGGTTGATCGCGTTCTCCTGCGCCTGCACCATGCCCTGCACGCCGCCAGCAGCAGCCATGACGTGGGAGGAGATGAGGCCAGAGCGCGACGCAGTGCGTGCGCCCATAGCGAGGTTCTCAGCGAGAGCGGCTGAGCCCTGGGCGCCGAGCCCGAGCTGCATGCCGTTCTCGATGCCCGTGCGGACGATGCCAGCCATCTCAGGCGTCGAGATGCCAGCGACGCGCGCTGAGACCGCGAGGCGCTCGGCCATGCGCTTCTGGTCAGCCACGTCGGTGATGCCGAACTGGCGGAAAGCGCCCATGGTCTGGGCGACCTCGCCGGCGCCAAGACGCATCGTCTTGGTCAGGTCAGCGACGGCGTTGCGCAGTTCGGTGAACTGGGTCTTCACGTCGCCGATGCCACCAGCGAAGTCGAACTGGCCCGCACTGGCGCTCTGCTGCATGATGGCGCTGTAGTCGCCACCACTGAGACGCATGTCGGTGGCTGCACCGATCTGCAGGTCGCGGCCCAGGTTCATGGCCGCATGGAAGTTGGTGTCGAGGTTGTCGCCGCTGCGGTTGAACCGGCTCGAGAGCTGGTAGATCTGCGCGCCCATGTCGCGAGAGCGGCGGCCAAAGCCGGGCATGATCAGGTCAGCAGGGAACGAGGCGATGCGATCGGTCAACATCGACCGCGTCATCGTCTCGTACTCGCGCTGCCACAACGACTGCGGGGCGGCCCGCAGGTTCATCGCGCCCATCAGGTCATTGGCGAGCGAGGACTTGATCGACGTCTGGTAGGCGTTGGCCCAACCGAGGGTGGCCCACTCGCCAGCCACCATGCGATCGACGGTCTGCTGGGCGGAGATGAAGGCAGGGCTGGGCCGGCCGGACGAGGTCGAAGACGCGCCGCTGGTCTGGCGGGACGTCTTCAGCTCGTCACGGATGTCACGCAAGAGCTGTTCGCTCTGATTCAACGCGAACGGGTTCTGGTCGCCGATGGCCATGGCCCACAGGTTACGCTGTTAGGGGCCTCACGGAAGGGGCACTCAGTAGTGGAGCTTTCCCTGCATCGCCTGGTACTCGGGCAGCGACCGGGCGTGGGCCTGCAGCACCTCGGACAGCTGGCGCTCTTCAGGCAGCGTCGTCTTGTCCAGCACCGGCCAGATCGGTTGGAGGCCTTCGTGGATCTTAGCATCGATCGTGCTGTTGGGCACGAACGAATAGCGCCCGCCCTGCTCATTGAGGGCGTCACGGATGGCGTGCTCGGTCTCGGGTGCATGGGCCGACGAAGCATCGATGGTCGGATGGCCAGTGTGCTGTGGGTCGAAGGTGTTGGTGAGCGTCTCAACCGCGGTCACCTTGGCGCTGTCGGGCAGCGTGCCGTAGCGGTTGAGGATCTCGACAGCGTTCGGGCTCGTCACCGGCGGCAGCCAACCGGGCTTGCCATCATGGATGTAGGGGTCGAGAGCATGCGGCAGGGCCGGGCCGGCTGGTCCAGCGTGCTCAGGCAAGCCGCGAGGCATCATGTCGACGTCGCGATCAGCGTAGAAGGCAGCAGCGTCGTCCGACGCCGTGTCCGCAGCGACCTCGTGGTGGGGCATCTGGTGCTCAGCAGCGCCAAGGTGACCGAACAGCGCGCCACCCAGCAACCCACTGCCCAAGCCGAGCAGTGCTGGTGCCACACCGTTGCGACCCCAGGCAGCCAGCTTCCGCTGATCGAGCACGGCTAGCGCCGAGGTGATCACTTCAAACCCCTCAGACGCTTGATCTCTTCAGCAGCCCAACGGCAGGCAGGCTTGAGCTGGGGCCAGTCAGCGACGTTGCCGCTGATGCAGCCCTGGCCGGCTGACTCGAGGAAGGCCATTAGGTCGCGCTCGGCGGCCGACGGGCTCTTCAACGCGGGCAGCTGGCGGGTTTCAGCTTCGCTGGGGTGGGTTGGGGCCATGGGCTGGAGAATACGGGCGCTAGAGGTAAAGAAAAGCGATGGGGAGGTGAAATCCACCGTGGATGCTGAGATAAGGGTTAGAGTAACCCAAAGGAGCAATCTTATGTCCAGCTATCCGTGCCTCAGGCACGTCCGCTTCTTCGCCACGGAGAGCAGCAACCCCAAGGAGTGCATGATGCGATTCATCAGGGACATCGTCGGTGACGCGCCGTCGGTCATCGCTGGTGGTGGCAAGCCCATCATGGCCATGGATCCTGTGGAGCCCGAGCTGTTCGTCTTCGACGAGGTGATGGCAAAGGCCGTGGATGCGCGGCTGAGGCTCGAGCACTACTCGTTCGCCTACCTCGATGCAAAGCTGGCCAGGCCGCTCAACGCTGCAGTGGTCGACGAGATCATCAAGCGCATGGCTACGGAAGAGGCCGCACGCAATCGACCTGCGCCCACCTGGGAGCAGGTCAAACCCTCACTGAACTAGGAGGCCAACATGACAATGTCGAAGATGGTGCAGTCGCTCGATGCGACCCCACCCACTGTGGATGAAGCGAAGGAACTGCTCGCAGCGCTACGCTGGCAGAAGGACATGCTCGTCACCAATCCCTTCGGTGAGCGCGTGTGGTTGAAGCCCTGCATCGTCGATGGCGTTCGCTACGGCATCACCGACTGCTGCTCTGAGGACGAACCCTGCGAGCGGCACCAAGCGATGGCTGCCAGATGAGCCCAAAGCAACGTCTCGCAAAGCGTCTAACCGATGCGGGCTACCCATGTGAAGCAGAAGATATTTCAACAGCAGACGGATTCTGGCGCCGACAGGATGTGGAACGATGGGAAGCCTTCATCACCATGCCTGGAGGCTGCATCTTCAACCTCTCGAGCTGGGACACCGTCACAGCCTGTGCTAGGAAAGGCGTGGAGATCAAGCAGCTCGATAGAGATTCGCCATGGCAGCGGACGGTGAATGCAAAGGCCTAGCGTGGGTGGTGCATACTCGTCGCCACCCACTCCTTCGAGCCTTCCATCGCTGGGCCGGCCTTGAGCTGGCTCAGGTGGATGGGTTTCATGTCAGCCAGCTCAGCGAGCTGACGCTCACGCGCACGCATCTGCTCGTCGCGCGCTTCCTCGCTGATCGGGATCGCGGCTTCCATGTAATCCTGCGCAGCCTTCTCGGCGCGCTCGGGATTGATGGCGGCGATCAACAACGCCTTGGTCTTCAGGGCCTCGACGAACATCCGGTGTTCGTAGACCATGAAGCGCAGGCGTTCTCGTGGCTCTTCTGAGAATGGCGCGATCCCATCGATGTCCGCGTTCACCGCGTACCAGACGAAGGGATCGCTTAGAAGTTTCCCAGTTCGATCTCCAGGACCACGTTGAGCCAGCTCTGCAGCAGGCTGCACTCTTCGGCGACGCGCTGGATGAGGCTCTCAGGCAGTCCGCGCACCATGCGCAGGCGGTGGCCGGGAGAAAGCTGCTCGATGTCCTGGCGCTTGGCCGACGGGTCAGCCAGCAGGTGCACGGCGACGACCCAGGCCATGAGCATGCGCTCAGCCTCGGTGACAGGCCCCATGGGCGTGCCCTTGGTCTTATCGGTTTCATCCTGCAGGACGGGCTCGGCGATGAACTTGTCCACCGCATGGGTCGTGGCCGCGTTCGGGGCACGGATGAAGAACGAGACCACACCCTTCACGGTCACGGCGTGCTCGTTCTTGGCGCCGACCAGGGCGCGCTTGTAGTCGACGTCGCTGAACCGCTTCTCGTGGGCGGCGCGGTACTCCTCGCGGAGCTTCCGGCGCTTGTCCTGGGCGGCCTCGCCGAGGGCCTCGATCTGGGCGTCCAGATGGGCCAGCTTGGCAGTCAGTTCAGCGAGCGCGGCGTTGCGCTCAGCAAGGTTGGGATCGACGGGGTCGGTCATAGGGATTCCAGGTTGAGGTGGGCTCATACTAGGGCACTAACGAAGATGGCAAGCATCTTGTGACGTGTCCCGGAAGTGGGCACGAAACGTTGTGGAAAACTCACCGCGACGTGGAGAAGTTTATGGTGCTCGAAAATGAGACCAGGAAGTGGTGGCGAAAGGATAAAAATCGTCATCGATATAAGTAAAATACATGGTACTCATATTGTCAGCGACGCCGTCTCTATGGTTAGGAGAACGGGGTACTTGTGGCGCAGTGGTTTACAGGAAAAAGTGCATTCAGCTGGGATACGGGCTCCATAGCCCTAAGAGAAAAGATCTGTTCGGGTGTATGGACACAAAAGGGTTGAAGATCAGAACTCGCCAGTATTGATTTTAGACTCCATACGAACTCATAAAAATCTCACTTTTGTGTCCATACAGAAGAACAGATCTTTTTCAGTCTGGCTATGGACCCCGTAGCCATCTTCCCCCAGTATTTTGTTCTAAGTCTAGTAGTATAAATGCCCGCGTTCTCCTAACCATAGAGACGGCGTCGCTGACAATATGAGTACGACGTAAATGATCCTGTTTTTCGCTCTCGACCTGTGGAGAACTCAAACCCGGTGCCTGAGCGTCTATTGTTTATTAGGACTCTCTTGACTCTGACGAGTCCTCTCTATCGTCCCGTTCATCCCCTCACAGGACCACAGCCATGCCGCTGGATCTTCTCATTGTTCAGGCTGACGCCGATGGTCGCCTCTACCCCGCTACCTGGCCCAACGTCGACTTCGTAGACCAGGCCTACAACCTGGTGCAGAAGATCTACAAGAACCTGATGACCGTGCCGGGCCAGGACCAGTTCGATCCGGCTTGGGGCAGCGACATCCGCGGCGCCCTTCTGGGCACCAGGTTCAACGACCCCACTGCAGCCAAGCTCGCGATCCAGGGCGTCTTCCAGAAGTGCACGCTCGACCTGCAGAGCGATCCGCCCGTCGACCCCACCATGCGGGTCACCAGCCTGTGGGTCTCCGACATGACCTTCGACGACTTGGCCCTGGCCTGGAACATTTCAATCCAGGTCTACACCGAGGCCCACCCGGAAGGTTTCATCTTCCAGGTGCCTGTCGTCACCACCTCGTCCCAGACGGCCGTCTGATGCCTGTCGGTAACTCAACCCTCATCCACTTCGGCTGCGCCACCATCGGCTGCGGCTACGAAGAGGACATCGGCTTCGGCATCAGCGCCGGCCTGGTGATCAGTGGCAGCGTGACGATCATCTGCCCTCGCTGCGGCAGCGTCATCCACATCGACAAGACCACCATGGCGCTGCCTGTGCGGTTCCAATCTGAACGAGGTCCGCGCCTTCCCCAACCCTGATAACGATCACGATTCTGATTATGAAACCCGCTGACACCGAACCGACCTTCCACGAGCTGCCCACCAAGGTGAGCACCGAGTTGTGGTCGCGTTTCATCAAGACCTTGAAGAAGCCTGCTTCTATTCCCTTGGAGACCTGGCGTAACTGGAAGTATGGCCGTCGGGCGCCTTGGATTCAGGATCTTCCGGCTGTTGTGAAGCTCCTCGGCGTCGATGACAAGACGGTGATGCTGGCGCTTCGATTCCTCAACCACCCTGACCTCCACACCCTCGAGGACTACATCGCCGTTATCCTCGAAGCTCGCAAGGCCCAGGACAAGAAGAAGGCTGCTTGGCGCATGAAGCAGCGTCGCACCGAAGGTGTCGCTGCTTCTGTCACACCCGAGAAAGCTGAAGAGTACCGTTGGCGCCGGGACTATAAGAAAGACTACATTCAACTTCGTGCTCAATCCGGCCAGCCTCCCCTGCCTCGTGATGAGAAGGGCCGGACGATCTTCCCACCGGGGTTCGTCATCCCTCCTATGCCAACCAATCCTCGGATCTTTGATCCCGAACTGATGGTGAGCCCATGAAACAACACAAGAATCTCGAAGAGCTGAAGACCAGCGGGAAGCTCTCCAAGTTCGTCACCGGAGCTTGGCAGTCCTTCATCATGACCCGCGAACGTCCTGAGACAATCTCGGTCGAATTGTGGGCCGTCTGGCAGCAGGGCGTCACGATGCCGCCGTACAAGACGTGGACGACCTGGTTCGATCGCATGGGCTTCCCGTTCGAGAAGTTCCTGCTGCACATCGCGACCTACACCACGAATCCACAGACTCTGTCTGAGCAAAGCTACGAGAGGACGATGCGTTCGCACACGCTTCGGCAGCTCTACGGACGGATCGATGCGCGGTACTACGATGTCTTGGACACCTTGCTGAATCGCAAGGTCGTCCTTCCGCAGCCGAACACCACGCTCGACATCCGGGCGAATCTCAAGCCGCTGGAAGCCCTGCGCCAGAGGAAGTGGGAAGCCCTGCTCACTACGCTGCCCAAGCGTCCTGTGTCATTCTATAATGGCCTTCGGCGCTTCTATTCTGACACTTTGTGCAAGTCCATCTTGTGTGGGAATACGGTTCCCGCGATTGAGAAGGCTGGTCTCGTCGCCACCTTCTTGGGCATCGACTATGAGAAGATGTTCGCGGTCTACACCTTCGACGAGCTGCCTGGCTGCAACCTCTACCCGGATCGCGTGCGCCGCACGATGAACTCGCTGCGCTGCCGGTTCAACAAGAGCTGGCCCAAGGAGGTGCTGGCGAAGTACGCTTCGTCCATCGAACGCAACCAGCGCATGGCCTCAGCACGCCGCAACTATCTCACCCGTCGCAATGAAGGACTGCTGAAGGCCTTCAACGACGCCGTCGAGCGCAGCATCAAGGCCACCAACGCTGGGGACAACGAAGCAGCCGGCCTCGCCAAGGTCGAAGCCCGGGCGCTGGAAGCCCAGCTGACTACGTTGCAGATCGCCCATGGCCACATCGAGAAGACCATCGAGCCCATCAGCTCGCCGGTCATGCGTCTCAACGCTGAAGGCATTCTTGCACCCACCACGTCGAAGGCCGGCGCCGGCTTGCCCAAGCCCGTCTACGAGCCCCTGCCGCCGCTGCCTGATAAGCCCGTCGCGTATGAAGTGCTCCCTCCTCCGCCCCCGCCTCCGACGCCCTTGCCGCCGCTCGGCGACAAACCTGGCATCCATGACTTCCTGAAGCGCTTCCCAGTCAACATCCGGGCTGTGAAGGCTGCTCCTGTGGAAGTCGAAGAACCCGTTACCACTCCCTCGACCAACGCTGTCCTGGACCTCTAACCATGGTTGATTTCGCTGCG
>Ga0172379_10001223_pt1 | contig 53424 bp, 62 predicted proteins | sample GrowelOW334metaG_FD_119756 | JGI IMG/M metagenome (GOLD analysis project Ga0172379, IMG submission 119756) | Groundwater microbial communities from an aquifer near a municipal landfill in Southern Ontario, Canada - Groundwater well OW334 metaG | ecosystem: Environmental > Aquatic > Deep... | reverse complement strand
GAAGCTGGCGATGTGCTTGCTATTAAGACATTTCTCGATCGCGAAGTACCTGATCATGAGGAGATCGCGAAAAACGCGGTTGCTGAAGAGATTAAGCGCTTTAAAGAATTCCAGAAACCGTAACCCTTTATACTTTATACTTACCCCTTTATACTTCTACGTATGAACCCAACCCAGACCGGTATCGCTGTTGCACTCGCTCTTGTCGTTGTTACGACTTTCTTTGTGTTCGGAGGGACATCACTCTTCAGTACTCCAACGATAGAAGGGGCATCAACTGAAATTACCACTAACCAAAATGAATCAACCACTATGCCTACAGAAAATGTAACTCAACTTCAGATTGCCGATGAGGTCGTCGGCACCGGCGCAATTGCTACAGCAGGTGATAGTGTGACAGTGAATTATGTCGGCTCGCTCACCGATGGCACCGTCTTCGATGCCTCTAAGAATTATGGCACAACAGGCTTCACTTTCACGCTCGGTGTCCAGCAAGTGATCCAAGGTTGGGATGAAGGCATTGTGGGGATGAAGGTTGGAGGGAAGCGCAAGCTCGTTATTCCTGCTGATCTCGCGTATGGCAATCAAGGTGCAGGAGATGTAATCCCGCCTGGCGCAACACTCATATTTGAAGTGGAACTCCTGAAGGTGCAGAAGGCGGCTCAGTAACGCACTATATAAAATAGAAATCGCGTGACTCCCAAAAGGGAATCACGCGATTTTTTATACAACTACCGTACCAGAGGAGGTGGAGGAACAAATCCCTCTTCACGTGCCCTGGAATACGTTGGGGCTGGTGCGTTAGAAACAGAAGGAAGATCTGCATTGCCAGTATAAAGCGGGACAATGGTAATCCTTTTCAGCTTTCCTTCCAGTTCATCGGCTTTGTAGACCTGACTAGTCATACAATAGCCGTGCGCAACATTTAGCATCATGTCATAGGTGATCGTTCCACTGGCCAATCCTCCACCGAGACCTGTCATGCCGATATAGGCAAGATATTCACTCGGACGGATTGAGCTACCAAAACCGATCATGGCGCCAGCAGTTCCAAGGATCCCTTGAAGTATTCCATAAGTCACGCCCTGTTTAAGCATCACCTGGAATCTTCCTCCAAGTTCATCAACCCTTTTAGCACAATACCAATCTAGTTGAGAAATCTGGTTGTACTCCGCGAGAGTTAGCTTCGGATTCGGATCGAACTTATCGTCCAACCCCGGGTAGATATCGATCTTGTAATGATAGGTTGACTGTCCTGTAGGAATTGCACTGATGCTGTTGATCTTGGTTGGTGGTATAGCTTCGGCCTTTGAACCGCGCATGGTGAGATTTCCTGCACCCAAACTTGCACATCCTCCGATAAACACCGCCATCAACAAGATGGCGAGCCCATGTACTACCATATTCTTTTTCATAAAGACCTCCTTGGGCAATCGCCATCTCGGAATTGAGATGGTTGAATCCCTCTGTTTGGAACAGTACTCTACATACCATAATCTGTCAATAGCTTGACAGATTTGACATCCTCCTGTATATCTTGTAAAGACAGTATGTACATATGAAAGGGCTTATAACCATCACCGCGCGGCTTATCCTCGCTGGTCAAAGGGCGTATCTCAAGAAGTGGAGTTTTCTCTGCCTTTTTGTGTTCGTGTTCATCGCGAATATTGCCGTGCTTGCGAGTTTAGATCTCTTGCCATCGGTGAGTACGAAAGTTGAAGCAAGTGCACCAGTCGTGGTGAACACAATCACCTCGACACCTGCAGTTCCTGAATTGCCGACGAAGATAGAAATCGCCGCAATAAATCTCTCGTCGACTATTGCGAATCCAGCGACGACTGATGTTTCTACGCTCGATGAGGATCTATTGAAAGGTGCCGTGCGTTACCCGACGTCGGCAAAGCTGGGAGAAGATGGCAATGTGGTCCTCTTCGGTCATTCGAGTTATCTGCCAGTTGTGCTGAATCAAGCGTACAAAACCTTCAACGGCATCCAGAAGATCACAGCAGGAGATTCTGTAATTGTCTCGTCATCTGGTACGGCATATACCTATCGGGTGAAGAGCGTAGAGAAAGAGAGTGCTAATAGCAATTCAGCAATTCCTCTCTTGGTTACTGGGAAGACGCTCACGCTCGTGACCTGTAACTCGTTTGCCGAGAAGACGGATCGTTTCGTTGTTGTCGCAGATTTTGTTGAAAGTCATCCCGCCCTTCCATAAAGGAAGAGAGGGATGACTCTCCGCAACATAGGGAGGGGGTGTTCTTTATAATCCAATCAACGGCCGCGCACTCGCGGCACAACAAAAGGAGGTAGTGCAATGAAAAGAATAGTGATTGTTGTGCTAGCGCTGTTTGCGACGCTGGCAATGGCCTCGGTGATGCTTGCAGCACCGATCGGTAAACCGTTTCTGCATGGGGTAAAAACCCCAGCGGAACTCGCGGACAAGGTGCAAGCCTCGCTCGCGAAAAATCCGAAAGGGACAAGCATCATCGATCCGGAGCGCTGTAAGCGCGACGGCTCGTGTGCAAGTCCCGCAAACTATTTCGAGATGTTCAAGGAATCAGATCCTGAAGCCCGCCTCACGGATGTGGCACAGGTTCCGGCTTTCTTGAAGAGACTCGAGATAGCACCGGCGCCAGAAGGCGAGTATTGGATTTCATGTCTTAAGCCCTCGGGCAAAGATTACAAACCAGTACTTCACTGTCTCTCTCGCCCGTTTAAAAAAGGTGAGAAGGCGTGGGTAGACCCGCAGACTAAGCGGATCGTGCTCGCATCTGACTGTACCAATCCGGTTGAAAAACCGGCACCGAAAAAAGAGGCCTGTGTGGAGATTCATTTCTTCACAAAACAGGGTGACTCTGGTGTGCGATTCGCACTCCTTGGTCCAAAAGATGTTAAAGATGACTGCATTGCGGTCAAAAGGGCAGGGGAAGAAGACTTTGAACAGTTGTGGGCAGATGAGTGCTCGAATGTTCATTGCGATTTCTCGGCGGACGCGGCAGTTGTCGGTCAACCAGTCCGGATCATGGGGAGTTATGTTCCTGTGCCGGGTGAGCACATCCTAAGACTCCCAACATTTGTCGCAGAGAAGTCACTGTATGTGACTGTCCTCTGTCTCGAACGCGGATCAACAGAGTGGCCGGAATTTCCAAAGAGTCCAGTCTCGTTCGCGGCGTCCGTGAGTTACGGTGAGAAGCGGCAAGAATGGATTGCTGGGCATTCTGACGCTATTGGTGTCAGATGGTTTGACTATCTGAACACCAAGTCGGAAGTTAAAAGGGCTACGGTGTATTACACCAAGCCCGAAATTCCGAAAGGCGCACCACAACTCTACTGGCCGTGGGGTGAATGGGGGAAGCAATAGGCCAACGGGATAGGTATGGCGATTATGCGTTCTACGCGTATCGCCATACCAAATCCCTTTTCGTACGCCGCGCGAGCGGCATGTGAGAGAGGATAAGAATTTTACAAAATGACAAAGCTGAAAGCAACACAAATATATTTGAATGATCGACCGATTTTTACCGGTCTCTTTACCGTGTTGCTTACAGTTGTTTTCGGTATGGCAATTGCGTTTGCAACTGGTCTTACAACGCCAGCTAAGGTTCTCGCCCAAGTACTACCGCCATGCTGTGTCATACCGCCACCAGCACCTGCACCAGTGCTTCCTCCTCCGCCACCACCACCTCCAGCACCAGTTCCAGAACCGATCCCAGAACCAACACCGTCTCCGGTTCTTCCACCTTGTTGTGACATACCAGAACCAGCACCTGCACCAGTGCTTCCTCCTCCGCCACCACCACCTCCAGCACCAGTTCCAGAACCGATTCCAGAACCAACACCGCCAGTGATCCCGCCGTTGGCTCCAGAACCGGCGCCACTCATACCACCACCACCGGTGATTCCGCCGCCAGTGCCACAATGTGTCTTATCGGCAAGTCCAAGAACACTCGCCTTCGGCGGAGGTTTTTCCCTGCTTTCATGGACAACTTCTGCGGCAACCAGCGCGACCATTAATCAATGGATTGGAGATGTTTCCCCCGTCGATTCTGGATTTCAGATGGTTTCTGTCACGATATCTACTGGCTACACAATGACGGTGTCTGGACCAGGCGGACAAGCAACTTGTTCGACCGACGTTACGATTGAACCACCTCCAGCTCCAATCTACGGTTGCACGGACTCCGACGTGACGAACTACAATCCGAGCGCGACGGTAGACGATGGATCGTGTACTTATCCACCCGCAATCATTTACGGTTGTATGGACGCGACGGCAACTAACTATGATTCAACTGCAACTAGTCAGGTTGGTGTGATCTGTACATATCCACCGCCCATCGTGTACGGCTGTATGGATTCAACAGCAACAAACTACAATCCATCGGCAACAAGTCAGACTGGTGTAATTTGCACTTACGTGGCACCACCAATTTACGGCTGCATGGATGCTACTGCAACTAACTATGATTCAACTGCAACTAGTCAGGTTGGAGTAACGTGCACGTATCCACCCGCAATCATTTACGGTTGCATGGATGCCACTGCAACAAACTACAACCCAGCGGCAACAAGTCAGACTGGTGTAACGTGCACATATCCCGTTGTCCCTCCACCTCCTGGTGGTGGTGGTGGAGGCGGAGGCGGAGGTGGTGGCGGAGGTGGCGGTGCACCATTCCCGACCATAATCCTCGGCGCGCTCCCGCACGTGAGCGAACAGCCGCTTGCATATCTCTATCTCTCGCAGATCCCATACACTGGTCTTGATCTCGGACCAGTCGGCACAGTGCTGTATTGGATCGCACTTATCGCCTTCGCACTCGCACTCACGTATCTGGTGCTCTTCCATGTTGCGCCTTTTGTGAATCGTCGCATGCGCAACTTCGGCGTGCGCGTTGTGGCCGTACTCAATTCTCCAGAACTCATGCCTGCAAGCCGACAGGTCGCGCCTATTGTTGCTGCTGCGGCATCAGCGACACTTCCTGCAGAACGTGAATTCCCCGAAGCGCCACAGGGATATTCCTCATACGATGGATTCAAATCCTTCGCGCATAACGGCGCGCTCTCGGTTGAGGATATTGTGAAGAGTCTTTCGCAAAAACATTTTGTGGCACCTGTAGAGCAGGCAGTGAACACCGAGCCGGTCTACGAAAATGTCGAGCCGATATACGAAAACGTTGAGTCAATCGTGCCAGATGCTCCTGTCGACGTAGCTGAAGCTCCTGCAGATACTCGCGGCTTTGCTATCGCACTTATCGAAGGTGATCGTGCCGCGGTCTTTGCTGGCTTGCGACAATATGTACGTGGCGGGGGAGCGCCAGAAAAACTTATTAACGTCACAGTCTGTTTCTTTGACGATGTATATCGCGCTCGCGTCGACGGTACTTCATGCGATGCCACTCTCGCGCGCATGACCGCACGCCTCTCGACACCAACACTCGAGAAGCTTGTCGCTGCACTCACGACCGCAATCGATTCGAGCTACTCATCTGGAGTAACGGGAGCGAAGCTCGCCCTTACCCGCGCGCTTGCCGTTCTCGGCGCCTAAGCGCGGTGTATAATGATGGTGTGGAAAAGAGACATGCCATTCCAGTCCTCGTAGCCGCTCTTCTATTTCTTGGTGCCGGTATTGCCAGGGCCGAGACCATTAGCATCATCCCGCGGAATGTATCCGCAGCAGCAAACTCAGATTTTTCAGTCGGCATTAATGCTCAATCAGCCTCAGGATTGTTCAGTGTTTATTTTGATCTTGATTTCGATCCATCAGCAGTCAGTTTTATAAGTGCAAATGAAGGGACATTTTTGTCGCAAGGGTGTCAGACTTCTTTTATGACCGGTGAGAATCCGGTCGGTAAACTGATTGTCGGGCTCACGCGTTTGGGTGAAGGATGTGGAGGCGTTTCTGGTTCTGGCCAACTCATGACTCTTAATTTCAGAACGCTTTCGCGGAACGGTTCATTCAATATGAATTTTTCTAATAGTGGCCTCACCGTGTACACGGGCGGAACATTCAACGATAGTATCGGCAGTTGGATCGGCACCAGTGTAGCAATCGGCCAGACTTCAGGTGATACAACTCCGCCAGTTTCAGACACCACCCCACCAGCCGCGCCAACCGGGCTAGCAGTATCTTAAAAAGCATAAAATTGAGCTTTTCTACTACTTGTAGTAGCATCAAGTGGGTATTTAAATGAAGTTCTTTCAGAAAGGAGGGAGAGGAGATGAGAAAGTGTGTTTTGTTAGTGATAGTTGTGGCGGCCCTTATGTTCTTGCCTTTTTCGTCTGCTCGGGCGGGGACAGCGTATGTCAGTTTCGATCCGTCGATTGATGAAACGAATGGCATTGCTGGTTACAGAGTTTATGTGGGGTTGACTTATGCGTCTGTCGCCAACCAAACGGTTACACCGATTAATATTGGTTCTCGACACAGTTACTGTATAAACGCTCCAGACAATGTTCCAGGATTCTTTGTCGCAGTTTCTACACTCGACAATAGGGGAATGGAAAGCGTCTCATCTAACGTTGTATATATCCTATACGGGAACATAAAAGAGGATGCGTGGGATGGAACTTCTTACAATGCGGCACGAGTGGATGGGCAAGATCTGGCTATTATTGGCCAATATTGGGGGCAGACCGTTACGCAACAGAATATTAATTGCAATGCAGAGTTTGTGATAGAGGTTCCCACACTGAAGCAAAAAGCGGATCTGTATCCCGATGGTCACATAGACGGAAGGGATCAGTCTATTGTTGGACAACGCTGGGGTAAGATTCTTCCCCCATAAACAGAACAAAAATCACGGGCCGATGCTAGCGATAGCATCGGCCACTCTTTTTGTTGCCAAGTCTCAATTGGTGAGCTACTGTAGCCACAGATTGTAGATCATTGGCGTTGATAGAGATAAAAACTTAGAGAATATAGAGAGGAGGAGAGTGATGAAAAAGTTATTATGGTGTGTTTTTGCAGGTATGTTCTTGTTGTCTTGCGGCGGTGGGGGCGGTAGTGACAGTGGGGGTGGAGGAAGTGCTTCGACAACTCCGATTCCGGTTGTTAAAGCGGATCCAATCACAGTGATTCCGTCCGCTGTAACTGCTAACACAGACGGTCAATTCACTATACGGATGAGTGTCAACGGGGTGCAAGGCGTAAATACCGTTCGTAGTCTTATCAACTTTGACCCGTCGCTGATCACGTATATCGGCGCGACCCAAGGAACTTTCTTCCCGAGTAGCTGCACAGTCTCTTTAGTGTCGAGCGTGTCGCCCAATTCCGGCGAGGAAGGGAAGATTATTTTTGGGATAACGACGTTGGGGACGTGTGCTGACGTGCCAAGCTCCGGAACTGCTGTTAGATTTACTTTCAAAGTAATCGGCTCGGGACAGACCACCAGTATCTCGTTCTCAAGTTCTTCATATTTTAAGGATTGGCTTGAGAATACTGTCGTCCTCCCGCCAGTTCAGGTGGCTATTAAGTAAGTTGTCGCATCTAAAGGGCCGAGCTATCACTAGCTCGGTCCATTTTTTGGTCGCCATTGACTTTTTCTATAGTATAGGCTATACTTTTAGATAGGTTGTACTGTCAAAAAAACAAAAAACAAAAGGAAAGGAGGTAATGGAAGATGAAGAAAAGAGTATGGGTATGGGTAATTGTTGCAGTATGTGTACTTTTTGTCTCTCAGGCTGAGGCGAGAACGTTGTATCTTAACTTTGATCCATCCAGGGACGAGAGGCAAGCATTTGGGTTTGGTTACCGGGTTTATGTTGGAACAACGAGTGAGTCAGTCGCCAATAAGAAAGTCCATCCGATCGACATTGGTCGTCGGCACAGTTACTGCTTAGAAGTTTCCGACAACACTCAAACTATTTTCATTGGCATTAGTGCTTATAGCAAGATGGGAATAGTCAGTGATGTGCTTTGGAAGAAAGTGTCCACTGTTCAGACGGAGAACACCCTCTTCCAAGGGGGAAAGGTGGTCGCTCATCGTGACGTCGATTGTAAAAAAGAGTTCGTGATCGTCCCATCTAAAGTTGAGAAAGAGAGCTACTGCGAAAATTTGAAGGGACAGTACCTCTTAATGGCTCGTTATTGGGGGAGCTACGCAAAGAATTCTGCAGGAAAAGATGCCAGGGAATTTGCGACTGTCGACCGAAACGACGACGCTCTGATTGACGGTGATGACCTCCGATCGCTTCTTGATGAAGCCGAAATCGTCGGCTGTGAACTCAAAAGATGAGAATCAAAGATTCCAAAAGGGCGCATCCGCAAGGGTGCGCCTTTCCATTTGACTTTTGTCGTGGGATTGGATAGCGTGCAACCGCGACCAGCATATGCAGAGTTACTCTAAAATCAGGTTCATGGGCGTTTTTGTGGCGTTGTTTTTATCGAGCATTGTCTCTCCACCACACAGCAGTGCCCAATCCTTATCTACCCCAATTATCACAAGCGTTCCGTCAACCGTGACTGTTGATCCGTCTGGCGAATTCACGATACGACTCACTGCCAGCTCAGCGCAGAGCATGAACGGCATAAATGGCTATATCCATTTTGATCCGTCGCTCCTCACATATGTCAGCGCGACCCAAGGCACTTTCTTCCAGAGTAGTTGTTCAGTCTCTTTAATTTCGGGCGTATCTCCTAATCCGGGCGAAGAAGGGATGGTTATTTTCGGCATAACGACGCTTGGGACTTGTGCGGGTACGTCAGATTCTGGGGCTGTTGTTTCTTTCACTTTTAAAACATCCAGCGCCGCGAGCAACACATCTCTTTCTTTTTCGGATACGTTTGTATATCAAAACTGGGTTGAGAGCGCCTTCACACTTCCATCTATCGTCGTGACGATCGGCAATCCAGCAGCAGCACCCACACCGATACCCGCTACGCCCGCGCCAGCCACTCCCGCTCCAGTTACTCCATCACCCATCACGCCAGCACCAGACGCACCAGCACCAACCTATGTCTACGGCTGCATGGATTCTGCTGCTACGAATTACAACCCGCTCGCTACGAGCCAAACTGGAGTGACCTGTATCTATCCAGTAGCTGTCACTCCACCTCCGCCAGATGGTGGCAAGGGTGGAGGAGGCGAAAGTGTCGCTAGCAACAGTAGTAGTGGTTCTGGGAGTAGTTCTGCTAGTGGAACAACCGGAGGAGGAAGCACAACAAACACAAGTAGTGGCGGCGGAGTTATCACGATCAGTGGCGGAGGAGGCGGTAGTAGCGGCATAAGCACGAGCATAAGCTCGGGCGATGATTCAACCGTTTCTATTTCAAATGCAGTTGCAACCGCAACCACTGATGAGCTACCGCAAGTGAGCACACCACCGTCAGTGTATTTATATCTCTCACAAGCCCCCTACACTGGCCTCGAGCTCGGGTTATCTGGCACTTTGTTGTATTGGGGCGCGTTTATTGCCTTCATTCTCGCGTTCGCTTATCTAGTTCTCTACTATATCGTGCTGCGAATAAGACGTTTGGTGTCTAATGGGGCCCTCAGAGAGGGCCTTGACACAAAAAGTGCGCCATGGTATACAGAACAATATCATATGAATACGTTCCTAATTGAGACATTCAACCGCAAGACAGAGACGGCCGTAACTGGCCTTGCTGTAGTAGGCTTTATTTCGCTCGTTGCTGCGGGTATGTGGCTTGCCGTCTACTCAACTCGATTCGTTCCTGATGTCGTAAATGGCATAGGTACGGCAGCTGTCTATATTGGGTCTGTCTTCACTCCAGAATCTGAGCCAAGTCTTTCGATTGTCTCAACACCGACGACTATCTTCTTTGGTGAGGCGAGCACCACCTCTGCTGCATCTACCGTTGAGACGACGATTTTGCCAAAACAAACCAAGACAACCGCTGGTGCAAATACGAGTGGCGTATACCAGATTGGAGGTGTTGCTACGACGACCTCTCTCTACGGTCTTCCTGATCTTGTGGTGAACATTACTGCTGTTGGATATCTCGCCGCGGCCTCGGCAGATTCTTTTATTGCGAGCTCAACTATTCCTGCTGACAGTCGTCCTGCAGTGCGATTTACTATAAAAAATATCGGAACGAATGTGACTGGTGCATGGCGCTTTAGCGTATCGATTCCAACACAGTCGTACTACATCTATCAATCGCAACTACAGCAATCTCTTGCGCCGGGTGACAGCATTGATTACACTCTCGGTTTTGACCAAGCGATTAGGGGGTCTGATAAAATGATTTCAGTTACCACAAACTTTGATCATGCGGTTACAGAATCAAACTTCGACAACAATAGTGACTCTACAAAAGTGACGATTCTCGGGAATTAAAGATATAGTAGGGAGATGGGTGCTATTAATTTCAAAATAGAAAGACGCGCGTCCCGCCAACGGCTGGACGCGCGCGCTTGCGTTATTGAGACCCCGCATGGCATCATTCGCACACCCGCTTTTGCGCCGGTGGGCACGAAGGCGAGCGTGAAAGGGATCTTACCTGATGAGTTGATAAAACTTGGCGCTGAAGTGGTGCTCGCGAATACCTATCACTTATATTTGCAGCCGGGCGAGAAGATCGTGCAGGATGCTGGCGGGCTGGCGAAGTTTATGGGCTGGGCTGGGCCGACGATGACCGACTCGGGTGGCTTCCAGGTCTTCTCGCTCGGTGCAGCATTTGGCAAAACTATCTCCAAATTTGATGGACACGACGTGTCCATCACTGATGCAACGCCAGCTATCTATGATGAAGATGTAGCAAGCCAACACGGCCAGCTCGCAATCATTGATGATGAAGGAGTTTCCTTCACTTCGCATCTCGATGGTTCGCTGCATCGCTTCACGCCAGAGCGCTCAGTCGAGATCCAGCACGCGCTCGGTGCAGACATGTTCTTCGCCTTTGACGAATGTACCTCGCCAACTGCGCCCTATGAATACCAGAGAGAGGCGATGGAACGCACGCATCGCTGGGCTGACCGGTCTCTCAAGGCACATCGGCAAAATATTGATGCGAATAAAAAACAAGCGCTCTTTGGTATTGTGCAGGGTGGCCGGCATGAAGATTTGCGTAAAGAATCGGCTAGAGAAATTGCATCGCTCGGTTTTGACGGTATCGGCATCGGTGGATCGTTTAGTAAAGAAGATATGCGCGGCGCTTTAAGCGCCGCGGTAGGGGAGCTACCTGAAGAATTACCACGCCATTTTCTCGGTATCGGCGAGCCGGGTGATATTCTTGAGGGCATTGCGAATGGCATGGATCTCTTTGATTGTGTTGCCGCGACGCGTATCGGTCGCCACGGCTCTATCTACACCAAGCACGGCATCATCCATCTCCGTAGCGAAAAGTATCGTTCAGATTTTACCCCTTTCTCTTCAGAATGTTTGGACGTCCGACGTCCTACATCTGATGTAGGACGTCGGACGTCCTACATGGGCGAGTTCACATTGGCATATGTGTCGCACCTGATTCGCTCGGGTGAGATGCTCGGCTCGACGCTCTGCTCTATGCACAATCTCGGCTTCATCTTGGCTCTGGTCGCCGGCGCACGCCAAGCCATTCTCGACGACCGCTTTGACGATTATCGTGCCGACTTCGTGCGAAACTATTATGGTTAGACGAGGATTAAAAGAAAGCGCGCCCATGCAGTAAATGCTGGGCGCGTTCCGTTGGTTAAATGAAAGTTAGACGCAAGAGAGCAACTGCTCGCGAGCGTGGGCAATGAAGTCGTCATGCGACTTGCCAGCATTCGCGGGATTGGCTCGCCACGCGATTTCCTTGAGTGAGAGACATAAGGTGAAGGCATTCGGGACCACCTGATCGAAGTCCCGAAGTGCATCGTCGACACACTTCCTCTTTGATTCCCGCTCGAGTGCTTCCAGCGGCACGAGCCTGGCCTTTACGAGTGCTTCTTGCATTGATGCCATTTTGTAACCTCCTTTTAGGGTTGATTGAATGTACTTCTTGGCAAACCTCTGTCCATATAGTATACTCTAATTGCTTTTATGTCAAGCTATGGCCAACTTTAAATTACATACCCCATACCAACCAGCTGGAGATCAGCCACAGGCAATTAAAGAACTTGAGGAAGGACTCGAGCAGGGCATGCGTCACCAAACGCTCTTTGGCGTGACCGGTTCGGGGAAGACATTCACCATGGCGAATGTCATCGCGACGTATGACAAGCCTACTCTTGTGCTCGCGCACAACAAGACGCTCGCGGCACAGCTCGCGCAGGAGTATCGCGAATTTTTTCCCGATAACGCCGTGCATTACTTTGTTTCTTACTACGACTACTATCAGCCGGAGGCCTACATCGCGCACTCGGATACGTATATTGAGAAAGAGGCGATGATTAATGCAGAGATCGATCGTTTGCGCCACGCAGCGACGCAAGCATTGCTGACTAGAAAAGACGTGATTATAGTTGCATCTGTTTCAGCTATTTATGGTCTCGGCTCGCCAGAAGAATATGAGAAGGTGCATGTAAAAATTCAGGAGCAGCAGGCAGTAGCAGGAGGCAGGGGAGGCCTGATACGCCAGCTTGTTGGGATTTATTTTGAGAGAACGAATGCCGACTTGAATCCGGGGCAGCTGCGCGCTATCGGTAATTCGCTCGAATTTATGCCGGTCAACGAACGCGTGATTTATCGTATCGCGTTCGATGGTGATATAGTCGCGCACATTGAAAAACTTGATCCGGTTTCGCGCGCAAAGATAACAGAGCCAAAATCAGTCTTCGTCTTCCCAGCGAAGCACTTCATCACGAGTGAAGATGAACGTCTGCGCGCGATTGAAGACATAAAGCTCGAGCTTGAGAGTCAACTCGCCAAATTTAAACGCGAAGAGAAGCCACTTGAAGCTGAAAGAATAAAGCGTCGCACTCTGAGCGATCTCGCGCTCATCCGCGAGATTGGCTACACGAGTGGGATTGAGAATTATTCGCGCCACTTTGACGGTCGCAAGCCGGGCGAGCCGCCGTATACATTACTTTCATACTTTCCAAAAAACTTTTTGACAGTCATTGATGAGTCGCATGTCACCGTTCCGCAGATCGGCGGTATGTATGCAGGAGATAAGTCACGCAAGGATGTGCTTATTGAATACGGCTTTCGTCTCCCCTCGGCACGAGATAATAGACCGCTGCGGTTTGAAGAATTTGAGGAGCGCACTGGGCAGGTTATTTACACCAGTGCGACGCCAGGAGTGTACGAACGCACGCATTCTGAACAGGTCGTGGAGCAGGTCATCCGCCCGACTGGGCTTATTGATCCTGAACTAATCGTGCGTCCAGTGTCCGAGGGCCCGCGAAGCCCGCAAGGAGACACCTCGAAGCGAGGAGTCACCTTGCGGCGAGGAGTCACCTTGAATGCGTATCGGGGTCAGATTGCAGATTTTATCGATGAAGCAGAAAAAGTTATAAAAGGCGGAGGAAGAGTCCTTGCAACAACTTTGACCAAGCAGATGGCAGAAGATCTTTCTGCATTTTTGCGCGGGAAGGGAATTAAAGCTGAATATTTGCATTCTGACGTGAAGACTATAGATCGAATTGATATCCTCACTAACTTCCGCAAAGGTGATTTTGATATTTTGGTTGGCGTAAATCTCTTGCGTGAAGGTTTGGATTTACCAGAAGTAGAACTAGTGGGAATCCTTGATGCTGATAAAGAAGGCTTCTTGCGATCTGAAACGAGTTTGATTCAGACCATCGGTCGCGCTGCGAGAAATGTTTTAGGTCGTGTGATTCTCTATGCTGACGTTATGACCAACTCGCTCGAGAAGGCGATTAGCGAGACGAATCGTCGCCGTGCGCTCCAAGTCTCCTATAACACGAAGCACGGCATCACGCCAAAAACGATTCATAAAGAAATTCACGACATCGCAGCATCTATGCGCACAGAACATCAGCGCACAATTGATGAGCTTCTGGTATTAGATACTCTCGCGTATAAAGATGATCCGAAGGAGTTTATTAAGCGAAAGAGGAAAGAGATGGAAGAAGCAGTCGAGAAATTAGACTTCGAAACCGCCGCTCTCATTCGCGATGAGATCTATAAGCTCGAAGGCACTGGCCCCAAATCAAAAAAGCCCCGCAAACGCAGGCTATTGGCAAACTAGGTTATCAGGTGCACTATTACAAGTGGACAGAACAAAGAATCATAAAATTACAGAAGAGGAGGGGGAGTCATGGATAGTAGTTCGATAAAACCAAGTTTAAGGATTAAGACGACAAAACTAGGGAGTACCAAGATGTTAATCATTAAGGAAAGACATCTGAATGTCCGCCGTGAGGGAATCACAGGGACAGTACTTGGCTATGCACCAAGCCATGACGATGATGTTTTGTTTGTTCGTCACGATGGTTTCGGAGATATTATCGGTGCATATGTGCCAGACGAAATGAAACCAATCTAATCTGAGATTTTATTTTGTTATCCCGTATTTTGCTCACTAGTGATAGGAGAGCAAGTGCGGGATTTTTTTAATCAAAAATACGCGAAGTGTGGTAGACTCATACCGTACCTGCCCCGCCACGGGCAGGGATTTCTATGTTAAAACCACCAAAACAAACTAAAAAAGAAGAGCACGAAAAACACAAACACGGGAGCGATTGGCTCACTGTGCGGGGTGCACGTACCCATAATTTAAAAAATATTGACGTGGAGATGCCGCGAGGTGCGATGACGGTCATTACGGGACTCTCGGGCTCGGGCAAATCATCGCTCGCCTTCGACACCATCTTTGCCGAGGGTCAGCGAAGATATGTGGAAAGTCTCTCTGCCTATGCGCGACAATTTTTGAATCAGATGGCCAAGCCAGATGTGGACGAAATTTCTGGTCTCTCACCGGCTATTTCTATCGATCAAAAGAGCCGCTCGAATAATCCGCGCTCAACCGTCGCCACAGTGACCGAGATTTATGACTACCTGCGCGTGCTCTACGCGCGCGCCGGCCAGCCATACTGTATTCATCACGACGTGCCGATTGTGAGGCTTTCAAAAGAGGAGATGATAAAGCTCGTCTTTCAGAGAGTAGAAGCAGGGAGCAGGGGCAGTGTGCAGGGGCCAGAAGTGCTCGGCGTCGCGGTGGATAGACGCGCCGTGACTATTTATGCGCCGGTGGTCGTGGGGCGAAAGGGCGAATACTATCAGCTTCTCTATGATCTCTTGGGTAAAGGCTACGAGAGAGTGATGATTGATGGGAAGCCGCAGTCGCTCCGCGAGAAGATCGAACTCGACAGAAACAAACGTCACGATATTGATGCTGTCGTTGATACTATATTCGTCTCTGAATTCTCTCGCACGACGGCGAATGCGCGCGAGCGCCTCTCTGAGGCGCTCGAGCTCGCGCTCAAAGAAGCGAATGGTCTAGTGAAGATTAAACATGCTGACGGCACCATAGAGACGCTCTCTTCTAAATTTATCTGCCCCGAAGATGGCGCATCATTCCCTGAGGTGGAGCCGCGACTCTTCTCCTTTAACTCGCCCTATGGAGCTTGTCCGGAGTGTCATGGTCTCGGAACCGCATCGCTCTTTTCAGAAGAAGTGTGTCCGGTGTGTGAAGGGAAGCGTTTGCGGCCAGAAGCACTGAGGGTATACCTCAGAAGCACGAAGCACGAAGCACGAAATTCGAAACAAGCACTAAATATAAAATCAGAAAAAAATCCGCTCGGAGTAAATATCGTGGATTTTACCAACATGTCGATCAGAGAAGCGAAGGAGTTTGTAAATGAGATCGAACTCTCTGAGATGAAGTTTGATATTGCGATGCCTATATTAAAAGAGATTGATAGTCGCCTTACGTTTATGCTCAACGTCGGTCTCGATTACCTCACACTCAATCGATCTGCCGCGACGCTCTCTGGCGGTGAGGCACAAAGAATTAGACTTGCGTCGCAGCTCGGCAGCGGACTCACTGGTGCGCTCTATGTGCTCGATGAGCCGACGATCGGCTTGCATCAGCGCGACAATGATCGCCTGATCAAAACACTCCTCACGCTCAAAGAGCTTGGTAATACTATTATCGTCGTTGAGCACGACGAAGAAACTATTTTCTCTTCTGATTATCTCGTCGATATCGGTCCTGGTGCTGGCATTCATGGTGGTGAGGTAGTTGCTGCTGGCTGGCTGGATGACCTGTTGAAGGCGAAGAACAACGAGAATGAATCACTCACGCTCGCGTATATTCGCGGCGAAAAAGAAATCCCCATCCCAGAAGAGCGTCGGACGAGCGAGAAGGGCTGGCTTAAAGTGCGGGGTGCCTCGCTGCATAATCTTGTGAATCAAAATGTTGATGTGCCACTCGGGAAATTAGTTTGCATCACGGGTGTTTCGGGGAGTGGAAAATCTACTTTCTTGTATGACATCTTGCATCGCAATATCGCGGCTCGCTTCGCTCGCCGCGAAGCCAAGCTCGAACACGTTGTTTCTCTCACGGGTACCGAATATCTCGGGCGCGTCGTTTTGATTGACCAAAGCCCCATTGGTCGCACACCGCGCTCTAACCCCGCAACCTATACCGGCTCCTTCACCCATATCCGCGACCTCTTCGCCTCAACACCGAGTGCTCGGGCACGCGGATGGAAGCCGGGCCGCTTCTCCTTCAACGTCCCTGGCGGTCGTTGCGAGGCGTGTCAGGGCAATGGCTGCATCGCCGTCGAAATGCACTTCCTTCCGACGGTATATGTCACCTGTGATGTTTGCGAGGGGAAGCGTTTTATGAAGGAGACGCTCGAGGTCACCTATCGCAACAAAAATATTTATGACGTGCTCCAAATGACGATAGAAGAAGCAGAAAAATTCTTCGGCGATATCCCCGCGATTGCTGACCGTCTGATGAGTTTGAATGCAACAGGGCTTGAATATCTCACACTAGGGCAGAGCGCGACGACGCTCTCGGGTGGAGAGGCTCAGCGCGTGAAGATCGCGAGTGAGCTCTATCGCCCTATGCCGATGAAGACGATCTATTTGCTTGATGAACCAACGGTCGGTCTCCACTATGAGGACGTGAAAAAGCTCATCGAGATATTGCAGGAGCTGGTGCGGCGCGGCAACACAGTCGTCGTGATTGAACACAATCTTGATATCATCAAGAGTGCCGATTATCTTATTGACTTCGGGCCCGATGGCGGCGCTGGCGGAGGTAAGATTATCGCCAAGGGTACGCCTGAAGAAGTCGCTGATACGAAGGGTTCGTATACAGGGGAGTATCTCGAGCGGGCATTACAACATCATGCAAAAAAGCGATCTACAAAAAAGTAATCTACCGGACGTGCCGGGAGTGTATCTCTTTAAGCAAGGCAGAAAGGTTTTATATGTCGGCAAGGCGACCAGCCTACGCGATCGTGTGCGGTCCTATTTTGATGACGACCTCATCGTGACGCGCGGGCCGCGCGTGGTGGATATGGTGACGCGAGCGGATCGTATCGCGCACGAGCCGACGCCGACAGTGCTCGAAGCGCTCGTGCGCGAAGCAGCACTGATTAAAAAATATCATCCGGCAGCGAATGCAGAAGGGAAGGATGATAAGACTTTTTTATATGTAGTGATAACAAAAGAGGATATACCGAGAGTGCTCGTGGTGCGAGGGAAAGAGTTGTTTCGTAAGGTGTCACCTTACAGCAGCCGTAAGGTGACACCTTACGAAATTCGCGCGATATACGGACCATTCCCGAGTGGGGCGCAACTGAAAGAGGGATTAAAACTTATTCGGCGCATTTTTCCATTTTTTGATACGCCGAAGCCCGTTGAAACAAAAACGAAACACCATCGCGCGCATATAGAATTCAATACGCAAATTAATCAGTATCCGCGTGAGTTTAATAAAAAAGAATATCGGCACACAATACGTCATGTGATGCTCTTTTTGGCTGGTAAGGGTAAGGAGTTGCGTGTTGCCTTGGAGAAAGAGATGAAGGATGCGGCGAGAGAAGAACGATTTGAAGATGCTGCTGTCGCGCGTCGACAGCTCTTCGCTCTTGATCATATTCAAGACGTCTCGCTGATTAAAGATGAGAATCTGTGGAACCCACAAGGACAAGGAAACACCTCGAGGCGAGGAGTTACCTTGCCCTTGCGGATTGAAGCGTATGACACGGCGCATTTGGGGGGTACGAATGCGATTGGAGTAATGACGGTTGTGATAGATGGAGCACCGGTGAAAAAAGAATATAGAACTTTCCGTATTCGTGGGATTAAGAAAAATGATGACATCGCGTCGCTTAAAGAGATTCTCTCGCGGCGACTAGGTCACCCCGAATGGCTATTCCCAGATGCGATCGTTGTTGATGGCGGCAGGGCGCAGAAAAAAGCGGCTGAAGCAGTTCTTGCCGAATTCGACATGAAGATCCCAGTCGCAGCAGTAGTGAAGGATGAACGGCATCGCCCGCGCGAAGTTATTGCCGCGAGGGCAGCAGGCATCTCTGAGGCTGATGCTGTACTCGCCAATGCCGAGGCGCATCGATTCTCTCTTTCGAGACACCGGAAAGCTCGTGCCATAAGGTGACTCCTCACCACAAGGTGTTTCCTTACGGAGTAAGGACACCTTGCCTTGTTGTATACTAGGTACATGCAAACCATCGTCGGGGTCCTGCGAGGCGGTCCGTCGCGCGAGCATGAGGTCTCGCTTCAGACGGGTGCAGCGATTCTGGCAAATCTCCCAGAAGAGCGATTTATCGCGCGCGATATCTATCTTGATAAAAATGGCGTCTGGCACGATCGTGGTCGGCCAACGCCACCCGAGCGTATCCTGCGACAGGTTGATGTCGTGTTTATAGGTCTTCATGGAGAATACGGCGAAGATGGAGAGGTGCAGAAGTTGCTTGAGCGTTTTGGCACTCCGTATATCGGCACGGATTCTTTTGGCTCGTATCTTGCTATGCATAAAGTCATGTCAAAGGTGCGCGCGCAAGAAGCGGGATTGCTCACACCACAATTCCACTTCATAGAACGCGCAGCAGACAGTGAAACTGCAGCACGCGAGATTATCAGAACTTTCCATCAACCAGTAGTCGTGAAGCCGATTGGTTGGGGATCCTCGGTCGGCGTGTCTTTGGTCGGTGGGTATGTGCCGGTGCTTGCCGCTGTCGAACGCCTTTTTGCAGAAGGTGCGGCTGGGGTCCTTGTTGAGGAGTACATCCGAGGTAAGGAGGCTACGGCCGGTGTGGTTGAAGACCTGCGTGGTGAAGCTCTCTATACGCTTCTCCCGGTGGAGATTGTTCCCCCCAAGGGAGATTTCTTTTCGTATGGTGCGAAGTATTCTGGCAAGACGCACGAACTTTGCCCAGGTAATTTCTCTCGCGTCGTCTCCGAAGAATTGCAACGAGCGGCGAAAGTAATACATCGCGCGTTAGGTCTGCGCCACTACTCGCGGAGCGATTTCATCGTCGCGCCGAAAGGTGTGTATTATCTGGAGACCAACACATTGCCAGGGCTCACCACCAATTCGCTGGTGCCGAAATCTCTTGCTGCCGTCGGCATCCCATTTCCCGAATTCCTCTCGCATCTGGTCAATCTCGCGTTGGGGAGATAGGTATGAATAAAAACAAAATATCTTATATCGGAGTCAAAGGAATCATTGTAAACGGTGAGGGCCAGGTGCTCATAACCCAAGAGCCAACTCACTATGTTGGCGGTGGCAAATGGGAACTGCCTGGCGGGAAGATTGCTGAAGGGGAAGAGGAAACCCCACTTGAACAAATCCTCATGCGAGAAATACAAGAAGAATTGGGAGAAACATTTCAAATACAAATTGGTGGGATTATAGATGTCATGCGCCGACCATGGACTAAACCAGAAGCATTGGCAGACCAAGTCTTTCTAGTCGTTTTTAAGTGCAGTTACAAAAGCGGGGAAGTTAATTTGAGCCACGAAAATGAAGGTTTTGCTTGGATAACCGCTTCAGAACTAACTCAATATGAATTCGTTTCTGGTTATTTGCCGGTATTGGAGAAATACTTCCAGAAATGTTAGGATAGGTGTTATATAGAATCGAAAACTGTGGTGGGCCCTTAGCTCAGCTGGTAGAGCGCCACATTTGCAATGTGGATGTCAGCGGTTCGAATCCGCTAGGGTCCACCACAGTTTTTGATGAAAACACGCAGTAATACGAATACACCATGCCGCACAAGACATTTGTTGAGAGAATAATCGCTGGCGTTGGGTCGGTGCCTTCGCTCGTTCTCCACACACTCATCTTCATGTTCTTTTTCCTCTCAGCATTCACCGGGACTATTTCATGGGGCACTATGTTACTTGTCCTCACGACGATAGTCTCGCTTGAAGCAATTTATCTCGCCATATTTATTCAGATGACGGTCAACCGGCAGGCGCACGAGCTCGCCGAGGTGAGCGAAGACGTTGAGGACATTCAAGAGGATATTGAAGAGATTAGTCAGGACGTTGATGAAATCCAGAAAGACGTCGAAGAGATTAATGAAGAAGATGAAGCGGAAGAACAAGAAGATGATCAGCAAGCGGCCGCAATAAAACAACTCACGCAAGACGTCCAGCGCGTACTGGCTGATCTAGAGCATTTGAAGAAGGGGTAATCTGGGAATCTGATCGGATTTTTGTTATCATAATCTTTATGTCAAAACGAGTTTTTATAATCCATGGTTGGGGCGGCTATCCAAACGAGGGATGGTTCCCGTGGCTGAAAGAAGAATTAGAGAAACGAGGGTTTGTTGTTCAAATACCGGAGATGCCAAATACAGAGGAGCCAAAAATAGAAGTGTGGATTCCGTTTTTGAGCAAACTGGTTGGCCAAGCCGATGAGAATACCTTTTTTGTCGGTCATAGCATTGGCTGCCAGACAATTATCAGATATCTGCAGACGTTGCCGGATGGAGTAAAAATTGGCGGAGCAGTTTTTGTGGCTGGCTGGTATAATTTAAGAAATTTAGAAACCGAAGAAGAGGAAAGGATCGCTGGACCCTGGGTGAATGAACCGAGAGATGATGAAAAAATCCGTAAGATCGTTAATCACGCTATCGCTATCTTTTCTGATGATGATCAATTTGTCATACCAGAAAATCAGAAATCATGGAAAGAAAAAATTGGTGCAGAAATTGTCGTTGAACATGCCAAGGGGCATTTTTCAGAAGAAACCGGAATTAAAGAATTGCCATCCGTGCTTGAGGCAGTGTTGAGAATCGATGCAGAAAACTAGTCGCTGTGGACCATAGCGGACTTGAACCGCTTACCTCGTCAATGCGAATGACGCGCTCTACCAGATGAGCTAATGGCCCGTTTCTTTTTCTCCGAGCGATTCTAACACACTTGCAGTATAGTTGGAAAATAACGGGCCGGAGTATGTCGGTAGTACGCAAGGCTGGGGGTCTTGCAGACCGGGTTCGATTCCCGGCGGCCCGACAATCGCGTTTTCAGCCACAATCTGTTATCGTTTTAGAGCGCGCTCTTAGCTCAGTTGGTTAGAGCGTACGCTTCACACGCGTAAGGTCGCAGGTCCGATTCCTGCAGAGCGCACAAGCACACTGAAAGCGAACTGCTTTGTTTTCAGTGTGCTGGTGCAAGACGGGCTGGAGTATGTCGGTAAGCATAGCTTTCTGCCTTCGCTTGCCTCGAACAAATGAATTATAATTCATTTGTTTCTCGGCTCGCTTGGCAGTAGTACTACGCACGCTTCGGGGTCGTGACCTTTGTCGGGCTGGAGTATGTCGGTCGTACGCACGCTTCGGGTGCGTGTAGACCGGGTTCAATTCCCGGCAGCCCGACTAGATATGAATAAAGAAAATCTGATTTGTTTGTTCCACCACACTCACCACCAATCTGGGGATCATGAGGCGCACCATTGTGGTGGGCAGCATAAGGGTGTCGGATATAAAATTCGACACTGCGCGTGCGGTTTGCACAGCATTAATAAACAAACGGCAATAGGCGATACGATCAATGAAAAATTGGCAAAGAAGAAAATAAAGATAGAGTTTACGAAAAAATGCTCAGAGGGTGGGTGGCATATCGAGAGTGGCAAATTGAAGTGAAAACAGAAACCGCCCGAGAAGCAACGGCTTCTGGGCGGCTTAATCTTCGATGAATGAGCGGACTATAATCTGTTTCCCTCGTAATATCTCGAGCTTCACTACAGACTCATGTACATGCTTGCGCTTTTGATTCACATACTGATACCAGTAGGTTCCGTCTTCCCATGAAGCACCATGGCTGAAAACCTCTGCCAAGCCATTCGCGCTGTCGGTCTCAATCACGGAAAACATCCCCTTTTGAACAGTGAGGACAGTACAGATCTTCAATCCTGGTTCGCACCCTCGCATCTCCACGTGCAACACGACTCTTTGGCCCGGCAAAAGGTGAGCCTTCTCTAACTTCTTCATCATTTCTCTCCTTTCTATAACATAATGGACTTCTTTATCTGCTGTACAGTATAGCATAGGTGAATATAAAGGTCAAGCGAAACTTGAGCAAGTAGGGAAAGGGAAGTAAGATATAAAAATTAAGTGGGGCCTATAGTTCAGCGGTAGAACGCGACCATGGCATGGTCGAGGTCGGGGTCCGACTCCCCGTAGGTCCACCAAATTTGATTAAATAGGGAAATATTGATAAGTTGCAGCCAGAAAGCCCAGTTTTGTTTATGGGTGTAATGTAGTTCTTTATAGGAAAATACAGAAGGGAAGGAGGGAGCAATTATTATGTTGAAGCGTTACAGTCGGAAGGATATGGAGTTTCTCTGGTCGGAGGAGAAAAAATTTCTTCTCTGGTTTCTCGTCGAGTGCACCGTGTTAAATGTCAGGCACGACAGGAGAGAATTCAAACATCCTGTTCGACCCGATATGGCCAAGAAAGTCGTGATTGATCCGGCGGAGATAAACCGGCTCGAGAAAGGGTGGATTGAGAATGGGGTCAAAAAAGAAGGAACTGGACACGAAGTGATTGCATTTCTTATGCATGTCTCGCCACAGATTCCTGAAGAACTGCGGCCGTGGTTACACAATGGACTTACGTCCTACTGCGTCGTTGATACGGCGCTTGCATTACAGATGCGCGCCAGTATTGACATCATCATCGCGGACGTAGACAAGCTCATGAACGCGATTAAAAAACGCGCCTATGAGTTCAAGGATACTCCGGAGATCGGTCGCACACACGGGATTCATGCTGAGCCGATAACATTCGGCGTGAAGCTCGCAAACTGGTACGCCGAACTTGGCCGGCACCGTAAGAGGCTTGCTCTGGCGCGAGAAGAAGTGTCGGTCGGTAAGCTGAGTGGGGCAGTGGGCATGTATACCATTAGCCCAGAGATTGAGGAAGCTGTTTGTGCGAAGCTGGGCCTCCAGCCAATCATCGCCACGCAGATCATCTCGCGCGATATAGCTGCGCTTTACATGTCTACGCTCGCGAATCTCGCGGGGTCAATCGGAAAAATTGCGACCAACTTGCGGCTCTTGTCTCAAACTGAAATCAGAGAGGTGATGGAGCCGTTCGGTACGGCGCAGAAGGGGTCCAGTGCCATGCCGCATAAGAAAAATCCAGTTGGAAATGAAAATATCTCGGGATTAATGCGAATACCTGGTACCAACTATTTGGTAGCGCTCGAGAATCTCGCGAGCTGTTGGCACGAGAGGAGCCTCGATAATTCGGGGTCGGAGCGCGTGATTCTCGCTGATTCGTCAATCTTGGTAGATTATGTTCTGGCTCGGCTGACCAGCATTGTCGAGAACATGCGCGTCTTCCCTGATAAGATGCTACGCAATCTCATGGCGACTAAAGGGCTCGTCTTCTCGCAGGACGTCATGATGCTATTCGCGAAGAAAAGTAATTTTCCGCGTGAAGACGCGCACACTATCGTGCGCAATGTCGCACTCAAATGCTGGGAAGATGATACTGACTTCTTCTATGCACTCTGCGCGGAAGAAGAAGTGATGGCGTATGTATCGCGCGACGAACTTCGCTCCTGCTTCAACCTGGGAACGAAACTCGCCCATGTTGACTATATCTTCAACAGGGCGTTTGGTGAGTAAACAAATCGAAAAAGGGCGGCACCATTATATGGTGCCGCCCTTAATCTTTTGTATCCGAATTACTTCAAGTGTGCGGAGACGAGCTTGGTCATCTCGAACATAGTAACTTCGCCCTTGCCACCGAAGACTGGCTTCAGCTTATCATCAGCGAGAATGTTTCTCTTGTTCTGAGGATTCTGAAGATCGTGCTTCTTAATGTACACCCAAAGCTGCTTTACCACTTCTGTTCTCGGCATCGGGCCTGCGCCGACGACTGCCTCCAATTCAGGAGAGAGGGTAAGCGGTTTTGATAGAGCTGAATTTATTGCCATAATGAATCTTATTTTGTAATGCTGACTTGACCTGCCTAGTATACCACACCCTGTGGAGTGCTATACTGGGGGTATGTCTGAAGACAATGGCGGTGGCGATCTGGCAAGTGGGGGAATGGTGCCGCCCCACCACAGCATGCCGCATTATCATGGCGATGCCGTGCGGGCACTCTTTGTCATAGGTGCAATCTTAGTCATTGTCGCGCAGTCTACCGGCGCTGATCTCCCGCTCTCAACTCCAGGCGCCGTCATATCGGCGGTGCTGCTTGTCATCGCGGCAGGCATCACGAATCCGGCAGTGATATGGATCCATTGGGTCAACTCTTTTTTCGCGGTGTACGGAACGCTCCTCTTCGGGATGACCGCAGTCGCACATTATCGCTCCGGAGTGAGCATCTTTGAGCCAACGTTCTTCTATATCGAAGGGATTGCACTCCTCTCTCTCATGGCACTCTACTTCACCACACGCACGATTCGTGGAATGTCTTTGCGTAAAAATATTTCTTAAATTCCTACATGTCCGTCCAAAGCTTTTTATTCAATCAGTATGCCAAGTGGAAGTTGAAGGATGTGCCAGCGTCACAGCGCGAACAGATGACCGAACTTGTCTCAAAGGATCCGCAACTATTTAAGAAAATCGGCGAAGAGATTGAACGGCGCAAGAAGGGTGGTGAGAATGAGATGAAGGCGTCAATGGAGGTGATGAAGAAATATCGCGCCGAGCTCTCTGTTCTCATGCAGAAAAAATAATATGACTACTCTTGTCCTCTTCCTCCTCTTTTGCCAAATGCTCGGAGCCTTTACCGGCGCTTTTACCGCGATCTGGGCAGAACTCGTTTATATCTACGCCATGCGCCCGCCTGCAACGCCTGCGCATGCAGGGCGGGCAGGCGATGGCAAGATAGATTCCGCCGAACGCGCACACATCAATATCATAACTCACGGATTGCGCTTCGGCATGACTCTCCTATTGCTCGCTTCGCTCGCACTCATTGTCATCGCATATGTGCTAAACGTTGTGATGCAACCGGCGCTGACTGCGAGTTATTGGATTTTCATGACTCTCGCGCTTTTGATCATTGGTCTCTCGTGGGCGCTTGCTAGGCACTATCTCTCATTCTCGCTCGGCTCGGCTGCCACACTCTCCGCTTGGTGGCTGCTCGCGTATGCAACGCTTGGCCAACTGCCGATCTCCTTTGGCGCGGCTATTGCGCTCTATATCGTGCTCACTGCGGTTCTCTTTGTGGTTCTCCACTCCATCCGCCTTCTTGCGCAAAAGATAAAGTAGCTCTAGGGTGCAGATATGTTGAAAATCGCAATTGTCGGGTTGCCGAACGTGGGGAAGTCCACGTTATTTAATGCACTCACCAAAGCGTCGGTGCCTGCGGAGAATTATCCCTTTTGCACCATTGACCCATCGGTCGGTGTTGTCGGCGTGCCAGATGTGCGCCTCAAAAAACTTTCAGATCTCTCCAAATCAGCGAAGACGATCCCGGCGGCGATAGAATTTGTCGACATTGCAGGGTTGGTGAAGGGCGCCGCGCAGGGTGAGGGATTGGGGAACCAATTCCTAGCGAACATTCGTGAGACAGACGCTATTCTACAAGTCGTGCGCTTTTTTGATGATACAAACATTGTCCATGTTGATAATATCGTAGAGCCATATAAAGACATTGAGGTAATCAATCTTGAACTCGTGCTTGCCGATGCTGAGCAGGTGCAGAAGCGTCGCGATAAGATTGGTGGCGACATTAAAGCTGGACGCAAGGATGCGATTTCTGAAGATGCAGTACTCACCAAACTCGAACAGAATTTCACAGCAGGGAAGCTCGCGCTTCATGCCGGGCTCTCAGATGACGAGAAGAAAATAGTTGCCTCGCTGAATCTGCTCACCATGAAACCGATTCTCTATGCGTTGAATACAAAAAATGGCGGGCACAATATCAACGAGCTCGCTGATGGGCGCGCGGAGAAGGCGTACGAACTCATCAAAACGCTCGGTGGCGCGTATGTCATCGTGGACGCGGCGATTGAGAGGGAGCTCAATGATGTTGCTGATGAGGATCGCGACACCTTCCGCCAAGAATTCGGCACACAGGATGACGGCCTCGCTGGGCTTATTCGCGGTGCGTATGAGATCCTCGGCCTCATTTCATTTTTCACTACTGGCACAGACGAGACGCGTGCGTGGACGATACCGAGAGGTAGCGCGGCGCCGGCAGCCGGCGCCGCTATCCACACAGACTTTTTGGATAAATTTATCCGGGCTGAAGTTGTCTCGACCGAAGATTTCCTCGCTGCCGGCTCATGGGCCGCCGCGCGCGAGACTGCCAAAGTGCGCACCGAAGGCAAAGATTACATCGTGAAGGATGGAGACGTGGTGGTCTTCCTCCACGGTTGAAATAAGTGGTATAATGCGCCCTATGGACAAACCAAAAACAACAGCAAAAGATTTCTTCTTGTGGGCAGGGGCAATTATTTCGTTTTATTGGACTGTTATTGCTTATACGTTTCTTGTTTTTGACTACATCAATTACACATTCCCGAACGCGCTTTCCTATTATCCAGCAGATCCATATCAAAGCGGTATAAGCGGTGAGATGGCGTCTGTGATTGTTCTGTTGCCGGTGTATCTGCTACTGATGTACGTAATCCGCAGAGATTCGGACAAAGATCCGTCACGCAAAGAAATATGGGTGAGACGATGGGCTATTATATTAACCCTCTTCTTAGCTGGCGCCGCTATGGTTGCTGACCTAATAACACTCCTCACCACATTCCTTAGCGGAGAGGAGCTCACGACCGCATTCATACTCAAAGTGGCTGTAATCATACTGGTTGCCGCTGGAGTATTTATGCATTTCTTCGCTGACTTGAGGAATTATTGGGACACCAATCCATCACGTCGAAATATGGTCCGTATCGGAGTAGCAGTTTTGGCGATAGTGACTATTGGTGCTGGGTTCTTTATTGTTGGTACGCCTGCACAAGCGCGTCTCGCACGCTTCGATGGACAGAAGGTGAGTGATCTGCAAAACATCCAGTCACAAGTGATTGGGTATTATCAAGCGAAACAAAAATTGCCGGGAGTCATCACTGACCTCAACAATTCACTCAACTATGGTCCCGTGCCGACCGACCCACAAACAGGAGCATCCTATGTGTATCAACCTGGCGAAGGACTCTCGTTCAAACTCTGTGCCACCTTCAGCGCGGCGAGTCGTGCTAATCAGTCAGCTCTTGAGACTCGCGCAGTTGCGCCTGTGCCAGCGGGCATTAAGGGCGGCATTGCACCGCAAGACAATTGGCAGCATGGCGCGGGCACTGTGTGCTTTGATCGCACGATCGATCCCAGCTTCTATCCGCCACTGAACGCCAAGGTTCAGCCCTAACCCTTTTGTTCTAAGGTTTAACCTTGTAACACATGGCGTACGATCATCATGCAATAGAGAAAAAAGCTCAAGAGAAGTGGGCAGCGCTTGATCTGTATACCGCTGATCTCTCGGACGAATCGAAAGAACCTTACTACCTGCTCACCGAGTTCCCGTATCCCTCCGGCGATCTCCACATCGGGCACTGGTATGCATTCGCGGTGACTGACATTTACGCGCGCATGCTTCGAGCGCGCGGGAAGAATGTCTTGTTCCCGATTGGTTTTGACGCCTTCGGTCTGCCGGCCGAGAACGCGGCAATAAAGCATGGCGAGGATCCGAAAGAGTGGACCTACAAAAATATGGAACGCATGCGCGAACAGCTCGCGAGTATGGGCGCTTCGTTTGATTGGAGTAAAGAAGTGGTCACCTGCGAGCCGAGTTATTACCAATGGACACAATGGCTCTTTGTGAAGCTCTTTGAGCACGGGCTCGCTGAGCATCGTGAAGCGGCGGTGAAGTGGTGCCCGAAGGATCAGACAGTGCTCGCCAACGAACAAGTGGTTGACGGCTGTTGCGAGCGGTGTGGCACCGCAGTTGAAGAGAAGAGGCTCACGCAGTGGTTCTTAAAAATTACTCAATATGCTGAGCGACTGCTCGTTGGCTTAGATACGCTCCCGTGGCGTGAAGAGATTAAAGACGCGCAGAGAGCGTGGATAGGGAAGTCAGAAGGGGCATATCTTAATTTCGAGGTTAGGACATCCGATGTCCTAAATGCGCAAGGGACATCGGATGTCCAATACATCAAGGTTTTCACCACACGGCCAGATACTGTATTCGGCGCGACGTATCTAGTACTAGCCCCCGAACACTCACTTATTGATGGACTTCGTAAATCCATCATGAACAAAGGAGAAGTGGATGAATATGTAGAAGCGACGAAGAAAAAAACAGAGAGAGAAAGAAGTGAGCATAAAGAAAAGACAGGGGTAAAACTCGAAGGCATTTCAGCAATAAACCCAGCGACCAAAGAAGAAATCCCAATTTATATTGCTGACTACGTCCTTGGCTCGTATGGCACGGGCGCAATCATGGCCGTCCCCGCTCACGATGACCGGGATAACGAGTTTGCAAAGAAATTTGATTTACCGATTGTGGGAGTGATATCACCAGCAAATGCAACAGTAGATCGCGCTGCGGAAATTGAACATCTCTACAACACTACAGATTTCGTTAAAGATGCACCGATTTTTAACGCCGGTATCCTTGTCAATTCTGGCGAATTCACAGGACGCAATAGCGAGGAAGCACAATGGGACATTGTCGCGGCTGTTGGTGGTGAAAAAGCTACACAATACCGTCTACGTGATTGGCTTGTGAGCCGGCAGAGATACTGGGGCTGCCCCATACCGATCGTATATGACCCAGAAGGTAAGCCACACGCGATCCCAGCTGAGCATCTGCCGTGGCTTTTACCGACCGATGCAGATTTCACCCCGACCGGTAAAGCCCCACTCGCCTCGTCAAAAGAATTGCAAGAGCGCGTCACACGCATTTTTGGCGAGGGATGGACGCCAGAATACGATACTCTTGATACTTTTGTGGATTCATCATGGTACTTTCTCCGCTACCTTGATCCAAAAGATTCGCAAAGTTTTTCTGACGCTGCGCTGATGAAGAAGTGGTTGCCGATCAACCGTTATTCGGGTGGGAGTGAGCACACTACCATGCACGTGCTCTACGCACGATTCTTTATGAAGGCGCTCTATGATCTCGCGCTGGTGCCGGCTGAAGAACCTTTTAGCGAACGATTCAATCGCGGGCTCATCATGGGCCCCGATGGTCAGAAGATGAGCAAGTCAAAAGGGAATGTTATTAACCCCGATGATTTCGTGCAGAAGTATGGCGCTGACGCAGTGAGAATCTATCTTGCTTTTATTGGCCCCTATAATGAACCGGGAAGCTACCCTTGGAATCTTGATGGCGTAGCCGCAATGCGGAAGTTCTTGGAGCGAGTCGAGCGTATTGTTGATCGCGCGAATGTAGGACTTACGAAGTCCCCACATGCGGGAACTGAATTTAAGGACTTCGTAAGTCCAAACATTCAGAAGGCACTCGCGCGGGCGAGTGTGAAGGTTGCAGAAGACGGCGATCGGTTTAAATTCAACACCAGCATTTCGGCACTTATGATTTTGATGAATGAACTCGAGATAGCCGAAACTATTCCTGCAAATGTTCTCAAAGATCTTATTATTATGCTCGCGCCATTTGCACCGCATCTCGCCGAACATCTCTGGGAGAGACTTGGTGGGGAGGGAAGTGTGCATCAGCAGACATGGCCTGTTGCTGATCTTGTCGCTGAGACGGAGATCGAAATCACTGTGCAGGTAAACGGCAAGCGCCGTGGCTCTGTCACACTTGCTCACGACGCTTCTGAAGAGGTGGTGAAATCTGAGGCGTTACGACTCTCTACTGTCGTCACCGCGCTCGGTGGAAAGGAGCCCAAACGGGTCATTTACGTACCAGGTAAAATATTAAATCTTGTGGTATAATCGCGCCTATTGACTCTTTATAAAGCATTTGCTATAAATTACACCACATGAAAAAAGTAACCAAGGTGAAGAAGGGCGGGAAGGCTTCGGCTATTGCTGCAGCTTCGTTTTCATTTGATAGCACTGCGCTAGTGAAGCGGCTTCTCGCCGCTGCGCCAGAGCGCGCGCGTGATGTGCTCGTTCGCCGCTTCGGCCTTGGTGCGAACCCACGCGAGACCCTTGAGGCGATCGGCGATCGCTCCAGCATCACCCGTGAGCGCGTGCGCCAGATCGAGGCAGCCGGGCTTGATGCGGTGCGTGCCAGCAAAGCTTTTAAAGAAGCAAAAGCAGCCTTTGAAGAGATCGCCTCCTATATCGAATCACTCGGCGTTATTGTCCCAGAGGAAGCTCTCCTTACTGCACTCGGGAAGGATGAGAAGAGTCGCAACCGATTCCGCTTTTTCCTTATGGTTGACTCAGCGTTCTTCCGTGAGCGTGAGACAAACGACTTCCTTGCCCGTTGGCACGTCGATCATGCGACTGCGAAGAATATCCACGAAGCACTTTCAAAACTCTACTCATCGCTTTCTGATGACGAAGTAGTGACAGAAGGAGAAATTCTCGATCGTTTTCTTGATGAACTCAAGTCCGTCAACGATGCTTATAAGAATGAAGAGGTCTTGAAGCGCTGGCTCTCGCTCAGCAAGCACATCGGCAACAATCCGCTCGCCGAGTGGGGCCGCATGAGCGCTCCTGCCATTCGCATCAAAGGCATTCGTGACTACGCCTATCTCGCTATTAAGCGTAATGGCGCTCCAATGCACTTCTCCGCAGTCTCAAAGGCAATTAGCACGCTTTTTTCTAAGAAGGCGCACATTGCGACCACCCACAACGAACTCATCAAGGATCCACGTTTTGTACTTGTCGGTCGTGGGTTGTATGCGCTCACTGAGTGGGGCTATACGCCCGGTGTTGTACGCGATGTTATCCGCGAGACGCTCGAGAAAGAAGGTCCGATGAAGAAAGATGAGATTATCAAACAGGTGAAGCGCGCGCGTTTTGTTAAGGACAATACCATTCTCGTTAATTTGAACGATTCGCGTTACTTCAAGCGCCTCAAAGACGGTCGTTATATAGCGTCGTAGTAATGCACATAAAATCGGCGGCGCTAAAAGCGCCGCCGATTTTATTGCTATACTCCACGTATCTATGCTCCCATTTCTAGCAGGGATTGGAAAGTTCACGGGCGGTCTGAGGGATAATTCCGGCGTTCGGGTTGAACCATGGCCTGTATTTATACTAGGTGCTGCTATCCTCCTTGTCTCGTTTATTTTTATGCCGCAAGGAGTTTCTTTTGCTTTTTCACTAGCGCTCTTCTTGGCTCCTATATGGCTCCCGTTCCTTCTAATAGCGAGTGCGTGGACGATCTGGGTTATCTGGAGACGTTCTGAATTCATTTCCAATCAGAAGACCGTTCTGCTCGAGATAAAGCCACCGAGGAATCTTGTGAAGACGCCACTTGCTATGGAGGCATTTCTTTCTTCACTCCACCAGTCAGGAGGCGAGTCGAACTGGTATCTGAAGTGGATCAAGGGGAGTGTTCGAACCTGGTTTTCTCTAGAAATCGCCTCATTTGGAGGCCAGGTACATTTTTATATTTGGACGCGCGTAGGATTCCGCCAGATTGTAGAGGCACAGATGTATGCGCAGTATCCCGGTGTACAGATCGTCGAAGTTCCTGATTATACGCGAACCATCAATCCGAATGCCGAAGAAGGATGGGGTGTGTGGGGGTGTGATTTTAAGCACACAGCTAAGGATCAAGATCCTCTCCCAATAAAGACGTACGTTGAATACGGGCTCGACAAAGTGCAGAAAGAGCCGGAACAGGTTGATCCGCTCGCGAGCATTATTGAATACATGGGTTCGATAGGGAAGGATGAATATGTTTGGTTACAGATTGTAATCCGTTTCCATAAGGGTGAGAAGTATCATAAATTTGTGTCAGTACCAGGGAAACCGTCGCGAATGTATACATGGAGGGATCAGGCGAAAGAACTGATAAGCAAGATTCGTGAGGATACTCGTGATAAATACACCGATCCTGTGACTGGAGAGGAGCGTCCAGGTTTCCCAAGTCCAACAAAGGGTCAGACGGAAAAAATAGCCGCTATAGAACGTAACACTACCAAATTGGCTTTTGACGTCGGCATTCGTGGTGTGTATTTGGTCAAGCCGGGTTCAAAGTTCAATGTGCCATTCGTTGTTCATATGGTCAGCCTATTTAAACCATTTAACACTGAGGAATGGAATGGTATTAACTCGAGTGCATGGATGAAAACATTTGATGATTATCCTTGGGAGATCGGCGTTGATCGGAGAAAGAATGAATACCGACGTAAGATGATCGAGGCCTATCGCCGTAGGCAATTTTTCTATGAACCGTTTTCATTTGGCATCTCGCACGACGATATTATGGTGATGAGTACAGAGGAGATTGCGACAATTTTCCACATCCCTTCACAGTCAATTGCGACACCGAGCTTAGAGCGCATCCAATCGGCGACGGGTGAAGCACCTGCTAACTTGCCGATGTGATGTATATGGATTTTTTCAAGACACACGTGTTGTGGATAGGTGTGGTGTTGTGTGCCATCGTTCTTATCGCCGGAGGCGCCTACCACTATCGTCGAATTATTTTCCCACCGCCGATTCCACCGCCGATACGCGTTACCTTTGTTGAAGGGATAACGGTACAAAAAGCAGCGGAGCAGGTCGCTAGCATGTTCCCAGCAATATCCGCAGGAGAATTTATCTCAGCAGGGGGATCCTCTGAAGGCTATCTTTTCCCAGACACATATTTTTTCTCTTCATCGACCGATGCCACCACAATCGTGAAAAAAATGCGCGATAACTTCGACACGAGGATTGCATCTTTGTCTGGAGAGATACTGGCGTCGGGGCACTCGCTCTCTGATATCGTGAACATGGCTGCCATTATTGAAAAAGAAGCAAGAACGAATGAAGATCGGCATATCGTCGCGGGTATCCTCTGGAAACGTCTCGCGCTCGGTATGCCGCTCCAAGTGGACGCGGCTCCTGATACATATACACACACCGGGTTCCCCCCGGCGCCAATATGCAACCCTGGACTCGATGCTCTTGAAACAGTGCTGAATCCAACAAAAACTGATTTTCTCTATTATCTCACGGGCAAGGATGGCTTGATGCACTACGCCAAGACATATGCTGTGCACCAGACAAACATACGAAAGTATTTGCGATAATAAAAATCGCAGGAGAGGGCTTGACGCCCCTTCCTGCGATCTGATCAAAACAGATAGTCACTTAGTGCTTTTGCCGCGTTCCGAACCTCGGGAGTGAGGTCATACTTCAACATTTCTGGATATGTGACCCACACGAAACTGTCATGCTCCCTCTCATTTAGTTCGACTTCAGCATATTCATTTTTCGGCCGCATGAGACTAAAGACGCGAAGGCAGCTTGTTCCGGCATGCTTGCCATCAGGGATAACGTAGTTTTCTACATAAGAGATACGTGAGACAGGTTCCACAAGAAGTCCAGTTTCTTCCATGACTTCTAGCATCCGGCCATACGGGAATCCATGCCTTTCATCAATCTTTCCGCCCGGACACTCCCAAAGACCTGGATTGTGAGAATCGGATTCAACTCTTCGGATAAGCAACAACTTTCCATTTTTGATCACGAAACTTCGCGCCACTAACATAAATCTTCCCATACGAACCTCCTCTTTTTTATTTTTCAATCAATCCGAGAGTAGCTTATCAACACTATATAAAAAAGTCAAATTGTGGTTAGATGTATTTATGAAAATGGAAGAGGTACGCGGGAAGAAAATATTTGTAGGGCTTTCAGGCGGGGTGGATTCGGCTGTGTCTGCTGCACTCTTGCAGCAGGCTGGCGCACGGGTGACAGGCGTGTTTATCAAGGGATGGTATCCGCAGGGGATGTCTTGCACCTGGGCGGCAGAACGCCGCGACGCGATGCGCGTCGCGGCGCGTCTGCACATTCCTTTTCTCACTCTAGATGCGAGTGCCGAATACAAAAAAAGTGTCGTTGAGTATCTACTCGCCGAATATCGCGCGGGGCGAACACCGAACCCTGATGTGATGTGCAATAAAGAGGTGAAGTTCGGAGTGTTTTATAGTTTCGCAAAAGCTTCTGGTGCTGACGCGATCGCGATGGGGCATTATCGCGCGGGAGAAAAAGATCAAAGCTATTTTCTCTGGGCGGTGCCAAAAGATATTTTGGCAGCAGCTATTTTTCCGGTAGGAAATATGAAAAAAGAAGAAGTGCGTAAACTCGCAAAGAAATTTAACCTGCCGGTCGCCGAGAAAAAGGACAGTCAGGGCGTCTGCTTCTTGGGGTCTGTTTCTATCAAAGAATTCTTGCAGCGCGAATTGGGGAGTGATAATCCAGCAATTTTATATACTATCGGCCAGCGAGTCGATGGCGGGTACGTGATTGGGAAAAATGTAGAGAAGAAAGAATTGATAGTGAGCAGGAGCAGGAGGCAGGAAGCAGTCACAGAAATAAAATTCACGAATGCAAACTGGCATTCTGATCCAGATCGAGTGACGAGCGCACGGATACGTTATCGTGGCCCGCGCAGCGCGGGCCACGTGCAAGGAGATCGTTTTATATGCACACAACCGTTGCTAGACATTCCTGCGCCCGGGCAGTCATCTGTCTTCTACACCACCAATGACGAACTGGTTGGCGGTGGTATTATTAACGCATGAGTCATAAGCGCCTTGGGATTGCCGCAGCTATCATCGCACTCGTTCTCATTATCGGCTTCGCGTTCTCGGTGCCGCACACACGCGATGTTGTCCACACCCCGCTCGCATCGTCTGAGACGGAGAGCATACCACCGGTCAAGCTCCACGATACCTTTAAGAAGGGTGTACACACAATCACTGGAACGATTGAAGCGCCGAATGCATGCACGACAGCTACTGCGAGCGCAACATTGACCGGTGATGCATCGAGCACACAGAGTATTCTTGTAGCAATCGATATGCCAAAAAATACAGACGTTTGTCTCCAATTACCCACCACGGCAAATTTTTCAGTAACGATTTCAGCTCCTGCACAAACGCCGATTACTGCAACGGTTAACGATTCTATAGCGACCACAAGTGTGTTATGACATCGCTCCCGATTATCGTTAAAGCTGACGGGACACGCGAAATATTTGATCCAATACGACTTACCACTTCACTACGGAGGGCAGGTGCAGGTGAACATACGGCATCGCATATAGTCGAAATGATCACGAACACGGTGATACCAGGAGCATCTTCAAAAGAGGTCTATACACGCGCTTTTACGCTTTTGCGCAAAGAGGCTCGTCCAATCGCGGCACGCTACGCACTTCGCCGCGCGCTCTTAGAGCTTGGTCCCACCGGACATCCCTTCGAAGATTTCGTCTCACACCTTTTTCGTGCAGAAGGGTGGCAAGTCGAGACGCGCAAAATACTGCAAGGGAGATGCGTGGCTCACGAGGTAGATCTCTATGCGACACATCCGGAACAAGGTGTTTTTCTTGCGGCAGAACTTAAGTACCATAACGACCCTGGTTACAAGACTGATCTTAAAGTAGCGCTCTACGTGAAGAGTCGTTTTGAGGATATTTTCTCATGTGATGCTGGGACACGGTTATGCCAAATCGATCGCGGACTTCTAGTGACCAATACCAAATTCACTTCTGAAGCAATCGCTTATGCAGAGTGTGCAAATGTAGAGTTACTCGGATGGGGGTATCCGGTGAATGACAGTCTCTTTATGCGAATGAGTCGCGCGAAAGTGTACCCGATCACGACACTAACTGGACTCTCGCACTCTGAAAAAAAGATCCTTATTGAGCAGGGGGTCATTGCCGTTGACGAGATTGTGCATGATCGTCGTGCACTCGATTCCCTACATTTCTCTCCCGATCGAGTTGGTGAACTCCTCGCTGAAGCCGAGGGCCTCCTCGCGCTTTCTGACACACCACATGATACTGTTTCAATATGACGCTTCCTTCTAATACCTTCGGCTTCTCAATCAGCTCTTTTGTCGCCGGCACCATGCTTGGCGTTCTGCTTGCAGGAGCTTATTTTTTTGGCAACGACTCTCTCTTCTTGTCCACGGGGCTACCATCTTCGTTTACCGCAACGAGTACAACACAAACAGCCGGAGAGAGTGGGGCAGTTTCTGTTGCGGATCAACCTGCTGGCGATATCGTAATGATTGAATCGATTACCGTGCCACCACCAGGTGTCTGGGTTGCAGTACGGGAGGTTCAGAGCAATAGTCTGGGGAATGTCCTTGGTGCTGCGCGTGTAGAGGGCCCGCGTAGCGCCTTATCAGTTCCTCTCTTGCGTGCGACGGTGCCTGAGCAATCATACGTTGTCCAGCTCTATCGCGATGATGCCGGCAGCGACTTCGATCCCGCTCGCAATAGTGTGTATGTTGATTTTGATACTGGTGCACCGGTGATCGCCTACTTCACGACTACCTCATGAGTAAGTACTATAAACCCGATCGAAATCCCGGATGGAATTATGGCGGTAGCAACTTCCGTCTCTCGCGATCAAAGATAAGTTTATTTATAGATTGTCCGCGTTGTTTTTATCTGGACAACAAGCTCGGAACCGCCCGCCCGCCCGGCTACCCCTTCAATCTCAACTCGGCCGTTGATGCATTATTAAAAAAAGAATTCGATATCCATCGTGCGGATAAAGTGGCGCATCCGCTTATGCAGGCATATGGACTCGATGCTATTCCATTCGAACATGCGAATCTGAATGTGTGGCGAGAGAATTTTAAAGGCATCGAGATCACGCATGAACCGACGATGTTTCGAATATCAGGGGCAATTGACGATGTATGGGTCAAGCCCGATGGCGAACTCATCATTGTTGACTACAAATCAACCAGCAAGGACGAGAAAATAGAATCCCTCGACGAAGACTGGCACGGTGGCTATAAGCGTCAGATGGAGATATACCAGTGGCTCTTTAGAAAAAGCGGTTTCAAGGTCTCAAATACCGGTTATTTTGTTTATGCAAATGCCGACAAAGATAGAAAAGCATTTGATGGCATTCTTAATTTTGAATTGACGCTCATACCGTATGATGGTGATGATTCTTGGGTAGAACCGACGATTCTCGAGATAAAAAAATGCCTCGATAGTGATGCGATACCTGATGCACATCCTGATTGTGACTATTGCCGCTATCGCGACATTGCGGGGAAGAAGTTACTCGCCTTGCACACGGAGAACAAAAAGAGAAAATAAAAACATGAATGTGAAGATAGAGTCGTCATGGGCAGCACATCTACAGGGCGAATTTGAAAAAGCCTATTTTGCAGAACTGACGGCATTTGTAAAAGATGAATATAAAAAGGGAGTAGTGTATCCAGCGCCAAAAAACATTTTTCGCGCTTTTGATCTCTGTTCATTTGATAAGGTAAAAGTCGTGATTCTTGGACAAGACCCGTATCATGGAGTGCGCCAAGCCAACGGTCTTGCGTTCGCAGTTGACGAAAACACTGCAATCCCGCCTTCACTTCAGAATATTTTTAAAGAGATCGCGAGTGACTGCGGATGTCAGACATCCACAAAAAGTAACGGGGATTTGTCGCGCTGGGCAGAGCGGGGGGTTTTATTATTGAATGCGACACTCACAGTGCGCGCGCATCAGGCCGGATCGCATCAAGGGCGTGGCTGGGAGCAGTTTACCGATGCGGTCATTAAAGCTCTATCTGAAGAACGCGAAGGGCTTGTTTTCATGCTCTGGGGCAACTATGCCAAAGCGAAGGGCGCGCACATTGATAGAAGTAAGCATCTGGTATTGGAAGCTCCTCACCCCTCGCCATTCTCCGCCGCCTCTGGCTTCTTCGGCTGCAAGCACTTCTCTAAAGCAAATGAATATCTCACCGCCCACGGCGAGACACCTATTGACTGGTTGTGATTTCCAAAATACAGCCAATCCTGTGGAAGTCCGACTTCAACAAACCTGCTAAACTACAGAGTTAGATGTGCAAAAGGGGAAGGAACTTTTCTTTTTGCGCATGCGGGCCGATTATTGCGAGGTTTAACTTTTCTGTGCGAAGAATGTCATTGGCGACGCGTTTAATGTCGGCGGCGGTTACTCTATCGATATTTCGCAAACTCTCTTCTAGTTTGCGGATTTTGCCGATAGTTACAAGCGATGAAGCCGCGTCGCCAGCAACTCCATCGCTCGTCTCGAGCGAGATCGCCAATGTGCCCTTGATAAATGACTTCGCTTTCTTGAGCTCTGCCGCCGAGACATTCTCGCGCTTTATTTTTCTGAATTCAGCGAGAACCGTCTCGACCACCTTTTGTACCTTTGCATGTTCTATGCCCGCCTGCACTACAAAATAACCGGTATCAGGATATTTTTCTGCCCATGCACGCACAGAATACGCTAGCCCGCGCTTCTCGCGCACTTCAATAAAAATGCGGCTGCTCATTCCTTGCCCGAGAATAGTCGCGAGTACCGCGAGTGCATATTCGTCTTTATGTAGATACGGGTAACTTTGCATACCAATCATAAGCTGTGTCTGGTCTGTTTTCTTTTGTTTTATAAAGACGCGCGGCTCATTTTGAGTACCGGTGAACGGTACGAGCACAGGCTGCTCAGTGCGTTTGATGCGTCCAAATTCTCGACGGATCTTTTCGAGCACTTTTGGTGTAGAGAACGAGCCCGCGACGCAGACGACCGTATTATCTGATGTGTAATTCCTCTTTAGATATTCTGTAAAATCTTTTCGGCTGAATGTACGAATATTCTCTTTTGGCCCGATGGTTGTCCGCCCGAGTGGATGTTCTGCACCGAAGACAAGAGTTTCGAACATGTCACCGATGTCTCTCATCGGCATGTCTTCGTACATGTCGATTTCTTGAATAATTGTGCCGCGTTCTTTTGTTATTTCTTTGGCGGGCAACACAGAGTTGAGGAACATGTCGCTCAATACATCAATAGCGGTATCGAGATACTGCTTTGAAACCTTAGCCCAATAGGCGGTTTGATCTTTTGAGGTGAAGGCATTGTAGACGCTCCCGATCGCTTCGAGCTCGCTACTGATGATGCGCGCATTAGGACGTTTCTTTGTGCCCTTGAAGAACATGTGCTCAAGGAAGTGGGCGAGACCGTTCTCTTCCTTATTTTCGTATCGCGAGCCTGTGCCGGTCATGATAATAAACGTAGCAGTAGCCGCCTCTGGCATCGGGGCGAGGATAACTCGAAGACCATTTTTAAGTGTGTGTATTTCGTATTTCATTGTGCACGAATAGTACAGGAATCTCTTTCTTCGTGCTATCTTTTTCCTATGACTGTTTCAGAAGTGCGGAGTCGTTACCTAGCTTTTTTTAAGGCGCGCGGGCACGTGATTATCCCGAGTGCGGCTATTGTGCCCGAAAACGACCCAACCACACTTTTTACCAGCAGCGGCATGCAGCCCTTGGTGCCGTATCTCCTCGGTCAGCCGCATCCAGAAGGGAGGCTCCTTGCTGATTCGCAGCTCTGCTTCCGCGCACAAGATATTGATGAAGTGGGCGACAATCGCCACACGACTTTTTTTGAGATGATCGGTAACTGGTCGCTCGGTGATTATTTTAAAAAAGAGCAGTTGCCGTGGGTTTACGAATTCTTGACAGAGGAACTCAAACTCCCGAAAGATCGTTTGTGGGTGACGTGTTTTGCCGGAGACGAGACATTTAATTTACCGAAGGATACTGAGTCAGCAGAGATTTGGAAAAATGTGGGCATGCCGGAGGATCACATTCTTTTTTATGACGCGAAAAAGAATTGGTGGAGTCGCCCTGGCACGCCCGATAAGATGCCGGCTGGGGAGCCTGGCGGCCCGGATTCAGAAATCTTTTTTGACTTCGGTACACAGCATGACCCGGCATGTGGAGAAGAGTGCCATCCGAACTGCGACTGCGGGCGCTTCATAGAGATTGGCAACTCGGTGTTTATGGAGTATGTAAAAAATGCGAATGGCTCATTTGATAAACTCCCACAACAAAACGTAGACTTCGGTGGCGGGCTTGAGCGGCTTACAGCGGCAACGCGCGGGAATCCAGATGTATTTTTGATTGATATATTTGACGCTCCTCGCGCCGTGCTTGAGAAGAATTCGGGTAAGAAATATGAGGAAAAATATCAAGGTTTCGCCTTGATACAAAAATCTTTCAGGATAATCATGGATCACACCCGAGCGGCTTCGGTCATGTTTGATGCTGGACTTCGCCCTGCTAACACAGAACAAGGATACATTTTGCGCCGCCTCATCCGTCGCGCGATACGAGAAGTAGATCGTCTAGGTATCAAAGAGGTGATACTCGGTGAGATTTCTGGTAGACACGATGATGAGTTTCGTGCAGAAGAAACGCAATTCAGAAAGACACTAAGCAATGGCATGCGCGAGCTGGAGAAGATGGGTAGTGACATTGACGCATTTATGCTCTTCACGACCTACGGATTCCCGATTGAGCTCACGGCAGAAATTGCGAAAGAAAAGGGATTTTCTGTTGATCTTGAAAAAGTGGAGAAGCAGATGCAAGAGCATCAGGCGCTCTCGCGCGCGGGGAGCGAGCAGAAGTTTAAAGGCGGCCTCGCTGACGCGAGCGAGATGACGACCAAGTTGCACACGGCGCACCATTTGCTCCTCAACGCACTGCAAAAAGTGCTCGGGAACGAAGTGCATCAGCGCGGCTCAAATATCACGAGCGAGCGTCTGCGCATCGATTTTTCATACGGCCAGAAGATGACTCCCGAGCAAATTGCTGAAGTAGAAAAAATAGTGAATGAGAAGATTGCCGCAGCGATACTGGTCGTGCATGACGTGATGAAAAAAGAAGATGCCGAGAAGCTCAATGCCGAACACGAATTTGGCGCTACCTATCCTGACATGGTCTCGGTCTATACGATTGGCGATTCAATAGAATTCTGCGGCGGCCCGCACGTATCTAATACCAATGAACTCGGCCATTTCAAGATTCTCAAAGAAGAAGCCAGCTCCGCTGGCGTCCGTCGCATCAAGGCGATATTGACTAATAAGTGAGTTTGCGACATTCTTCCCCATGAATTGATCTTTACGTGAATCATCAGAAAACAAGAATGGAGGTGTTAGTATGAAGAAGATGAAGAAAACGGATGAGGAAGTTCCTTATTTTGAGGACGAGGACTCGAAGCTTCACCCAGGGCTTCATGTTGTTGAACGTCCCACAATCAACGTCATCCTCTGGAACCCGCGAACAAATGAGTTCGTTTGTCTCGATTGGCAGAAATTCGGATGGAAAACCTTCATCATAGGAGGTATCGAAGAGGGAGAAAGTGCCGAGACAGCCGCATCGCGGGAGATCGAAGAGGAAACGAGATACACGGATGTCGAGTTTGTCGCAGAGCTGGGGAAATTGCGCTCGGGCTATTTTGCCGCTCATAAAAATGAGAATCGAATCGCGAATACCACAGGATTCCTCTTTAAACTCACCAGTGATGGACAGAAGGTGAACGAAGACGCCGCAGCACTCCCACACGTGTTTGTGTGGATACCGAGAGAACGGGTCGCGGACTATCTAACTCCTTCATCGCAGAAATATCTCTGGGAGAAGGCACAACCGTTCCTTTCTTGATTCGGGTTTCTTTCGGACCTGCAAAGCTGTAGCTTTGCAGGTTTTATTTTTTACATACTCACTAGCGTTTGCTGTACCAAAGCAATTTTCGTATAGAGAAATATCCTTATCTGCATCCGGTCGGTAAAGATAGTGAGATTGACTAATGGCTAGTGCGTGTGCTACATTTAGCCCAGAAATAAACCGGCTCTTTGTCATTTGAGCCATAACTGAATTGGAGAGGAGGAACAAAATGCAACAGATTATCTATATGTACCAGGCATATACCCCCAAAGGAGAAAAAGTGTTTGTATTCTCAACGGGCAGTTTACCAATCGAGGTGAAATCCATTGAGGAACTCGCACCTCTTGTTGCGGAAAAAGCCAAATTAAGTCCCGAGCTCGATCTCACGGTAGCCAATATTTCGTCGTCAAAGATCAGCTTTCTGTTTGGAGTTGAACCGCGTCTGTGTCGACCTTTGACGGATAGCGAACTAGATGCCGTATGGGCTCATGTGAAAAAAGATTGGGACGATTCCTAAAGTAATCTCACGGAAGTTAATTCACATCATTGACCGCTGGTACGCCCAGCGGTCTTCGTTTTTTAGATGCTAGAATAAAGCAATGAGTTTTTTAAAGAATCTTTTCCGCCATGATGAAAAGCACGCCGAATCGATTGTGCTCATAGATATTGCTGCTGACTCAATCGCAGGTGCATATGTGCATTACATAGAATGTGAGACACCAGTGCTTCTCTATACTCGACGTCTCCCGATAGAGGTTCGGAAAGACGAGCCACACGAGTGTGCCATGATTCGTGCACTCAAGGTGCTTGGTGATGATCTTGTTCGCGAAGGTGCACCAACCCTCATGCGTGCAACAGGGAGCGGAAGTGCAAACACTGTCCTTGTCTCTATCGATACGCCATGGCAAGAAACGAATGTACGCACCGAGAAATTCGAACGAGCGAATCCATTCACGTTGACCAAACACATGGTTGTTTCGGCGATTCAACAAACGAGTCCCAAGGTGTCTGGAAAGCTTGTCGCTGATGAAAGCATCATTGGCACTATTCTGAACGGCTACGAGACCCATCACCCGTATGGGAGAAAGGTGCATCGCGCCTCGGTCGTAGTGCTCACTTCGCTGATTGATAAAGAGATTGCCGAAAGTATCAGCACGACACTCCACGGTTTATTCCACACCAAGCGCATTTTCCCGATTGCCGGCAGCTCGCTGCGATATCAGGCGATGCGAATTGCGTTTCCGCACGAACGCGATGCGTTGATCCTAGATTCAACTGGCCAGATTTCAATCTCGCTGATTCGGAGAGATTTATTCATCGCTCTCGCAGAAGTGCCGCGTGATAACAAACGCTCATGGATAGAGAACGTCATGGACGAATTTGCTACTATTGCTAAGAAATACCCATTGCCTCGCATAATCTTCTTGCTCGCGCGTGAGCCAGAACTTGTCTCGTTGCAGAAAAAACTTGATGATGGGGACCTTGGAAAACTTTGGCTCTCAGACCACCCACCCAAGATCGTCCCAGTCCTCGCGAGCCACATCGCCGACTCAGTGCGTCAGGCGACCACGACACCTCCCGATCTTCAACTTCTCCTCATGGCACTGTACCAGCAGAAGCGTATTTCAGAAGAAAGCTAATGCACATCCTTGCCTTTGGTTGGCTGGGAGGGTGGTATACTGGAGCTCATGCGTACACTTGATGACATCGTTCCGCCGTCTCGGCGTAAAGAGACACCACCGTTTATGGGCGACACCTCTACTAATACTAATAATAACGCGAGCCGGGAATTGCAACCTAGATCCCGTTTTCCTTACCTGACGTTTATTGTGGTCGCCCTCATTATCGCCGCTTCGGTCGGCGCTCTCTTCTATTTCTCTAGTGCCAAGGTCGAAGTAACACCGAACTCTGTTTCCGCTGCAGTGCAGAGCTCCTTCACCGCGACTCAGAGCACCGGCAGTCTGCCTTTTGAAATAATCACTGCCGAAAAGACTGCATCCCAAAGCGTCGCTGGTAGTGGCACCAAGGTTGTGAATTCCTCTGCTTCAGGGAACATCACCATTTACAACACCCAGACGCAAGCACAGAAGCTCATCACGAATACTCGATTCGCTACTTCTGCCGGACTCATCTTCCGCATCCACGCGGCGGTTACTGTGCCTGGCGGCACTTCCGCGAAGCCAGGCAGCGTTGTCGCAAAAGTGTATGCCGACAAGGCTGGTGATTCTTATAATGTTGCCCCGACGTCTTTCACTATTCCTGGATTTGCAGGGACACCGCAAGCGAATCAGGTGTATGCTCGCTCCTCGGCAGCTATGACCGGCGGTGCCTCTGGTTCAGTGCCAGTTGTTGATGCAGTGACCGAGACTAAGGCTCGTGACGCTCTCATCACTGCGCTTGGCCCTGATCTCGAGGCAAGTATTCAAGCGAAAATTCCTGAAGGTTATGTGCTTCTCTCTGGTGCCTCGACTACTACTTATCAGGAACTTCTTTCGACGCCTTCTGCGACAACAGGTCAGGTTGATGTGAAGGAGCAGGGGACGGTTACTGCAATCGTCTTCCCAAATGCTGCACTCGCGAAGGCGATCGCCACCTCGGTCACAGGCCTTGGCTATCAGGGCGAGCCACTCACTCTTGCTTCTACTAAAGACCTTATCCTGACGGCTCCTAGTGCTTTTGACCCGAACGCGACCTCATTCTCATTTACCCTCTCCGGCACAGCGTCGCTTATCTACAGCATAGATTCAGCACGCATCGCCGCTGCGGTCGCTGGGGAGACTCGATCGGCAGCTGAAGTTGCACTCACGAACTATCCGGAGGTGAAACGGGCAGTTATCATCCTCAGACCGTTTTGGAAGCAGACCTTCCCCAAGGACCCGTCCTCTATCTCAGTCGTGGTCGTCCCGGTACGTTGACGATTCTTGAGGCATTTGCTACATTGATTGAGTACTTGTATGGCTGATCCAACCGATAGATAAATGAGTGACGGCGAAGATACAAAAACGACGGTGAATGGCACTGTTGAAGAAGTGTTGCCTAACTCGCTTTTTCGCGTTCGATTAGTCGCAAGTGAAGAGGGTGGAGAAGAGGGAGGTCTCGTGCTCGCCTACCTCGCGGGCAGAATGCGATTGCATCGCATCCGAGTCTTGGTAGGTGATCAAGTTGAGATGGTACTCGACCCGTATGGGGGCCGTGCGCGGATTGTGCGTCGATTAACTTAGAAAAAATAAAAATGAAGGTACAAGCCTCGATCAAAGTACAACAACCAGGAGATCAGCTCGTCCGTAGAGGCGGGCGCTTGTATCGTATTAATAAGAAAAAGCCGCGTCGTAAGGCGCGCCAAGGATAGGTCGTACAAAATTTTCAATTCACAATTTCCAATTTATAAAACTATGAGAATCGCCGGTGTCACTATTCCAGATAACAAGCAGCTCGCGTATGCGTTGCCGCTTATTTTTGGCATTGGACCAACGCGCGCACGAGAAATTTTGAAAGAAGTCGGCGTTGCGCCGACCAAGAAGGGAAGCGAGATCACGAGCGATGAGGAGCAGAAGATTCGCTCACTCGCCGAAGGTTTTACTATCGAGGGCGAGTTGCGCCGCGAGATCGGGCAGAACATCAAGCGGCTTAAGGATATTCGTTCGGCACGCGGTGAGCGTCACACACGTGGGCTCCCGGTACGCGGTCAACGTACCAAGACCAATTCGCGCACACGTCACGGTAACGTACGCAAGACGATGACCTCTGGTCGCCGTACGCTTGAAAAGACATAATTATGGGAAAGAAACGTATCATCAAGAAGAGTGGCAAAGGCCTTGATCAGGGGCGCAAGGAGCGCGCCATGTCGAAGCTCAATAAGCATCATTTGGAGAAGGGCATTCTCCATATTGAAGCGACCTTCAACAACACCAAGGCTATTCTCACCGACGAGAAGGGAAATGCTGTGGTTAGTTCGAGTGCAGGCGCACTTGGCTTCTCTGGTGCGCGAAAGTCCACACCTTATGCAGCGGCGAAGGTCGGTGAGTTTCTTGGTGAGAAAGGCATGATGATCGGCTTGAAGGAGGCGACTGTTGTGATTCGTGGCGTCGGTGCTGGGAGGGAATCTGTCTTGCGCGCTTTTTCTGGGAAAGGTGTCCAGATCCGTTCCATCAAGGATGTCACTCCAGTGCCGCATAACGGTCCGCGCCCGCCGAAACCGCGTCGCGTATAAGATATTTAAACATTTAAATATGAAAACAGGACCACGATATAAAATAGCGAAGCGTCTCGGAGCATCAGTCTTCGAGAAAGCGCAGACACAGAAATTTGCGCTCTCTGCTGACAGGAGCGCGAAGAACAAGAGGCGCGGCCGCGGAGGCCGCCAAAGTGAATACGGTAAACAGATGCTGGAGAAGCAGAAGGTGCGCATCACCTACGGCCTGACTGAAAAGCAGTTCCGCAATTATGTGAACAAGGCCCTGACCTCACATAATATGAAGCCGACCGACCGTCTGCACGAGCTCCTTGAGATGCGTCTCGATAATGTCATCTGGCGCCTCGGTTTGGCGAAGACGCGCCGAGGCGCGCGTCAGATGGTCTCGCATGGCCATGTGACGGTCAAGGGTTCGAAGAGTCGCGTGCCGTCGCAGGCGCTCTCGGTCGGCGACAAGATCGCGGTGCGCGACGGTTCCAAGGAGCATGGCGTTCTCGTCGGCTTCGCTGACCGATTCCACGAGCGGCCTCTCCCATCATGGCTCTCTTGGAATCTTGCGAAGATGGAGGGCGAGATAGTAGTGCGCCCGACAGTCGCGTCGGCTGATCCGGCTGGCGACCTGGTCATGGTGCTCTCGTTCTACACACGTTAGTTATTTATTGGTAATTACGATTGCGTTATGGAATACCACATCACACTTCCGAGTAAGCCCCGCATTGTCTCTGAAGAGGGACTACAGGGTGTTTATGAAATAGATTCTCTCTATCCGGGCTACGGCCACACGCTCGGCAACTCTCTGCGTCGCATCATCCTCTCGTCACTTCCTGGAGCGACTATCACCCAGGTGAAGATTGAAGGTGCGGCACACGAGTTTGCTACGCTTGAGGGCGTGCGTGAGACGGTCATGGAGATTATTTTGAATTTGAAGCGCGTCCACTTTGTCCTTCATGGCGATGAACCGCAGACCATTTCGCTCACAGTGAAGAGTGCCGGTGAGGTAACTGCGAAGAATTTTAATCTTCCGACACAAGTTGAGATAAACAATCCTGAGCAGCACATAGCCGATCTCTCTGGCAAGGCGTCTCTCGAGATCGAGGCGACGATCGAGCGCGGCCTCGGCTACGTGCCGCGCGAGGTGTTGACTACCGATAAGGTTGATATCGGCACCATCGCGCTTGATGCAACTTTCACACCGATTCGCCGCGTGAATTATGAAGTAGAGAACATGCGCGTTGGTGATCGTACCGATTTCAATCGTCTGCGCATTTTAATCGAGACCAACGGCACTATAGCTCCAAGGGAAGCGCTCGAGAAGTCGATCGAGACGATGATCCATCAGCTCAAGGCGGTGATCGGATTCCAAGAGAGCGCCGCTCCTGCTTCAACTGAAGCTATGGAGAGCAAGGAAGGCAAGAAGGCTGCAAAAGAGAACTCGTTTGCCGCTGATGCAACCAAGATCAAGATCGCTGAACTCGGTCTCTCGGCACGTGTCGTCTCAGCACTCGAAGGTGCTGGGATCAAGAGTGCCGCTGGCCTCGCACGCAAGACCGCGAGTGCTTTGAAGGAGCTTGATGGCATTGGCGACAAGGCGATCGAAGAGATCTCGGAGGCGCTTGCTGGCTCTGGCCTCACGCTTAAGGGCGAGTGAAATATTTAAATATATAAAAATTTAAACATGACATTCGCTCGTAAAACACGCTTCGCTCGCCCGCGCAATCAGTATCATGCGCTTATGCGTTCACTCGCACGCTCGTTGGTCTTGGAAGAGAAAATTTCAACCACTGAATCAAAAGCAAAGGCGCTGCGTCCGCTTGTTGAACGTCTCGTAACGTATGCGAAGAAGAATACACTCGCCAGCCGCCGGCTCGCGAAGACTAAACTCGGTGACGCCGCCGCAGTTAAGAAACTCTTCGACTCGATTGGTCCGCGTTATGAGAAACGTGCTGGTGGCTACACTCGTGTGACCAAGCGTACGCTTCGTGGAAGTAACGATGCACGCAAGCTTGCTTACATTTCATTCGTATAGTATCCATACAGTATCTTATGACCAGCAACACCAAACCGGCACCAAGCACCCACGTCATCGATGCGACCGATCGCACCCTCGGACGCGTGGCGAGCGAGGCTGCGCACGCACTCCTCGGCAAGCGCTCGGTACACTTCGTTAAGAATCAGGCGCTGCCGGTGAAGGTCACCATCAATAATGCGTGCAAGCTCCATCTACCTGCGCGTCGCACCGCAGGCAAGATCTACACGCACTACACCGGTTATCCGGGCGGTCTGCGCGAGCAGAGTATGGAAGTTATGATCGAGAAGAAGGGCATCGCTGATGTTCTTAAGAAGACGATCGATGGAATGATCCCACGCAACAAGCTTCGCGTGCCACGAATGAAGAACCTCATCATCAACTCATAATATGCCTTCAAAAAAATTCATCACTGCCGTCGGACGCCGCAAGACTGCGATCGCGAGCGTTCGCCTGAGCGTCGCGCCGAAGTCGAGCGTCGTCGTCAATGGTCAGAGTGCAAAAGAATATTTCAAAACAGATTTACGCGCGAAGGTCGCTGAAGAGGCGCTCGCGACCGCCGAGAGCGCGGAGAATTATGCAGTCATCGCACATGTTGAAGGCGGCGGTGTCGCTGCACAAGCCGACGCACTTCGCCACGCGATCTCGCGTGCTCTCACTAAGGTAGAACCGAAAACTCGCACAGTCCTCAAGGCCGCCAAGTTCCTCAAGCGCGACCCACGCGCCAAAGAGCGCAAGAAGCCAGGGCTCGTCAAAGCTCGCAAGCGCAAGCAGTGGTCTAAGCGCTAAGTATTTTAAAAAACAAAAACCGCCCGCCAACATCTGCGAAGTTGTGGCGGGCGGTTTTTGTTTTGATTGACGATAGCGGAATGTCGTGCTAATGTCGCGAGTGGAAGCATCGCTGAAAATAACAATAAAATTCTAAGAGAAGGGGAGGAAATGAGAAATGTTGAAGCAACTAGAAGATGATTTAGTTCCGCTTAAGGGGTTACAGATTCATAAACATGAGTACATCAAGACATTTTTCCGTTTAAACCGAAAAAGACTTGAGGCAGTGTATCGAAAGCTGAATGTATCTTTACGGTTGAACGCGGAAAACTGGCACCGGTATGTGAACAGTAAGGAGCTGTTTGATATGGTGTATCCGCTAATGTGCACGGTGACGTATTTTACCAGAGACGCGGTAGCTCACAGCGAACCCGCCGACTCTCTCGGCATCGAAATGCACACGGAGAAACATGAGATGTATATTGCAATGTCCTTCGAGCTTCACGATAATCTGATGATTATGAATGTTGATCTCGGGATCAAACAACATGCGACGAGAGCGTTCATTACGATGCTCAATCATTTCATGTTCAAACATCTGTACAAAAAGCCGTTCACGATTCTTCAGGGAGCCGGTGGTGACATATTTCGCCTTAACGAAAATCTCGATTATGTTTACGCGTATCACAAACTAAAATCTGAAGGAGGTAAGTGAAAATGGGGAGTATCAACGAGAATTACGCGGCGCAGGGTATAAAATTTGGGCCTCGTTGCGACATGGCCACCGAATCGCTCAAAATGCTCAAGAATCAGGTCGCAAAAATGTACGATGAGGAACTCGTGTATCGCCAGCAACAATCTGAATCTAGAAAGAATATCTTAAATAGTTTCGAAGAGCCGGCGAGGTCAGCTGTGAAGCCGTTATTTGAGAAAATGGACGAAGATATGAATGAGTGCGGCTCTCAAATATATCAGGTTCTCTGGGATGGCGGTATAGGAATTATCCGTGCCGCATTCGGGAGCGATGCTGTTGATTTGGTTCTGGAAGCACTTAAACGTGAGAACCCTTTAGACTGAGTTTCATCTTCTACTAGCACAAAATGCCGCCCCAAGAAGGCGGCATTTATTATAATGTCCAACACCGAGTGTTGGACAGGTGCGCGGGTACCCAAAGTTTGTGCCGGTCGGCACATAGCGTGGATAGTTGCTGGAGAGAGGAGGGTGTAGCTTCGCGAGGTCGAACCTCGCGACAAGCGAGATTGACGGGAGGAAAATGTCGTGGTAGTTTTGCAGACGGAAGCACTTGGGAACAAAATAAATAAAACTGACTTTAAGAGGAGGGGTGTATGAAAGACGGGAACAGAACAATGGAAGTTGGTGAAATCGAAGTTCAAGCTGGCCGAGTCCTTCTCATTCCTAAAAAGGATAAGGGGTTTTATCACGTCATCACAACAAAAAAAGAAATAAAAGGATTAGAGATTGGTGACACCATTGAGTATGAGCCTTATGGAGGCAATTTTGGATTGTTTGTTGCAAAAAAATAAAAAATCAAAGGAGGTAGATGAAGTATGTTCGACGACAGGAGTATGTGCGCGTCCCAAGGATCGCTTCTTGAAGAACATAAACGAGGAGCCGTCGAGAAAATTCGGTCACTTCGAGAGAGGATCAGGCAAATGACTAAATCTGAATTCGAATTGGCGAAGGTCGACAGTGTTCGGGACAAGGAGAGCGAGGACTTATTCAAATCGATATGGGACGCCGGAATAAATTCCATCAGGTCCATATTTGGCGATGAGGCTACAGAATTCGCTCGAAGAAAAATCCATTTTGAAGGGATGGAGAGTTAGTCTCTCATTCAGTCAGGATGAAGCGCCGCTCTATAATGGGCGGCTTTTTATTTTGACTATAGAGAGATTTTCGGGCATACTGAAAAAATGCAGGAACCAGATGATATAAAAATTGAGTCGGAGGTCGAGAATTCTGAACGTAGTGAAGAATTCGAAGATCCCGAGCGAAGCGAGGGAGAAGAAGAAAAAGCAGAAAACAAAATCGCAAAGATGCGTGAGGAACTAAACGCGTGCCGGAAGGATAAACAGGAGTATATGGACGGATGGCAGAGGGCGAAGGCGGACTATGTGAATGCGCTGAAGCGCTTTGAAACCGACACCAAGACGGCAGAGTTAAGAGGGAAGGTAAAGGCGGTAGAAACTTTACTACCAGCCTTTGACGCTCTTGAGAGAGCTAAAGAGCATGGGGAAATACCAGAGGGATTTATGGCTATCGCAAAACAAATAGAGAGCGCATTTGCAACACTCGGGCTTGAAGAGGCTGGGAAGGTCGGCGAGCAGTTCGATCCCGCAATACATGAAGCGTTTGGTCAGGATAAGGTTGATTCAGAAGGAGAAGAAGGTATAATTACAGAAATCCTCGAGAAAGGTTGGCGCATCAATGGAACCGTCATACGGCCAGCAAGGGTGCGCGTGGGACATTATTCATAATTCAAACACTTATGGCAAAAATCCTTGGTATAGATCTGGGCACGACAAACTGCGCGATGGCGATCGTCGAGGGCGGCGAGCCGCGCGTGCTTGAGAACGCTGAGGGCGCGCGCACGACACCATCTATCGTTGCGATAGGGAAGACTGGCGAGCGTATTGTCGGTACACTCGCCAAGCGCCAGTCGGTCACAAATCCGCTCAATACTATTTTCCAAATCAAACGCTTCATAGGCCACTCCTATGATGAGCCGGCGGTGCAGGCAGACAAGGCCTCTGTGCCATTTGAAATGCGAAAGGGCGAGACAGGTGGCGTTGAGGTGAAGATGAACGATAAGTGGTATCGCTCCGAGGAGATCTCGGCGATGATATTGGGGAAGTTGAAGGCAGATGCCGAGGCGAAGCTTGGAGAGAAGATTACCGAGGCGGTCATCACGGTCCCCGCCTACTTCAACGACGACCAGCGCAGCGCGACCAAGGCCGCGGGAGAGATCGCTGGGCTCACTGTCAAGCGCATCATCAACGAGCCGACCGCTGCCGCGCTCGCATATGGATTTAATAAGAAAAAGGATGAGAAGATTGCGGTCTTCGACTTCGGTGGCGGTACCTTCGACATCTCGGTCTTGGATGTAGGCGGTGATGTGATCGAGGTAAAGTCTACTGATGGTGACGCACACTTGGGCGGTAAGGATATTGACCAGAAAATCATCAACTGGCTCGCGGATGAGTTTAAGAAGGAGAGTTGGATCGACGTGCGCTCTGACGCGCTCGCGCGCCAGCGCCTCGACGAAGCCGCCGAGAAGGCGAAAATTGAACTCAGCAGCGCGATGGAGACGGAGATCAACATTCCGTTCTTGACCTCAGATGCTTCTGGGCCAAGACACTTATTGATTAAGATGACGCGCGCGAAACTCGAAGATCTCGCGGGAGAATTTATCGAGCGCGCGATGGCAATTACCAAGCGCGCAATGGAGGCATCGCCCTTTAAGGTCCCCGAGATTAACGAGGTGATTCTTGTCGGCGGTCAGACGCGTATGCCCGCGATCCAGGCGGCAGTTGAGAAATTCTTCAACAAGAAGCCGAACTTGACTGTGAATCCTGATGAAGTCGTCGCTATTGGCGCGGCTATTCAAGCCGGTATCTTGCAGGGAGATGTGAAGGACATTTTGCTCGTGGATGTTATTCCACTATCGCTCGCGATAGAGACCATGGGCGGCGTTGCGACCAAGATTGTGGAGCGCAACACTGCAATCCCGACCTCACGTTCACAGACATTCTCCACCGCGGCAGATAATCAGGCTTCAGTAGAGATACATATCACGCAGGGCGAGCGCGCGATGAGTGCTGATAATAAATCGCTGGGCAAATTTATGTTGGATGGTATCCCGCCAGCACCGCGAGGGCTTCCGCAGGTTGAAGTGACCTTCGACATTGATGCGTCTGGTATCTTGACCGTCACCGCTAAAGAGAAAACCACTGGTAAAGAACAATCAATCAAGATCACCGGCTCCACCGGCCTCTCAAAAGAAGATATTGAGAAGATGAAGACAGATGCCGAGGCACATGCTGCTGACGACGAGAAGCGTAAGGAGCTCGTCGAGGCACGCAACATTGCCGATCAAGCAGTCTATGCAGCCGAGAAGGCAATAAAAGATAACGGAGAAAAGGCGGGTGTAGAAATCGTGAAAGAAGTGCAGGATAAAATTGATGCACTCAAGACCGCTCGCGCGAGCGAGGATGCGGCGCTCATCAAGACTGCAACCGAATCACTTTCCACAACGCTCTCGAAGATTGGAGAGGCGATGATGAAAAATCAAACCCCGCCCTCAGATGCTTCGGGCGGGCAAACTCCTCCGCCCGATGCCGCCGGCCCCACCGACGCCGAGTTCAAAGAGAAGCCATAATTCTGTGGAAGTCGGACATCCACAAAGTTAGCCGTATTTTAGCTAAGCCAGAGGTCCGTTAAGTAGTCAACAGCTTCGCAACACTTCGAGCGGAGTTTGGTATTGAATTCCCATGTGCAAACGTTCGCCGTTATAGTACGGCAGATACTCTTTGAGTGCGGCTCTGAAATCAAAAAG